>ENA-OPFG01000045-OPFG01000045.1-human-gut-metagenome-genome-assembly--contig:-NODE-45-length-76891-cov-4.530324_pt1 | contig 76891 bp, 74 predicted proteins | sample MGYA00241304_ERZ501542 | MGnify/ENA primary metagenome ERZ501542 (study PRJEB25962, sample SAMEA2042427) | human gut metagenome | biome: human gut; feature: human-associated habitat; material: faeces...
ATATTTTTGCTCTACTTTATGCTATAATCAAAGGAGGAAACATATGAAAAAGCAATTTTCTAATCTTGACAAGCTGACTCTTTCCAACGATTTTCTTTTCAAGCACGTTATGCTCAGAAAACGCATCTGCAAACATATTCTGGAAGAGCTTTTACATACCGAAATTGCAGATATCACCTATCTTGAAGCAGAGCAGACTATTGAGGTTTATCCTGACAGCCATGGTATTCGTTTGGATGTTAGAATTGCAGATACTGCCAATACTCATTACAATTTGGAAATGCAGGTAAAGAATCCTGTTAATCGTGCTACAGGAAAATTTCTGTTGCCTAAGCGTACCCGCTACTATCAGGCTATGCTTGATACGGATATGCTGCAAAAAGGTCAGGATTATGACGAATTATCTCCTACGTATATAATTTTCTTCTGTCTGTTTGATTTTTTTCAGGATTCCCAGCGTATTTATACCTTTAAGAAGCGTTGTCTGGAAAACATGAATATTGAATTGGCAGATGAAGCAGTTATTATGTTTCTCAATACCTTGGGAACCAAAGGTGATGTGTCACCGGACATTCAAAGTCTGTTTGACTACATCAACAGCAATACTATTACCAGTAATTTTACACGTGAGGTTGCTGACACGATTGTAGAAATTAAAAATGACAAGAAAGTGAGGGCTGCCTATATGACTTACGAAATGCGTATGAAAGACCTGCGTGACGAAGCACATGCCGAAGGTCTGGCTGAAGGTAAGGCTCAGGGTCTCGCCGAAGGTAAGGCAGAAGGTCTTGCCGAAGGCAAGGCAGAAGGTCTCGCCGAAGGCAAGGCAAAAGAAAAGACTGCAACTGCAAAGCGTCTTTTAAGTATGGGATTATCTGTAGAGGATATTGCTAAGGCTACTTCGCTTTCTGTTGAGCAGGTTGAAAAGATTAAGGCTGAACAAATTTAATAAGTTGCTGTAAGTAAAGGCGTTCTCCCGCAGGGGAGAACGCCTTTTTACATTATAACGAAAGCAGTTAAGCTGTTATGGTATATGCTTTATAGACTGCTTGCGAAGCTGACACTTACCATTTTTCCGGAATTCCGGGGAAGTCGGCAATTGTCAGCATACAGCAGCTGCCGGTGGCCAGCAGTATATTTGTATCAGTATCATATACATGAATCTGCATAGTAATCAACTGGTCATTATGCGAAATAACCTCAGCCTGTGCTTCTACCATTGCACCGGAAGGAGCGCCCTTGATGAAATCTACGGTCATCGATACCGTAACCACGCGCTTGCCCATAGCGGCGCAGGCGATGCCGGTGGCATTATCCACCAGTGTTGTAAGCAAGCCTCCGTGCAGCTTGCCGTTAAGGTTTGTGTGGATGGCAGGGTCGATGCGCAGGCCTACTGCAGCTTTGCCGCAGCTGATGCTGTGAACCTTTATGCCGCAGTGCTGCATAAAAGCGTTATGCGTGTAGATATCTTTTACGCTTCGGATAATTTCTTCCGGTTGCATAAATCATTCCTCCTTTAGACAGGCGTCCAGCGCTTGGGCAACGTCGTTGCATTGCTCAAGGCTTGCTACCCAATTTTGTAAACGTAATGCCTTTGCTTCACCGTAAACAGGTACGGCAAGGCTCATAAACTTGGCGCAGAGCTCCTCCCAAGTCAGAGGATTTTCCGGATCTCCCTTAGGATAATCAACCTGCATTGTAAGAGTTTGCCCGTTATGCAGCTGAATTTCTACTCTGGAAGCCAGCTTGGAAGCATCTGCTGCATGAAGCTGTTCCATAGCCTCATCGCGGATAACCTCGATGCGCTGCATTAAATCAGTAAGCTCTTTGTTGTGGATACACTCCTCGCTGAACTGCGCAATGCCAACTTCGCCTAACTTCAGCATAGCAGCGGAGCAATATTGAATACTGAATTTGCCGCCGTAGGGAGTTTGCGGCTGCGGATTATTAATCAGATAGTTCGTAATATCGTTGACGTAAAGCTTAATTTTAGCGATGTCCTCAGGCTGCAGGGAATGAGCCTTACGCAGCTCCTGAATGGCGTAAAGAGCGGCATGGGCATGCTTGCAGCAGGCGTAGGGCTTGAAGGAGTTGATGTCGATTTTCAGTTTATCAGTGCTCATGTTTTCGGTAAGTTTCTCCAAATGCGGTTCTTTGACCATGGCACGGCAGAAGCCCTTTTCACCTTCTAAAATTTCACTGGCTGCAGTAAAACCCTTCTGCGACAGATAAGCGCTGAGGACACCGCTGTAGGAAGCCTTGCCCGTGTGCAGCGGCTTGCTCATGGCACCTTCTTTGAGAAATTCCCACAGGCCTGCGGCCTGGGTGCCGGCGCTGCCATAGCACATCAAGGTCTGCTGTGCGTCAAGTCCAAGAGCGTTGGCGGCAGCAGCACCGGCGGCGATGGTGCCTGCGGTACCGGTAGTATGCCAAAAGAAGTAGGATTCCGGGATAACCGCTTCGCCTACGCGGCCGCTGGCTTCGTAGCCTGCGCAGATAGCTGAAATGAGCTGCTTGCCGCTTTTGTGCTCCGCTTCGCAGACAGCCAGTGCGGGAGAAACAACAACGCAGGCCGGATGGATAATAGATGGGTTATGCAGGTCATCGAAATCCAGACTGTGGGAAGCAGCACTGTTGATAAAGGCTGCGTTCAGGGCACCGGCCTTTTTGGCGGGAAGGCTGCCGAAAATATTTGCCTGCGGTGCATCTCCCTGAAGAATAACATCATGTATAATACGTACAGGTTTTTCCTGCGAACCGCGGATAGTAATTCCCAGCCAGTCCAACAGACATTTTTTAGCCATTTCGATGCTGTGAGCAGAAAGCTTTTCGTAGCACAATTCTGCGGTAAATTTTGCTAATGCTTTAGTTGTCATTGTAAATACCTGCCTTTGCTTTAATTTTAACTATTGCCATGGTATTCGCCAAACGCAACGTAAACACCTGCCTTAGCCTTAAAACAAATTACCTCCCTGCTGGTATTCTCCGAATACCTCGCGCAGTACGCCGCAGATTTCGCCTAAGGTTGCATAGGTTTTAACAGCATCAATCAGATAAGGCATAAGGTTAGCTTCACCCTTGGCAGCTTCCTTCAGAGCTTTCAGGGAAGAATCTACTGCTTGCTGGTCACGGTGAGCCTTCATTTCATTTACACGGGCAATCTGACGTTCCGCAACGCTTAAATCTGCCGTAATAACATCATTTGTTTTGACAGCCTTATTGTCCGCAAATTTGTTGACACCGATGACTGTACGCTTGCCTTTTTCAATATCTGTCTGATATTCGTAGGCATGGGCAGCCATTTCACCTTGCATATAGCCTTGTTCGATAGCAGCAACCGCACCGCCCATGGCATCAATTTTTTGGATGTATTCATAAGCTTCTTTTTCAAATTTGTCAGTGAGTGCTTCAACATAATAGGAACCGGCCATGGGGTCGATAGTGTCGGCAACACCGCTTTCGTAAGCGATGAGCTGTTGGGTACGCAGTGCAAGAGTTGCACTTTCTTCCGTCGGGAGGGCAATGGCTTCGTCATACGCGCAGCAGGCCATCGACTGAATGCCTGCAAGTACAGCAGACATAGCCTGCCAGGTAATGCGGGCAACGTTGTTCAAAGGCTGCTGTGCTGTTAGCACGCTGCCTGCGGTATGAACGTGTACGCGCAGCATCTGTGCCTTGGGAACGGTGGCTCCGTAACGCTCTTTCATGATGCGTGCCCACAAGCGGCGGGCAGCGCGGAATTTGGCTATTTCAGAGAAGAAATTCAGGCCTGCGGTAAAAATCCAGCTGATACCGGGAGCAAAATCATCAACCTTTTGGCCTGCTTTGATTGCAGCATCAATATAGGCCATGGCATTAGCGAAGGCAAAAGCGATTTCCTGTACCTCGGAAGCACCTGCTTCGCGAATGTGATAAGCGCCAACGCTGATAGTATTCCATTTGGGGATATTCTGCGAGCAATAAGCAAAGGTATCTGTAATCAGGCGCATGGAAGGACGTGGCGGGAAGATATAGGTTCCGCGGGCGATATATTCCTTGAGAATATCGTTTTGAATAGTGCCCTTCAGCTGCTCCGGCTTTACGCCCTGCTTTTCGGCAACAGCAACATACATTGCCAAAAGTACGGCTGCCGGACCATTGATGGTCATCGAGGTGCTGACCTTGTCCAGGGGAATCCCTTCAAAAAGCTTTTCCATGTCAGCGAGAGAATCAATAGCTACGCCAACCTTGCCAACTTCGCCTTCGGATAATGGTGCGTCGCTGTCCAGACCGATTTGTGTCGGTAAATCCATAGCTACGGAAAGACCGGTTTGGCCTGCCTGCAGCAGATATTTGTAACGGGCATTTGTTTCTTCGGCAGTGGCAAAGCCTGCATAAGCACGCATAGTCCACAGGCGGCCTCTGTACATTGTTGGCTGCACGCCACGGGTGAAGGGATACTGACCGGGAAAGCCGAGTTTACTGTTATAATCAAATTTTTCATCGATATCTAAGGGTGTATATAAGCGCTTTTCGCTTAAATGCTGCCGTTCGGGGAATTTTACGATTGCCTTGGCAACCTTGGCATCATAGGCATCTAAGCTAAGCTGTAAATCTTCTCGTGTAGTCATAATGATTTTCCTCCTTGGATTGCTCTTTCATCGTGCCTGTTTTTTCTAACGCTATGTGCATGTCGAAGGCATGTTCCAAATCAACAGGCTCATGACCGTTTTTTCTTTGCGCCATTTTCAGGTAATCATAAAGCTGTTCCCTGAAATCGGGGTGGGCGCATTTTTCGATAATCAGTTTGGCCCGTTTTAGAGGACTCAGACCGCGGATATCGGCTACACCTTGCTCGGTAATAAAAACCATCGTATCATGTTCGGTATGATCTGCGTGTGAAACCATGGGAACTATGCTCGAGATATTACCGCCTTTGGCAGTTGACGGGGTGGAGAATATTGTCAGGTAACCGTTGCGCATATAATCTCCGCTGCCGCCGATACCGTTCATCATACGGTTGCCCATAACATGGGTAGAATTTGCCTGACCGTAAATATCAAATTCAAGCGGTGTATTCATGGAGATAACGCCGAGGCGGCGGATGACCTCCGGATTATTGCTGATGTCGAGCGGGCGCAGAACAATACGGTTACGGTAGAGCTCGGGATCTTCTTTATACATCTCCCAAACTGTCGGCGATGGAGTGAAGGCACAGCCGGAGGCTTGAGTGACCTTACCGCATTTTATCAGCTTGAAAACAGAATCTTGCAAAATCTCTGAGTACATAGTAAGATTTTCAAATTTAGATTCTGCCAAACCCATTAATACAGCATTGGCTATGCTTCCTACGCCGGACTGCAACGGCAGCATTTGCTGCGGCAGACGGCCGTGGCGCTGCTCGTGCTCCAGAAAATCAACCAGGTTAGCGGCAATTTTTTTGCTTGTGTCATCAGGAGCGCTTAAATTGCGTACATGGTCGACAATGTCTGATTCGACGATGCAGGTAATTCTGTCAAGTCCGCAGCTTACATAAGGAGAACCGATGCGGTCGCCGACATGATAAATAGGTATTTCGGTGCGCTCAGGTGGCTTGCTGCAGATGTAAATATCGTGCATTCCCTCCAGCGTCAGCGGGATAGATGTGTTGACCTCAACAATAATTTTTTTCGCATGCTTTACAAGCATAGGCGTGTTGCCGACACCAGAACCGAGAACAATGCTGCCGTCTGCATTGATAGCAGCGGCTTCAACGATTGCAACATCAACATCGCCGTAAAAGCCGTAGTCGATTTGTTGGGCAAAATGGCTTAAATGCTGATCAATATAGGTTACGCTGCCGATGTTGATCTGGCGGCTGAGTGTTTTGTTGGAGGCTGCATAATAAGGCATGCGTCCGCTGATGCCGCCGACTTCGGCAAGTGCTTCTTCGATTTCCGGTCCGACGGAAGCACCGCTCCAAATATTGATACAGCATTTTTTGCCGGCCTTGATGGCTTTAGCGAGAGCAAGTGTGGTTTTCTTAGGATAGCCAGAGGGGGTGAAGCCGCTGACACCGACATTCATACCATCGGTAATCAGTGTGGCTGCTTCGTCCGCGCTGACTATTTTGTCAAATAGGCAGGGGGTGCGCAAACGTGATGCATCCAGCATTTCAAAAACCTCTTTTCTTTTTTGGAAATTTCCTTATCTGCTTACAGTTTAAATCTATCAACATATAAAGTAAAATACGGAAAATACATTTTACATATAAAAAATGCGTATATGTTAACTCGCTCTTTGATGCGGGAACAGGATAATTCATGATATATAGTTATCTGGTTTTAGAAAAAAACGAAAAACTTATGCTTTTGTTCCTAATCACTTATAAAAATAATCTATTGGAGTTATATGTGTTTTGCATATGCTGTCATTGGTTTTATGAAAAATTTAATTTTAAAAACTAAAAAAGTACTCAGAAATATTGCTGTATAGTATAATAAAGGCAGAGAGAAGTAAAGGAGAACCCTATATGGACATAGAATATTACCGCAATTTTATTGCCATAGTTGAGGCCGGCAGTATTTCTGCCGCAGCTAAGCAGATAGCGATTGCCCAACCGGCGCTGAGTAATCAGCTTAAGGTGCTGCAGAAGCGTTTTGGTACGCAGCTGCTGCATGTGCGCCGTGGCGGTCACAGCATTGAGCTTACGGATGCAGGCTGTATTTTATATAACAAGGCTAAGTATATCTGCTCGGCAGAAAACAGCGCTCTGAAGGAGATAGTTGACTGTCAGGCAGGTTTTAACGGTACGCTGCGCATCAGTCTGTCACCTTCGATGTCAATAAACTTTATTAAAAACTTTTTGAGTGATTTTTACAGAGAGTTTCCGCATATTAATTATGAGCTGTATGAGGTGCCGATTGACGAACAAACCCAGCAGCTTTTGGAGGGGAAAACGGAAATAGGCATTGCCAATGCACCCCTAAAGCAGTCTAAGCGCTTTGAAACGCTGTTCAGCCGTAAAGAGCGTCTGGTTGCGCTTTTTCATAAGGATAGCCCGTATCTGAAAAATGATAAGCCTAATATCCTGCTGGATGATTTGGAGGAAATTCCGTTATGTCTGTCGCGTGGCTGTTCTGAGCTGTTTTTTTCTGTGTGCTCGGATTCACACATTTTCCCGCAGGTTATGAGTATTAATACTACTAAGCTTTCGGCCATAGCCTGGGCAGAAAAAAATACCGGTGTGGCAATTGTACCGGCACCGGCTGTAGAATTGTTTCCGGCGAATCTGGTCCGCAAGGAAATCAAGGATGAGCGCTTGTTTTTGGAGATGACGCTGTCTATAGTTAAGGGCAGAGAGCTGTCGCAGGTTGCGCAGACCTTTATTAATTATTATATGCAGAATAAATAAAAATACGCCTTAGGCTGTTGATGTCTAGGGCGTATTTGTTTGCCTTCTTACTTTATTTTTTTCTTCGGGCGGTATTCTGAGATAAACAGACCAGTCATCGTCAGAATGGTACCGAGTGCCACCAGCAGGGTGATTTTTTCCTGCAGTACAATAGCCGAGGTAATGACGGTGATGACGGGAACCATATAAATATAAACGCTGGCCTTTACTGCACCCAACTCCCTAACTGCCAAATTCCAGGTGACAAAGCAGAGAGCAGAAGCGCCCAGTCCTAGAAAGACGATATTGAAAAGATAGGTAGTATTGGCGAAGCGTGCAAGGTTCAGCTCAAAATCCAGAAAGCCTAGCGCCGGCAGCATAAAGAGAATGCCGTAGAAAAAGGTTCTGCGAGTGGCGAGGATAACAGGATAGCCGTAGCTGCTGATTTTTTTCGTAAGCAGGGCATAAAACGCCCATACAACAGCGGCGGAAATCGCCAGCAAATCACCCAAGGGATTGAGCTGCATGGCTGCGCCGTTGAAGCTGATGCAGGCAATACCGCTCATCACGATAAAAAAGCCGATGATGAACTGTTTGCTTAAGCTGCCGGCAGAATGCATAAAATAATGCGCCAGCAGCGCAGTAAAGAAAGGCGCTGTGCTGCCGATTACGCTAACGTTGGAGGCTTGCGTATAGGTCAGGGCGATGTTTTCCAAAAGGTAGTAGAGGCAGATGCCGCAAAGGCCTGCTGCCATAAAAACAGGCTCCTGCTTTTTATCTGTTTTCAGCATTTTAGGATAAGCCAGCCAAAGGGCGAAAAAGGCCATAATAAAGCGGAAAAAAAGGATTTCCAGCGGCTGAAAGCCGGTAAGTAAAACCTTGGTAGAAATAAAGGTCGTGCCCCAGGTAGTAATCGTAATGAGGGCAGCAAGGTGACCGATGTAGCGAGTGTTTTGCATTTGCTTGGGAATCTCCGTTCTTTTTAGTGCGCAGTAAAACGCACTCTATGATTTTAGCAGACTAAAATCCTGCTATGAACAAACTATCCCCTCTGCCGGTATGACAGAAGGGATAGGCTTTAAGTTTTTATTTTGTGTGCTTATCTTCGGCAGCCTGCTTATTTGGCGCCGCAGCAGCATATTTTGTCAGGGCAACCTTAGTGATGTGGAAGTCACCTACGGCAGCGGGCCGTCGATACAGCCGTTGGAGCAGGCCATGCCTTCGATATAGCTGCAGTCGAGCTTGCCTTCGGCAGCAGCCTTGACGGTGTCGCGGCATTTGTCCAGACCGGAGCAGTATTGTGCGTTATGCACCTCACCGCCCATAGCGGCAACCGTATCCTGCACGGCAGCGCTTACGCCGGCCGTCAGCGGGAAGCTCAGGCCAAGCTTGGAGGCATCGCGTTCATAAGCAGTATCACCGCTCATTTCCGCAAATTTGATATCCTTGCCCTCCAGCATGCACATAATCTCTTCAAAGGTCAGCACATAGTTGATGGTTTCGCGGTGCTCGCGTGCTTCCACCTTTTTGGCGATGCAGGGACCGATGAACACAGTAACGGCATAGGGATATTTTTGCTTAATCAGCTCAGCGCAGGTGAGCATGGGAGAAGGTGTATCCGAAATCTTGTCGGCTGCCTCCGGTACCTGTGTTTTAATCAGCTTAACGAAGGCAGGACAGCAGGAGCTGGTCATAAAGCCCTGCTTGGCAGGAACCTTCTCCAGATATTCCTCTGCTTCCTTAACGCTGGTGATATCGGCGCCAACGCCAACCTCTACAACTTCAGCGAAGCCTGCTTTTTGCAGTGCCTCGTAAATTTGCGCCATGGTAATCTTCAAACCGTATTGGCCTACGATGGACGGTGCCACAAGGGCGATAACCTGCTTGCCCTGCTGGATTTCGCGGATAACGCGGATAATATTGCTGCGCTCGTCAATGGCGCCGAAGGGGCAGGCGTTTCGGCAGGCACCGCAGGAAACACATTTTTCGTGGTCAATGACAGCCTTACGGTTTTCACCGATGCTGATGGCACCGATGGCGCAGGCACGCACGCAGGGACGATGGATTTCGATAATCGCACCGTAGGGGCACATCTGCTTGCAGCGACCGCATTCGATACATTTCGTTTTATCGATAAAGGCGCGGTCCTGAATAATGCTGATAGCCTTTTTCGGGCAGTTATTCATGCATTTGTGGGTGATGCAGTGACGGCACATATCGGTAACGTAATAAGCATCAATCGGGCATTGGTCGCAGGCTGCGGGGAGCACGTCGATAATCGGCAAATCCGTGCGCTCGGGCTCGTTCAGCGTCAGCTTGGCGGCTTCGATGATATTGCTGGAGCACTCCTGGCCCAGCGCCATATCAATACGGTTTTTCAGTACGGCTCTTTCTTTATAAACACAGCAGCGGTAGCGCGGAGTGTCCTCGCGTACCTCCTGCAGAATATCGTAGACGTGGTCAGGCAACTCGTTATTCCAGGTGTAGCGGGATAAATGCTCCAGCACCATGCGGCGCAGCTGCGCAACAGCGGTTAATTCCATAAGGGTTCCTCCTTGGCAATTAGTTATATTGCGTTTTGCATTGCATACTCTATACTGTACAATTCTTTACAGAACGCAAAAATCCTGCTGAGGAGCATGCGTAATGGTTTTAATAATGTTAAATTTGGTATTTTTCTAAACAGTTATATAGATGAATCTGTCAAAAAATCTCTGATATTTTTATGGATAATACCATTACGGCTCATATCGAATTCGTCGAGTGAAAGCACATATTTCGGATAATTATCGGTAATTTCATTGTAAACACCGAACTCACGTTGAATAGTTTCTTCTGCAGCTAATAAGTACGTAACTTGAATATATATTTTTTTTTCTTGTTTTTCACAGATAAAATCAATTTCTTTGGTATCTGCCTTGCCAATGCTCACCTTATAACCACGGCGTAAAAGCTCAAGATAAACGATATTTTCCAGAATGAGATTAATATCCTTCATGTTGCCGCCGAAGACTGCTTCGCGGATGCCATGGTCAGCCACATAATATTTTTCGTTGATAGCAAGCAGCTTTTTACCTTGTACATCCTGACGTTTTACCTGATAAAACAGAAAAGCATCGGTGCAGGCTTTAACGTAGTTGATAATGGTTTCTGTTGCCATACTGCGTCCTTCACTTTTCAAATATTTAGAAAGCACATTGGCAGAAAAAATGGTGCCGATATTTGCAGTTATGTAGGTAAGTATGCGTTCAAGCATGTCAACATCACGGATATTGTTGCGGCGTACAATATCTTTCAGTTCTACTGATGTATATACATCCTGTAAATATTGCTTGCAGGCAGCTTCGTTATATTGCAGGGCTGCCAAATAGGGCATTCCGCCGAAGTGCAGGTATTTCTTAAAGCAGTCTGCTTCACTTGTATTAGGCTGTATAGTATTATATAGCTCAATAAATTCCGAAAATGAAAAAGGATAAATAACAAATTCTACATAGCGTCCTGCTAAATAAGTGGCTAATTCACCGGATAGGAGCTTGGCATTGGAACCGGTGATATAAATATCACAATTAAGCTCTATACGTAAGGAATTAATACATTTTTCCCAATCTTTTACCTCTTGGATTTCATCAAAGAAAAGATAAATTTTACCTGTTAAAGCTTGGGTTTTGTTTATTATTTCATCATGAAGAGCCTGGGCATTGCAAAGCCTGGCAAAGCTCATATTTTCAAAATTATAGGAAATAAGTTGTTGGGGAGTAACTCCTTGTTGTAACAGTTCCTGCTTTATAAGATCTAACATAACAGATTTACCGCAACGACGGATACCTGTAAGTACTTTTACTAAATCACTGTTAATGAATGGGCGGATTTTTTTCATGTAAGCTTCCCTTTTGATCATGTAAATCACCTCACTATCTATATAATATATCAGTTATATCTGAAATTCAAGACTAGAACCAAATTTCTATCAGATATAACTGAAATTTTTCGTGATTTTAGATTTTTATCAGTTATATCTGATAAAAATCTCTGCTGTAGTCAAAAATAAGCATACTTTTTTAGTATACGCAGAAAAAAATTAAAATTTTTTTCTCTTACCCCCTTTACAAATTTAAATCCTAGTATTATAATAAGCGCATAAAGCAACGACGTGGTTGTTGGATTGAGAAATCCAAACTTCGTAGTTGCTTTTTCTTTTATATCAGCGGTGAGAATTATCCTCTTACCCATGATAAGTGCAACGAAGCACCGTAGCAGCGCATGGCGCAGCTGACGGTGCTTTCTTATTTACAGAGCCAGAGAGAAGAAAATCTGTAAAGCACAAAAAACTGTATTTCAAATGAGGGGCTTACACTTCGTAAACCCAAGGAAATTCTCAGAGAGAAATTAGGGAGGTTTTACAATGAATGATGTACCGAAACTGTTTGGCAGCTTAGTTTTTAACGAAAGCGTTATGAAGGACCGTCTGCCGACTGCAACCTATAAGGCATATAAGGCAGCAGTGCTGGCAGGCACTCCGCTGAATCTGGAAATTGCTAATATCATCGCCAATGCTATGAAGGACTGGGCTCTGGAGCATGGCTGCACTCATTTCACTCACTGGTTCCAACCGATGACCGGTATTACTGCTGAAAAGCATGAAAGCTTCATTTCTCCTACTGCTGAAGGCCGTGTAATCATGGACTTCTCCGGCAAAGAGCTGATTCAGGGCGAACCTGATGCTTCCAGCTTCCCGTCCGGCGGTCTGCGTGCAACCTTTGAAGCTCGTGGCTATACAGCATGGGACCCGACCTCCTATGCATTTATCAAAGATAACTGCCTGTGCATTCCTACAGCCTTCTGCTCCTACACCGGCGAAGTGCTGGATAAAAAGACTCCGCTGCTGCGTTCCATGAATGCAGTCAGCAAAGCAGCCTGCAAGCTGCTGAAGCTGTTCGGCATTGATACTATCCGCGTCAACAGCACTGTTGGCCCGGAACAGGAATATTTCCTCGTAGATAAAAAAATGTGGGAAAAACGTAAAGACCTGGTTTACACCGGACGCACTCTTTTTGGTGCGAAATCTCCACGTGGCCAGGAGCTGGACGACCATTACTTCGGCATTATCAAACAAAGAGTTCTTTCCTTCATGAAGGATTTGGACGATGAGCTGTGGAAGCTGGGCGTACTTGCTAAAACAGAGCATAACGAAGTTGCTCCGGCACAGCACGAGCTGGCACCTATCTTCACAACTACCAACGTAGCATCTGACCATAACCAGCTGATGATGGAGTTCATGAAACGTGTTGCTCTGCGTCATGGTCTTGTTTGCCTGCTGCATGAAAAACCTTTTGATGGCGTAAACGGCAGCGGTAAGCATAACAACTGGTCCTTATCTACGGAAGAAGGCCTGAACCTGCTGGATCCCGGCAAGGAACCGTACAAAAATATTCGCTTCCTGACCTTCCTGGCAGCAATTATTAAAGCTGTTGATGAATATCAAGATCTGCTGCGTGTATCTGTTGCCAGCGCCGGCAATGACCATCGTCTGGGCGCAAATGAAGCTCCTCCGGCTATCGTTTCCATGTTCCTTGGCACTGAGCTGACTGCAGTTCTCGAAGCTATTGCAGCAGACAAGGTTTACAACGGCAACCCGGAAAGCTACATTAAAGTAAGCGACGATACCATTCCAGCTCTTGTTAAGGATAACACCGACAGAAACAGAACCTCTCCCTTCGCCTTCACCGGCAATAAATTTGAATTCCGTATGCTAGGCAGCATGTTCTCCATCGCAGGTCCTAACATCGTACTGAACACCATCGTTGCCGAAGAGCTGGATGAATTTGCCGATAAGCTGGCAGATGCTCCTGATCTGGAAGCAGCAGTATATGATTTGGTTAAAGAAACCTATAAAGCTCATAAACGCATTGTCTTCAATGGCAACGGTTATACCGATGCATGGGTTGCTGAAGCTGCCAAACGTGGCCTGCTGAACCTCAAATCTACTCCGGAGGCTCTGCCGTATCTGGGACATGCCAAGAACATTGAGCTTTTCGAAAAGCATAACATCTTCACTAAAGCTGAGGTTGAATCCCGTGTAGAAATCCTGTTGGAGAACTACAGCACCACAATTTCTATCGAAGCAGCAACCATGCTGGATATGTTCCACAAGGATATCCTCCCGGCAGTTACCGCTTATACCGAAGATCTGACCAAAGCAGTACTGGATAAAAAGGCTGCCGGTGTCAGCGCAGGCTTTGAGGGCGCCCTTGCTGATAAGCTGAGCAAGCTGGGCGGCGAAATGTATGCATCCTCCCTGAAGCTGGAAGATGGCCTGAAGGAAGCAGCAGAAATCGGCAACAGCGAGAAACAGGCTCTGTACTATCACGATACTGTTCTTGAAGAAATGGGCAAGCTGAGAAGTGCTGTTGATGCTGCCGAAGCTTTGACCGGTGGTAAATATCTCGACTATCCGACTTATGGTGAGTTGTTGTTTGGTGTAAATGAGTAAGCCGAACGATAAATGAATACAAAATATAAACAATAAAACTCATACACAATGGGGTGTATCCGAAAAATCGGGTACGCCCCTCTTTTTTTAGCTAATGCCATGTGAGCGCTGCTCAATGACGCGTTAAAAAATATTATAATTTGAGGGGTGTTTACAAATGGACAAATATGTATCTGCCGATACTATATGGGTGCTGATAGGTGCCTTCCTGGTATTCTCTATGCAGCCTGGCTTCGCAATGGTTGAAACAGGCTTTACCAGAGCCAAAAATGCCGGCAACATCGTTATGAAGAACGTCATGGATATGTGCCTCGGCTCCATCGTTTTCTGGGTTCTGGGCTTTGGCCTGATGTTTGGTACCGATATCGGCGGCTTTATCGGTGCGCCGGACTTCTTCGTTAAGGGTGATTATGGTGCCAGCTATCCAAGCACTGCGTACTTCATCTTCCAGACTATGTTCTGTGCAACCGCAGCAACTATTGTTTCCGGTGCTATGGCAGAACGTACCAACTTCCTGGTATATTGCATTTACAGCGTGTTAATCAGCGCTGTTATTTATCCAATCAGCGGTCACTGGATTTGGGGCGGCGGCTGGCTAGCACAGATGGGCTTCCATGATTTCGCCGGTTCCACTGCCGTACATATGGTAGGCGGTGTTGCTTCTCTCGTCGGTGCCAAGATGATTGGCGCGCGTATCGGCAAATACAATGCCGACGGTACGGTAAACGCTATTCCCGGTCACAGCATTCCGCTTGGTGCCTTGGGCGTTTTCCTTCTCTGGTTCGGTTGGTTTGGCTTCAACGGTGCTTCCACCGTCTGCGCAACCGGTGATGACGCCTTGGTTTCCATGGGTGCTATCTTCATTACCACTAACATGGCTGCAGCAGCTGCTGCTACCGCAACTATGATTTACACTTGGATTCGCTACGGCAAGCCTGATGTTTCCATGACACTGAACGGCGTGCTTGCAGGTCTTGTAGCAATTACCGCCGGCTGCGATATGGTAAGCCCGGCCGGCGCTTTAATCATCGGCCTGATTGCCGGTGTACTGGTAGTTGCTGCAGTTGAATTCTTCGACCAGAAGCTGAAGATTGATGATCCTGTCGGTGCAATTTCTGTTCATGGTGTCTGCGGTGCCTTCGGTACTCTCGCAACCGGTCTCTTCGCTCTTGACGGCGGGCTCTTCTATGGCGGCGGTACTGATTTCCTGGTAAAACAAATCCTCGGCGTTGTAGTTGTAGCAACCTATGTTGCGATTACGATGACGATTATCTTTAAAGTTCTTGATAAGCTCTTCGGTCTGCGTGTTAAGGAATCCGAAGAAATCAAAGGCCTGGATATGGAAGAGCATGGCCTGCTCAGCAGCTATGCCGACTTTATGCAAACTCCGTTGGAGGCACAGACCTCTGTTACTACTACTTATGTTACTCCGGTCAAGGAAACTGCAGCTAAGCCTGCAGGTGCAGTAAAGATGAGCAAGGTTGTTATTATCACCTCGCAAAATCGTTTCGAAGCATTGAAGAATGCTTTGGATAAGCTGGGAATTACCGGCATGACTGTTACCAAGGTTCTGGGCTATGGCATTCAGAAGGGCTCCACGGAAATGTATCGTGGTGCTGAGGTTGCTGCACACCTGCTGCCGAAGGTAAAGGTTGAAATGATTGTTTCCGCAATTCCTGTTGCAGCAGTAGTCAATGTTGCTAAGCAGGTTCTGTATACCGGCAAATACGGCGATGGCAAAATCTTCATCTATGATGTTGAGGATGTTGTTAAGATTCGTACCGGTGAAACAGGCTATGATGCTCTGCAGGATTATCCTATTGAGGAAAAATAATTTGCTTCTCCCTAATCAAACTCCCTAATAAAACAGGAAGGCGCTCGGTGTCTTGCGTAATGCAGGCTAAGAGCGCTTTTCTGTGTGTTGGAGGAGAATGCTTTTATAATCTTATTATGGCGAAAAAACTTGCAAAACTGCATTGTTTAGGCCAAAATAAGATTGAATCGTATTTTAGTCGGATTGGAGTGAATGCTATGAATAAAAACGTTGCTGTATATAATGAGATGATAGCTTTTTTTGCCGGAGATGCACGCCGTTGCCAGCATTTTATCAAGGTTGCCAGCCTGGCCAGGCAGCTGGCTGAGAGCGAGGCTGCGGATGCAGAGCTGACAGAGCTTGTTGAGGCGGCTGGTCTTGTACATGACTGCGGTATTAAACCCGGCGAGGCCAAGTATGGTGCCGGTCACTGCACAGGCAAAATTCAGGAGCAGGAAGGGCCTGCGGTAGCACGCGAGCTTTTGCAAAAGGTTGGCTATGCCCCTGAAAAAATTGAACGCATCTGCTATCTTGTCGGTCATCACCATACGTATAATATGATTGACGGTCTTGATTATCAGCTGCTTGTGGAAGCTGATTTTATAGTAAACTTTTATGAGGATGGTACGCCGAAGGAGAATATTGCCAAAGCTGTGGAGCGGATTTTTAAAACAGAGAGTGGAAGAAAGTTGGCTAAGACTATGTTCGGACTTTGATATACAATGCTGTGGCTTGCTGGTCACAGCATTTTTCTTGCTATTTTGTTCTATGCTTGCTAAAATAAACAAGATTAGGTTATTTTTTTGGAGGGATAAGATATGAAAGAAATTTATGATTTAGCAGAGCAGTACCATAACGATGGCAATAACTGCGTAGAATCCGTAGTTAAGGCGTGTAACGAAGGCTTAGAGCTGGGCCTGCCGGATGCAGCGATCCGCATGGTGTCCGGTATGGGCGGCGGTATCGGCCGCAGCGGCTGCGTGTGCGGTGCGCTGAGCGGTTCCTGCCTGGTTATCAGTTCTATCGTTGGCAGATTGGATCCGTCCGAAAAGCATCAGACGGAGGTCTATAAATATACGCATGAGTTCCATGAGCGTTTTACCAAGCATTTCGGTACTTCTTGCTGCAGAGCACTGAACCGCCTGAGCTTTGGCACACCGGAATACAGAACTAAATGTATTAAAATTACTGCCGAAGCGGCAGACATGGTATCCGATTATCTGCAGGAAAATGGCCTGGTAAAATAAGTATTGGCTGCGAAGCTGACAGAAGGACTGATGGAGGTCAGGCTGATGGAAAAAACTGAGTTGAAGAACATTGTAATTTTAGCAACCGGCGGCACGATTGCTGGTAAGGCTGCTTCCGGTACCCAAATGACAGGCTATACTGCCGGTGCCTACAGCGTTGCCGATTTGTTGGCAGGTGTGCCTGAACTGGGCGAGCTGGCAAATATCAGCGGCGAGCAGCTGTGCAATATCGACAGCAGCAGTATTACGGACGCGTTGCTGCTGCGCCTGGCGCAGCGTTGCAACGCGCTGCTGGCGCAGGAGGATGTCGACGGCGTAGTTATCACCCATGGTACCGATACTATGGAGGAAACGGCCTTCTTCCTGAACCTGACAGTGAAGAGCGCCAAGCCGGTGGTGCTCGTGGGCGCGATGCGTCCTGCCACCGCAGTCAGTGCCGACGGACCTTTGAATATCATCAACGCTGTTAAGGTAGCTGTGGATGCTGCAAGCGCCGGACAGGGCGTGCTGGTGATGATGAACGATGAAATCTACAGCGGGCGTGACGTGACCAAGACAAACACGGCGAATGTGGCAACCTTCAAGGCAACGAACGGTGGTCCCTTAGGCTTTATCGTTGGCGGTGAGGTACATTACTATTATCGCAGCGTGCGTCCGCACACACTGCAGAGCGAATTTGACGTAACCGGTGTTACTGCTTTGCCGCGCGTGGATATCATCTACACGCATATCGGTGAGGACCGCGTATTTGTGGATGCGGCACTGGCAGCAGGCGCGCGTGGCATTATCTACGCCGGCAGCGGCATGGGCAGCATTCATGAGGCTGTGGAGGCAGCGCTGGCGGAGGCTGTTGGCCGCGACGTTGTAGTAGTGCGTTCCAGCCGCACTGGCAGCGGTATTGTTGCCGCAGGCCTGGAGCGTTGGCAGGAGCAGGGCTTTTTGTATGCGGATAACCTTAATCCGCAAAAGGCACGCCTTTTGCTGCAGTTGGCACTTTTGCGGACGCAGGAGCGCAACGAGGTGCAGGAGATTTTTAATCGTTATTAAAGCATAAAAAGCAAAAAAGCTATCAGCGGGCAAAGCCCGGTGATAGCTTTTTTATGGTGCGCTTTAGAATTTTACCATCTTCTGTAACTGTTATGGTGCTTGGCACGCTCTGCCTGACGGGCAGCGCGCTCCGCTTCGTAAACCTCGCGGGCAGCGAAGAAATCCTCCAGCTTCCAGCCGCGGTTAAACATTTCAATCAGCAGCTTGCCGGTGTTGTTGGCATCATCAAAGGCGGTGTGCCACAGGCCGGCGGTGTTGACCTCCTGTTCCTCGGTAGCCTTTTTCAGACCGGTGGTGTAATCATCACCCTTCCACAGGCGGTAGGCCAGCGCCAGATCAAGATAGTCCTCGTATTTTACGGGGTTTTCGATTTTATGACGCTCGCAGCCTGTCTGCAGTACCTTGTAATCCTCGGTTCCCCAGGCTACAAAGTAGGTTTCGCCGCTTTCATACAGCGCTGCCAGCTCCTGCACCATGGCAGGAAATTCAATGGCCTGCTGCATATCCTTAGCGGTAATCATGCAAAAATCCATAGAATCCTTAGCCTGCTTAGGATAAAAATGTGGTTTGACAAAGCTTTGGATGCGTCCGCAGTCAGTGAGCGGTTCGCCGTCCAGCTTCACTGCGCCGATTTCGATAATCTCGGAAAAGAAGCCGCGCGGACGGCCGACAGGGCGCTCGTAGGTAGTAAATTCAAAATCAACGACTAAAAATTTCTTCATTGCAATTCCTTCTTACACTAAAGCATAGCCTGCTGCTCAGTGCTTTTTACCACAGCATTTTTTATACTTCTTGCCGCTGCCACAGGGACAGGGGTCGTTAGGATAAACCTTTTTCGCTTTGGCACCTACACGGGTATTTTGCTGAGCTGCCTGCTGTGCGTCACGCAGCAGCTTGATAGTTTCGTTAGGAGTGTGGCCACCGAGGCAGAACATACGGGTAGCACTGTTGCGGGCGTTTTGCAGCAGTACGGAAAGTCTGCCGAGATGGCTGTAATTGTTCCAAGCGGGAATATTAGCCTGCAGCTTCTGAATTAGCTCAGAGGTATTGCCGTCGGTGTTGGAGTTTTCAAATTCATAGATGTACTGGCACCAGTAATGTGCATCCAGTGCCGCAACATTCAGCTCCTGAGTGAAGAAGTCATGCAAATCCTGATATGCGGTAGTAGATTGCAGGTAACCGTAGTGGGAAAGCATGGTGATTTCCTTTACGGTAGGCAGGTACAGGCCGAAGGACTTTCTGCCCTGCTCCAGTCTGGTGTAGAAGTCATCGCTGTCATTTTTCTTGAGCAGAATGCGACCGTCTTTAATCGCACAGGGATTAAAGTTGCTCGGAACCTCGGCCAGCAGATGCGGCAGAGTTTCCGGAGTAAGCTCAAAGCCTGTTTTTTGATTATACATTTCGCAGAAAAATTCTACTGGCAGGATAAGGTGCAGGCTGGACATAGCGGTGATGCAGTCCAAAAGCCATGCCAGCTGTTGGCGGTGAGCCTGAAAATCTGCGGTGTTGATTTTTTTGTAGACGGTGCGTGCTTCCTTTACTGCTTCAAAGCAGTCGTCGGGATAGGAAACAATGTAGCCCATAGAAATAAATGGCAACAGCAGTGCATATTCACTGTAGGTAGGATGGAAGCATTTTTTCTCCATGGCTGCTTCGAAGGCCTGAATGTTTTCGTCCGGCATAATAGCAAAGCGTTTTGCTGCAATTTCCGGCTTTTGCATTTCTGTGCAGATTTTTTCTGCCAGCTCGTCCTTTTTGAGCTTGCTGTAGGTGATGCAGAGCTGACGCGCTGCAAAAATTAATTTATCCTTAGTGAAGGCTTTTAAGTAATCCAGCAATACAGGTTTACGGGATGGTTGATTCTTGGTTTTGGTTGTACTTGCAGACATATTGATAGAAAATCTCCTTCTTTGTAATCTTACGTATCTCTTAATTATAAATAAAAACAGGAAATATAGCAAGTGAGGAAATTTAATATACAGTTTATTATACGCTTTTCGGCGGTTAAATTTATTTTTCAGCCTCTACTTGCTGGCGACGCATAGCGGGAATAAGGAAAAAGGCACAGTAAATAAAGGAAAGCAGCACGATTGCGCCGCCGCCGAGACCTATATAAGCGATGGAAGCATGTGTACAGATTAGTCCGCCCAGATAGCTGCCGCTGCCGATACCAAGATTATAAATGCCGGAGTAAATCGACATAGCCACAGCGGAGGTGCTCATAGTAGTTGTGCGCAAAAGCTCTGCCTGGCCTACAACGTTGAAGGCGGTAACGAAAATGCCCCAGATTGCGCAGAGCAGCACCAGCAGATAATGATTGATGCTTACGGGGTAGAGCAGCAGCAAAACAACTGCAACGCCAAGTACGGTGATGCGGAAGAAGTGATAGCGGCATTTATCGTACCATTTGGAAAAGGCTGCGCTGCCCAAAAGTCCGGCAGCACCGAAAATAACCAAGGTGATGGTTATCCAGGCATCATCCATCATCGCAATCTGCTTCAGGTAAGGCTCGATATAGCTGTAGGCGGTGTAATAGCCGGTGGGGAGTAAAAAGGACATCATATAGAGGTCGATGAGCACAGGATTTTTCAGCATTACCGGCAACTGCGAAAGCGTAAACGGTTCGCTTTTTTCCAGCTTGGGGAAGACGAAGAACATATAGGCCAATACGATGAAGGCCAAAACGGCGATGCACATAAAGGCCATGCGCCAGCCTACGTAAAGGCCGATGATACGTCCTAAAGGCAGGCCGACGATGATGGCGATGGCCGTGCCGGTTACAATCATACTCATAGCCAGTGCTTTAAAGGGACCTTTGACCAGACGCACGGCAATCGGCGAGGCGACCGACCAGAAAATCGAGTGGGCGAAGGCTACGCCTATACGCGAAAGCAGCAGCGTCCAAAAGCCGGTGGCGAAGGCAGAGGCTACATGCGATACGGCGAACAGGCTGATGGTTGCCAGCAAAAGCTTGCGCAGCGGATAGCGGGAAGCGGCAATCATCAGAGGCAGGCTCATGAGCATTACAACATAGGCGTAAATGGTAATCAGCATGCCTGCCTGCGCTTCCGTCATGCGGAAGTCTGCGGCGATATCCGTTAAAAGGCCTATGGGCATAAATTCCGATGTGTTAAAAATAAAGGCGGAAATGGTCATGCCGATTAACGGCAGCCATTCGCGGGTAGTTATTTTGTTTTCCATATATATAAAGCACCTGACTTTCATTCTATAAAATTGCGGTGTATATTATAGCACAGCATATTTGTGTGCTACAAGCAAAAAGATTGTAAATTATTTGTTGCGGGATGGTGCGGAGGTTTTCTTTGAAAAGGGCTGTCGTTAAGGGGCAAAAACAGTAAAGGCGTTCTACTTAAGTATGGTAGAACGCCTTTAAATCTTTTATGCTTTTTTTTACTTCGCTGTCGCTAGCATCAGCTTAATGCGGTTTTCCTGATTAACGCGGGCTGCGCTGGCATCGTAGTCCAGTGCCAGAATATTGGCCTCCTCGGCAATCTCCTTGATTTTGTTAATCATGCCGCGGCCTGCGATGTGGTTAGGCAGGCAGCCGAAGGGCTGAGCGCAGATGATATTGGTGTAGCCGCTGTGCACCAGCTCCAGCATTTCGGCAGTAAGCAGCCAGCCTTCGCCCATATTGTTGCCGTAGCCGATAACGCCCTTGGCCATAGCCTTGGTTTCCTCATAGGTGGCGGGGGCGCTGAAGGGAGCGATACTGAGAGCCTGATGCAGGATGCCTTCCATATATTTTAAATACCACATAGCACCCTTGTTGACGCTGTATTTGAGCAGACTGCCGCCGTAAAGCTTATAGTCTGTAAGATAAGTATCAACACAGTACATGATGAAATTCATCAGACCGGGCAGCATATATTCGCAGTTCTGACGCTGCAGGAAGGCTTCCAGATTGTTGTTGCCCAAAGCGGCATATTTGATGTAGATTTCACCGACAATACCGACCTTAGTTTTCTCCTTGTTGGTGATAGGCAAATCCGCAAATTCGTGCGCAATAGCCTTAGTAAGCTGCTTGATGGTACCTAAAGCCTGCGCCTTGCCACTCTTGAAGGCTTCGCTTAAGCGTGCCAGCCATTTTTGCGCCAGTCTGTCGGCAGCGCCGTGTACAACTTCGTAGGGACGTGTTTTATTCGTCAGGTACATCAGTGTATCGCCGTAAACAACGGCAGCCAAGAACTTATGCACCATGGATGCGTCCAGATGGAAGCCGGGCTGCTGCTCCAAACCGTTGACGTTGAGGCTGATGACAGGGATGTGCGTAAGGCCGGCTTTTTCCAAAGCCTTGCGCAGCAGATAGATATAGTTGGAGGCACGGCAGCCGCCACCGGTTTGGGTGATAATCAGCGCAGTGTGCTCCAAATCATATTTGCCGCTTTCCAGAGCGTTTATCAGCTGGCCGATAACTAGCAGTGCCGGATAGCAGATATCGTTATTGACGTATTTCAGACCGGTTTCGATTACCTCGCGCCCGGTGTTGTGCAGAACCTCGGCTTTGTAGCCACAGCTTACGAGTGCTGCCTGCAGCAGTGAAAAATGCATAGGCAACATGCCGGGTACAAGTATAGTATGCGTTTTTTTCATATCCTCCGTAAAGGGGGTAAACTTAACGTTAGCTGCTGGTAGCATATGCAAATCTCCTTTAATTATTATCTATATCGAAAAGCTGGGCTGCGGAGAACAGACTGCGGATGCGGATTTTGGCAGCACCAAGGTTGTCGATATCGTCTATTTTTATTTGTGTATAGATGCGCCCGCGTTCTTCGAGGAGGCGGCGGCATTCATCGGCCGTAATCGCATCGCAGCCGCAGCCGAAGCTTACAAGCTGAATCAGATGCATATCAGGATTTTGGGCAACATATTCGGCTGCCGCATACAGGCGGCCGTGATAGGTCCACTGGTTGAGCACCTGCAGGTCGCGGTTGAGTTCCTTGGTCTTAATATGACTGCTTACGGCATCCTCGCTGATGAGGGCAGCACCCATGTTAGTAATCAGGCGGTCGATACTGTGGTTGACCTTAGGGTCGATGTGATAGGGACGGCCTGCCAGTACAACGATAGGCTTATGCTCTTCGCGTGCCTTACTGATGATTTCCTGCCCTTTAGCTTTTACTTGCGCTTCATAGTCATAAAAGGCAGTAAAGGCAGCATCAACAGCCTTGCGGATTTCCTCCTTGGTGATATCCGGATAAACCTTGGCAAACATTTCCTGCAGCTTTTTGACCAGCTTCTTTTTATGCAGCAGGCCAAGATAATCATAGAAGAAATGTATCTCGGGCTTATTCAGATCACGGATATTGGCGTGCAGCACTTCGGGATAATAGGCTACGACAGGGCAATTATAGCAGTTTTCCGTGCCCTGTTCATCTATATTGTAGGTCATGCAGGGATAGAAGATATTGGTGATTCCCTGCAGCAGGAGCCATTTGATATGACCGTGCATCAGCTTAGCCGGATAGCAGACGGTGTCGCTGGGGATGGTTCCCTGACCAAGACGGTAAATAGTTTTGTCTTCAATCGGACTGTGTACAACCTTGAAGCCCAGGCTGGAGAGTAAGGCGTTCCAGAAGGGGAGCAGCTCGTACATATTCAGGCCCATAGGTATACCCATAATGCCGCGTTTAGGCGTTTCGTTAACAGGCAATTCCTTGAGCAGCTGCAGCTTCTGACGGTACAGGTTCAGCTCATCCTTGGGCGCCATGTGGGTGATGGGACGTTCACAGCGGTTGCCGCTGATAAAGCGTTTGCCGCCGGCAAAGGTGTTGACGGTGAGGTGGCAATGATTATTGCACAGGCCGCAGGTCATACCCTTGACGGTATGAACGAATTCACCAAGCTGTTGCAGGTTGAGCAGTGTTGTCTGATGCGGTGCGTCCTTGTAGCGGCGTTGTGCGTACAGGGCAGCGCCGTAAGCTCCCATAAGGCCGGCAATATTGGGACGGATAACGTTCAAATCCATTTCCTGCTCAAAGGCGCGCAGTACGCAGTCATTGAGGAAGGTGCCTCCCTGAACTACGATGTGCTTGCCGATGGCCTCCTTGCTGGCCGGACGGATAACCTTATATAAAGCGTTTTTGACAATACTGATGGACAGGCCGGCGCTGATGTTGGCAACGGAGGCACCGTCCTTCTGTGCCTGCTTAACGCTGCTGTTCATAAACACGGTGCAGCGGCTGCCTAAATCTACCGGCATATCTGCTTTAAGACCGATTTGTGCGAACTGCTCGGCTGTGTAGCCCAGAATTTCGGCAAAGGTCTGCAAAAAGCTGCCGCAGCCGCTGGAGCAGGCTTCGTTCAAAAAGATATTATCGATGGCACCGTTATGGATTTTCAGGCACTTCATATCCTGTCCGCCGATGTCCAGAATGAAATCTACCTCAGGCTCCAGATATTGGGCAGCATAAAAGTGTGCCATGGTTTCTACGATACCATAGTCAACACCAAAGCCGTGGCGAATCAGATCCTCGCCGTAGCCGGTGACTGCACCTGCCAACAGGCGGCAGGTGGGATATTTTGTATAGAAATCGGTAAGATAATTGCGGACGGCAACAACAGGATTACCCTTATTGCTTTGGTAGAAGGAGTCAAGCAATTTGCCGTCTGGACTCATAACAGCGATTTTAATGGTTGTGCTGCCGGAATCAATACCGATAAAGGCTTCGCTGGCTTCCGCAGGGGTACCTATAGCAACGCTTTCTTTAGAGTGACGCTTCTTAAAAACAGTATATTCGCCTTCGTTTTTAAACAGCGGCGGCAGATGTTCAAAGCTGTGCTGCGCTGCTGCTGTCTGCAGCTTTTCTGGCAGCGTGGTAAGGTCCACCTCGTGCTCGGCACAGAAGGCTGCACCCATTGCTACATAAAGCAGGCTGTTTTCCGGGCAGACACCTTTGATATTCAGAACACTGTCAAAGGCATCGCGCAGACAGCTCATAAAGGTGAGCGGACCGCCAAGATACAACACATTGCCGCTGATGGGACGGCCTTTGGCAAGACCTGTGATAGCCTGGCTTGCTACAGCGTGGAAGATGCTGGCTGCCAAGTCGCTTTTTTCCGCACCCTGGTTGAGCAGCGGCTGGATATCGCTTTTGGCGAAAACACCGCAGCGGCTGGCGATGGTGTAGGTGTTCTGTGCCTGCTGTGCCAGCTCGTTCATTTGGGGTGTTTCTACATTCAGCAGGGAAGCCATCTGGTCGATAAAAGCACCGGTGCCTCCAGCGCAGCTGTCGTTCATACGTGCGTCAAAATGGCGGCCTAAGAAGAGGATTTTGGCATCCTCGCCACCTAATTCGATAACGGCGTCGGTCCCGGGATTGAGCTTTTCGGCGCAGATTTTTTCCGCAAAAACCTCCTGCACGAATTGCAGGCCGCAACTGTCCGCTACACCGATACCACCGCTGCCGCTGATGGCCAGACGTGCGCTATGCAGTGTAGGGAATTTCGTCATCAATTCTTTATGTAGGGCCAGAATTTTCTCGGCAATCTGGCTGTAATGTCTTTCGTATTTATGGAATAGCAGATTGCCTGCATCGTCCAGTACGGCGATTTTAATAGTGGTCCTGCCAATATCCAATCCTATCTGCATAGTAACCTCCTGGAATATGAAGCTCAGGGCGATATCCGAAGCATGTTCATATTCTTTTTTTATAATCTGAATCTAAGCTGATAAATACTCATCTTATATTGTAATACTTTACCTGTAATTAGTAAAAGGTGTCATCAATAATTAAAGTAAAAAAAGTGTGAAATGCTACAGCGTTTTATCGTTTTGCAGCGGAGAAATGTTGTGCTCAATATATATAATATATTTTATAAATTTATATATTATAAAAATCACTGCTGCAATAGGTATAATAAAAAACCGTAAAGCCGTTTGAGGCTCTACGCGTAACCAAAAAGGACTGCGCTAAGACTGTAGCAGTCGGAAACGCAGTCCTTGCTTACTTAAATTATAGCAAAGATTTTGTGAAAAAGCTGTGATTTTATAAGTACAGCAAAATAGATATGTAAGGATAAGACTATGGTGATTGTACTGTTGTTTTAGGCAAGCAGGGTTTGCAATATTTTGAGTAAATTTACTCAAGTACGATTTACTAAAGTATACTTGAGTAAATTCATAAGCGCATATGAGAAAGTGCGGATTAATTATGTACGTACTCTGTTAGCTTAGCAATGCTTTTACGCAAAAGAAAAGCATACAGACTATGTTGAGCAGTAGTCTGTATGCTTGCTGTTGCTTTATAAGCTTTAGAATGTTCCCTGCACCAGCTGGGCAATGTTCTTGGAATGATCGGATACACGCTTCATATTAATCAGCAGCTCCATCATAACAAAGCCTGCAGTCGGATTGCAGATATGTTCGTTAAGGCGCGTGATATGATTCTTACGGATTTCCTTCTGGTATTGCTTAACCTCACGGCACAGACGCACAGCGTCCTCCGCAATAACCTTATCATTTTTCTCTAGGGCCTCCAATGAACGTCCGGAGGCACGCAGTACCATTTCGCTGAGCTGCAGCAGCTCGGCCTTAGCCTCATCAGAGAAAACCACGTCCTCCTCAACAAGCTTGCGTGCGCGCTTGGCCAAGGTTTCGCCGTGGTCACCGATACGCTCGATGTCTGTGCAGGCGTGCAAAAGACCGGTGTGGCGTGTCGTCAGACTTTCGCTCATTTCAGATGAGCTCATCTGCGTCAGATAGTCGGTAATATCTCGCTCCAACGCATCGACAACAGGCTCGTGCTCCAAAACATATTTTACCTTGTCGGAATCAAAGCTTTGAATAGCCTCCATGCCAAGACGCACGTCTTTGCGTGCCAGCTCGCCCATACGCACAACCTCTTTGACAGCAAGGCTGATAGCGATAGAGGGAGTGTTCAGCATGTTTTTGTCAAGATAAACAGGGCGCATGGAGATGATTTCTGCCTTGCCGGGCACAATCTTTTCTACCAGCTTGATGAAAGGGTTAACAAAGGGCATAAAAAGCAGTGTGTTCAAAATGTTGAACGCCGAGTGCGCATTCGCAATCTGACGCGCTATGTCGCCGTCAGGCGATACAAGCAGCACGAATTTAATGAAGAACGGCATAAAGACTACAAAAATTATACTGCCGATGACGTTGAACATTACGTGGGCTGCAGCTACACGCTTAGCCGTAAGGTTAGCACGCAGTGAAGCGAGTACGGCGGTGATACAGGTACCGATATTGTCACCGAGCAGAACAGGAATCGCACCCTCCAGAGGAATAAGGCCCTGACCGGCCATAGCGATAAGAATACCGATGGTAGCACTGCTGGACTGAATCAGCACAGTCATAATCATACCGATACCGATGCCCAGCAACGGATTGCTGGAGAAAACCTCGATGAAATGCACAAAGCCGGGATAGTTACGCAGAGGCATAACCGCCTTGCCCATCATATCCATGCCCAGCATCAGAATACCGAAGCCCAGCATAACCTGGCCAAGATATTTTGTGCGGCTTTTTCTCGCCAGCAGCTGCATCAAAAAGCCGATGAAGATTAAAATCGTGATATAATCGGAAAGCTTGAAGGCGATGAGCTGTGCCGTCATAGTAGTACCGATGTTGGCACCCATGATAATGCCGAAGCCCTGCTTAAGCGTGAGCAGGCCCGCATTTACCAGGCCTACGGTCATAACGGTGGTAGCACCGCTGGCCTGCAGCACAGCAGTAACAACTGCGCCCAACAGGATGCCCATAGCGAGCACGCCTGTCATGGCTTCCAGAATCTTTTGCAGCTTAGCGCCGGCAGCCTTTTGCAGACCGTCACCCATCAGCTGCATACCATACATAAATAAGGCGATACCGCCTAAAAATGCCAAGAAATAAGCAAGCATAAAAAATAAGTCCCCTTTTTTAGTTTGTATGCATCCGTAATTGCTGCGAAAACAGCATATACCTATACTTATTATACTCGAAATTTTATGATGTTAAAAGTGCGTAAGGAACTTTACATAAATTTAACATTAATCAAAATGTTTTCAAAGCAAAAAAATACACCGCACATTTCGCACGGTGCGGTGTATTTTAAGGAGAGGTGTATGATGAAAAGATATGTTTAGGAGAGTTGCTTTATAAGAGTCATGGCTTCATCTACCGAAAGCGTGCTGCCGACAGCAACTAACTTTTCGTCGATGACTAAAGCGGGGAAGACCATCACTCCATAGGCCACTACCTTTTGGAATTCGGAAACTTTTTCAAACTCAGCCTTAACCTTGAGCTTCTTTAACGCAATAGCAGTATTCTGCAGCAGCAGCTCTGCCTGCTTAGTCATGGGGCCAAGAATTTTAACGTGCATTGAAATCACCTTTCTTTGCTTGCCTTGTTCAATAGGTTCCTTTCATCCTCGAGTATTATTGTAACAAACATATATGACAAAGGTAGGTGTAATCTGTGAATTAATTTAGAAACCTTTCTCTGATTACTTTAAAATTACTTTTAAGAAGGATTTCAGACGTTCGTTTTTGGGGTTAACGAAAATTTCCTCCGGACTGCCCTGCTCCTGCACATGGCCGTCAGCCATGAAAACAACCTTGGTGGCAACTTCACGGGCAAAGCCCATTTCATGCGTTACGACTACCATGGTCATTTTTTCGTCTGCCAGCTCGCGCATAGTGCGCAAAACCTCACCGGTCAGCTCCGGGTCCAGAGAGGAGGTAGGCTCGTCAAAAAGCATAATAGCAGGCTTCATTGCTAAGGCACGGGCGATAGCTACACGCTGCTGCTGTCCGCCGCTGAGCTTACGCGGATAAACATCGCGCTTGTCGGAAAGACCGACCTTCGCCAGCAGAACCTCTGCTTCCTTGATAACTTCTGCTTTATCGCGCTTTTGTACGTTGACAGGCGCTTCAATCAGATTTTCCAGAACAGTCATATGCGGAAAAAGGTTGAACTGCTGGAATACCATGCCCATTTTGCAGGCGATGCGGCGGACATCATTGTTCTTGACGTATTCCGTGCCACCGGAGGTTTCACGGCACAGCTCTTCACCGTCGATAGTAATGCTGCCCTTATCAATTGTTTCCAGCTTGTTGAGGCAGCGCAGCAGGGTGCTTTTGCCACCGCCGGAAGGGCCGATTACGGCAACAACCTCACCCTCGTTTACTTCTAGGTCGATGCCCTTGAGTACTTCGAGGTTATTGAATTTTTTCCAGATATTGGTTGCTTTGATTTTAGTAGTCATAGTGGTTACTCCTCCTATTGGTCATATCTGGAGAAGCGTTTTTCCAGACGTTCAAAAACAAGGGTTAAAATCAGAGTTGCCAGCAGGTAGAAGACTGCTGCAACGATGAAGGGGGTAATAGAAAAGTCGCGCTGTACCAGATTACGTGCGGTACGCATCAGATCGTTCATTGCCAGAACGTATACCAAGGAGGTATCCTTTACCAGAGTAATGGTTTCGTTGCTGATAGGCGGCAGAATGATGCGGATAACCTGCGGCAGGATAATGCGGCGCATGGTCTGTACATAGTTCATGCCCAAAGTGTGCGCTGCTTCGTATTGGCCTGCAGGAATTGCCTGGATGCCGGCGCGGAAGATTTCGCAGAAATAGGCAGCGTAGTTTAATACAAAGGCTACGATGGCTGATTCAAAGTCCGGCAGGCGAATGCCTACGGACGGCAGTACGAAGTAAACGAAGAAAATCTGCAGCATCAGCGGGGAGCCGCGCAGAATCCAAACGTAGCCGCCTATGAGGGCCTGCAGGGGTTTAATGCCGGAAACACGGCCGAGGCTGAGCAGAATGCCCAACGGAATGCTCAGTACGATGGTGATAATAAAAACTTGAAATGATACCAGGCAGCCATCCATCATCTGAGGGATGATATTTAAAACGTAATCCATAAATTATTTCTCTCCATATAATTATAATATGGGCTGCCGCTAAATGCGACAGCCCTCAAGTGATAACAAATTAATATTTTGTGATATCTGCGCCCATCCATTTTTCGGAAATCTTTTTGCAGGTACCGTCTTTTTTCATTTCATCCATAGCTTTGTCGATGCGGTCTTTGAAGTCTTTGTCGTCCTTACGGAAGGCAATTGCTACAACCTCATCGCCCATGGTCTGCTCAAGAATTCTGTAGGCACCGGGTTTCTTTTTGTCATAATAGCCGCGAGCAAGAACTGCGTCTACGATAGCAGCATCAACACGTTTGTTGTCTATTTCCATGTAAATAGCTGCGAAGTCGGGATATTTGCGAACTTCCTTCATGGAAGCTGCCAGCTCTTTGTGTGCAGGCTGCTCGAGCAGGTAGGAGCCTGTGCTGTCATCCTGTACTGCTACGATTTTACCCTTTAAATCTTCGAGGGTTTTAATCGGAGAATCCTTAGGAACAACAACCAGCTGGGAGTTGTTGATGTAAGGCTTGGACATGCCATATACCTTTTCACGCTCCGGGTTAACGGTGAAACAGTTCCAGATAGCGTCAATGCGTTTGGATTTGAGCTCTGCTTCTTTTGCACCCCAGTCGATTGGTTTAAATTCTACTTCCATGCCGGCACGCTTGCAGGCTTCGCGTGCAAGGTCGATATCCATGCCGACGATTTCATTCTTTTCATTGCGGTAACCCATAGGAGCGAAGTTATCGTCCAGACCGATTACCATTTTTTTCGGGCCGTCGCTGCCGCAGCCGGCAACCATCATGAGCATCATCATCAGGCCCATTACTAAAGCTACTAATTTTTTCATTTTTCACACCTCATTTGTTAATTAGCATTTAACTATGTACCCATTATACTTTAGTATGCTAAATTTGTAAAGTGCTAAACGCAAAATTTTTTTAGAAATTCTATTAGTGTAAGAAAAGCTCCCACAGAAGTCTGCGGGAGCTTTTGTGCTATGCTTTGATAAATCAGAATGCCGGAGTAATGGAGCCTTTGAAGTGATCTTCGATGAATTTTTTGTTTTCAGAGGAGGTGTAAATCTTCTTCAGCTGTTCCATACGCGGATCCTTTTCGTTAGCCTTGGTGGTTACGAAGATGTTAACAAACGGGTTATCGGCGCGTTCAACCAGCAGACTGTCCTTAGATGGATTCAACTTGGCAACCAGTGCATAGTTGGCATTGATTACGGCAATATCAAGGTCACCCATTGCTTTAGGAATAGAAGCGGCGTCCAACTCTTGGATTTTATAGTTTTTCGGATTTTTGGTGATGCTTGCTACAGAGGTGGAAACATCGTTTTTATCCTTAACTTCGATGAAGCCTTTGTCAGCCAGAACCAGAAGTGCGCGAGCACCGTTGGACGGATCGTTAGGAATGCCGATGGTTGCACCTGCCGGTATATCCTCAACCTTTTTATATTTGGTGGAATAGATAGCCATCGGGAAGTTTACGGTTTTGAAAGCTTCAACCAGTTCGAATTTAGGCTCTTTTTTCAGAGTTGCTGCCAGATACGGAGCATGTTGCATGGAGTTGGCAAACAGCTCGCCCTGTGCCAGGGATACGTTCGGGGTTACATAGTCAGAGAATTCGACAACTTCGATTTTCAGGCCTTGTTTTTCAGCCAGCTTTTTAACATTGTCCATGATTTCAGCGTGCGGACCTGCGGTTACGCCGATTTTAACAGGTGCGTTCGGGTCAGCCTTCTTGTCGGCTGCCTTGTTGTCACCGCCGCAGCCTGCGGCGATGATGGTCAGTGCGCAGAGCGCAACGGTGAGTAAAAGTTTGGTAATTTTCTTCATAAGTTGTTCCTCCCTAAAATAATGGTGGTCTGTTGTCAGACAGCAGCGGCTTTTTTCTTTATTACGTCGATGAAAATCGCTTCATCGTTGTAAATCCTCATTTGGCCTGTAGATTACAGTTTGTTTTTGTTAAGCTTTTTGGATGCGTAGTCGCCCAAGGACTGCATTGCCTGTACCATGACGATGAGCACGACAACGGTGGCAATCATAACATCCATCTGGAAGCGCTGGTAGCCGTAGCGGATTGCCAGGTCACCAAGACCGCCGCCGCCTAAGGTGCCGGCCATTGCGGAGTAGCCGATTAAGCTGATGATGGCAAGCGTTACGCCCAGTACGATGGAATGCATTGCTTCGGGAAGCAGTACCTTAGTGATAATCTGCATCGGGCTTGCACCCATAGCCTGAGCTGCTTCGATAATGCCGGGGTTGATTTCCAGCAGAGAAGATTCAATGATACGTGCAATGAACGGTGCTGCGGAAATAGTCAGCGGCACGATTGCTGCGGTAGTACCGATGGAAGAGCCGACAATCATACGTGTCAGCGGAATAATTGCTACCATTAATATAATGAAAGGAGTGGAACGTGTTGCGTTGACAATCGCGCCCAGAATAGTGTTAAGCGGTTGGTTCGGCAGAATGTGGTCCTTGCGGGTTACGGTAAGGATTACGCCCAGCGGAATGCCGATTAAAGTGGAAAGTGCGGTAGAAGCGAAAACCATGTAGCAGGTTTCCCAAAAGGATTTTATTAAAAGGTCAATCATATCAGGACTCATAGCCAATTACCTCCGTTTTCAGATGCTGCTGATGCAGATATTCCAATGCATTTTTAATGCGCTCGCGGTTACCGGAAATCTCAATCAGCAGGGTGCCGAAGAGGACATCCTTCAGCTGGTCGGTATTACCGGAAATAATGCTTACGTCAACATCAAAATGTTTTACCATGCCGGAAATAATAGGCTCGCTGGCACTGTCACCGATGAAGGAGATACGCACCAGCAGCTTGCTGCCTTCTGTATAGGTGTCGCTTAATTTCATCTGTTTAACGATATCAGGCAGCTCGGCGTTGATAACACTCTTGGTAAATTCCTTGGTAGTGGGGTGCTGCGGATTGGTGAAAACATCAATCATCGGGCCTTCCTCAATGATGTCGCCGCTTTCGATAACAGCAACGCGGTCACAGATGGTTTTTACAACCTCCATCTGGTGTGTAATCAGCACGATGGTCAGATTCATCTTTTTGTTGATGTCCTGCAGCAGATGCAGAATAGATTTGGTAGTCTGCGGGTCGAGGGCGCTGGTTGCTTCGTCGCACAGAAGTACCTTAGGATTGCTTGCCAGGGCGCGGGCAATGCCTACACGCTGTTTCTGGCCGCCGGACAACTGGCTGGGATAGTAGTTGGCACGGCTTTCCAACTGTACCAGCTCCAGCAGAGGACGTACGCGCTTGTCGATTTCGCTCTTGCTCAGACCTTGGATTTCCAGCGGAAAAGCGATGTTATCATAAACAGTACGGCTTGCCAGCAGGTTGAAGTGCTGGAAAATCATGCCGATGCTTTGACGTGCTTTACGCAGCTGTGCTTCGCTCATGGCGGTCAGCTCCTGACCGTCAACGAATACCTGGCCTGCAGTCGGTTTTTCCAGCATGTTGATGCAGCGCACCAATGTGGATTTGCCGGCACCGGAAAGACCGATGATACCGAAAATTTCGCCAGCCTTGATGCTCAGGCTTGTTTTGTGCAGAGCATGGATGTCGCCGGCTTTGCTGTAGTAGGTTTTTTCTACATTAACTAGTTCTATCATTCTTGTGTTCCTTTCTAATGTGACCGCAAGTTTCAGCAGTCCTTATTTTAGTGTGAGAGATTATTTTCCAATAGAAGTCAGCGGATGCTGCTTGAGAGTCGCATTCTCCGGTGTACGTCCCCTGTCGGAATCGACGGCCGACGTAAAAAAATCCTTCACCGGCACGGCGAAGGATACTTTGCATCTGTAATCTTCATCTGCCGGAATTATCCGTTGGAATTGGCACCGTTCACTGATGTGTGGTTGCCGTAGCTTCATCGGGCCAGTCCCTCAGCTACTCTTGATGAAATCTCTGTTAAGTTTGAATGAAATAATCATACATCTATTTTAGGATATTGTCAACAGTTTTGCGTAAAATTTACTGAAAAACTGTAAAGCTGTAAAGCTGCGTCCAATGGATTTCAGGAATTGCTCAAATTGTATCAAAATACTAGGTAATTGTAAAGGGAAATGCGAAATTTTTTACAAAACCTGCGAAAAAAAGGTTTTTTGTAAATTTTTCTTGACTTTCACGAGATAAAGTATTAAAGTATTTTTACGAGTTAGTGAGTTAAAGTACTATCGTTATATGCACGTAACGCACAGGAGGAAACTAAAAAATGGCAGCAAATATTCATGATCATTTAACAGACCAATTATTCAAAGCGATTCTCAGCTTAAAGGATGAGGAGCAATGCTATAAATTTTTTGAGGATATCTGTACTATCAGCGAGCTTAAGGCAATGGCACAGCGCCTGGAGGTGGCGCGCATGCTGGATGATGGCTGTATCTACGAAACTATCGTAGAGAAAACCGGTGCCAGTACCGCAACTATTTCACGTGTTAAGCGTTGTCTTGTTTACGGCGCGGATGGTTATAATTCTGTTATGCAAGTTATAAAAGAGGGGAAGAAAGAAGATGACTAATAAGGTATATCAGGTTCCCTACGGAACAAAGGATATTCTGCCAGGAGAGATGAAGACACGCCGCGGAATCGAAAATGCGATTATCAATGTTTTTGACAAATGGGGCTATGATGAGGTAAAAACACCCGATTTTGAATATGTTGATACCTTCGGCGCTGCCGGTGCCAAAGGGGACTTCCGGTTTTTTGACCGCAGCAATAATCTGCTGGCGCTGCGCAATGATATGACGGCACCGATTGCCCGCCTGACAGCGACACGTCTGCAGGGCGGCGAAAAGATCAAACGTCTTTGCTATCTGGCAAACCTTTACCGTTATGAAGAAATTCAGGCCGGACGGCAATGCGAATTTGAGCAGGCCGGTGTAGAAATGCTGGGTGCCAGCGGCGCTGCTGCCGATGCCGAGGTTATCGTGCTGGCAGCCGAAGCATTGCGGGCCGCAGGCTTGCAGAAGTTCGCTATCAGCCTGGGCCACGTTGATTTTATCAACGGCCTGGCGGAGGAAGCAGGCTTTGATGCTGCTCAGCTGCAGCAGCTGAAGGATTGCCTGCGCCGTCATGATGCTGTGGGTATGCAGCAGATGGCAGATGCGATGGAAAATATCCGTCCGGAAATCAAGCAGCTTTTTGCCGATTTCCTCTTCCTGCAGGGTGGCATAGAGCTTTTGGACAAGGTTGCTGCAATAGTAACTAACGCTAAGTGCCAAGGCGCTCTGAATGATTTGCGCAAAATCTACAAGCTGGTGGATGCTTACGGTGCCGCAGGCTATTTGAGCTTTGACCTTGGCTTATATCGTTCGCTTGACTATTACACGGGCATGCTTTTTGAAGTGTACCTGCCGGAAATGGGTTATCCGGTGGCAGGCGGCGGACGCTACGATAAGATGATGCAGCGCTTCGGGCTGGAATGCCCGGCAACAGGTTTTGCCGTCGGCGTGGACCGCGTACTGCTGGCTTTGGAACGCAACGGCGTTGTTACCAATAACCGCACCTGGGACGTGCTGGTAGCCTGGAGCGAAGGCAAGCTGCCGGAGGCAATTGCCAAAGCGACAGCATTGCGCCGTGAAGGTCGTAGCGTGAAGCTGCTGACCGAGGCTGCGGACCTGCAGGGAGCAGCGCTTGCCGTAAAGGAATATGGCTGTAAATCGTTAGTATATGTAGAATAAGCTTAACAGAAAGACAATATATGCATTAAGCTTATAGCTGGAAAATATAGAGGGGTATTTTTATGGACGAATACATTACTATAGCTTTGCCGAAGGGCAAGCTGTTCGATAAGTCTGTACGCCTGCTGGCTAAGGTAGGCTACAGCGCCGAAAACGTTACCGAGGATTCGCGCAAGCTGGTAATCAGCAATGAGAAAACAAAGGTGCGCTTCATTATTGCCAAGACTGTTGATGTGCCGACGTATGTTGAATACGGTGCGGCAGATATCGGCATCATCGGCAAGGATGTGCTGCTGGAGCAGGATAAGGACGTGGTGGAGCTTTTGGATTTAGGCTTTGGCCGTTGCCGTCTGATGATGGCAGTGCCTGAGGCCAAGCGACGCGCTAAGCTGACGGATTACGCTCACCTGCGGGTAGCAACGAAGTATCCGAACTGCGCCAAGGCTTATTTCAATAAACTGGGCATTCAGACAGAAATTGTGAAGCTCAACGGCTCGATTGAGCTGGGACCTATAGTGGGCCTGAGCGAAATGATTGTAGATATAGTAGAAACAGGGCGCACCCTGAAAGAAAATAAACTGGCGGAGGTTGATTCTATTTTTACCGCTACTGCCAGACTGATTGCCAACCGCGCCAGCTTTAAGCTGAAATTTGCGCGCTTGCACAAGCTGGTTGAGGATTTACGTATTGTTTTAAATGAGGAGGATAAATAAAATGCAGGTTACAGACGCAAGAAAGATGAGCGCAGCAGAGATTGCTGCTTTAATGAAGAAGAAGGCTTTTGACGAGGTGGAATTATCTCCGCGCATTCAGGCAGGCACGGATGCTATGTTCGGCAGACACATGACGGCAGCACAGGTTGTTGATCAGATTGTTGCTGATGTGCGCAAAAACGGTGATAAAAGCCTTTTTTACTATACTAAGCTGATTGACCGCGTAGAGCTGACACCGGAAAATATCCGTGTAACCGAGGAAGAATTTGCGGAAGCGGAAGCTATTGTCAAACCGGAAGTGAAGGCTTCTTTGGAGCGTGCCATTGCCAACGTAATGAAGTTCCATGAGGAGCAGATGCCGAAAACCTGGCTTACGAACCGTCCTTACGGTTCACTGCTGGGCCAAAAGGTTACCCCGGTTGATTCCGTCGGTATTTATGTTCCCGGCGGCACTGCTGCTTACCCTTCGTCTGTAATGATGAATGCCTGCCCGGCAAAGGTAGCAGGCGTTCCCCGCATTGTGATGGCCGTACCGTCCGGAAAGGACGGCAAGGTTAATCCGAACGTACTGGTAACGGCAAAATTAATCGGCGTTACCGAAATTTATAAAATGGGCGGCGCACAGGCGATTGCTGCGCTGGCCTTTGGCACCGCAACCGTACCGAAGGTAGAAAAAATTACCGGTCCCGGCAATATCTTCGTAACTTTGGCTAAAAAAGCCGTTATCGGTCACGTTGATATTGATATGCTTGCCGGCCCGAGCGAAATCCTGATTGTAGCAGATGACAGCGCTAACCCGACCTATCTGGCAGCAGACCTTCTGAGCCAGGCAGAGCATGATCCGCTGGCCTGCGCTATCCTGATTACCGACAGCGAGCGTGTAGCTAATGCTGTGGGCGAGGAAATCGAAGTACAGCTGGCACAGCTGCCGCGTAAGGAAATCGCCGGTACCTCACTGCAGCAGGCAGGCAAGATTATCCTTGCCAAGGATATGCCTACCGTTATCGAAATGGCTAACCTTTCAGCACCGGAGCACTTGGAAATCATGACTAAGGCACCGTTTGAAATTATGCCGTATATCCGTAATGCCGGTGCGATGTTCCTGGGTGCTTATTCTCCGGAGCCGCTGGGCGATTACTATGCGGGACCGAACCACGTTCTGCCTACCGGCGGTACGGCGAAGTTCTATTCCGTACTGAACGTAGAAACCTTTATGAAGAAAACAAGCATCATTGCCTACACTGCTCCGGCATTGATGGCTGCTGCTGACGATATTATTACCTTGGCTGAAGCAGAGGGCCTGCAGGCTCATGCCAACGCTATTCGTAAACGTGTGGGTAAATAAGGAGGCAGAAGATGAGTAGCTTTACTGTTCGCCAAAGTATTGAGGCGATGGAGGAATATGCCGTAGAAAGCGTGGCGGCGGATATTATTGTTAACGCCAACGAAAGCAATTACCCGCTGCCGCAGGAGATTGCGGAAAAAATTACCCAACGCACCGCGCGCTTTCCTTTTAACCGTTATCCGCCGATTAAATCGGAAAACCTGTGCGAAGTGATTGCCAAAGAGCTGGATTTGGATATTGACTGTGTAAAAATCGGCAACGGCTCCAGTGAGCTGTTGGAAAAGGCCTGCTATGTTTTTGGCGGGCCGGGCAAAAAGATTGCCGTACCCTGGCCGTCATTTTCCATGTACGGCGAGTACGCTACCCTTTCCGACAGCGAGGAGGTGCGCTATCCGCTGACAGCTGAAGGCTTTGTTGATGCTGACAGCGTTATCAGCTTTTGTAAGGAGCAGCAGCCTTCACTGTTGATTGTCTGCAATCCGAACAACCCGACAGGCAACTATAACAGCCTGGCAGCTATGGAAAAAATTCTCGCTAATGTAGATTGCCCTGTTATTATGGACGAGGCCTACATGGAATTTGCCGATGGCAAGGAGCTGGCACCGAATGATTTGCGTCCGATGCACAAGCTGTGGCTGGTAGCAGGCTCTACCCTGAGCTTAGTGGGACGCTACAGCAATCTGATGGTCTTCCGTACCTTTTCCAAGGCCTATGGGCTGGCAGGATTGCGCTGCGGTTACGCAGTGGGTGCGCTGGGGCTGGTGCGTCAGCTGGGCAAGGCGCTGTTGCCTTATCATGTAAATGCCTTTACGCTGATGGCAGCCAAAACTGTTTACGAAAACAAGGAATTGTATAAAGAGCGCATCAAAACAATCCGTGAGGAACGCGATAAATTTGCGGACTGCCTGAAAACCTTAGGCTTTAAGGTATGGCCGACGGCAACTAATTTTGTTACCTTCCGTGCGGAGGGAGAACTGATGCAGCAGCTTGCCAAGGCTTATGCGGCGAAATTTAGCGAAAGACTGCCGGAGCAGGCTGCCGGAGGTAAGCTGATATTTAAGTATCTGCTGGCCAACAGTATTCTGGTTCGTGATTTCAGTACGCATCCGGTGCTGCAGGGCTGCCTGCGCATCACCATCGGTCTGCCGGAAGAAAACAAGCAGATTATTGCTAAAATCACCGAGCTGTGTGCGGAGGTAAAAGCATGAGAAGCGGTAATGTAGAAAGAAAAACGCTGGAAACAGGCATCAGCGCCGAATGGTGTCTTGATGGCAGCGGCAGCTGCGAAATTAATACAGGCATCGGCTTTTTTGACCATATGCTGACGCTTTTGGCGAAGCACAGCTTCAGTGATCTGGTGGTGCATGCTGTGGGCGACTTAGATGTTGACAGCCATCATACAGTGGAGGACTGTGGTATTGTACTCGGTCAGGCACTGAAGGAGGCTGTGGGCGATAAGGCAGGCATTCACCGTTACGGCAACTGCTTTTTGCCGATGGATGAAGCGCTGGTGCAGGTGTGCTTGGATTTCAGCGGCCGTCCGTATCTTGTTTTTGATGCGGATATTCCTAAGGTACAGCTTGGAATTTACGATGCCGAAATGACGGAGGAATTTTTCCGCGCTTTGGCAATGCAGGCAGGCCTCACGCTACACATCCACGTGCTTTACGGCAAGAATACGCATCACATCATCGAAGCGATTTTCAAAGGCTTTGCCAGAGCGTTGGCAGAGGCAGTAGCCTTTGACAGCCGTGTGCATGGTGTTATGAGCAGCAAGGGTACACTTTAAGATACACTATAAAGCACCGTTGCTTCACACATGTTTTAAGTTAGCATGAGGGAAATTATATGAGTAAAAAAATAACGATTATAGATTATGGCATGGGCAATCTTTACAGCGTACAGAATGCGCTGCGTTCTATCGGCGCTGAGCCTGTGGTGACGAGCGATGCGGCTGTGATTGCGCAGGCTGAAAAAATTCTGCTTCCGGGTGTAGGTGCCTTTGGCGATTGCATGGCAAACCTGGAAAAGTCAGGCCTGATTCCCGTGATTATGGACAGCCTGCACAGCGGCAAGCCTTTTCTCGGCATCTGCCTGGGCATGCAGCTTTTATTTGAGGGCAGTGACGAAGCGCCGGGAGTTAAGGGCCTGGGCTTTTTCAAAGGTCAGGTGCGCTTGCTGCATACCGAGCTGAAGATTCCGCATATGGGCTGGAATAAGCTGGAGTTGCGTAGTCCGTCCCCGCTCTTAGAGGGTGCGGAGGGTGTATACGTTTACTTTGTGCACAGCTTTCATGCGGAGCCGGAGGACAAAAGCATTATTACCTCGGTCTGTGACTATGGCATGGAGGTTACTGCTTCCGTAGGACGCGGTAAGGTACAGGCCTTCCAGTTCCATCCGGAAAAGTCGAGCAGAGTCGGCATGCGCCTGCTGAAAAATTTTGTTGAATTATGAGGGGAAAATTATGATTATATATCCTGCAATAGATATCCGCGGCGGACGCTGTGTGCGTCTGACGGAGGGACGCTTTGATGCGGAAACTGTTTTTGCCGATGACCCGGCGGAGATGGCTGCCAAGTGGGCGGCCTGCGGTGCCGAATGGCTGCATCTTGTTGACCTTGACGGTGCGCTTGCGGGCGAGGGAAAAAACCTGCCTGTGATTGAACGCATTCTTAAAACTGTAAAAATTCCGGTGGAGCTTGGTGGCGGTATCCGCAATCTGCAGGCAGTAGAAAAGCTTTTGGAGCTGGGTGTAGAGCGCCTGATTTTGGGCAGCGCTGCCGTAAAGAATCCTGAGCTTGTCAAAGAGGCCTGCACCAAATATCCCGGACATATCGCTGTAGGCATTGATGCGAAAAATGGTGATGTAGCTATCGAAGGCTGGGGCGAGGGCAGCGGCGTTGCCGCAACCGAGCTGGCCAAGCGCATGGCAGACTACGGCGTGGCAACGATTATCTTTACCGACATCAGCCGTGACGGTATGCTCAGCGGTGTAAATTCCGAAGCGACAGCGGCGCTGGCGCGTGCCTGCGGCGTACCGATTATTGCCAGCGGCGGTGTAGCTTCGCTCGATGATATCCGCAACGTAAAAAAATACGAAAAGGATGGCGTAGCTGGCTGCATTATCGGTAAGGCAATTTATACTGGTGCCGTTAATCTGCCGGACGCTTTAAAAATTGCTGCGACAAAGGAGGAATAAGATGCTTACGAAGAGAATTATTCCTTGTCTTGATGTTAAAGAAGGACGTGTTGTCAAGGGCACGAACTTTGTCGGCCTGCGTGATGCCGGTGACCCGGTGGAGCGTGCGGCGGCTTATGATGCCGAGGGTGCCGATGAGCTTGTTTTCCTTGATATTACTGCGACCTTTGAGGAGCGCAAGGCGATGCTGGATGTTATCAGCAGAACTGCGGCCAAGGTTTTGATGCCGCTGACAGTAGGCGGCGGCATCAGCAGTGTGGAGGATATCAAAAATGCTCTGCGTGCCGGTGCTGACAAAACCTCGCTCAATTCCGCAGCGGTAAAAAATCCGCAGCTGATTGCCGACGGTGCCAAGCTGTTTGGCAACCAGTGCATTGTTCTCGCAATTGATGCACGTAAATGCGGTGAGAACAAGTGGGAGGTTTATGTGCAGGGCGGGCGTAAGCCGACGGGCCTTGATACTGTGGAATGGGCAAAAAAAGGCGTAGCGCTCGGTGCCGGAGAAATCCTGCTGACAAGTATGGATGCCGACGGCACGAAAAACGGCTATGACATTGCTCTGACGAAGGCCGTGAGCAGTGCCGTAAATGTGCCTGTTATCGCCAGCGGCGGTGCAGGTAAGCTGGAGGATTTCTATGATGTGCTGACAGAAGGTGGCGCTGACGCTGTGCTGGCGGCCTCTGTTTTTCACTATAAAACCTTCACCATTAAGCAGGTGAAGGAGTATCTGCGTTCTCGAGGTATAGAGGTGAGGTTATAATGCAGATCGATATTTCTAAAATCAAATTTGACAGCAGAGGTCTTGTGCCTGCTGTTGTTGTAGATGTACGTACGAACGATGTTGTTATGCTGGCGTACATGAATGAGGAATCATTGCTCAAAACATTAGAAACAGGTTATACCTGGTTCTGGAGCCGCAGCCGTCAGGAGCTGTGGAACAAGGGCGCGACTAGCGGTAATCTGCAGAAGGTTGTAGAGCTATTCTACGACTGCGACGGTGACGCGCTGCTCGTAAAGGTAGAGCAGCAGGGGGTGGCCTGCCATACAGGTGAATATTCCTGCTTCCATAATCCGCTGTGGCATACGTCCAATTTGCCGGTGCCTGAGGTAGAAGGGTTGCCGAAGGTTATCAGTGAGTTGTACCGCATGATTTTGTACAAGCGTCAGGCTGATGATGCGGAGATGAAATTCCTCATGAGCGGCAGTCAGGATAAGCTGCTGCAAAAGCTGGGCAACGAAATTACGGAAACGATTATAGCGTCCAAAAACGGCGAAAAGGATAAGGTGCTGCACGAAATGGCAGATTTGTGGTATCACTGCCTGGTGCTTCTGGCTTATCACAACATTACGCCAGAGGAGCTGCTGCGTGAGCTTGGGGGCAAGAGAGCGTAACCCGTCATAAAATAAAGAATCTGCTATGCGAAAGCGTGGCAGATTTTTTATTACCTTTGTAACAATTTTCTTCTCCTGCTATAACGCAGGATACTTTTTTTCGCTAAAGCATTACAAAAGCATTTAAATATAGTATAATGATAACATATTATTTTCAGGCACTATTTTAGGGAGAGGTGTAATTACTCATGGATGAAAGAAATAATAAGCCTGTGCCGCAGCTGATAGAGGTGGAGCCAATGCAGGATGGCTACCGCTGGGTCGCAATTACGGCGATGCTGCTGGCAATCGGTATTATTCTGCACACTGTAAGTCCTAACGTCGGCGGTGTAACGCCTAACTGGACAATTGCTATGTATTCTATTGTTATTAATTTGACGCGTCCCAAGCTGTCGCAGGCTATAGGTATCGGTTTTATCGCCGGCCTTACGTTGGTTCCGTCCTCCAAATCTGCTTTCCCGCTGGGCAACGTTGCCAGTGAGCTGGCCGGTGCGACTGTCTGCTGCCTTTTGGTTGAGGCTATGTTCAAAGCAGGTATCAGCGAATGGAAGCTGCGTCCTTTTATCACCGGCTTTGTTGCCACGATGACCAGCGGCGGTCTGTTTACTTTTATCCTGAAGCTTATTTTGGGCTTGCCGCTACACGTATGGATTTATGCTATGCTGCCAGTTGTTGCGATTGTAGGCCTGCTCAATGGTCTGATAACCTTCTTCCTGTACGCTCCCGTGCGGAAGCTGTTTTACTTTCAGGAGGATGAAAAATAATGGAAAGCGTAATTAACGTAGAGAATTTTTACTTTGCCTATAAAAAATCGGATCTGGTGCTGCGTGATATCAACTTTGAAATAAAAAAAGGCAGCTTCACCGTTATCACCGGACCGAGCGGTGCCGGAAAGACAACGCTGTGCAAGGCTATGACCGGTATCGTCCCCTATTACATGGGCGGACGCTACAGCGGCGATGTTAAAATTAACGGCGAAAGCACTAAGGGCAAGCGCGTCAGTGATATTGCTATGCGCGTGGGCTTTATTATGGAAGACTACGAAAGCCAGCTGGTTTCTCTGACTGCCGGCGAGGAAATCGCCTTCAGCCTGCTTAACCACGGCTTTGCGCCGCATGAGGTTGAAGAACGTACCAGACAGGCGCTTGAGGATGTAGGCCTGCCGGGGCGTGAAAGCTATCAGCTGGACGAGCTCAGTGGCGGTCAGCGTCAGCGTCTGCTTTTGGCTGCAACGCTTGCCGTGCATCCGGAGATTATTGTGCTTGATGAGCCTGTATCTGCAATGGACCCGGATGGTGCACGTTCCCTGTATAATCTGGTAGATAAAATCCATAAGCAGTACGGTACAACGATTATTGCTGTTGAGCATCGCGTGGATTATGTGTTGCCTTACGTAACGGATATGATTGTACTGAACGAGGGCGAGCTGGTAGCGGCTGATGCCTTTGAGGCTGCTGCTCCTAAAATGTACGAAAATCCTGCATTGCGTCCGCTGCTGCCGTCACTGTGGCAGATTAAGCTGGGCCTGGAAGAAAAGCTCGGCGTGGATTTGGGTGATTGGCGCAGCGAAGAGGATGCGCTGGCTGATTTTCGCACCTATGGGATTGTTGCGGCAGAAGGGAGAGCTGACTGATGTTAGAAGCAAAGGATGTCAATTTTGCTTATATGCGTGGACAGCCTGTAATCAAGGATATGGATTGCAAGATAGAGGACGGAGAGTTTGTGGCGCTGTTGGGACATAACGGCAGCGGCAAAACAACCTTGAGCCGTCTGTTTATGGCATTGTGCCATCCGCGCAGCGGACAGGTTTTTGTTGACGGTGAGGATATCGTTAAGCGTGAGCCGGCAGATTTGGCCGACAAAATCGGTTACGTATTCCAAAATCCGGACCTGCAGATTTTAGAGGATACTGTATTTGATGAGGTTGCTTACGGCCCGCGTGCCAAAAAGCTGACAGAAGCAACTATAGAGCGTCAGGTGAACGAAGCGCTGGAGGCTATGGGCCTGACAGAGCTGAAGGGTGAGTACCCGCGTTTGCTGTCCTTTGGTCAGAAGAGACGCCTTGGCGTTGCGGCGGCACTGGCACTTAATCCGCGCACGCTGATTCTGGACGAAATTACCAATGGCCAGGATGCGTTGGAAAAGGAAGCTATGATGAGCTACCTGCAGGCAATCAATGAGAAGCGCGGCATTACGATTGTACTGATTTCGCATGATATGGATATTGTGCGCCGTTACGCTAAGCGTGCAATTGTACTGCATTACGGCAAGCTGGTTTACGACGGTACGCCGGCGAAGCTGTTTGACGGCAGCCAACCGGTAGAGCGCTGGGGTCTGTGCCGTCCTACGGTAGCAGCTCTGGCTGCTTCCTTGGGAATTGAGGCCGCAACTGCCGAAGAATTTTGCAAGCAAGTTATTTGTAAGGAGGGAAGCAGATGAAGCTGACAGCCTTTACACAGATTATAGTTACTCTGGCGGTTACTGCCTGGGTGTTCATTCTGCCGGTAGAAGCGGTAGCCACGATTCTTGTTTTGGAGCTGGCGCTGCTGCTATACATTAAGCATGACAGAATGACGATGGCTGCTATCGGCGGCCTGGCAGTTTTCACCGGTATGATGATTTTACTGCAGCTGCTTTTCGGCTCTCCGCTTGATGTATCGCTTACCGGCGGCCTGCGTATGCTGGTTATGACGATGGCATTTTTGTGCCTGCTGGCAGCGAGCCGTATTCAGGACATTGCCAAGGCTTTGGTAGACCGTTTTCATATGCCCTGCGAATATGCCTTTATGCTGACTACGGCGCTGCGCTTTGTGCCTAACTTCCTTACCGATAGCGGTATTACGCTGGATGCGCAAAGCTGTCGCGGCTATTCCAACCGTGGCAATATGTTCAAGCGTTTCTTTGCTTATCTGGTTGTTATCCGTCCGTTGGTTATGCGTGCGGTAGCTAAATCGGAAACACTGGCGCTTTCCATGGAGCTGAAGGGCTTTGGTGGCAATACCTACAAGAATATGCCGCCGGCACCGCTGCGCTTCGGCGATATTTTCGTACTGCTTTTGGTAGTAGTGCTGAGTACTTATCCGCTGTGGATTAAATACCTTTAAAAAAATAAAGAACTGCGAAAGCTCTGTGCAGTGTATTGCTGTACAAAGCTTTAGCAGTTCTTTTTTTGTTGCGTAAGCAATCTTTATTCTCCCTTGGTCTGGAATTCAGCAATGGCAGGATTAATCAATGCCATATAATAACCGGCGACAACCTCGGGACCGGGATTCATTTTGTTTTTGAGCCACCAGCGTATCATGCCGACAAAGCTGCTGGTGAGGCTGTTGATTAAGAAGTCCTCCGGCACTCTTTGTGAGTATTCATCGTAGGAACCGCTCATCTTGATGCTGACGTTCTGCAGCATGTAATCGCGGAAGAAGCCTAAGAACAGCGTACCGTCATCGTAATTGATGATGCCAAGGTAGTATTCGCGTTTGTCGCGCAGGTGGTAAAGAATGTGCGTAATACGTGTTTCTGTGTTTTGCGGCATATCGGAAAAATTATGTGTGGAGCAGGGAGGAACAACCGGACTGAAAATATGGTCGAAAAGCTCGAAGCAGATTTGGCGCGCCAGGTCATCTTTTGTTTCGAAGTGGCTGTAAAAGGTACTGCGCCCGACATCGGCTGCATCGATGATATCCTTAACGCTGACTTTTTCATAGCTTGTTTTGGTAAGCAGTTTGACAAAGGCGTCGATAATTGCCTGCCTGGTTTTCTTTTGTCTTCTGTCCATGGTATGCAGTGCTCCTTTCCCGATAATGTACAATTTATGAAAAGTGTTCATTAAAGCACGAATCTCGATTTTTGTAGATAGATTTTTTACCCAATTTAGATTATCATATACATAGAGTTTAGTCAAGAACTTGACTTCGCTTCATGATATACTCATACTCATCAAAAAACGTAAAAGGCGTCCGGCGGCAAACGGACGCTTTTTGCGTTGTGCGCAAAAATACAAAACCCCGCGGTCTGACGGACTGCGGGGTTTTGCTTTTGATGAGTATTGAGTAGAAAAAAGGGTTGAGCTGTATACCTTGTGTTGCCGCACAAGCTACAGAGTATATAGCAAAAAGCTGTAAGGGGATGAAGCTTTTTACGGTTATATTGAAGGGAAAGAGGATTAATTAATTTTTACTATTTTTGCCTTGCGTTAATTTTGAGGCGGTTGGGGAAATTCAGCGTTGTGATGTCTGTAGCCATGGAATTCTTCCTTATGGTGCTTGTAGCCACGGTATTCACCTTTATGATGTTTGGGCGGCTTCGGCGGCAGCGGTCTGTTGGCTCTTATAGCCTCGCGTTGCTCGGGAGTCATGTTCTGCAGGCGCTCGTGGCGTGCCTGGCGCTGCGCCATATCGTCCTTGATGAACTGCTGTACTTCTGCCTTTTGGGCGGGAGTGAGCTTAGCCATAGTTTCCTTGGCGTATTTTTCGTGAGCTTCTTTGCGCTCTTTGCGCATTTTTTCTACAGCTTTTTCACGCTGCTCGGGTGTCATGCTTTTCCATTCCTCGCGCATTTTTTGGAATTTGGCACGCTGCTCCGGTGTGAGCTTGTGGCCTTGGCGATGCATTCTGTGAACCGGCGGCGGGCAGGGACGGTCTGCGTCGTTTTCATGCAGAATAGCGTTTACGCGCTCGCTCATAGAAGGCTGCGGCTGGGAATCTGCAGAGGCAGCAAAAGCGCTGGTGCAGAAAGCCGTCAAAACTGTACCGGTAACGAGAATTTTTTTCATATTCAACATTAGAATCACTCCTTATATTTTTATTGCTTAGTAATCTTATACAGCAGTTAAGGTATTGCTTTTGGTTGTTCCTTAACATTGCTTATATTGTACAGGCATATTATGACTTTTTTATGTTTTTTGACTTAATTTAAGCTGAAAAATATCTTTTTTTGCGTCATACTTTTAACACACATAGACGTTAAAATGTAATATAATGAAAGAAAGGTGATATAAGGAGGCTTTACGATGAAAAAGATACTTATCGCTGATGATAATAAACAGATTACGACAATTTTATCCGGCTATGCCAAAAAGGAAGGCTTTGAGCCGGTTGTTGCTCTGGACGGAGCAGAGGCGCTGGATAAATATCTGCAGTATGAGCATGAAATTGCTGTCGTACTGCTGGACGTGATGATGCCGGAAATAGACGGCTTTGAGGTTTGCCGTCGTCTGCGCAAGGAATCCATGGTGCCGATTATTATGATAACGGCGCGTGGTGAGGATTACGACAAGATTATGGGTTTGGATATCGGTGCGGATGATTATGTGATTAAGCCGTTCAGCGCACCGGAGGTGATGGCTCGCGTGCGTGCGGTACTGCGTCGCCTGGGAGCTCAGGAGCCGGCGAACGCTCAGACTCTTTCTTACGCAAATCTGTACATTAATCTAGAAAAGTATGCAGTGCAGACTAATGGTGAAGATGTGGCGCTGACAAAAAAGGAAATCGAGCTTTTATGGACACTGGCGAAAAATTCTACGAAGGTTTTCAGCCGTGATAATCTGCTGGACAGCATCTGGGGCTATGATTATTTCGGTGACAGCCGTACTGTTGATTCGCATATCAAGCGCCTGCGCGCTAAGCTGGATAAGTACGAGCATCCTTTGTGGGAAATCAAAACTATTTGGGGCGTAGGCTACCGCTTTGAGGGACACAAGGATGAATAATAAGATTGCTTTAAAGCTGACGCTGTATTTTTCTGCGGTGCTGCTTGTTTTTGCGTTGATTATCGGCGGTGTTTTTTACCAGTTCTTCAAACAGCAGACGGTTGAAATCAAGGAAAAGGAAATGCGTCTGCGGGCGGAAAAGATTGCCGAAGTGCTTGGTGATAATATGGCGCGGATGGAAAGCCGCCATGGTGACGGTATTGCCAACAGCAAATTTATCAGCTATCTGGATAATGTGACGCAGGAAATAGTCTGGGTGGTGGACAGCAACCGTCAGCTGAGCATAAATAAGGACAGGGTGCAGCGTCAGCGGCGTGAGGTGCAGAAGCATCATGAGCATAGTGGTTTTGGCCTTTTCAAACGTCAGATGCCGCCGATTGCCTGGAAGGAACCGCCTAAGACTCCTAAGGAGGCCTACGAAAGACTGCCGGTTCAGGTCAAGGAAAAGGTTGAGGATGGCTTTAACGGCAAAGAGTTTATTATCGAGGAATATAATCCTATGCTTGACGGCATTATGCTGACAGTAGGCAGACCGATTTATGACGATCAGGGGCAAGTAAAGGCGGTGCTTTTGCTGCATTCTCCGGTAGCAGGCCTGCGTGACGCTATCTGGTCCGGTCTGCGTATTCTGCTTATCAGTCTGCTGGTGGCGATGGTTTTGGGTATGCTGCTTTCGGTAGTGCTCAGCTGGCGTTTTACCGGAACGATTGAGAAGATGAAAAATATTGCCGAGCGCTTGGCGGAACGTGATTACACGGCACGTACCAACATCAGGCAAAACGACGAAATCGGCGAGCTGGCGCGTACGCTGGATATTTTGGCGGAACGTCTGGAGCTGGCAGATGCCGAAAGCCAAAAGCTGGAAAAGCTGCGCCGCGAGTTTATTGCCAACATTTCGCACGAGCTGCGTACGCCTGTGACTGTTATCCGCGGCAGCTTGGAGGCCTTGCGTGACGGTGTGGTTACGGAAAAGGCCGATGTTGAGGAATTTCATGAGCAGATGTATAAGGAAAGCCTGTTTTTACAGCGACTGATAAATGATCTGCTGGATTTGTCGCGTTTGCAGAATACAGATTTTCCGATTGAAAAGGCTCCATTGAACCTTGTCGATGTTATGCATGATGCAGTGCGTAGCGGCAGGCAGCTCGGTGCTGATAAAAAGCTGCAGATTACAGGCAGTGCGGATAAGGACATTTACATGCTGAATGGTGATTACGGGCGTCTGCGTCAGATGCTGATGATTTTTTTGCATAACAGCATCAAGTTTTCTCCCGAGGGCAGTAAAATTAAGCTGGAGCTGACCGGTAACAGGCTGAAGCTGATTGATCATGGCTGCGGTATTAAGGAAGAGGACATTCCGCATGCCTTCGACCGTTTTTATAAAGCGCGCAACGAGCATAATAAGAGCGGCAGCGGTTTGGGACTGGCAATTGCCAAGCAGATTGCGCAGCGTCATGATATGCAGCTGGAGCTGCAGAGCAAGCTGGGCGAGGGTACGACAATTATTATTACTCTGCCGCCTGAGCTGAAGGAAAAGGAGTATGCGGATGAATAAGATGAATTACGGCTGTGAAGGACTTTGCGTTGCTATCAGCGGCGGTACGTCGGGCATCGGGCTGGCGGCAGCGCTACGCTTTTTGACGGACGGTGCGCGGGTATATATTTTGGGACGCTCCAAGGAGCGCGGCGCGCAGGCATTGTGTTATCTGGATGAACAGACGGGAAAGCAGGCAGTGTATATTTCCTGTGACGTGACGAAGCAGGCTGAATGCAAGGCTGCTGTGGCAAAAATTGCCGAGCAGGAAGCTAAGCCTGACTGGCAATTGGATATTTTGGTCAACAGCGCCGGCTTTTACCGCGAGCAGCGCTTGGAGCAGCTGACGGAAGCAGATTTTGATGCGATGATGAATGTCAACGTTAAAGGCATGATGTTCTTGACGCAGGCAGCGCTGCCTTATCTGCGCAGTAAAAGCAGCGTGGTAAATATTGCGTCTGATGCTGCTGTCAGCGGCAATTACGGCTGTGCGCTTTATTGCGCGACCAAGGGTGCGGTGGTGGCGTTCACCAGAGCCTTGGCGCTGGATTTGGCACCGTCGGTGCGCGTGAACTGCGTTTGCCCGGCAGACGTGGATACGCCGCTGCTGGCGCAGCAGCTTGCTGACGCGAACGGCGGTTATACACTGGCAGATGTGGCTGCAGCCTATCCGTTGCAGCGGATTGCTGCAGCCGGTGAGATTGCTCACGTAATCTGCAGTCTGGCAGCGCCTGCAAACAGCTTTATGACCGGCAGCGTTGTGACAGTTGACGGCGGTCTGACAGCCGGATAAATATTGTAAATATTGAATTGCGGTAAAACAGGTAAAGAAATTTTCTTTGCCTGTTTTTTATATACGCAAACGTATATAAGTGATATAATTAATGTATTAAAGTATAAAAAATACGGGAGGGTATTTTTATGGATAAAATGCAGCCAATCGGCGTACTTGATTCGGGAGTCGGCGGTCTGTCGGTTTTGAAATGCCTGCATCAGATGCTGCCGCACGAGGATTTTATTTATGTGGGTGATACTGCGCGTACGCCTTACGGCACCCGTACTGAAAAAGAAATCCGCAGTTTTGTGGGAGAAATAATCGATTGGCTGACAGCCAAAAACGTTAAGCAGGTAGTTATAGCCTGCAATACGCTGACGATGCTTGGTGTAGACAGTCTGCGGGGGACGCATCAGTTCAGTGTTGTCGGTATGTCTAAGGGGGCGCAGCAGCTGCTTGCGGCAAGTCCTCATAAGAAAATCGGCGTGTTGGCAACGCAGTTTACTATTGCCAGCGGACTGCACAAAAAGGCTATTCTTGCTGCAGACCCGCAAGCGCAGGTTTATCCGGTGGCTTGCCCGAAGTTTGTACCGTTGATTGAGGGAGAGCAGTTTGAAAGTCCGGAGCTGCGGCAGGCTATCGCCGAGTATACCGAGCCTTTTAAAAAAGCGGGCGTTGAGGCAGTGATTTTATCCTGCACGCATTATCCTTTTATCAAAGAACAAATCGAAGCCGATTTAGGGCCGAAGGTAAAAGTGCTTGACCCGGCGGCTGCCACCAGTGCCGACGCTATTGTAGCACTTAAGGAGGAAGGTTTGCTGCGTACAGAAGGCAAGGGACATCTGCAGGTTTGCTGCACAGCTGATTTGGCAAGAGTTGAGCGCTTGGCAGGCAGAATGTTGCCTGTAGACGATTGCGATTTTTCTTTAATCGATTTAAAGAAAAATTGATTGCATAACTTTTATTCCTTTCAAAAAAGAAGCAGGAATTTTCTTTTTAATGTCTAATTTATAATAATTAAGAGCGAGAAAAGGCTTGCTTTTTTGGTGGCTTGCTATGCGAGCTGCCTAATAGGTATTTATGTTACTGAATGCCGATTTTATGAAACTGTGAAAGCGGTATTTATATTTTCGCAGCTATGTCATCTGTATTGACGGATGACTGGTTACGCAAATGCTATTATATTCAAAAATAATATAAAGAAAGGTGGTAGCTGTGGAAAAGCAGGGAGTATTGAACGATAAAAAAATTGTAGGCTCGCCTATGGTGCATATGACATGTCTTGCTCTGGTGCTGTTTGCATTCTGGATGATTTTGTCAGGCAGAACGGAAACAAAATTTGTCGTATACGGTATCCTTACAGCTGTGGTGACAACTTGGGTTACATACCCGCTTCTGCTGGTACCGAATAAGGATGGCAGTAAAAAGTATTATGTTTTCGGGTTTTCGATTCCGAAAATGATTATGTACTTTTTCTGGCTGATGTGGCAGCTGGTGCTCGCCAATATTGACGTGCTGCTGGCAACTACAGGTCAGGAGCTGAACATTGATCCTAAGGTTGTCCGCTTCCGCTTTAGGGCCGATAATCCTATGGCATCTGTTATTTTGGCGAACTCAATTACGCTGACACCGGGTACAGTAACAATGAATGTTACCGACGACGGTGTGTATGAGATTCATGCACTGACCGTTGGTGCGGCCGCAGGCGTGCTTGACGGCGGCATGCAGAAAAAGGTTGCTGATTTATACGGCGAAAAATTTGATTTTGCAGTAGTAGAGAGTGAGGAATGATTATGCAGATTATATTTTATATTATGATGGTAGCCATTCTTCTGATCATCGGTACGATGCTGCAGCGCTTGTTTAACGGACCGACAATTTTTGACAGAATGAACGCCTTGGGCGTTATCGGTGCCGATACAATTCTATTATTGGTGCTTTTCGGCTATATTGACAAACGTCCGGATATGTATGTTGATATAGCGATTTCTTATGCAATTTTAGGCTTTATCGGCTCGTTGATTGTAGCTAAATTTATAGGAGGTAAAAGGATATGATTGAACAATTCGGTTTTACCTCCCTGCGCGAAGTTATCGCTGCACTGTTTCTGTTAAGCGGTCTGGTATTCTTCGTCGGCTCAGCTATCGGTATGCTGCGCCTGCCGGATTTTTATTCCAGAATCCATGCCTCCGGTAACAGTGAAACTCTTGGCTGTACGCTTTCCTTTATCGGTCTGATGATTTATGAAGGACCTACACTGACAGCGGCAAAGATGGCTTTTGTATTTTTACTTGTTTTTATGGCGAATCCGATCGGCTCGCATATTCTGAGCAAGGCAGCCTATAAATCCGGACATCCTGTCTGGACACTGCAAAGTAAGGGCGCCAAAAAGCTTGTCGGTTTGGAAAAGGCTGACCACAGTGCTGACGAGCCTGTAGGCCATATACGCAAGAAGCCTGCAAAAACAAATCGTAATCAGGTACATAAATATCATAAGAAGAAAGGAGATAAATAAAATGGAGATTTATACTATTGAAGCTCTTTTACTTGTCTTCCTGATTCTCATTACCTGTGCAGTTATTTTCTGCAAGGATATTCTTAGTGCTGCGATTATCTACAGTGCGTTCAGCTTCTGTGCTGTGCTGCTGTATCTGATGATGGGCTCCCCCGACGTAGCCTTTACGGAGGCTGTTATCGGTACGATTTCTACCATCTTCTTCGTAGCTTCGTTGAAAAAAATTGATAGGTGGTGTAAATAATGCGTGGATTAGTTGCTGTTATCCTGGCGATTATGACAGGCATGTTTTGCTCTGTCGTAACCTACCTGCCCGAAATTGGTGACGCGAACACTGCGCCTAACCAGCATGTTACTCCGACCTATATCTCCCGTAGTGCGGAGGATACAGGCTCGCCCAATATCGTAACGGGCGTCATCATCGACTATCGTGGCTTCGATACTATGTGGGAAACCTCGGTAATGTTCCTCGCCGGCCTGACAACGGTGCTGGTGCTGACCAGCAATCCGGTAGGACGCAGACCTGAGGAAGAGCCGGAGGATCCGGAGGAAGGAGAGATTATCAAATGAAAGAACCATTTGGAGGTCTTATCCTGAATGTGGCCTTCAGAATGCTGGTGCCGTTCACGATTACCTACGGCATTTACGTTCTCTGCCTGGGTGAGTTTTCTCCGGGCGGCGGCTTCCAGGCAGGCGCATTGCTTTCTGTAGGCGTGCTGCTGGCACGTCTTATCCTGGGCTTTGATACAAAGTTCAATGTCTTAGGCAAAACCTCTGTTGTTCTTGCCGGCGTGGGCACCTTCCTGTATGCTTTTACCGGTTGGCTGACCTTGTTCGGCGGTGCAGACTTTTTCCTGAACTACAATTATATGCCGATTCATATGGAGCCGCAGCATGAAATGCATGCTATGGGCATTTTCCTTATTGAAATCGGCGTTGCCATCTGCGTAATGATGACAATTATTAATCTGCTTGATGCAATCGTGAAAAGGGGTGACGAAGATGGAAGTGCTCAATGAGTTTTTGAAAACAAAAGGCATTTATTCCCTGGTCATGATTCTTTTCTTCCTGGGTGTGTATGGCATGGTCCTCAGCAAAAACTATATGAAGAAGCTGATGGCGATGAACGTTATGCAGGTTGCCGTAATCTATTTTTATCTGTGTTTTGCACAGAAGGATGGCGCAATGATTCCTATCCAGAATGGCCTGACAACAGATCCTAATGCTTACATTAACCCTCTGCCGCATGGCCTGATGCTGACGGCAATCGTTGTAAGCCTTGGTACTACAGGCGTAGCAATTGCACTCCTAATGCGTATTAAAGAAATCTACGGTTCTGTTGAAGAAGTAGAGGTATTGAGGAGGGCTAGTAAATGACACAACATGCTCCCGTCCTGATTGTACTTTTACCTTTAACAGCATCCTTGCTGTGTATGTTATTTTCCCGTATCAGTAAAAATTTAGGTTCTTGGATAGTGATGGCTTCTATCGCAGGTGCCTTTGCCAATGCCTGCATCGTACTGCAAAGAGTGTTGGAGTCCGGCGGCAAAACCTGGCATTACTGGATGGGTGGCTGGGAACCGCCAATCGGTATTGAATTTGCTCTTGATCCGCTGAACAGTATTCTGGCAGTAGTGGTAACATTTATTTCTCTGATGGTTTCGCTTTACAGCCGTCCGTTCGTCAAGGATGAGGATTGGCTGCATGTAGGCGGCTATTATACATTGTTTGGTTTGCTGACGGTAGGTCTTTCCGGTATGATTATCACCGGTGACGTTTTTAACCTCTATGTATATCTGGAGATTATGTCACTTTCCGGTTACGGCCTGATTGCCCTTGGCGGCAGAAAATCTATGCTGGCAGCCTTCCGTTACCTGTTAATCGGTACCATCGGTGCTTCTCTGTATCTGCTCGGTGTCGGTTATCTGTATGCTATGACCGGTACTCTGAACATGGCTGACCTTGCTGCACGCGTAGTTCCGCATCTGAATTCACCGCTGTTTGCGATTGCTGTAGCCTGCTTTATCATCGGCTTCGGTATCAAGATGGCGCTGTTCCCGCTGCATGGCTGGCAGCCTGATGCCTACACCTTCGCTCATCCGGGCGCTGCTGCTTTTATTGCAGGCTGCATGAGTAAGGCTCCGGCATATGCTTTAATTCGTTTTGTATATTATATCTTTAAGGTTGATAACCCTGTAGTTCAGAGTGCGCTCAACGTTTTGGGCATTCTCGGTGTAGCAGGTATTCTTATCGGTTCTATTATGGCAATGGCTCAGTATGACTTTCGCCGCATGCTGGCATATTCCTCTGTGGCACAGATCGGTTACATTGCAATCGGTCTGGCAATGGGTAATATGTACGGCTTCATCGGCGCAGTGCTGCACGCTATCAACCATGCTTTTATGAAGAGCAGCCTCTTCCTGGTTATCGGTGGTATTGAGTATCGCTTCGGTGAGGTTAATCTGTACCGCTTAGGCGGCATGAACAAAAAGATGACTATCAGTACGATTACCGTGCTGCTGGCTTCTTTGTCTATGATCGGTCTGCCTCCGACCTGCGGCTTCTTCAGTAAATGGTATCTTATGCTTGGTGCCTACACCGGTGCACAGTACTTCTACATCGCTGTACTTGTTATCAGCTCTCTGCTGAATGCAATTTATTTCTTCCGTATTATTGAGCAGATGTTTATACAGCGTGAAGCTTCGTTGACCGAGGTACATCCGCATAAGGGTAAGCTGGGTTTGCCGCTTTCCATGGTTATCCCGATTCTCGTCGGCGGTATCATGATTCTGGTACTTGGCTTCTACAGTGTTGACATCGTTACCGATGTCGTTAAGTTAGGATTGCCGGAGGTGTTTCTGAGATGACTATTATAGATTGCAGACCATTTCTGGCGGTTGGTGTATCTTTTATAGCTGCTGTACTTATCGCGTTCAGCAGACGTTGGCCTAACCTGCGTGAAACCTGGAGCGTTATCGCTTCCGTACTTAAATTCGGTATCATCCTGTCGATGCTGCCTGCTGTTCTCGACGGCAATCAGTATCAGTGGACGCTGTGCCAGATTACCGATACCGTGGGACTGACGCTGCGTACCGATCCGGCCGGCATGATTTTTGCGGTGCTCGCTTCGATGCTGTGGGTACCGATGAACTTCTATTCCATAGGCTATATGCGCTGCAATAACGAAAGCGAGCAGACCGGTTACTTTGCCGCTTTTGCTATCTGCATGAGTGCCGTAATGGGCATTGCGATGGCCGAAAACCTGTTGACCTTCTTCATCTTTTACGAGCTGCTGACTCTGGCAAGCTATCCGCTGGTACTGCATAAGCGTAACCAGGAAGCCCTGATGGCCAGCCGTAAGTATTTGATTTATACCTTGATTTCCGGTCAGCTTTTCCTGGCCGGAGTTATCGCCGTTTACTGCATCAGCGGTACGATGGACTTTACTCCCGGCGGTTTCCTGACTACGGACATGGCTCCGAGATGGGTGCTGCAGGCTATCTTCGTACTGATGATTCTGGCAGGCTCCGTAAAGGCTGCGGTTATGCCGCTGCATGGCTGGCTGCCGGCAGCAATGATTGCGCCTACTCCGGTATCTGCATTACTGCATGCCGTTGCCGTTGTTAAGACCGGCGTTTTCGCCGTACTGCGTATCATCGGCTTCGTCTTTGGTCCGAAGCTGTTGGCGGAAATCGGTGTCGTTGATGTATTGGCGTGGGCTGCTGCGGCGAGCATTATCATATCCTCGCTTATCGCTCTGCGTCAGGATCATCTGAAACGTCGTCTGGCATTCTCTACTATCGGCCAGCTTTCCTACATCGTGTTAGGTGCTGCGCTTATTTCTCCGCTGAGCATCAAGGGTGCTTACCTGCATCTGGTAGCTCATGCTGTTATGAAGATTACCCTCTTTATGTGCGCCGGTCTGATTATCGCGCGTACACACAGAAACAATATCAGTGAGCTGTATGGCATCGGCAAGAAGCTGCCGGTAACAATGGCCTGCTTCACGATTGCTTCTCTTGGTATCGCCGGTACGCCGTTCCTCGTTGGCTTTGTCAGCAAATGGAATCTGGCACTTGGCGCTTTGCAGGCAGGCAAGCCTCTGTACATTCTCGTCTGGGTTGCCAGTGCGCTTCTGGCTGCCGGCTATCTGATGCCTGTTGTACAGATGGCATACTTCCGCAAGGACCCGCAGGAGGAGTTCCGTGAATATGGCGATATCAGCTACTCGATGTTGATTCCTATCTGCGTTACAACTATTATCGCTGTTGTCCTCGGTATCGTGCCGGATATTTATCCGCACTTCTATGAGCTGGCAACAATGGCCTCCAACGCTATTTGCGCAGGCTGGAACGGAGGTTGGATGTAATGAGCAAGAAAACTGTTTACATGATAGCTGCTGCCGTGCTCGTGCTTTCCGCAATCGGAGAGCTTTGCGGTGTACATCTGCACAGTCCTGCGTGGTGGCCGCTGCCGTTTGGCTATGATATTTTCTTCGGCTTTTTCGGTTGCTGGCTGCTGATTATTCTGGCAAAAATTATCATGACACCGCTGCTGCAGCGTGATGAAACCTACTATGATGATCCTAAGGGAGGTGAGGACGATGAGTAATCTGCTTCATCCCGGTCTGATCCTCATTGCCGTGGGCGTGCTTGCGGTACTTGTGCCAAAAATGCTGCGTAAGTTTATTTTGGCTATAGGTCCGTTCTTTGCCCTCTTTGCTGCACTTTCTATGCCGGTTGGCACAGATTTGAGCATTGAGTTTTTTGGTACAGGCTATCACTTGGGCTACATGTTTGTAGATAAGCTCAGCTACGTGTTCTGCATGATTTTTGCGCTGATGGCTTGCATCGGCGGCATTTATTCCTGTCATAACGAGAACCGCATGGAAGCATTTTGCTCCATGTCCTATGCCGGCTGTGCTCTTGGTGTAACACTGGCTAAGGATTGGCTGACGCTGATTTTCTTCTGGGAAGCACTTGCCGTAACCTCTCTGTTCTTGATCTGGTGCCGCAATACTCCTCAGTCCCGTCGCGCAGGCCTGCGTTATCTTTTGGTGCACATGCTCGGCGGTAACCTGCTGCTGCTCGGTATCTTCCTGAAGGTTGGCAGCGGTGATTCTCTGATTGCAAATCTGTCTAAGGCTCCGCATGACCTTGCTTTCTGGGCAATTTTAATCGGTGTAGCTGTTAATGCGGCAATTCCGCCGGTTAATGCCTGGTTGGTTGATGCTTATCCCGAAGGCACGATTACAGGCAGCGTATTCTTAAGCTCCTTTACTACGAAGGTTGCTGTTTACGCTTTAATCCGTATCTTTGCCGGAACAGATTTCCTGATGGGCTTTGGCTGCTTCATGGCGCTTTACGGTGCAGCCTATGCGATTATGGAAAACGATATGCGCCGTCTGCTCGGTTACCATATTATCAGCCAGGTAGGCTTCATGGTTGCCGGTGTAGGCGTTGGCACGGCGATGGCACTGAATGGTGCTGCGGCCCATGCCTTCTCGCACATCCTGTATAAATCTCTGCTCTTCATGTGTGCTGGTGCGATTATCTATGCAACTGGTATCCGCAAGATTAACCAGCTCAGTGGTATGGCGAAAAAGATGCCGTTTGTGGCTGTGTGCTTCTTTGTAGCGGCGTTCTCCATTTCCGGTGTACCGTTCTTCAACGGTTTCATCAGCAAAACGATTACGATTGCCGCTGCATCCGCTGCCGGTTATGATTGGGTATATACACTGCTGGAGCTTGCCAGCATAGGTACTTTCTTATCCATTACATTGAAGATGGGTTATTTCATCTTCCTGCGTGATGCCGATAAGAATGTAGAAATTAAAAATCCTCTGCCGAAGAATATGTATCTCGGCATGGGCTTCGGCGCAGCGCTCTGCTTCCTGTACGGCGTATATCCGGATCTGCTGTATCGCTATCTTCCGTTCGGTTATCCCGATTACCAGCCGTTCACTGCAGCACATATGCTGAGCTACGTAGAAATTCTTGTCGTAACTATGGTTCCGTTTATGATGTTCCTGCCGCGCATGGAGCCTCATACAGCGCTCAGCCTCGATACAGACTGGTTCTACCGTAAGCCAATTGATTTTGTCATCGTCCGCATCAGCATGCTGCTGTGTGCAATCAGCGGCGGTCTTGGCAGTGCCTGGGGCGTTCTGTACGAAAAGTTTATGGATCTCACGAGCAATCCGATGGATTTCCTCGATGCCAAACCGTTCCGTAAACGCACGCATTATAATCCTGAAAACTACCGTACATCTATCGCTGACCCGATGATGATTACCTTAACGGTGCTGGTAAGCAGCATTGCTTACTTCATTGCAACGTTATAAAATGCTTTTAAGAGCTGTCGCACGCAGGTGCGGCAGCTCTTTTACGTAGTCTTTTTAAAGTATAATTATTTGTCTTGTAAATATTCTTATTAGGTGTTATATTATTGATAATCATCATATATGAAAGAGGTTATCGGTATGCTTAAGGGTATATTTTTAATTATAGGTGCCGCAACCTGTTGGGGCATGGGCGGTGTAGCAGGACAGTATTTGTATCAATATCATCAGGCAGATATGATCTGGCTTTGCATGGCGCGTCAGATTTTGGCAGGCTGTATGTTCCTGCTTTTTGCGGCCTTTGTGCAGAAGCAGGATATCTTTGCTATTCTTAAGGCAGATACCTGGAATATTATTGAGTTTTCGTTTTTAGGTATCTTGGGCGCGCAGCTGGGTTTTTATTACACCATCGGTTTGTGCAATGCGGCGACGGCAACGGTTTTGCAGTACATGGCACCGATTTATGTAATGCTGTGGATGAGCTATAAGTCAAGAAAAATTCCTGACGTACGTGAACTGATAGGCATTGTCGGCGCACTTGTCGGTGTCTTTCTTATCGCAACGCACGGCAGTCTGGATAGCCTGGCGATTTCGCCAATGGCATTGACAATAGGTGTATTGTCTGCGCTTTCCTATGCATATTACAGCATTAAGCCGGGCCAAATGCTCAAAAAATATACTGCGGCAACGCTTATCGGCTGGGGCCAGCTTATCAGCGGCGTGGCATTGATTATCTGGCGTAATCCCTTTACGCCCACAGGTCATTGGGATATGAGCGGTTATTTGGCTTTTGCGTATCTGCTGTTGGGTGCGACTATTGCGAGCTATGCATTTTATCTGTCAGGTTTGAAAATTGTCGGCCCTACCAAGGCGAGCCTGATTTCCTGCGCCGAGCCTTTGGCTTCTATTATCTCCGTAGTTTTGCTGCTGAACACAAAATTGGCAATGGCTGATTATATCGGTATGGCGTGCATTATTTTTACGGTTTTATTACTTTCACTGCCCAAAAAATAAACATTTTTCGTAGCAGATATGATAGAATAGAATTAAGTAAAATTGCTTAAGCTAAGCAAGAGGAGGTACGGAGATGACTGGTTATAAGTACAAATATGGTCATGGCTACAAGGAGTTTTCTCTGCCGGAGGAGCATGTCCTGGGCGAACTGAAAATGAAGCAGATGCCGCCGCTGGAGAATTTAAAAGCAGCTGTTCTGGATGCTTTGTATCATCCTATCGCCAGCGCACCGATTGATGAGCTGGTGCAGCCCGGAATGAAAATTGCCTTTATCTGTAACGATTCAACCCGTGTTGCCAACACGCATTCCTTTATGCCCATTTTGGTTAACGAAATGAATAAACTGGGCGTTAAGGATGAGGATATGCATATTGTCTTTGCTTTGGGTACACATCGCTGCATGAGCCACGAGGAAATGGTGGAGCAGGTCGGCGAGGATGTTGCCAAACGCCTGAAAATGTATAACAGCGACTGCCATGTGCAGGACGACTTTGAGTATTTCGGCGAAACAGAGCATGGCACTCCTGTATGGCTTAATAAGCATGTTTGCGATGCTGACCTGGTTATTTTGACCGGTACCGTTGTTTATCATTTCTTCAGCGGCTTTGGCGGCGGACGCAAGGCCGTACTGCCCGGTGTTGCAGCTATGGAAACGGTTCGCAAGAACCATAGCCTGATGATGAGTCCGGAGGCAAAATTAGGCAAGCTGCATGGCAATCCTGTATACGATGATCAGGTTGAGGGCGTGCGTCTTTTTGCCAAAGAGCATAAGATGTTCCTGTTCCATTCTATTTTGGATGCGCAAAAGCAATTTCTGAAGGTTTTTGCCGGTGACTGGTATGAAGCACATCTTGAGGCCTGCAAATTTGTTGAGCAGGTTTACGGCGTACCTATCAGCGAGCCTGCGGATGTAGTTATTGCCAGCTGCGGCGGTTATCCTAAGGATATCAATATATATCAGCTGCAAAAGACGATGGATAATGCCTGGTGTGCTGTTAAGGATGGCGGCGTAATCATTATTCTCGGTGAATGCGAAGAAGGCAGCGGCAGTGCCGCTCTGGAAAAGGCATTGGAAGAAAATCCTTCTCCGGATGCTATTAAGGCAGAGCTGGAAAAGAATTTTGTCATCGGTGCGCATAAGGCTTTTGCTATCACCCGTCTGATGAAGAAGGCACATTTTATCCTTGTATCCGCTTTGGATAAAGAGCTTGCCAAAAAATTGCTGTTTGAATCTGTGGATGATGTAGATGCGGCTATGAAGCTGGCAGAAAAATATGTCGGCAAAGATTATAAGGTTTTACTGATGCCGCAGGGCAGTCTGACAGTGCCTGTGTTGAAAAAATAAAATTTTATAAAAAAATAAATGACTCTTGCCTTTTACGATGATATCATATATAATTGTAATGTTATTAGTATGTGATTAAGTAGAAGGGGAGAACGTTTGTGAAGTTAGATATTGATTATAAGGCTATAGGACTGAGGATAAAGGCCGCTCGTGCCAGAAAAGGATTAACTCAGGGAAATATAGCTAATCTAACTGGTCTGTCAACTCCGCATATCAGCAATATAGAAACCGGTAATACTAAGCTTGGCCTGCCTACAATTATTCATCTGGCTAATGTACTGGATGTTTCTGTGGACGAGCTGCTGTGTGACAACATTCATCACAGTGAGCAGATTTACTGCAATGAGCTGGCTGACCTGGTTAAGGATTGTTCCGTAGATGAACTGCATATTATTTCTGAATTAGCAAAGGTCATCAAGAAGGCCGGTATTAACAGTGCCAAGAAGGTCAGAAAGCGCCGTACTAAGGCAGAGATGGCAGCAGCTAAGGCAGCTGAAGAAGCTGCAATGCAGATGGAAATTTAATATAGCTTTTGTGCTACTGTAGCTCAGCTGGTAGAGCAACTGATTCGTAATCAGTAGGTCGCAGGTTCAAATCCCGTCAGTAGCTCCATTGAAAAACCGCCCCCAGACGCAAGTTTGGGGGCTTTTTGTATGGGCGGGAAAATGAAAAACGAGCTAATTACTAAAAAATGGTGATAAAATGGTGTACTTTTATATTAATTGCTCCCTTTTTACGGGGTGGCGGACAACGAGTCTAGTATTTGGCTTAGTTGTTGCGGGGGTGACAAATAATCCAAATCATCCACATACTATCTCTTTTCCGGCTATTGAAAGTACGGTGATTTTTGGGGAGTAGCGCTAGTTTTAGGGAGTAACGCTATTATGAGGGGAGAGGCGCAGCCGGTGGGGACGGGAGGCCCCATGACTGCCGGATGGGTCAATCCCTGACGGCAGTCAAACGCCCGCAGGGCGTAAAGAGAGTACAGAGGCCCTGAAAAAGGCTTAACCATGCGGGTTTCGACGTCTGAAAATCACAAAAAATACGAGCGAAATCACAGAAAATACGAGCGAAATCACAAAAAATACGAGCCTTACACGGAGCAACATCTACCAATATGGAGCAGCAAAAAGGCTTAATCAAATCGGTTTCCGGCACGCTTAACAAAAAGATTGTCATGTAGACAACATCATAGTATAATTGCAGTAAAAATATGGAAGCTTTATGAGATTGCTGATTATTTAAGTACTGCTAGTAAGATGCGTTTGATGGCTATAGCGTAGATGACGCTGTAGCAGTCACAGATTGCTACAGGCGTACTAGCAAGTCATAATATTACTGCTAACGTGCGTTACCACAAAGGAGTGTGTAAAATGGATGTTGTTATTGAGACGACCGACGAAGAAAGAAAACTTGCGGAAAAGTATGCAGAAATGCATGGTAGCTCATTAGAGGAGTTGTTTAAGAGCGCCTTGTTTGAGCGTATAGAGGTGGAAAAAGCTACATCTATCAAAGAAGCAAGGGCTGAAAAGAGCTTACGCAAAACTGCACTGGCTAATCCAGATTTGCCCGTCGATTTTATTAAGGATATTTTGGCTGCCAAAGAAATGCCCACAGAGCCTTTTAATTTTGACAACGACGAGGCAACTACGAGAAATCCAAAGGCAACATTGGAAGACCTTTTTGAAGGCTATGACGGACAGTACACCTGTGAAGAAATCAGCCTGAAACCAATAGGCAAGGAATATCAGCCTTCCGACGCTGGCGAACCGAAAGGAGATTGATGACATGGAAACCTTTGATGACTATTTAAAATTTGTACGCACCGCCAACAGTACTATTTTCTATCGGCTTATCCCTTGACCTAAAAAGATTACTAAAAATATTCATGCCATCACGCTCCTTTTTTGGGCATAAGAAAAGCACCTACTAAAAAGTAGATGCTCCTCTCTTTACCTTACAATTCTACGATTCGTTTAACGATTTTCATAGTCTTAGGCGCTTCATCATCGTACTCATAGCAAGATGCTGAAGTGAAATATTTTGTTTTTAGGTCCCTTGGCATGTCTTTTTGCTTTGTGACAACATAACCGAAGGGAGCAATTATCGTTTTAACCATTCTACCTACAGCTGTTTTAGTAAAACCATCTGTAAAATCTACCAAGCAGTTGTTTTTAGCATCATGCCACTGCTCAATATCCAATACCACTCCTGCCAGTGCAGGTTTACCGCTATCGGCGTATTCGACCATTTTTAAAATGTACTCGTCGGTACTTAACAAAGCAAACAATTCCTGCATATCCTTGTTAGTCTGATATTTGGAGCAGTTTTTGTTTAAGTCAATGAAATCGCTAAATTTTGCTTTCATAGCAAACGCCTCCTTTAATACAACTTTCCACTATTCAGATATGTAATATTGGGTATGTGTATATAGTATCACGAAACGCTCACCTTGTCAACTGTTTTTACATATCTAATTTCAGATATTTATATAAATAAAATACCTCGTCCATCATATACCGAGGCTCCATCATCATTTCCACAGCGAATTGCACGGTCTAGCGCCATTATCGTGGCGATAGCGCCGTCAATCTTCTCTGTGGATTTTTCTTTATCTGCCTTGATATTTCCGGCAGGGTCAGTACGGATGAAGATATTGTCCATATTCCATCTGAGCACCGGATGCCCACCATGGGCAATCCGTTGCTCCAAGGTCAGCTTCATCAGCTCTTTGGTCGGTGGACTCATATCTTTGAAGCCCTGGCCAAGCGGTTCTATTTTTTTGCACGTCATTATATTTTACGCTTACATTACTTCTCTGATGTTGAACATAATCTGAAATGTGCTGCCGCAAAGGGCAGAGGGTTTCGAACATAGCTTTTTCATTCTTTCTTTGATTTAATTATTGACATTTAAAGCAAAATATGGCATAATTCAATCAACGAAACAATTGATTAAATTATGATTGTTTAAAGAAAGAGGGTTGATATTTATGACTACAGAAAAAACTATCAAGGGCGGTTTCAGAGAAGGTGCAGGACGCAAGAAAGAGCTTCCGGAAGGTGCGAAGGCTACTTATTTCAACATTACTGAAGAGGAGCGTAAAGCGTGCAAGAAGCTGATTGCGGAAATGCGTAAAAGGAATGCTGCAGAGATCTCTAAAGAGGATCAGGCTCTTAAAATTATAGAAGATGTAAGCAAATCGGTTGCTCAAGCTCTATATGAGATTATCAAGCTTTATGGTGGGCGTGGCAAAGGCTTCCGTGAGGCTGAGAGCATGGGCAAGTTTCTTGGTGTTGTAGCTTTCAAGGATGCTGTACAAATCTTTGAAAATGAAGAATACAACGCGCAAGAAGGCAAAACCACAAAATCTGTTAAAGCCTAACCACACAAACGTTAGAGCGCATACCACAACTTTTGGGGGACACCCATTATCTACAACTTGGTAGAAACCGCAAAGGAGAACCGCTTGGATCCATTTAAGTATTTAGTCCATGTTCTTTCTGCTGCCCAAAAAATAGACTTGTCTCAAAAGGACAGCGTTGATTTGCTGCTACCAGAAAATGCACCAGCTGAGTGCAGCGTAAATTTCAAGAAATAAAGATTTATACCAGGACCGCTATGCGGTCCTGATTTTTTTGATACACTGTGGATTTGACGCTTACGATAATATCACAATGGGCGTTAAATTCCGAAAAAAGCTGGATTTTTAGCTTGAAATGGGCTAAAAAAGCAGGTTAATTATTTCATATACTCATCCTATGGTGTGGGGGAATGTATCCCTCAAAGTGTACTTTTAGGAACAATGATAGAAGGTACTGAAACAGCTTTTATTGCTGTTCCTTTTTCTTTTCTTTAGATATTGGAATATGTTCCATAATTGTTCTATACTTTAGGAACAGATAGTGGTAAAATAAACATATAGAATGATGTATCTAAGGAGGCAGCTAAATGGAGAACAAGTCGTTTGCATATGCTCGTGTCAGCAGCAAAGACCAAAACCTTAATAGGCAGTTAGACAGCCTACGCCAGTATGTTGCAGATGATAGAGATATATTTACAGACAAGGCTTCTGGGAAGAACACTGAACGTGAAGGACTGAAGCTATTGATGCATTCTGTCAGAAGTGGCGATACTGTTTATATTCACAGCCTTGATAGACTAGGGCGTAATAAGGAAGATATTAAGGATTTGCTCAGCCAGTTTAAGAAGAAGGGAGTAGCAGTTCGTATTCTTGATATTCCTACTTCCATGGCTGATTATGGTGATGCCGGTAAGGGCATTATGGAGCTTATTAACAGTATTTTGATAGAGGTACTGGCTTATCAAGCTCAGGATGAACGAGAGCGTATCAGGAAAAGGCAGGAAGAAGGCGTACTTGCAGCTAGGGCTAGAGGTGTACGCTTTGGTAGAGAAAGGTATGAGCTGCCGGAAACATGGAAGCAAGATTATGATGTTTGGAAGGCTGGTGGATGTACTGCCAAAAGCCTTATGGATAAATATAACTGGGGACGTACTACTTTCTATAGGAAGGTAAAGGAATACGAAGGAAGTATAATCGGATAGAGATTTATTAGGGTGGTGAAAATAGTGGCAACATTATCTCCTGAAGAAATTGCTGAACAACAGAATAATGAAGAAAATACCAAGCTAAGGTATATTACCCCTATTATCCAAGAAAAATGGAAAGATATTGATAAGGTCATTATGGAATATTATTTTACTGATGGTCGTATCTCTATCGATGAATATAATATGGCTCATAGAGGCAAGCCTAAGAAGGCTGATTATCTGCTATTGTATAAGGATAATATCTTGCTTGCTATTGTAGAAGCTAAGGGAAGGCTGCACAATGCTGACGAAGGGTATGCCCAAGCTATAGAGTATGCTAGACTGCTAGATGTTCCATTCGCTTATGCTACTAATGGTGACGACCTTATAGAAAAGGATATGATTAGCGGTCTCAATAAGATGATGAAAATGAAGGACTTTCCTTCTAGTGATGAATTATGGACTCGTTACGTTAGAGAAAAAGGCTTAGATTCTGAACAAGAGGCTATTATTTCCTATCCTTATTACACTACTCCTACCGGCAAGAAGCCTCGCTATTATCAGCGTATTGCAGTTAACAGGATGGTTGAAGCTATTGCCAAAGGACAGAAACGTCTTTTAGTAGTAATGGCAACAGGTACAGGTAAAACTTTTACTGCTTTCCAGGTTATCTACCGTTTTTGGAAGACCAGAACTAAGAAAAAAGTGTTGTATCTAGCAGACCGTAATATTCTTATCGACCAAACCATCAGCAAAGACTTTAAGCCTTTTGGCGATGCTATGGAGAAGATTAATAATAGGCATATCAATACTGCTAAAGACATTTATCTCGGCTTGTACCAACAGCTGAAGACTGCTGATACGGATTATTACAAGCAGCTGCCTAGGGATTTCTTCGACCTTATCGTCATAGACGAATGTCATCGCGGTTCCGCTAATGTTGATTCCAGTTGGCATGATATTCTGACCTATTTTTCTTCTGCTGTCCAGATTGGTATGACTGCAACGCCTAAAGATGGTGGCTTGGATGAAGTATACACTTTAGAAAGAGAAGCTAAGCTTGACTATGAATCTGCAAAGATTAGAGGCAATTTTGAAGAAGTTGCATGGGCTCGCAAGAACTATGAGAAGATTATTGCTCGTAGAGAAAAGATTGAGCAGGAAAGCACCATTAAATATTTTGGCGATCCTGTTTATACCTATAGCTTGAAGCAGGGCATTGAAGACGGTTTCCTTGCTCCTTATAAGGTAATGAGCGTTGAACTTAATATAGACAAGTATGGCTGGAGACCGCCTGCAGGCTATACGGATGTAAATGGTATGCCTATTGAAGACAGGGTATATACCCAAAATGAGTTTGACCGTAAGATAGTAGTGGAAGAACGCAGGGTTACTGTTGCAAAACGTATCAGCGACTTCTTAAAGACTAACGATATGCGTTATGCTAAGACCATAGTTTTCTGCGAAGATATTCCTCATTGTCAGGAAATGGTCAGACTGTTGGAGAATGAGAATAAAGACCTTGTAGCTGAAGACAGTCGCTATATTATGCAGATTACAGGTGACAATGAAACAGGTAAGGCTCAGCTATATAACTTTACCGACCCATTTAGCAAGTATCCTGTTATTGCAGTTACCAGTAGGCTGATGAGTACGGGCGTTGATGCAGAAACTTGCGAGGTAGTGGCATTAGACCGTAATATTGGTTCTATGACGGAGTTTAAGCAGATTATCGGTCGTGGCACTCGTATCAAGGCTGAGTATGAAATAGATGGTGCAGAGAAATCCAAGATGTATTTTACTATTCTTGATTTCCGTAAGAACTATCTGAAATTCAATGACCCTGCGTTTGATGGCGATCCGATTACTGTTACTACGGTACCTCCTGATACTGACTTTCCTAAACCGCCTATTAAGCCTTACCCGCCTGTAAATCCCCCAAAACAGCCACCAGTGGCTAAGGTAGTAAGGGTTAAAGGCGTTGATGTTAATATAGTGGGTGAAGATGTACAGTATATCGATGTTCATGGCAATCTGGTTACGCAGAACTTGTCTGCTTGCATTAGGAATAATATCATAAGCCAATATCCTACTTATGAAGATTTTAAACAGGCTTGGCTTTTGAACAAGGACAAGGCTCATTTAGCTTCAGAGTTATTATTGGAAACTGATTGGAAAGACAACTTCTTTACCCAGTATAGTTATAAGATTGACGAGTTTGATATTATTGCTTACCTTGGCTATGATATCGAGCCACCTATGAGCAAGCACCAACGTACTCAGACTGCGGCTATCGCTTTGTATCTATCTAACTTGGATGATGATGTGAAGAAGGTTATTATCCAGAAACTGTTGGCTGCTTATGTTGAAACAGATTTTGCCAGCCTTAGAGATATTAAGAGCATATTTAGCCAGACGGAGTTTACATCCATTGGTTTTACTCCTATGAAGGTAATTAAGCAGGTATTCGGTTCTAAGGAGAAATACTTTGCTTTGTTGAATGAGTTGGAGAATAAGTTATACGAGTAAGATTGTGAGGTTTTATTTTGACAGTAGGTACTTTGATTAAACGTTTACAGGAAATCATGCGTAAGGATATGGGCATAGATGGTGATGCTCAGCGGTTGACGCAGATTATCTGGATGATATTCCTTATGGTGTTGGATTATAAGGAAGAAGAATCTGAATTGGAAGATGGGTACGAGCCGATTGTACCTGAAGGCTACCGTTGGCGTGATTGGGCAAGACCGCTTAATGAGGATGGGGAATATGATGCTAAAAAGGCATTGACTGGTCCGGATTTGTTGGATTTTGTCAATGATGAACTTCTGCCTGTGCTTAGTGGTGAGCCTATTAAGGGACAGGACAAGGTTATCTTTACCAAGACCGACCCTAAGAGCGAGTTGGTAAAGGAGTTTATGCGTACTTCTGCTAATTTGATGAAAAATGGCTATCAGCTACGTGAAGTTGTTAATGCTTTAAGCGAGGTAGATTTTTCTGATAGTCATGAGGCTCATCATTTTAATGATATCTACGAAACTTTGTTGAAAGGCTTGCAAAGTGCGGGTACGATGGGCGAGTTCTATACCAACCGTGCCATTACTAAGTTTGCTATCGACTATGTAAAGCCAGAACTTGGTGAAAAACATGCTGATTGGGCTTGTGGCACTATGGGCTTTGGTGTCGATGCTTTAGAGTATTTAAAAGAGCAAGTACCTGCAGGTGATACTCAAGCAACACGCAGCCTGCAAAACAGTATTATTGGTTATGAGTTGAAGCCTTTGCCATATAAGCTAGCCGTTACTAATCTGATGCTCCATGGTGTGGAAGTGCCTAAGGTTACTTATGCTGACTCTTTAGCGGTTAAGAATTTGGGTGATTATCGTGGAAATGATTTAGTAAAGACTTGCACATTGAATCCTCCCTATGGTGGCGTTGCTTTGCCGGAAGATCTGGCTTCCTTCCCTACTGATATGCGTAGTAGTGAAACAGCAGATTTGTTTGTAGCTCTGTCCGTTAAGCGTTTGCAGCATGGTGGGCGTGGAATGATTGTTTTGCCGGATGGCTTCCTCTTTGGCAATGATAATGCTAAGGTAACTATTAAAAAGTATTTGCTGAGCGAGTGCAACTTGCATACTATTATTCGTTTGCCCCAAAGCTGCTTTGCTCCCTATACTTCTATTGCTACTAACCTTTTATTCTTCGATAAAGGCGAGAATACTCATGAAGTATGGTTCTATCGCTTGGATATGCCCGAAGGATATAAGCACTTTAGTAAGACTAAGCCTATGAAGCGTGAACATTTTGCTTGTGTTGATGAATGGTGGAATAATCGTGTAGAGATTGCTGACCAACAGGAAGGCAGTTATAAGGCGAAAAAATATACCATTGATGAGATTGTAGAGCGTGGTTATAATCTGGATCTTTGCGGCTATCCTAAAGAGAAGAAGGAAATTTTATCTTCTAAGGACACTATGGCTAATTTTATAGCAAGGCGTTCTGAACTCGATAAGATGATGGATGATAAGCTGGCGAAGATTATGGCGTTGCTGGAGGATAAAGATGCTTAAAGTTTGTGAAGAATTGAGGCAGGCTGTTCTCCAAGAAGCTATTCAGGGCAAGCTTACGAAGCAGCTACCCAGTGATGGCGATGCTAGAACTTTGCTTGAACAGATTAAGGCTGAGAAGGAACGGCTTATCAAGGAGAAGAAGATTAAGAAGGAAAAGCCATTAGCTCCGATTACTGATGATGAGATACCGTTTGATATTCCTGAAAATTGGTGTTGGGTAAGGTTGGGGGAATTGTTATCTATAGTGAGTGACGGAACCCATAAAACACCAACATACGTAAACGAAGGGATACCTTTTTTATCTGTACAAAACATATCAAAAGGCTATTTTGATTTCAGTAAAATAAAATATATTTCTAAACAGGAACATGAAACTCTGATTAAACGAGTAAAGCCAGAAAAAAACGATATTTTGATTTGCCGTATTGGTACTTTAGGCAAAGCTTTGAAAAATACATTAGATTTCGAATTTAGCATATTTGTTAGCTTAGGATTATTAAGGTGTGTTTCTTTGGATATAGTTGATTATATCGTTTTTGTACTGAATTCTTCTTTAGGCTATAATTGGATACAGGAGAATAAAGTTGGTGGAGGCACACATACTTTTAAAATCAACCTTCATTCTATTCCAAATTTCTTAGTTCCTCTGCCGCCTATCCTTGAACAAAAGAGAATAATTGATTTTACAACGAAAATTACTAATGAAATTGATGAGCTGGAAAAGGTAGAAGCAGAGCTTGTAGAGCTGAAAAAAGATTTCCCCGGAGATATGAAGGCTGCTTTACTGCAAGAGACTATGCAAGGAAAGCTCACTAAGCAATTACCTAGTGACGGTGATGCCAGGGATTTGCTAGAACAGATTAGAGCAGAAAAAGCACAGCTTGTGAAGGACAAGAAAATAAAAAAAGAGAAGCCCTTAGCTCCTATTACTGAAGATGAGATTCCTTTTGATATCCCTAATAATTGGTGTTGGGTGAGATTAGGGGAAGTAGGAGTGTGGGGGTCTGGTGCAACTCCGTTAAAATCTAATGCCAAGTATTATGGAGGAGATATACGATGGCTTCTAACAGGCGATTTGAATGATGGGCTTATAAATGATGTAAGAGGTAGAATTACTGAACTAGCGTTAAAAGAAACATCAGTAAAATTAAATCCGCCAGGGTCTGTTTTAATTGCGATGTATGGTGCTACTATAGGAAAACTAGGCATTTTGAATGTAGAGTCAACTACTAATCAAGCTTGTTGTGCATGCCAAGTGTTTAACGGAATGTTTAACAAGTACCTTTTCCATACTCTTTTGGCTTATAGAAACAAATTTATTGCTAAAGGTGAGGGTGGTGCTCAACCTAATATTTCTAAAGAAAAAATTGTCAACACAGTCATTCCTCTCCCTCCTCTTTCTGAGCAAGAACGTATCGTAGCGAAGTTGGAAAAGCTACTGCCTTTGTGTGATGGCTTGGCGGAAGAATAACTGTAGGTAGCATGAGAAGAAAACTAAAAAACAACCCCGTACTGCGGTAGAACGCTGAAGTGTGGGGCGTTCTTGTATGTATTACTGCATCTTTGATATCTAAGAATTGTCAAAGAACTGCGATAGCTGTATAATAAACGTATAAGAGTAGCTAATGGTTTATTCGTTTAGCGGAGGTGATTACCATGCGTGAGAAGGTTCGTATAGATGATTGGCAAAAAGAAATGGAGCAGAAATTTTTGGAAACTCCAGCGAGAATCCGTCCGAAAAAAGGTCAGCACCAACAGCGTAGCTTTGAAAAACGCAGAGCCATGGCTATGGCTTGCAAGCGTGCATGGGATGACTGGGTTGATAGAGGGTTTGTTGTAGTAACTGAAAGAGGATTTAAGCTATGTCCGGAAAAAATGTAATTAAGGAAATTCACGACAGGTACACTAATAACAAAGTAATGGAGCGAGTGGCTATTGCTGGCTTGATTACAGAAAAAGCTAAAAGTATCGCAAATGAGTTAGTAGTGGTTGGTGGTTCTGCTGTTGAGTTTTACACAGCGGCAAACTATATGACTACTGATTTAGACTTTGTAGCTCGCAACGAACATGGCTTGGCAGAATTAATGCATTCTTTGGGATTTCAACTCGATGACCAATATATATGGTGGCATCCGGATACTTCAGTTATTATAGAGTTTCCGAAAGCTCCATTGGCTGGCGATATTAACCGTGTACAGACGGTGGAAACTGACTATGGCACTGCCAATGTTATTGGCATAGAAGATATTATTCTCGATAGGTTAAAGGGCAGAGTGTTTTGGCAAGATGATAATGAATGGCCGGAATTCATGCTGTGTGCTCATTTTGATCGAGTAGATTTTGATTATCTGCGGCAAGAGGGCAAGAATGAGCTCATAGATGAAGCTGTTGAGAAGATGATAAGTGATGTTATTGCTTATCGTGAGGGGCGCAGCAGTCTTTTGCGTGATAATTCTTATACTGATGAAGAACTTGAGTCGAAGATAATGGGTAGACTTGAAAATGACGAAGAACTTCAGAGTGTTATAATTGCCCTTTGTAAAGATAAGCAAGTTCCTGGAAGGGACAGATACGCTAAGTTGCAAAATATTAAGCGTATCATTAAGACTTCAGCAGAAATACAAGAATGGCTTGCTGATGAATGAAGCAGCGGACGAAAATTTAAAACTTATCTTTTCCTCCCAGACTACGGTTTGGGAGTTTTTCTGTTAGCGTAGCTACAGAAAACGGACTAGGAGTGCCCACACGATTTGGAACAGTACTCATATTAGCAGCTTCCGCTAAGGTGAAAGTCAAGGGTGGAACTACTATTAATTAGCTCATGAATAGTCCAATCAAGTAGTTGAGAAAAAAGAGGCTGGGACAAAACTCAGAACTCTATACCAAAGCTCACAATATACACGAAAATGGTATAAACGATTTTTAATATATTGAGTCGAGCTTTAATGGTAGAGTGGTTTTGGCCCAGCTTCTTTTATAACATTAGTCTTCGATTAATTCATGCTCAGTCAGTTTTGCCTTGCCTGACTTAACATCAGCTACTAATTTTTTTAGATGAGACATGTTTTCTTCAGAATAAAATGGATCCATGGAACTGTCGAAAGAAGAGCATTCTTCATTGGTAACTTTTTGCGGATTGCTGAGGCAGATTAGAAGAATTTCAGCTGCCTTGCTAGGATAGGTGCCAATGTATTGGGTAATTTCTTCCTTGGTTATATGGTATGCTTTGAGGTATTTTCTTATGGCACCATAAACCTCATTGTGCGGTCTGTCAGTATACTTATCTAAATCATTTAATAAATCAAGCAGCTGGAGAATGTAGTAATTATTGTTTGTGATAGGACACCGAGCTTTTCTGACAATAAACTCTTGGCCACATAAAGTTTCTTTCCTGCACTCAGTAGCAGTGTTATTGGTTACTATTTCTGTGACATATGGCACTTGAGTGGTTATGCCAATTTGATTTGCCAATGCGTGACCGGCATAATATCCTATGATCTTTCCAGACTTCATAATATATTTATGATTGATGACAGTAGTAGGAGACAAAGTAATGCCATTTTTTAGTACGGATTCCTTTGGAATATAGTAAATGCCTTCACTAAATATTTTTATTTTGCCGGTATAGCAAAGAGCTTTTAACTTTTGGAGCAAGTCGGTACGAGGAATTGACAGAGTAATATCTTCTATAAAAATAGGCTCATTGGGATTATAATGCGTTAGTAAATAATCGTACAGCATTGCATCTCCCTCCTTTAGTAAGATTATAGCATAGTTTGTTGATTTTGAGGGAGCCAAGGGGCATGTACCATTTTTGAAAAAAGTAGATATCGAAAATAAACGTTAATGTTTATATTGTAGGTAGTACAATATATTACAGATAATAGTGAAAACATAAGATTGTACTATTGCTGTTAAAATAAGAGTTAAGGCGATTAAATAAAAATAAATTTGCAAAATCGCAATATAAGCACTTGACATTTCGCGAAAAAGATAATATAATCTATATGTAAGCAGACAGAGATGTGTTGGCGGTAAGATTATATCGCCGAAGTCGCACTCCGCAAGAAGTGCGGTGATAGAAATTAAAATTAAAAAGTTGTGTAGAATAGCTACGCAATGGCTAGATTATTACATCTAGCGAGTCACACTCCGTATGGGGTGCGTGGATATGGATAAGTTACGAAAAGCTGTGCTTTGTCGTACTTACTATAAGACTGCTCGTTGAGCGGCCCGTGGGGGAGTAGACTCCGAAGGTGTCCGCTGAATGAGCAGTCTTTCGTTTTTCAAGTTATTGCAAAGCTATTAGATAGATTGAGAATGTACTAGCAGTCATCATATTCAATGCTTACGGTCCTCTAAAACTGAAGTATATCAATTGTTAGTAGAATTTTTATGTAATGTGTCATGACATTCGGCATGCAATAGGTACAGGGTAGAAAGGCACTGCTCAGAAATTTCAGGGCAATCAGCAAAGCAAAGTTCACAGTTTGGCACTTCGCGGTAAATATTGCCCTTGGTATCTGGAGCATACCTTTTTGTCAAATTAGACCAACAATATCGAGTGTAGTCGGAATGATGCACTTGTGCTTCGTCTGAACATGGATGAGCAATGATTTCGTGGCAAATAGGACAACGATTGTGTTGGCGATAGGCCAATATCGTTCGCAAATCTGGATTTTGGCCGGCTCTTTCAAAAGCAAAAAACTTATCAAGTCTGTCCAAAAGATTATGAGCTTGTTTTGCTGTTTCGTAATCGATTTTAGGTACAATAGGCATGGGAGGTGGATACATATTGGGATGACTCCTTTCACGATTAAATATTTTTCAAATTCACATTTTAGTTTTGCATATACCTCATTGGCTGAAAGTAGAAATTTCAACCAATGAGGTATATGCTTTATTTGATCCATCCTCAAATTTCCCAATCTACTATTTCCAAAAAACTACATACAGCATTGCTGGTATCCAGCCTAAAGCAAAAATCAGAGCAAGTGTGTCCGGCAAGAATTGTTTAATTGTATATGCCGCTTTGATGATTTTGATTTTGCGCAGATATGCAGCCTTTATTTTCTTTTCAGCGGTTTTTACGGCAGTATAAATCCGCTTTTTTTGTTCTTTTTCTGCTGCTGTTGCCTCTGCAAAATGCTTTTTGGCGGCTTTAAGATAATTATCCGCCTCTTTTTCCTGCCAAGCAAGATTGTCGGACCGTTCCCTTAATGACCACATTTCCGCTTTTCCAAGTAGATTTTCTCTCTCATCGAGCTTGGCTTTTCGAGTGTTGTACAATTCTTCCGCTTTTTCTTTAACTATTAACCAAAAATTCTCTTTGTCTTGTGCCAAATCCATTTGCTGTCGTGATAACTGGACTGCTTGATTATGTAACTCTAGCTGTTCGCTATCGTTCGTAGCCAGTATTGCCTCTGCTGCGGCTTTTTGAGCGAGAATTTCTTGGAGCTTGATTTGATATGCTTTGACGAGCTGGGCGATTTTGAGCGGTACGCGATCGCTGTTGTACATCTTTTCGATTTCTTCGCTCATTTCTTGCAACATAAACTCGTTGTTCTGCAGATTTATTTTCAGCTTCTGTATTTCTTCTTGCAACTGTCGATTGATTAATTGCAGTTCTTGATTCTTCTGCAGCTCTTTCTCCAGCTGTCTCCGCAATCCGTCCTGCTGCATTGAGCGCAAAGACATTTTCCAAAGCCTCCTTTGAGATTTCGACATTGTAATATCGCTCCAACCTACTATTTCGGACTCTGTAGAGTTTTCCATTCCTACTAACTTCAAAGACTATATACTTATGATTATCTTGCCAGTCTACTGTTATACCTGCGGCTTGCATCAGATCGATAAATTGCTTACGGCTTGTCGCCTCCGTTTGGCATTTGATTACGGCAACTCCAATGTCTCTTACCCAACTGTCCGCTTTGCCCTCTTCAGCTTTTTTGAGATGCCTGTAAGTCTCTTTTTTATACGCTACGACGTTTTCTCTGTCCTGTCCCTCAAATGTTTTGCCTTTAACACAGATCGATAAGCCTGTAGCTCGGCAAAGGTCGTCTGATAAATCTTTCATCGCCTGTAAGTCGCGTTTATTCATTTGCAGTTTTTTGCCAGTATTGTAGCTCACACTGTTAACGATAAAGTGAGTATGGACATGCTTGCGATCCTTATGGGTGGCTACCAAAACTTCAAATCCCTCAAAAATGGGACACTTGCCAACAAAGTCCATAGCGAGCCTGTGGGCTTCCTCCGGCTTGATTTTTTCCGCCGCGTGAAAGCTCTGTACAAAATGGTAGTATTGCGTTCCGCCAAGTTTCCCATAAAATTTTTTGGTGTTCATCATCTGCTTGCCTGCAAGTTCAGGGTTACAATCTTTGCCGCTGAGGAGTTTATCCTCTGTCTTTTCGCTTTTAGTTACGTAATTGGTTATCGTACTCAAAGACGCTTGCGAAGTAACTGATTTAATTGTTGCCATACTTTTTGAGCCTCCTTAATTTGATGAACATGTTCGTCAGAGCAGTCCGATTTTGAGTTGAGAGCTTTTGCGATTTGGTTAATATTGACTCCTTGATGGTGTAGCTCCGCATATATTTGTTGCAAGTATTCTGGGGGGACGATGGGAATTCCCATTGCACAAGTCCGCAAAAAATATTGACGGCTGAGTTGATATTTTTCGAGACGAGCCACAAAATTTTTGAGCTCGTCGTCATTAAGACGCACTTTGATTTCGTGCGAGCGTTTTCGTGCCATTGTGATATACTCCTTTCTGCTAGCGGGTCGAGGGCGGCAGCCTTGCACTAGTCAACAAATTTTAGACACAAATCATAAAAAAATATACAACAAAAAAT
>ENA-OPFG01000048-OPFG01000048.1-human-gut-metagenome-genome-assembly--contig:-NODE-48-length-74502-cov-5.377718_pt1 | contig 74502 bp, 89 predicted proteins | sample MGYA00241304_ERZ501542 | MGnify/ENA primary metagenome ERZ501542 (study PRJEB25962, sample SAMEA2042427) | human gut metagenome | biome: human gut; feature: human-associated habitat; material: faeces...
TAAGCTGGGCATTTGTCATTTGGTGAACATTGTCCTCTGTTGTAAACAATAACCGTAACATGTCCTTATGCGTTTTGTGCCACAAGTTCTTCGCGCCACGTATTGTTGTCGGTCATTACAACTACATTCAAATCCTCCTTTGCATCCAGACCAAGGTCAGTCAACGTGAACACCATAGGTTTACCGGACATAACTTTTGTAGAAATGGTTTTACGGTCTCCTCTGATTACACCGAATCTTTCTGCGCTCTCATTCAGATTCACGCTATTAGGGAAATAAATGTCGACATCCTTCTTTGCCGGAACACTTGTCTTGATTGTAATAACGCATGCATCGTTTTCGTTCCATTCTGCCGTTACCGCAACAATTTCATTCAATCCCTGGGGGTCGATAATCAATTCCAAACCCTTTTCTTCCGCAAATGCTACAAGTTCCTCATGCATCACGGCTTCGCCTACATTCCATTTGAAACCAAGCTTCAAAAGCTCGGCACCGCCTTCCGGGTCTGTCACGTTTCCTTTAGGGGTAATTCCGCGCGGTGATTCAGTGATGAATACTTTCTTCTGGTCGCAACTACCATCAGTTACCAATGTCACATCAATATTCTTGTCTTCGTCCAAAAATCTATACAGTCTCATAATCTTTTTCTTTTAGGTTATAAAATACGAATTTGTTATTTTATCGTCTCCGGTTTCTTGTCTCCGAATTCGTCGAAATCAGACAGATATTTTCTAACTCTCTGAGGTACCAAAGTAGGGCTTACCTTTGCCGCGTTCTCCACGATTGAGATTGATTCACGTATTATAAGCGCATTACACACCACAGCACGGAACCATGTGTATATCTCCACATTGCCGCCTTCCACAGTAAAGTTCCCCATCACATGCGAAACAATCAGAATAGCGGAATAAATGAAAAGCTTCGTAATAATCATTGAAAAGCCCTTGCTTGAAAAGTCCTTGTTCTTGATATGATATACCCAGCTTACAAGTGTGTCTATCACTATAAGAATCATTAGGTATTTCAAGAACTCCCAGTCCCGAAACACATATTTCTCAATGAAGGATGTCGTGTTGGAAAAAGAGATAGGTATGCTCAGCAACACGGGAAAATATAAACTCATTACGTATTCCCTTATTTTATGTAGGTTTGCCTTAATCATATGCGACGGAATTTTAGGAAATTGTATATGCAATGTGTACAAGTTTACTTGGTGAGGCTTCCGGATATTTCTTTTTCAGATAGTCATAGCGTTCTCTGATAACGTTCTCTGCCTCTTTAGGGTTGTGCCCCGACTTTGCGGCCGCAGCCACAAGTTTTTCAATTGTAGGAAAGCCATCTTTTCCTTTCTGCTTGTCTTCCTTCGCGGTCTCCTTTGTCTTGATTCCCTGGCGTCGTACCCATCCGTTAGCGGTCTTCACATATTCTTTCCCTCCCCAGCTTTTTACGGTTCCGATAGGTTCACCCTTCCGTGCCTTCTCTATATCGTCAGATACGCACATTCCGGCTATGCCCTTGAAAATGTTTAGAGGGGTTTCCTTGTATCGCAACATGTCCCGGTTCTCGGACATTGATTTGAAAATTCCTTCCTTTCCCGGTATCACTTCCACCTGTGAAGGTCTTATGAACATAGGTTCTTCCTCGTAAATGTCATTCAGCACTTTAACCGTTTCCAGTGATTTCCAGTCCGCAGCCGCACATGCTTTCTCGAACTCGTCCATTTCGTCCTTTTCTGACTTGTTCAAAACATCAGTAGCAAAAGCCGCTACCTGCTTTGCGGTGAATGCCTCATAGTCTTTGTCAATGAGAAACTGTTCAAATTGTGCACGTCCGAACACTTTCTCTTCTTTTTTATTAATATTCATGAATAATGCCTTTTAAAGTTATAACGAAATTGCAATTACAACGGTAAAAATAGGCATTATCAGTCAAATAACCAAGCTTTTAACTTGAATATTTATCCAATACCGGGTATTTGTACTTCGCGCGGATAGGGTTTGTCTTTATATACTTCCGTCTTCTGTTTTCTACCCGTTTCCTGGTCCTTTCGGCTTTCGCCAAAGCCTTTTCTATCTGTTCGCGTCGCTTCTCGTCACGCGCTATGCGTTCCCGTATCATCTGTTCTGCGTACAGTTCTACGTCCTCGGTCTCATAGTCATTGTATATGTATTCACTTACCGTTTCCATACTCTATATGCTTCAAATTCATTAGGGTTGTAATTTTCGTATTCGGGTGCCTCGTGACAGCGATATTTCGCCACCAAATCAATTCTGCTGTTTTCTTCAACCTCCCTTTGTATTTCAGACTTATAAAAACGTTCCTTTTCTTCTTCTATTTCCTTTTCCTTCTCGAAATTGTCCTCCCAGTATTCCAAGTTCTTTTTTAGGGTGTAATAAAAACTCAACCTCTTTTTGCACGGCAATTCCTTTTCTCCACACGTTACAGTAGCACTTCTTTTTGCTATTCTATTGAACTCCTTGTCTTCCCACAAATAACCCTTTTCTTTTCTGAACCAAACTCTTTTGAGATAATAAACAGAATCCTTTACCCTTGAAACACCTTCCTTAATCTTCTCGAATCTTCTTGCAAATATATTCTTCCATTCCTCCCTGTCCGGCAATGCTATCGTATAGTTATTCAAATTAGGGTTGTATCTCATTGATTTAGTCGCCTTTTCCGGCTTCATGTATACTCTTTCTCCAAAAATCTCTTTCAATGCCTTTATAAACTTTCTCACTGTGTCTACACTGCATTTCATACGACTTGCAATACGTTTAGGGCTTTCATAGAACGATACTTCGCAATTGTTCCATTTTATTGCCTCTAATGCGTGCTTATGCGCCATCTTTACAGCCTTTTCATAAACCTTGTCATAATCCGATTCCTTCCAGTCCTCGTTATTGTACAGCCATTCAACTATCTTTAAAATCTCGTCTTTCTTTGATTCCTCGTCATTCCATACGTCCAAATTATACTCTGCAATCTCTTTACAATACTTGTAATATCTTATCTTCTTTGAAATGTAATTCAATATCCTTGTAAAAATAGGAGACCATTTTACCCCTTTCTCCTTAATCACATAACGCAAATAATCCGGTAAATACATCTCTTCCGTTACATCCTTGAAATCCTTGTTTATGATTGTACATACATCCTTTTCGGGGAATTTAATGTAGTCATTCAGTCTTAAAAACTTGATATAATCCTTCGCTTTTCTGTAGGAAATACCCACTTCTTCTGCAATCTTCAATGACAGTTCTTGTGTAGTAAAACTTCTTTTCCAAAACGTCTTATACTGATACTTCTTCTGATTTCTCTTGCAATACTTGTTGTTTATCAATCTAATAGCGCACAATACGCAGCAATACTCATAATCCTGGATAGTCTGTATATTCTTAAAATCCTTAATAGGAGACTTAATCTTTTCTGGAATGTCCTGGCGTGATGCCGATTTTTCTGTATCTTTTTTCATTTCTCTCTAAAATGTGCTTCTTCTACAAAATTTTCAATTTTTACAAATATCTTGCTCAAGGATATTCACGCCCACAAATACCTGCTTACAAAACAAAAAGAAAAGGGGAAAGTTTAAAAGAGGTATTTGTAGAAGCGCACTCTAGAGAGATAACCCCTTTTCTTTTGCGGTTCCCAACTCTTTTCAGAACTGAGCCGCCATTTGTTTAAGCACTGCAAACATAGGGATTATTTTTCAATCCACAAAATTTTTTCGAGAAAATTTTTGCCGGGCGCGCCTTTTTCCCAAAATCCCTTCTTGTTTTCGTCTTCTTTCTTTCGCTTCGTCTCCCCTTTCTGTTTTTACTTCCGTTAACACTTTCCATATCTTACTTTATCCCCCTTCCCCATTTTTCACTCTTTCCCCTTCCTCCCCCAAACCCCCTATTGCTATATTGCAGTTCTTCCTCCTATTAATATACCCGTAAGGGTAAAAGAAGAAAGGGAACTACGTACCCCTTTAGGGGTTAGATAATACCCTTATGGTAAAACGTCAAAGTGTTGATTTCCAGATAGTTATAAATAGTAATAAATATTTACAGAAATTTCCTCGAAAAAGCCTACCTTTACACGTGTTTAATCTTAAAAATTGTAAAATATGAAAGTAGTTTATGAATCGAAAATTGCGAAAATTATCATTCCGACCTTTTCCGCAATCCTAATTTTTTGCTGGTTGCTTTGCAAGAAAACGAAAGAGTATTACGACGAAGAATTCTTAAAACATGAAGAAACCCACTCCTATCAATGGAAATCATTAATGATACCGGGAACCATGCTTTTTAGCGGTCTTGCAGGCGTTTTCTCGTGCCCCTGGCTACTTCTCCTTATCCCGTTGACGTTCTATCTGTATTACGCCCTGGAATGGCTCGTGCGTGTAATAGGAGCCTTAATCAAATATCACCCAGGTTTCAGTGGCGGTTTCAAGAAGTGGATTAAGAGAATCCAGGCTATAAACCATAACTGTTACCATGCAATCGTGTTTGAACAAGAAGCGAACGCAGTAGAAAAAGGACTGGTAGATTATGGTTTTTTGTCATTCTTCAAGTATTATTAACTCGGTTGTCAAGATTTAGAAAAGAAAAGGGACGTTTCACAACATCCCAGTCTGCCGGGCTTCGCTCAGCCCAATACTCATACTACAAAACAAAAATGAATAAAAATACAAAATCAAGTGAATATTTATGTAATAATTTTCTTTATTGAAATTGCGTTCCGCTTGATATTCCCGATTTTCCGATAGACTTCATTTGTGGAAATATCCCTATAGGAAGAAAGAATCTCCGAAATTTTTGTTATTTTATCTACCAATACATTCATTTCTTCCAATCGTTTCCAGTTAACAGAGACCGAAAAATGATTCCGAATAAACTCGTCACGGGCGGTTCTTGCTTCCTCTACAGTATGGAAATACCCTATGTTGTACTTCTTCCTGTCAACCTCTATTATGACCCGGTACGGCTTGTTTTTGGACCGTTTGTCATAATAGTAAATATATCGGTCACTTCTCGGCTTCATCGTCTTCTTTCTTTTCGGGAACCGGAATAGGTCCCAGGCAGTGAACAAAGATGGCTATTACAAAGGGTGAAAACAGAAGCGCCATCAGAAGCCAGAATCCGAAGCTTCTGTTTAGCCGTCTTGCTGTGTCTCCTACTTCTACGCTTAATGTAAACCAGACAAGAAGCGCTATAATACCAAAAATAAATAACATTGCGTCCATAATCTAATCCTCCCTTTATTTAAGTTCATTAATGATTCTTATTGCTTGTTCTCTCAGAACCTCGTTATCCTTTTCTTCTCCCATCTCCTTACTGATTAGGGATAATGTGCCGTCCAGGTTCTTCTTGTAGACGGCAATCATACTCATACTTTCGCCTTTTGCCGGGTCATATACGACCCGGAAATTCCCTTTGCTTATTGTTCTCATGTTCTTGTAAAATTTTTGTTTGACTTCATTTTAATAGATTATTCAATTCTTGATTCCGTTAAATACGGAATTGTATTTTGTTTCGATAAATGCCGTATGCCCTTCATATTTACCGTTTATCTTCATTTCCAGATAGCAATACTGCAACCCATCATATCCAGTGAATTCCTTATATTCCAGTTCATAAGGTTTTAAACCTTCCTTGATTCTTTTGGACTGGTTCTTATCTAACCATTTCCTTGAATTTATAGCGTTGTTCCATTCTGCTAATTCCTTCTCGTATTCCCATTGTGTTTCATTTGAAAAATAGATGGTTTTATTTAGAAGCTTCTTTACGCAAGTAAGACCTACAACATATTCCTTGTTATCCATTTCTCCTTTGATTATTGCAAAATTGAATATCGTGCGTCCGCAATCTGAACAACTGTAGGCTATCCCGTTCTCAACTCCTTGCATGCACATGCTGATAAGCTTGTATTCTTGTTTTGGCAAATTTCCTTTTTTCATGACTTTGTTTCTTTTATCTGTTTGACCTAATTAACTGTCTCCCTTAAGAAGACATTGCAAATATAGGTAGTTAATCAGACATACGCAAGTGCTTATGTCCTTTTAACATAAGATTAACATATAATCCCAAAGAAAACACCCGGAAACATTCTTTCACGAAGAGCGTAACCGGGTGTCAGTCAAACAAATATAAAATTTAGAGAAAGAAGGTTCTAAGTTATGTCCGGTTGAAAATATGTCGGATAATCCCAATCCTTGATAAGTTCCTTAAGCTCCTTCCAGGGAATGAAAATGGTGTGAGATTCGATAGCCACCTTCTTGTTGCCAGTCCAATAAATAGAATAAAATACCGGATTCTTGGACTGCACTATACTTTCTGTCGTCCGTCCTTCCATGTCCTCGATAAGCTTGCTATATCCGAAATAGCTGATGTTCTTACCAAGAACCAGGCAGATAATATCGCCGGATTTGCACTTTAGAGCGCGCGCTATAGCCGTTTTGTCCTCGACGCTTATACTGTCATTGTCACGAAGTAAAACAAGCTTGTTGGAGCTGCAAAGCCAGTCTATATATGCACTTCCCCCGTCGTATGTAAATTCGTTTTTCTTACTCATTATATCAAGTCTTTATAATCGTCTTCCATTCTTTTTATCTCGTTCGTCAATTCCTGGCTTAAATGGAATAGGAACTGTTTCTGGTTGTCTTCCATCTCGTCCTCGTTACAGCTCATCTTCCGGGAAAGCTGGTCCAGATACCGGATAAACCGCTTTCTCTGGATAAGGTCTATATAGGAGACCACATAAAGAAGAGCGTCCATTCTTTTCTGAATTCCCGTAACCGTCCCTATGCACCACAAAAGAAGAGTAATAAGGACTACTGTAAGAAGAACGAGACATATAAATATCGCTGTTATCATGTTTGCAAATGTATGAAAATAAAATAAATAAATGAATCAAAGAACGTTCAAATTTTCGCCCTTGTCAATATATACGGGTCTTGAAACAAGGGAACAAGGAGAAATGACAATGTATTTTCCCGGACGTACCTTTCGCAGCGTCATTCCCCGGTATTCGACAATATGTCCGACCCACACGTAGCACTCCTTCTTAATCATTGAGAACCGCCTTAACTTCAAACAACTTCTTTTCCGCTTCCTCCTTTGTCTGGAAATAGTTAAGGTTTTTGTACCGCTTATTATCTTCCGAAAAGTCCGATTCTGTCTCAATAAACACTTCAAAAGAATCGAAATTGATATAATAGTAGGAATTGCCTATTACAGCACGCCAGCGAAGTTTTTTAAGGCATTTTTCTTTCTCGTCATAGTATACCCCATTTTCGGAAAGAGCGTTGTTTATAAGCTTCTTTTCTTCTGATGTAGAAAATCTGTAAGCCGGGATAAGGTCATAATGAGTAAACGGGTCTCTATTTTTATACGTATGTAGTTTTTCACCATAACGCAGAAAAGCATGATAAGCTACTTTGGTGTCTTCGCGTTCACATTCTCTGTATATTAATATTGTACCGTCTTCATGTGTCAGATAATCTCCATCGTTAAGCTCCATCAAATAGCAATCCTCGTCATGAATAGAAATAAATTTCCCGTCTTTGTCGCACAAAATCTTTTTCATAATTGTAAAATATTTTTATTAGAAAACATAGTTAATCAAATCAGAAAGCCAGGACAAGAATTGTATCATTCCGAAGAATAGGAAGGTGCAGATTATTGCACCTATTCCATACCAGAAACGTACCCACCATTCACGATACTTTGTCTTTAATACTTTATTACCGAAACGACCGTGAAAGAAATTTATAAGCTGCTTTTTCATAATGTAAAATTTTTAGAATTCGACAAGAATAAGACGTTTACCGCTTTCCTTCTCACTGACCCACATATGGTTGGAACCGAAGCCGTAATCAAAAATAGAATTGAATGTAACCGGGTATTCGATTGAAGAGAACTTCATAGTATCTCTAAGTTCATTTTCGTTTTTACACCAGGTTATTCTGTTAAGTATATTGACATAAAGAGAAATTGCTATTGGTGAACGATTAACATTCAACGGGTTTTCTACAATTGCTTTCATAACTTAATCCTCCTTATTCTTGTTTACAGATTTATCTATACTTTCTTTTAGGGCTTCAATCCATTTAAGGTTGAATTCCTTTTCTTCCGGGGAATTGGTTTCATTCTCCTTCTTTAGCTGTGCTATCAGCAAGCATATTTCTTTTATATCCATAATCGTATATTTTTATTTGTTCAACATTTCGAGTTGTCTTTGAAGGAGGTTAGCGCGGCTTTGCTCGTTGGCTGCAAACTCCATATTCCCGATAGACTTATAGAACTCCACATTTTCAAGTGCCTCGGCAAGTGCTTGTTGTTTCTTGGAAATCATAGAGGAGATTTCGTTGTTATTACCTCTCTTCATTATCTCTTCCATTTCCGTACCTCTCACCTTGTAAAATTCTGCTTTCATAACCTTGTTTCCTTATCACATTGCAAATATATGAAGTATATCAGACATACGCAAGTGCTTATGTCATTTTAACATAAGATTAACATAATCTTTCTTTCAGTGATATTTTATTTTTCAGAAATAGAAGAAAATGGTATGTGATTATCAGACAGTTAACCCTAACTCTGAAAATTGAATTGTTTTTCAGTGTACAATAAAATAGAGAAAATGAAAAACCGGGAACCGGATAAAACACCCGAATTCCCGGCACCCCGAAAACAATCAAATCACCTCGTCACTGACCCAATCACCAGAACTTGCTATCTCTTTCTCGTCCATCAAAGGATAAGGATAAACGATATCTTCCACAACTTCTTCACCTTCCGAAAGCATCATGATTGGAGGCACGAGCGAATTGTAGGTTTTCTCATGCAGCAGTGCTTTCGTGCCGTCATTGTTCGTTCTCCTTGTTTCCCAGTCCTTGTCGAACTGTTTCAGTTCTTCTATAGGTATAGCTAACCATTTCATATTATTCAGTTTTACGTTTTAACCATTCTTCATTAAGTCTTTCCTTCTCGGTCTCTATTTCTTCTGGTGTCAAAGATTTATTATAAAGAGCGAAGTAATAGATTGCGCCTCTCATAATTCTACTATCTTTCTCCCTTATAATACCTAAAGTCAATGTATCTGTATCGTCTGCATTGCCTACCGTAATCGTACTCCCATTATAGGAATTTTTAGTTTGATATGAAACGGAATCTTTTAAATTTACAGCCAGACCAGACGTATATTCACTGAAAGAATATGTAGCGTTATTACCATATTCAAAAATGAATGCCCCATTACCAGCAACGACTGATTTTGAAGCGACGACGTTATTAGCATTATTTTCAAGCGCTCTTCTGCATATTACAGTATAATCATCAAGAATAGGCAGATTATTGCATATACCGTAATCATCCACTCCATCAAATACCAGTGCGCCTTCATAAGACCCTTCTCCAAATCCACTTTCTGATGTAAAGACAAAGTTCTTTAGCTGCATCTCATTGCCCTTAACACCACGGATAGAGGAAGGCTTGTCAATATTGGACAAGCCGGACATAAACCATGCGTCCACCATAGCCTCATTGAAGGGTGGAATAGGAGGACCAGCCTTGCCAGCCCTCCTGCCAAACAAAAGACTTGAACCTATACCAATCATAACCCTATATTGAATTGTGCAGTAGTACCATCAACAAACACCTTATCAACCAGATAAGGCATAGGAGAACCCATATAAGCGGAAACCTCAGCTTCACTAATAGTATAAGTATCTGGACCAGTCTCACCGATAAGGTGTACTTTGACAGTACCACTCGTCAATGGAATAATAAGAAACGCCCTTTTGTCATCGGGAACCAAGGTGTACTTTGACAGTACCACATCTTCGGCTGGTGTGCCGACCTCGAAAGCGCGTGAAATCGCTGTTATGCTCTCAAAACCCTTGTTATTTGCTATGCTTACTTTAGTAGGATATATAATTATTTCAATTTAAATTTACAAATGATAAAAATACGAAATTTGCAAAATCGCGGTTACAGCATACTGTAGTATCGATTGTCCTATAAGGGAGAATACTTTCTGGATATAGTAAAATATATTTACGCTGTGAATATCGTCACCTTCTGACCGTTGCATAGGTCCATAGTGTCTACATGCAGCCAGTTAACACCGTCTTCCAGTCTGATAGGATAAGGAAGCTTGTCGGAATCGTCCATAATGATTTTCCTTGCTGCCTCCGCTTCCATTCCGGACACTGTAATGTCAAAAGCGCGACCAAAAACGTGACCGCTCATATACGGTTTCTCGAGCATCGTCTTTTCCTTGCATAATATGCAGACATTACATCGTAAACCGCGCTGGGAATAGCTGCCTCCGTTCTTCCAGTTATTGATAATGAAGGGCTTGCATAGGATTTCCTCCCTCAATACAAGGAGCGTTTTCAGTGCTTCCGTCGTGAAAAAGCTCCATATCTGCGATTCTGAATACTTCTTGTACACGTGGGGGCATACAAGTTCGGGAAGCGTGAAATACTTTCCCAGTCTTCTGATAATCTCTTTTCTTTCCATAATACAAAATGAATTAGATAATAGAATAGGGGTTACAGTCGTTGAACCAAGCTTTCACCCCCAGCCATAACAGACTTGCAACCCCTACCGCCTTTGTTAACCTTTAAATACAACTGCGATACAACCCTACCAGTTATCTATCACGTCAACAAAGATAGTGTTTTTATCTCAAAAACGAGCTAAAGTTCTGAAAATAATCGCTCGTACTCCTCCAATTTCTTCTCCATGCTTTCTTTTATCATCGGGAAATAGGTTTTCGCTATATCCTCGTCAATATAGAAATAGGAATCATAAGAGTTCGTTATTTGTATCTTTCTCTCTATCTCAAACCTGGAAATTTGCTCTAATTGGTCTTTCAAATATTCGATTTTATTGTATAGCTTATTTGCTTTTTTTTAATTTCGACTTGTCCATAACTGCTTGATAATAAAGCCCCATTTCGGGGCTTTTGTGAAAATAATAAGTATACCGAAAGATTTATTCTACAATTTCCGCATCACTTTCCGGCTCGTATTCCTTCTTTCCTTCTTCCTGGATAGGTGCGGCCTTCCATTGGTCTATGAAGTGTTCGATTACACGACGTCCGTCAGTCACAATCTTTTCCAGTTTCTCGTCCGGTTCCAACAATTCATCTGCCATTGCTGCGGCTATGTGCTTTGCCTTCATTACCTCTTCCACAAGGTTGCTTTCTATCAGTTCACCCAGGCTTTTCTTTGTAAGCAGGTTGAATGTCAGTCCTTCGATAATCTGTTTTCTCTTCGACATTGCATTGAGCATTGCATTCATACGTGGAGCGAACTGTTCCGGCTTCATGTTCTCGAAGCTCTTGTCATCAAATCCCTCGAACTTTTCTGCCGCCATGAATGCCACTTCATATTCTTTCGGTGTCATTACCACGCCTGCCTGCAAGCACTCTATGCAGAACAAAATGTACTTCACGTTGTTTCTCAAATCTTTTTCCATAATCTTTTGTCTTTTAATATGTTGTTTTTATAATTGTTCCACGTTGTACAATGATACAATAACCGTTCCAGGAATGTTCCCTGCGTCATATTGTCCGTCATATGTCCTTTCCCTTTTTCGCAAATTAACAATTATAGGTTGACGGTTTATACTGTTGTTATCGGGGTCCGGCATACTTCCTTCTTTTATGCCATAGGGTCTTTCCCTTCCCGGTTATTCATATCACTGCTTTTCCTCTTTGATATCCCTATTACCATTGTAACAAATGTATAACGGGTTAGTAATAAAAATATGGTCTGTAGGGTATCGTGGAGGGTATTTCTCTTTTTTATTTCTCCTTGTATATCCCGGTCACAACCCTTTCTTCGTCCGTTATGAATAGGGTCTTGTGTTCCTTTGATTCGTACACTCTTTCTGACAATCTGGTTACCGGGTATGTGTTGCCGTTGCTGTCCTTGATGGTGTACATTATTTTGTTTCCTTTCTTGAAATCCGGTTCCTTGGATTGCTTCTCGTTGTCCTTCGTTACCCACTTGTTGCATATATATAGGAGGCGCACCGCTTTCCGGAACACATAGAAATCGTCCTTGTCTATCATTACCCTTTCCTTGTTTCCGAATCCAATTGAATAGACCATTCTTTCCATGTCGTATACCTTATGCAGGAGCTTTGTTAGGGTATGGGTGAGATGGAAGATTGTTTCACTAATCATGTTTTCCGTGTCTTCTTCTTCCTTTATTTCAATCGTTGTCTCCTTGTTTATGAATGGGTCCAGTACGTCAATCATGCCGGACATCACGTCAGTAATAAACTGTCTTGCAGAATGTCTTACACATGGTATGCTGCCCTTTTCTTCTATGAGTATCACATCTTCCCCCTCTTTATAGACTGCATTCATGCCGAGTTCCGTTGTGCACATCAATGTGGCCATATCGGTTCCCTTGATTATATGCGTGCATCCGTACTTCTGCTTTAGCTTGTATATGGCATTGTTCATCCTCTGTTCAAACATCTTTGTCTCTTTCCTTTCTCCTTCTTCTATCCCCTTGTAGAAATCACTGAGGAATTGTTCCACGTGGAACAATGGACTTTTTGCTGTTTGTTCTCCTATCAATATAGCAGTAATCTGTTTTGATTTAGAGACTGTTAAGTCCATTAAATCGCAAATATTGAATACTTTATTGATACTGTTTTCTGTACAGCACACCAGAATACTGTTATCGTACTTTTTCTGGAATTCTTCTCTATCCATAATCTTTTTATTTTTAAGTTTTGTAAAATATCTGTATTGGAAATCAAAAAGATAGGGGTTACTTTGATTTTCACCCCTTCTTTCCGTGCTCTTAATAATTTGCGACCTTTTGACGGGTATTGGCGACGAAAGTCTTGTTGTTTCCGGCAAGCTTTATCGGACCCAGGTTCTCCCAGTCACCGTTTGCCCATGTTTTCGTTATGATGGAATCTATGTACTTGTCCATATTCTCCTTGATAAGCTTCTTTGCAGGTGCCAGGGAATGGAAGGTGAACATAGGGCTTGTCTCTTCGCAGTCCACATCGTGTTCCCACTTTTTCAATTCCTTGTTGAATCTGTCACCCTTGTACTTCATTGTCACGGGTTCGCTGAAATATACTGTATAGGTCTTCATTTTGTTCTGCTTTTTTGCTGGTTATTGATTATCTGTAATATTGTTCCCTTACTGCCTTCGCTATCGCTTCCCCGTATTCTTCCGGGCTTGCCAGGTAAGGTATTTTGAAAAGTTCCGATACGAGTTTGAGTTTTTCCTTGTTCGTCATTATCTTTGTCATATCTTTTATGAGAGCTACCCCGTTCATGTCTACATATTCCTTGTATGCTTCATGGAGTTCTCCGCGTTCGTCCAAATCGTTTATTATTCTTCTTGTAGGGAAGCAGCGCAGTATTTCGCTGATATAGGTGTCGTCCCCGTTCTTCTCTATCTCCTCATAAATGGGGTCGAATGATTGGTTGTCCATAAACTCCATCACCTTTTCTGCGATTTTCTTTCCTTCCAGTTTTACTTTGGGGCTTGCCATAATCTTTTGTTTTTATTTGTTTGACATCTTGTTTCTTATCACAACGCAAATATAAGACCTTATTTAGACATAAGCAAGTGCTTATGTGCTTTTAACATATAATTAACATATAAAAGGATATAATAAAAGCCAGCTATTTATCACAAACTGCTGGCTGTCAATTAGATATTAACTACTAATACTCAAAAAAATGAACATAAAGTTTTTTGTTTGATTTTAAATCTCGTAGTCCACATCCCATGTTATCGAATCCAAAGATACGAATTTATACCCGGTTTCCTCTTCCAGGACTGATTTTATTTTCTCTACTTCCTTGTCTGTAGGAGGAACCTGCATTATTTCCACATCCATAGGCACATGTACCTGTACCGTTGTGTCCTCGTCCATTCTCATTGTTGCGATTGCTACTATCATACTATTTATTATTATAGGGTTAATTAATCATTGTATTCTTCCGGTATCGGTTCGTTCTGCATCCATTTCACGTACAGTCTTTCCATACAAATGTCAATTTCTTTTAATGCTTGTTGTTCGGTCAGACCATATTCTTTTGTAAGTCTTTCCATCATGCACTTTATAACTTCTTCAACATATATCTTTACCATAACTACTTTATTTTTAATTGTTTAAATAGGTGTACTATCTATCGCAGACCGTACACCACATGAATTTTGAAAATCATAAATTAACTAAAAGTCAAAACAAAATGTAATTATTTCTTTCCGATTTCAACACCTTTCATCTGTCGTAGGCGGTTAAGAAGCCGTTCTCTTGTCTTTGATTTGGACGGTTCCTCGATTATCTCTGCCTCGACCACTTCGGGTATCATTTCTTCCACGAATTTCTTGTTTTCCGTTTCTATTTCTTTCCAGTCATAGGACTTTATCAATGCTCCAGGAAGCATGACTTTTTCAGACCCTAATACCGGGTTGCTTGCAAAGCCGTTAAAGTCCTTATAATAGGAGGTGCAGAGCTGGTGCATCAGTATTTCGGGCCTTATTCCCGATTTTGCGGCTACCATACCCACTATCAGACTGTTTACGGGGATGTCGCGCATTACACGGCTTATGTTCTCCTCGCCATGCAGTGTCGCGTTTATATCTATTTTTCCGTCAACTGTAAGTTTAATTTCATTACCTTTTACTTCCTTCCGTGCGGCTTCCAACAAAGCGCGTATTTCCTTTAGGATATTGAGTGCACTCCCCACGTTTCCTTTGCTCCAGAACTCTTCATATTTTAGCTGCAAGTCTGTCATACAGTCATTTATGATTTCCAGTCTTCCGGCTTCCGTTGCCACCTTATAGCGGTCAGAACGCATCACGTACTTGCTTTGCCTTGCCTCTATGAGTGATTTGTGGTTGTTGAAGAATTTTACCAAATCTTCTTCTCCCAGCGAATAACCTTCCTTTTTCCGGATAATCTTAATAATATCCTTGGGGTTGTGCATGGAACCAAACAAGTCCAGAAGCATAGGAGTGAGCTTTGCAAGCGCCTTTGCCTTGTCATTGTGCAAATCGAAAGCATGGAAATACTCGCTCTTTACTCTGTGGAACTTGGCAAGAAGGGGTAGCATCACGCTTGTACGTATTTCTGTAGCATCGTCTATTGCTTCCTGGGATGCTCCGCGTTTCGCCATGATACCCTTTATATTGACAAGCTTAAGGTCTATCACATAGGTATAACCTTCGTTCCCCTCATACTGCATAAAACGGTCTGGGTGTTCGTCAAGCTCCCTTCTTACCATCTCATAGGCTACATATTTATCCTGCATGTAGGGAGATGCAATCAGCACGAAATCGGGCGCATCTTTTAGAATGTCCTCTTTAGTATATTCTATCTTTTTTGCCATATATAGAAGTTTTACCCACAAAGGTAAGTTTTAATAGGGAAATAAGCAATAGTTTATTTGCCAAATTAATACCATGTACACGAAACCAAAACTTCTTCCTTTTCCTGTTCAACAAATGAAACCTCCGGTTCCACATTTTCACTGATTGTTGATTCAAACCATACAATTTCTTCCGGTTTCGCTGTCATATCCGGTTCCATAAATTTTTCTTTGTTCATCGTAATATCTTTCTATTTCTTTTTCTGCTGATGTAATTTCCCACGGCTGTAGCAATAAGTCCATTTTTATAACCTTGCATTGAGGCTGCCATACTCTGTCATTGTTGTACTTGACATTCTGCACCGCATGCACATCCACCTCTACCAAATAGCGGTTCTCCTTTCCAATAACAACGGGTTCAAAGTTGACGGCATAGCATGCCATCTTATGTACAAAATCTCCCTTATCCTTGTATTCAAGCACGAAATTGCAAATAAAACCGTCGTTGTTGTCGTTATAAGTCTTCGTAACCTTCTTTTGATAGAGGTAAGCGATTATTTTCTGTATCATTCTTCGATTCTTTTTCGTTGTTTTCTACGATACCTTGTATTATATATCTCTGGTATGCGCTAAAAATAAATCTGTCCAATAAAGGGCATGAATCATTGTTCTCGTATCTTCGTGTATGATTCAGAATAAAACTGTCGTCCGTGTTTTCCGTTTCGTACACGACACGTTCTTTATTGTTGTCATTGTCCCTATAGGTGATACTTGTCTTTACCTTGTATTCTTCGTCTTCTCCTTCCGACTGAATGTTTATCGTTATTGTCTCATTCAGTTTATACCGTGTTGGGCTTAAAGTATGTTTCAATTTTTCAATACTTACATATTGATACGAGCGGTTAAGGGGCGAATTAACTATAATCACATCTTCTTCGTTTATCCCATGCCATCCACAACCTTCATCAGGATATGAAACAATGGCATTCCCGGTTTTTCTGTTGTACCCTACAAGCATAGAGACACGTCCCATGTCCACTTCTTTTCCGATATGATTTTCGATATATGCTACCGCTTTGGCAACAAACTCTCGTTCTTTTGTGGGAATAGCTCTATGTCCTCCCGTCATATAATCCCACTTCAAATAATAATATTCTTTGGGGAAATAGAGGGGATGAATAATCTTTACAAAAATTTCATCGTCATAACCACCATATCTTCTCCCCCATTCTATAAGAACTTCGCTGTTCGTTATATCCACTTCCTTTTCATCCGCTATTTCCTGCAATTGCTGCAATACTTGTTCTGGCGTGTATTCACATATAAATTTGCTACTATATATGTATTCTCCGTCATATCTTCTTCCTATTCTTGCATATTTTTCAAGCGGCAAATGAATAGAGTTTTCTGGTCTGCTTACCGTCTCTTTGAAAATTCTTTCTATGTCTTCCTTTTTCATAATCGTACTGTTTAAATATCCCAATCTTTTAACGCCATTTCCAGGCATTGGCTTATGCTTAGCTTCGGGTCTTCCTTTAGGTATTCAAGTGCTGTAACAGCTACTTCTGGTTCAAGTCCGTATCTGCTTGCCTTTATCATGCACTCCAGCCAATAGGTTCTTTCTTCTGTGTAGGTCATTATTTACCCTCCTTACATTTTTCTACAAGTTCCAAATTTTGAGGAATGAACGCGCGTTGTTCACCGTCTATTTTCAAGTGAAAATAGCGGTTGCCTTCCGTTCCGCATATACTTGCTACTTCCGTAATCTGTCCGATTAGCATCATGTTGGAACAATGGAGTATCTTCACCTTGTCGCCCACTCCGAACTTTTTAGTTTTCATACTTCTTTTCTACTTTATAGTTAAACGCTTCCAAAAATGCTTCTACTACCATTTTGTTGAGTATGGTTTCTTCCTGGTGTGTATAGATAGGGATAAGGTGGTGTTTCCGGCACCACATATCCATCATCTTCGATTCCGCAAACTGCCACAGAAGCTTTTCATAGCTTTCTTCTGTGTGCACCTGGGTTTCTCCTTTAGGGTTGGTTATTCGTATCATAGTATTGTAATTGTGAAGGGCTTTCAAAAGCCCTTCTTGTTAGAAATTCAAACAACAAACAGACATATCGCATTCCTTGTCGTATTCGTAGCCAAAAAGTTTTCCTTTGAAGTAGTTCTGCAATCTTTCAAACGCGCTTTTGTTTTCTTCATCCCAAGCTATCGTTATCATGTTAGCACGGGCAAAAGTTATTTCAACACTAACTTTTGCAACCTTTGAAAGAGTGTTTTCTAACATTTGTTTCTTAGCTTTAAATACTGAATTCATAATCTTATCTTTTTGTTGTTTGACTTATCGTTTTCCTTATCACATTGCAAAGATAAGATTATGTTATGAGATACGCAAGTGCTTATGTCGTTTTAACATATAATTAACATATTAGTCCTTTTCCACATATTCGATTATAGGTGTTTCCTCCACCTTTATCAACCTACATTCGCCTACAAGGTCTTGCATGTATTCCAGCGCTTTAGTAGAGGCTTTTATAAAGTCCTCATGCTGTTGCAATATAACCAGCTTGTATTGTTTCAGCTTTCCAGAAACGGTTACCTCACTGTATACGCCCGTGCACTTGTACCATCTTCCCCCGTGTTTTTCGTTGCGCTTCACCGAATCCACAATCACCTCTTTAATAGGAGATATGGCAAAGTCCGCATCTATATTGAATATCCCGTACCCAGTTGCCATTGTTTCAGCGTCCATGTAATTTTCCGCTTGTACGGCTATGACATCGACAAACTTTTTATAATTACCGTTTGTCGAATTCGGGTCCGGTGCCATATAGGTAAACGTACATTCAAATATCATTCTTTCCCCTCCTCTTCCTGTTTGAGACAAAGCACGCATATAGGGACTGCCGGATATTGGCATACAAGCGGAATACAAGCCGTTTCCGCGTTTCTGTTCTTCCCTCTTATCCTTCGTATCAAATCATTGAATTCTTCTTTTTCCACGAAAAGATATAAAGGATGTACCTTATAATCCTTATCCTTCTGTATCATTATCTTCTGCTGTTCCATGTGGATATTCAGCATTTCCTGGGTCGGCAAATGGTCCTCCAATCCCGTTACTTTATTTGCACACACAAGTGATACACTCTTTCCCGGTTCTATTACGGGAATATACATTTTCGGCTTTTTCATAACTTCATATATTTACCTTTGTCAATTCTTTTTACTTCTCCTTTACTCATTTTCTTTAATAGGAAGTGGTCTATTCCACTTCTAACGGAACCAGGGTGGAAATCCTTTATCTTGGTGATTAATTCAATCCGACAAAATTTGGTTCCTGGTTTCATCCGCTTAAATTCACGGTCTATTTCCGTATATACGGTCTTCTTTGGTTCGTCGTTAAACATTGCAATATACAAGCTCCTTTCTTGCTCTGGTTATAGCCACAAACAATAAACATTTTTCATTATATAATGCTTCTTCCGTATTCGCATACTTGCTGGGAATCAAACTCCTGTTCAGCAAGAAAACACGGTCTGCCTCCAGTCCTTTAGACTTGTGGATAGTGGATAATACGATACCTTCCGTATCGTCCTTATATATCTCCTTTATATTGTCTTCCAACTTCTTCATATCTCCCCAGTTCTTGTAAAGCATTTTCAATATAGTACACTTTTCAAGAAGGGTTACATAGGAAGGGTTATTTTTTGCCTGGATATCAGTAAAACCCCGTTCTTTGAGTTCCGAAATTTTCCTTTCACACATCGCGTCCAGGTCCTCTATATGTTTTATCTTATCCACCAACGCCACAAGTGCATCACCGTAATCCTTACCTTTTATTGTCGCTTTCTTTCCCATTTCTAACAAATAGAGAAAGACAGTTGCCAAAGGTAGGTTGTTCCGGCATAGAATAAAATCCCCGTTTTCCGCTTCGTCAAACTCTCCTTTTCTTACAATACCGTCTATCGCATTAGGTGCAGCAACAATCCCGTTGTTAAAAACTTTTCGAGCTTCTTCGACTATGTTCTTGCCGCATCTGTATGTAATATCCAACGGTAATACTATGGTGTTGGGATAAGATTGCAAGGACTTGAAAACCTCTAAAGAACTCCCCTGGAAACCGTATATACATTGCCTGGAATCACCAACAACTACAAATCGACCGCTTTTCTTTATATAGCGTAAAGCAAGCTCTTTTTGTAAGGTATTCGCATCTTGTTGTTCGTCCAAGGTAACAATATCATATTTAGGGAAATCCTCACTATCAAGTAGTTGGTAAGGGAAATAAAGCATATCAGTAAAATCAATGTTAATTTCTTTTACTGAATTTATCTTCTTCATTTCCTTGTGCCAGGCATTTCTAATTTGTTCCATGTCCCCTACCATACGTTCCTGGAATTCGATATTCTTTTCAATACAGATACCCGGTATTTCCTTCTCGTAATCCGTAATAAGGTTGACCCTTATGTAGTTCCATATTATTTGAATCTCGAATAGGTATCGAATCTGCTGCTTCACGTCCATATCCTTTGTGTCCAGAATTTTCTTCCCGATAACAAAGCATTTATTCTCGTTGATTTTCGGTTTTATACGGAAATTGGAAAGCAGCACGCGCAAACCTTTAGAGTGAAAGGTGTTGACGTCTATATGGGACGGTAAACGTTCCCTCAATTCTTCCGCAATGCTTTTGTTGAATGCCATAAACAGAACCTTTTTATTAGGTGGTGTCCTTCTGCAACACTCCACTATGCAAGTTGTCTTGCTGCTGCCTGCTGTTGCTTCTATGGCAATGTTTTTCCGTGTATTTTCGTATGCGTCGAAAATGGCTAATTGTCTGTCACTCCATTTCATCTTGTAAAATAGGTTAACTGATTGATATAATCTACCAATGATTTATAGTCTTTTTCGCGCTTCATGTCCATTTTCTTTTTAACTACGCTTAGAACATCACCGAATTCTATATTATTGTAGAAAACGGTCCTGTTGTAGTCTATCTTATTCATTACCCATATGTCTACGTCCACATCCTCTATCTTTATACGATATAGAGGACCTGTTTCCGGATATTCGGAAAGGATGTCGCTTTTCATGTCCTTGTTTATCCCTGCCATTGTCTTTAAAACGCGTAATGAATCGTCGCTTATCCCTTCCATCTCTATATCAAGGTCGTGTGGTTCCACATTGAAACCATGTATATACATAGCCATACTTCCACCCACAACCATGCGTTTACACTGCAAATTGTTCTTTAATACGTTCAAAACTTTAAACAATTTGTTAACTTTCTCTTCTTTAGTCCAAACAAAATCTTCATTCATAATTCTATCATTTTATCAAGTTCGTAATTATCAAAATTCTTGTAATCTGCCAGCATGTCGGCCACATGATTTCCGTATATTATAGGGTTGTTTACATCCTTTTCATGCCCTCGGACTTTCATAAACCGTACGACCATCCGTCTACGCTCGCATAGTTCTTGTTTTATTTTTTCTATAATATCCTTGTTTACCGTCGGTCTTAATTCCGGGTCTGTCATACAGCTAACCGCATACTGGCTATCGCTCCATATCGTAACCTTTAGAGGTACATCCTTTTTCATACTCTGCACGGCATGCAATATCGCCCTTAATTCACATCTGCTTATGGTGGTGTCGCTGTATCCCTTGGAAATAAAGTATTCCTTTCCTTCTTCCTGGATATACACACCGCAACCGCCAAGACGTGACTTCCATTCACAACTGCCGTCGGTAAATATTGTTATTTCTTTTCTTTCCATTCTTTCAACTTCTTTATCAGTGCAATATCCATTGAATCGTCACGGCTTACCTGTACGTCAATGCCCTTGTTGACCGCATCCGTTACCTTTATCTTTCCGTCCAGCAATTCGCGTATCTGCATATCTATTGTGTCACTGGACAACAAAAAATAGACGTTCATTGTCTGCGTCTGCCCCATGCGGTCTATACGCCCGGTTGCCTGCTCCAGTTCTGCCGGGCGTTGCGGCAATTCGATAAACGCCATGTTGTAACAATGTTTCTGTAATCCGTCTATACCCGTGGATAATGATGCAATGTTGGCAAAAAGGAAAGTCTTTTCTTTCTTCCATGTCTCAACCTTCCGCATCTTCTCTTCCGTACCGTATTTCCCGGTCACAACCTCACTGTTCTTGAACTCCTTTCCAAGCCTTTCCAGTATGTCGGTCGTGATACCGAACACTATCATTTTCTCGTCCTCGTTCGCCTCGCTCCACTCCTTCAAAAACTGGATAATAAACTTTATCTTTCCGTTTATAGACAGCTTTTTCAATCCAGACAACCTTACAAGCTGCTCCGCACGTATGGCACGTTCTGCCGCCTCTATGTCAATATTAGCCAGCCATTCGATAAAATCCTTTTCTGCCTTCCGATACTCCTTTTTATTGGTTATCGGCACATTCACCGTCTGTTTGATTATAGGCGGCAATTCGTTCACCACGTCGCGCAATTCTTTCCGGAAATAACAGTAATGCTTTATTACCTTGTTCAGTTCCATCGTACACGAAGCCCCGGTACATACAAGTCCAAACCGCGTTTTCTTTGCAGCGCAATATCTGTAGAGATAATATAACGAATCCGGGAATATCTCTTTAAATCTTCCAAGAATTCGTAATATATTGATAAGCTCCTGGGGTCTGTTCATAATTGCCGTACCACTTAATCCTATGGTTTTTTCTGCATTCTCCACGATTTTTTGCACGCATTTAGAGCGTATAGATTTCGGGTTCTTACATAGGTGTATTTCATCGATTACCGCTAATCCCCATTTCTTGGTAAGGGAACGGCTGTAACGAAGTTTTACTTCTTTCTTACCTTCCTCCTTTGCGCTGCGTTTGAAAAGATAGTCATAATTTATTACCGTAACATCCGCTTTCCAGTCCGTGTTGGTCTCGTCCTTTGAATCAATCACATGTACCGTTCTGTTAGGGTTACACAACTTCCATTCGTTGACCCAGCTTTGTTTTACCGTTGCCGGACAAACCACAATGCAGGGGAATAGGTTAAGCAATTCTGCCAGCGCTATGGACTGTCTTGTTTTCCCTACACCCGGACCGCAACCGTTAAGGCAATTGCCATGATTAACCATATAGGACACGCCCTCTATCTGATAATCCCTTAGATGTAGCGGCAATCCCAGGTAATCGAACATTTCTTTCAACTCCTTTTCATTTACAAGGGGCTTGATTTCCTTTAGGGGGATTTCTATCTGTCTTTCCGGTTTTTCGTTCTTGAATCCGTTACCCTCCAAGAAATATTTTAACATTTGAGATTTTTCTAAAGAAGGTTCAAAATACCACTCTTTCAAAGCCGGGTTATATTTGGCTCCGAAATCACGTTTCATTTTATTTACAAAATTGGCGTTATAATTAAAGCCAATATAAACGTAGTCCTTATCTCTATACCAATATCTCATTACCAAAAGATTTACAAAAATAAGAGGCTTATTTTCTCAAACCAGCCTCTCCCACTATGTCAAACAAACAAAAGAAACTCAATCAAACATTGAATTTTTCCTTAAATTCCTCAAACGTGAAAACGGGTATTCCGTATTGTTCCGCTTTCTTTTCCTTGATGGTTCCCAATCCTTTTTCCTTCACCACCAGGCATGTTGTTTTCTTGCTTACAGAAGAACCTATCTTATGCCCCATGTCCGTTAATTTCTTTTCCGTATCGGGCGAACGAAATCCGGTAAATACAACCGTCATTTGCCCTTCAAAGGTCTTTTCTTCCAATCCGTAATAAGTTATAGGGATATGTGCGGAATCATCATCGTTCACCCACCAATCTTCAATACCTAAAACAAATGCTAAAGCTGTATTAAATCCGACACCTTCAACTTTGTCTTCAATGTCAGCCGCCCAACTTTCATCACATTCTTTTGCAAAATCGGCTACATCTTTACAAGTATATAACTTTAATCCGTCAAGAATTTTTTGGCATGTCTTTTCGGCTATTACACCCCCAAATTTATTATAGGCTGTCAATAATTTTGCAAAGTTCGTACCTTTCTTTTTTAAGTTTTCAAACTGTCTTGACAGTACCTTTGCACCTACATTTCCTATGCCTTCAATCTTCTTAAAGTCTTCCTCTGATAATAGAAGAATGCTATCCGGTGTCTTGTAGCCAGCGTTAAACAGTTTCTTTATTGTCGGTTCTCCGAACTCTTCAAAATCTAAAGTGTTGAAAAAATATACACATTTGGCAAGCATTACACCGTCACAATTTTTGTTGAAACAAATCAAGTCCACATTGTTTCTGTCCATCTCCAAAGGTTTCCCACAAACGGGACACTTGTCGGGCAAACAACTTTTTAAAGTAGGCCAAGACACGGTAAATATATGTTTCGGTATCACATCACCGGAACGGCAAATAATGACACGTGAACCTGGCATAATAAAATTATCCTTTACATAACGGGCATTATATGCTGTACATTTGGAAACCGTAGCTCCGCACAATTCAACGGGTGTAATGTCAATTACCGGGGATAATCTGCCGTCCTTTGAAATCTGCCATCTTACATTTTCTACCTCTGTTTCCTCTCTTTCCGACCAATCCGGGTTCTTGTAGGCAATTGCATAACGTGGGTTGCCGTTCGGCAATCTTCCAAGCTCTTTTCTTATTTTTGCGCTATCCACGTCTATAACAAGACCATCGCATTTGTAATCATTTGTTATGCCCTTGAAAATATTGTCCATATATTCATTAAACATCTTTTCGCTATGAATGATTGTTTCTACGAATGTTTCTACATAACGAACTTTTACAGATGAATTGTCATTCATAAAGGCAATCATGCTTACCTTGTCCCAGTCCTCGTTAGAATATCCATACCTTACATACTGCACATCCCTCATATTCGGAGATACAGTAGGAGAATTGACAAGACCTGCTACCGCATTTCTCGCTGACTTGTAATTTGTCCGCTTCTTTAATGTCAAGAAAGTGGAATTACGGAAAATGGCTTCTCCGAAAGTATAATATCCTTCTGTCCTTTTCACGTCCTTAAATCCGTGGTTAATCATCTGTTCAAAATGAGAAGTACAATTCTGTCCTACCTCGCCATTTCCGCGCGTCCACGCCTTCTTGTTATATTCGTCCACGCATAAGGAAATTCCATCAAATTTAGGAGTGATAATCAGTCGGTCTTCATTTTTCAGTCCACATGACTTTACCCACCTTACAATCTCGTCATAAGTTTTTACCTTTTCCAGGCTGTACATGGGGATAGGAAGGGTTTCTTTTCTTCCCGAAACCTCGTCATTAACCCCTTTCTTGAACCAATCCGCATCTGGGTTGACCTCATGCAATTGTTCTACAAGCGCGTCAAATTCCGCATCCGTTATTTCCGGTTCGCCTCTACGATAGGCGTTGTTATATTCTTTTATTTTACCCTCCAATACTTTAGGGTCTAAATTCGATTTAACCATATTATTATAATTTTGAAAGTTCTGCACGTAATTTTTCTATATTGTCACATTCATTCCTCTTAACATCTTCTTTAGAAGTTTCCGTGAGAATAACATACGCTTCTGGGAAATTATCTTTCAATTTTTTTGTTGTATTGATATTTTCAAGTGCGCATTTTGTCCGGTTTTTGATATTAGATGCTTTCCTATCTAACTCAATCATTCTATTGACAAAAAGTTTTGCTTCCGTCGAATTTTTCAATTCTTCAAATTTTGCATCAGTTATAAACGAATATACAAAATAATTTACTTCAATATAACTTACTATATTGTATATTCGTTCGCGTGTAAAACTTACCAGATAAATACATTCTTTGGTTTTTACTACATTAGGGTATTTATCCATAAATTCAATAACATCTTTTGGTAAATTTTTCTTGAAAAATTCGTCGGCAAATCTTCCAAAATCTTCAAATTCTTTTCTTGATTGTTCTACAATAGGCTTGATTATGCTTTTTGCAATCCTATCTTTTTCACTAATCGTTAATCTTTCGCTTGCCATATCAAAATTCGTTTTTCTTGTTAGCAATAAAGTAAATGTAATCGTCACTTCCGAACTTAAAATCCTTTCTCGGTCTTCCCTGTAACCGGGTATCTATTCCGATAGGGTTCAATTCAGACAACTGGAAAGTAAGGTGCTTAACATCTTCCGTTATATCCACCGCTCCGCGTACCTCATTGAAAGGGTTATCCCTTGTCTTCGTAGCAAAATTTTCCACCAGGAACACCTTGTATGTTCCTAAAAAATTCACTGTTATAAACTTGTATCCCGTGAGAGCTACAAGCGTCCATATATTTTCTATTAATTCGTTCACTATCCAAATCTTTTAAAGTCATTCACATAAATAAGATAATCCTTCTCGTAGAACTTCCATCCGTCATACATTCTGTCAAGATAATTTTTAATCATCCTCATGCAAGCGGCTTTCATATAGTTCTTTTTCTTGTTTCTTTCAAGATAAGCGTCCAGTTCCTCATAGTTGTATGTCTCATCCTCATTAAAGACTTTAGAGTCGTCAGTATCGAAATTTCTGATTTCGTTTATCTTCTCGTAAATACTGTTCTTAAGTTCTTCAAGTGATTTCATAACCTTATCTTTTTTATTTGTTTGACTTATCATCTCTTAATCTCACAATGCAAAGATAAGATTATGTTATGACATACGCAACTGCTTATGCCATTTTAACACTGTTTTAACATATCACCCACCGAAAAAATCCTTAGTCATTTTATCTCTTTTAGCCTTTATAACCTCGCTAATACCGTCTTTTTCAAGACCTTTCTTGTATCTATCTTTGAGAATAGAGGCTTTATTTTCGTTGGACTGGGAACCAAAAGAAGCGAACGCCACGTTTATATCACCTTCACTTTCCGGCAATTCTTCCCGGTACCCCATCTGTTTTCCGCATACCTTACAATAAGGCACATTAATAGGCACGGTTCCCTTGTCGGTGTACTTAAACATCGGGCGCGTCTCTATAATTTCCTTCCCGAACTCCGTGCATTCCTTGTTTTCACATTTCCAATATATCATCTTTCTTTGTTTTAATTGGCAATCCTTCCAATACCAAAGTTACACAATCCTCGAAGCTCATAACTTTTGCACCGTCTTCTTTCCACCTGTTGATATCTTCTTCCTCTTCTTCCGGTGTCGGTCTGAATATCTTCCGGCACAATTCCCTTTGGTATTCTTTGTTCTTCTCTTTATTATCACCATACATTCGGCATTCTCCCAATGTATTATAATAATCTTCTTCCGTCATTCCTGCCTTAAAACAAGCAACCTTTATTGCTGCGTTAGGCACCACAAAACTTTTTCTTATATACTCTTCCATACCATTGTTATTTAAAATGTCTACGTCCATATTCAGCCATCAATAAAGAATCGGCAAAGTTATCATCGTCCTTTAGGCTCCTGCTGGACCGTTTTAAACTCACATCCGGGAAAATACGGTGTGCAGCCACGATACTCATTTTCTTTACGTCCTTTACTGTCTTGGTACCATCGTTTTTTGTTACCATCTTTATACCCTTGTGCATGTCCGACTGCCATTTTTTAGGCGGTATCTTTGTATAGGGTAATCCGGCAATTGCACAAAAGAATTCCGGCACGCACGAATTATAACCAAACGTAAATGTTCCTTTTGCCGAAGAACCATACAGTGCATGCACATCCTCTATCACGACATGCCGGACTTCGTACCCTTCGACAAAAGCAAGCAGCCTGTTTGCCGTCTCTATCATATCCACTACCTTAATATCCTTAAAGATGGGTTCAGCCTTGACAAAGGTTCCATCTTCCGCAATCATTGATACAAACCCCTTTGTTCCGGGGTCAAATCCCATAAATACTTTCATGTTACACCTCCAGTCTTGATATTCCGTTTTCTTTTATTACTTTAAGTTGCTTTATCTCGTCATTAAGCTTTGGTACATGCGTAACAATCAATATTGATTGTTTCAAAAACTCCGTAGAGGCTATTATATTCTCTATACCCAAAGAATCGCTGCTTTCCAGCACTTCATCCAGTAACAAAAAGTCCATACCCCCGTATTGTTTTGTGGCATTAATCATGCTTTGTATTGCAATGATAAGAGCCACTTCCACACGTGCTTGTTCACCGCCCGAATAGAAGAAAAAGTTTTCCATTTCGTCACGGAAAACATAGGGTGTTATCTCCTCTTTCAATGCTCCGTTCGCGTTCCGTTTGAAGCCTTCAATCATCAGCCTTAAATCGCTTTTCATCTTTTTTAATACATCGTTGGCTGCGCTTTGGATATTCTTTATCTGCTCCATTGCCAAATACATCTTAAAGTCCTTGAATCGGCTATCCCATTGCTGTACCTTAAAAATACCGTTCTTTATGTCAAGAATTTTTTTGTTGCCTTCCTCTATGTCCTTGGAAAGTTTTTCTACCGCCTTTTCCTGGTCTTTAATAGAGGGTCTTTCCGCTTTCTGCTTTTTCAGCTCCTCTATATACCCGGTCTTTGATTCAATAAGGGAACGGTTTGTTTCAACCTCTGAACGCATCTTTACAATGGAATTTTCATACCCCTTCTTTTCACGTTCAAATTCCCTTATCCGGTCTTCAACCTCCATCATCTTGTCAACCACTTTTCCACGACGGACACGCAGTTTACGTTCTTCCTCTTCCGTTTCTTTCCTTACATCCTGGTATTGGGAGATAAGGTCTTCCAGTTCGTTTATAGAGGTCTCATATTCGTTTTTCTTTACTGTATTCTTATCAATGGCTGTTTTATAAGCCTCTTTGTCAGCCTCCAGTTCCTCAAAATCCTTGTCAGCATCCATAAAAAACTTATGATTGCAGTTAGGGCACACAATGACGCCAGAAAGCAATACTTCAACCTTCTGTAATTTCTTCTCATAATCAGCTAATTTCAATGCGTAATCTTTACGCCTTTCCTCCTTGTTCGATTTGTCTTTCTTCAATCCGGCTATTTCCGTGTCTATCTCCTTATAGGTGTCCTTGTAAGCGTCCATATCGAAGCTTTCAAGTTCTTTACTTACTTCTTCTTTCAGCTTTATAAGCCCTTCGATATCCTTGTCTACGCCTTCGATATCCTTTTCCGCTTTGGGAATACGCATCCTTACAAGGTCTTCAATAATAATTTGTAAAGAATATATTTCTGACCGAATCTCACCTATAATACCCTTTTTCTTTTCTTCCGGGTCTTCGCTTAACACTTGCTGTATCTGTTCCTCATAGGCTTGTTTCTTGCCTTCCGCAACATTTTTCAAGCATTCTTCTTTGTGCAATTCTTGTTCCAATATTCCGACTTTTTCGGAAATCACGCCTTTTGTCTTGTCAATATTGGAGAAATTGACAAAGCGACTTATCAAGGCAAGTTTCTCCGTATTGGACGAACGGAAGAAAGACGAATAATTACCCTTGGTTACGATATAATAGGACTTGGCGTCTTCCGGTGTAATCTCAATCCAGTTAATCACATATTTGTTCGCGTCCAACACAGTAACTACCGTTACGGGCGTCTCTACATCATCTTTCTTTAGGGTTAATGATACTTTGGAAGAACTTTTCAACGGAATTGTACGCTCAATTATCAGCGTTTCTTTACGTTTTTGACAAAATATTTCAACTTTGGTATAAGCTTCTTTCGTTCCTTTACGTATCAGTTTCTTGTCTTCCTTTCCTCTTAGATTAACACCATATATCGCGTAGAACAAGCCTTGTGACAAACTTGATTTTCCGCTACCATTGGAAAGCTGGTCTTCCTCGGTTCGGTTCTCTCCAGTCACTCCTAAAGTCTGCTTTGTAAAGGTGTAATCAAGTTCTTCAAATGACAAAAAATTTCTTAATATCAATCTTTCGGGATACATAACGTCTCTATCAATTTATTTTTAATTTCATTAAACAAATCCTTATCCGATAACGCTTTTTTAGCGTTATCCATTCCCTGTCCTAAACGTGTCTCGCCATAGTAAAACCAGGCACCCTTTTTAGAGCAAATTCCCTCTCTTATAGACATATCTATAAGCTCCTGTACCGTATCAAATCCTACACCGTATTCCAACATTACCTGGCATACACGGAAAGGGGGTGCAATCTTATTCTTTACAACCTTTATTTGTGTCTTATTGGCCGTTGCCACTCCATCGGTCTTTTCCGTGCCTATACGGGCAAATTCCGCTCTTTGAGTAGCGTAGAATTTAAGTGCTTCGCCTCCTGGTGTGGTTGTTGTAGGACCGAATCCCATACCCCCGATTTTCTGCCTCGTCTGATTGATACATAGGAGGATGTTTCCGTTTTTCTTACATACGTTTTTTAAGATACTTAACTGCTGTGACATAAGGCGCGCCACAAGCGCTATCTTTGCATCTCCTGCCTCACCCTGCAAAACAGCTTCCGGCACCAATCCGGCAACCGAATCAAGCACTACCAATCCGATTTCCGGCACCTCCAGCATCTCACGCACGATTTCAAGCGCCTGTTCCGCACTATCCGGCTGCGACATTATCCACTTGTCGCGGCTTAAATCAACTCCAAGTGCTTTTGCATATTCCAGGTCAAGTGCTTGTTCTGTATCTACATACCCCACCGCTTTCCCAAGCGTTTTCTGTACGGATGCACTTAGATGCAATGCCGCAGAGCTTTTGCCGCTCGAAAATCCTCCGTATATTTCGTGTATTCTTCCAAGCGCAAAACCGCCTCCCAATATTTCATCTAATGCCATGCTGCCGGAAGACACAGTGTCTACCTTTATATCGTTGCCTACTACCGCTTCCTTTCCGAAACGTTTCTCTATTCTTCCAAATAATTCTTCCAATCCCATTATAACACCTCCTTTAAAATTTCCATTCCTTCATTATAGGAGTAATCATTCTGTTCGCAAAATCCCTTGAATTTTTCTGCAATATCGGAACCGGACAAAGCTTTGATTTCTTCTGCTGTCTCCACCTCTTCCGTTTCCAGTTCTACGGACTTAACTTTCACGTCCACACCAAGTTTTCTATATTCTTCCTTGTCGATAGAGGAAATTGCATCTTTTGTGCCCACGAATTCAACACGAATAAAATCTTCCTTGTTTTTCTTCTGAAAATCTTTTACAATCTTATCCGCTTGCTTGAAAGTCGTGTTTTCCAGGTTCACGGTGACTTTTCTGTACCGTTTTCCTTTTGACGGAATAAACGCGTATGTCAAATCATCATCCAATAACCAAAACCCCTTTTTATCATCTTCCCCGAAATTGTTCTGGGTGATGCTTCCCAAGTGCACGATATTCTTTCCTATTTCCTGGAAATCGTGGTAATGTCCGGAAAATACCATACCGAAGTTTTTAAACAAAGAAGGTTTTATATCGCTTTCTACCTCGCTACCGTCATTATTCCTGCTTCCCTGGAAAGCGATATGAGTAAACAGTACATGCGTCTTATGATTCTTTTCCTTCAGCACATCGTTATTCATCTCCTTTAGCCATATCGCATTGTCAAAAAACGGCATAAAATAGCATATTATACCGCCTATCTCGAAAGCGTCCAGTTCAGTTATCAACTTGAACCCTTTATGATACTTGAACGCGTCAAGAAACGACTCGTCCGAACTATAGTCGCTCTTATCGTGATTTCCTGGAATGCAATATATTTTGTGTTCCATCCTCGCATACATGTCAAGAATAGAGGAAAAGGCGTTCAAAACATCTTGTCTCTGTGATATACGGGAATCGAATATGTCACCTAACCACACATGATTGGTTATACCATTGTCTTCTGCTACATTCAATTCCTGCCTTTGCAATTCCGTTATTTCTCCGATATTGGACGGCTTCAAATGCCAATCCGTGCTTATTATTATCTTTCCTGTCATAACGCAGTCACCTTTAATGTATTGTCAAGATTTTTCAAAACATTATCTTTCTCTACTTCCTTGTCAAAATAGAAGCTCTCCCAGACATTGGAAATCTTTAAAGCTATTCTGAACTTCTTGGTTGACTGTGAATACCCCTCGTCATTATATCTACTGATAGAAGTAATCTTTATCCTCTTATTGTTTATCTGTACAAACATAATTACCAAATTATATATGTTCCACTTAACCCCACAAACACATCAAAATCCTTGTTGAATACTCCATATCCGGCACCTACCGACACCCCGAACCCGAATCTTTTCTTTTTATCCGGTTTTGTCCACATTGTAACGTCACCTATCTTTCCGGGCAGTTGGGAAGTTATCTCCATACGGTTACTGTTCCCTATACGCTGGTTTGTCAATAAAAATTTGTTGGTTATATTGAAATTAATCTTATACTTTGCCAAGTGCGTAGCCCACACCTGTAAATCATATCCTACCGTATCGGTTTCTTCTTTGAATGTATAGAGGCTGTCCGTTTTTCTCAATTCGGAAACCTCCCTTTCCAGTCCTTCGTACTTGTATTTCCATTCAAATTCCACTGCCTCTACAAGTGCTTCCTTTTCCTTCAATCGATTGTATAATTCTTTGTTTTCTTTTTTCAATTTAGAAAAACTTTCGGAATTGTAAACCTTTATATATCTGTTTAAAGAATCGGTATAAAATTCCACTTCATATAACAACCTTTCATTCTCCCTTGCTTTCTTGATAGATAAGAATAACAATATGAGTATTATTATCATACCCGAAATGAGGATTATTCTGTAAAGATTTTTCATAATAATAGGAATAATGGAAGGGTAAAAATTACCCTTCCTTGTGTGATTTATTTTGAAGTTCTCGCTTTCAAGTTTCTTAAGCGCGATGCAATAGAATTAGGAACGCTTGCTGATGCTTCCTTTTCTTCAACTGCCGTATCTTCCGGTTCCGGGTCTGCCGCTCCTTGTTCTTCGTCTTCCGGCTCTTCGTAATCCTCAAAAGGCAGTTCTCCACCTTCCTGTACAATGTCGTACCATTTACGGAGTTCGGCTACAGTCAGTTCTTCCGGCAATTCCTTGTCTTCGTAGTTATCGGCAATGTAGGCACGGAGTTCTTTTTTGAGGTTCGTCAATGTAGGATAACCGCCTGTCTTCTTTTCCGTCTTTGTTGGCTCTTTTTTCGGTTCCTCCGTTTTCACCTTCTTTGTTTCGGGGGCTTTTTTAGGAGCTTTCTTTTCCTTGATTTCGTCCTCTTCCGGAACCAATTTGTCAAGTTCTTCGAGTTTGTTCAAGAATACGTCGTCCTGGAAAATACCGTATGATTGTTCCTCGTCGATTCTTTCCAATCCTTCCAACTGCATATCCCAGTCTTTACGTGAAAATACGTCCACATACATATCATCCAGGGTAGGCAATTCCTCCATGATACCGAACACTTCGTCTGATACACGGTTTTTAGCAAAGAAATCGTCCCAAGTCTGACGCTTATTAGCATCCGGCATACCACAAGTAATGTCAAAATTTTTCTTTTTGTTTTCGTCCGTGGTGACATTGACAATCAACGGATAACCTTCGTCCGGGTCAGAAAAGATGTCAAGATTAATAATACCATCGTCAGAACCGCCTGCGCGCTCCATAGAAATGTTCTTCATTTTCTTCCACCAATCCGGGCGCAAATCAAGACGGTACACGTCATTTTCGGCCCATACATAAGCCACATAGTTAAGCATGGCTTTCATGCCCCATATCCATTGTTTTTGCTTGTTGCGATAACCGCTGATAGGATAGAGGAATTTTGCTCGCTCTTCCTTGTCCTGGATATCATTTGCCAGGTTATACACGTGGCTGATATAGGTCAGCACTGCATCTTCTCCATTCATCCGGTTGCTGTGGATATCAGAAGTAAAGACGTCTCTTTGTCTAATTTCCTTCTTTCCGGTGTCTTTCCCGTCCTTGTCATATACCGCACACTCAATAGGCAGTTTAACCGTCTTTCTCGGCATATAGGGTTTCCCTGTCAACGACGGCAATACGCGCAATACATATCTTCCGTCTTCGTTCAGATTAAAAAATGAGGCTCTGCCGCCTTGTCCAAAACCACCGCCCATTGTTGCGGCTGCTTTTCCTACTGTTTCATCAATTGATTCTACACTCGCTTTCTTGTACTTACTTCTGTCAAATGCCATAACACAAAATTTTTAAAATTAATAATCGGTTTTCACTATCTTAAAAGTATTTATTTTTCCTTCAATAAGCTCTTTTTCAAAGTCTTGCGGTACAATCTTTGGCAACAAATTGTTAAGTTTCTTATCCTTGCTTTGTACTGCCCAAAATAGGGTGTCTAACTTGTCTCGCTTCGATTCTATCTCAATAAGATTCATCAGATTTTTCTGATACTGTTCATTGAGTAATATAGCATCCTCCAACCCTTTTTCAGTCAGCTTAAAAGATTCTCCATCAATCGTTATTCTTCCTCCATTTGTAGCCGCTTCCCTCCTTAATTTCTTCCTCAAATTAGCTGCAAACACATCGCAAAACAGTTTCTCTTCCTTCGCTTTCTTCTCATATTCAACCTTCATCAGACCGACTTTATTAAGCAATCCAGATACCGTTACCGCCTCTCCATAAAGATTCGAGTAATTGATTGTCGTAACATCATCGAGTTCTATCTCCTCGTCCTTGTCCGGTGATACCAAAACAACGGTCTTGGTACCGATTTCTACCATAATTTTCATATCAAAAATATTTTACGTCAATACTGTAAACAATGAATTAACATTCGCCTGCAAAATATATTCTCCTCTGAACTTATCCCACACAATCACGCCATTAACCAACAAAATGTTCTTTTTACTACCCCTTAAAAACTCTCCGTATTCTTCAAACAATTCTGGAAAAATCGTTACATTTATAAACTCGTAATTACTTTCCAATACTATAGTGGCAAATATGCCCTTCTTGCTTTTCCTCTCTATTATTTCAATCACATAACCGCCTATCACGGCACGACGGGTTTTCTTGGAATTTATGTCCCAAAATTTTATCTGAGACACGTCCTGGAACTCCGTTTCGTCGTCTAATTTAGGCATATGATATTCATTCACCAAATCATAATAATCAAAAAATGCAAAACCGGACGTTCTTTTTTGCTGCAACAGCCACCACCAATTATTACGTTCTTTGCGAACTTTCATAATATTGGTAAGTAAATCCTTATCCTCCAATACTTTGACCCGTTTATTCTCACGATACATCTCAATAAGTGCCAAACGGTCTTTCGGTTCCTGGATATTCTCTAATTCGTCAAATGCGCCTGCAAATATCAAGTTCTCAATGACAGATTTATTTACCGGACTGCCTTTAATCACACATCGGTCTATAAATTCCTCCAAGGAGAAAAACGGACCATTCTTCTTTTTCTCTTCCGATATATATTCCTGCGCCCTTTCTCCGCATTGCTTTACTGCATTGAATGCCCAGTACATGCTGCTTGTCCGGTAATCGGACACGATATTTACATCTGACTTGTTGATGTCTACCGGATGTATCTTTATCTCACCGGACTGCTGTATTTCGTTTACATAATAGGGTATCTTTTCGTCCTTCGCAAACGAGAATGTAGCACTCCAATACTCAATAGGATAATGTACTTTAAGCCATAGGCATATATAAGCGGTCATACCATAACATACGGAGTGACTGTTACATGTTACGACACCTTCCCCAGTGACAAAGTTATGTTCCGGGTGGTCTATCTCAACATCATAGGTCGGTTCCACATCCATCACATAAGCAAAAACGACTTCCACATTTACCCTCATGCCATGTTTATAGGTATACAACACATCTCCCTTTCTTAAAAGGAAAGCGTATTTATGTCCTTCCGGTGTAGGGAATTTATGGTTTCCGGAACATCTCACTGTTGCCCCGTCGCTCGTTTGTATCTTATAGATGAAGCGTTTCCCTGCATATCTTATTCCCTTTACTTTGGTAGGAATAAATTCACCGTACTTTCCCATCGTTACTGCTGGAATGTCCTCAACTCCTTTTTCATACAGTTCTTTGATTGTTAATTCATTAGGGTAAATCTTCTCGTCTCCATGCAAGCACTTATTAAACGAATATTTCGCAAACTCCTCCATCTGTTTCCAAAGATTTTCCGCATATTCTTTTGTAACTCCTTTAGAACCGTACTTCTTTACATACCCGTTCACGAAATCATCCCCGTACTCCTTTGCTTTCTGTAATAGTTTTTTACCTAAAACTTTCCGAACTGAATCGCACTTCTCTAAGTTAAAATCTGCTAATTTTTGACAAAATAACATAATTTGTTCCTGGAACAACATCAGTCCATAAGTGTTCTCCACCACTTCTTCCCCACCTATAGGCATTTCTTCCGTCCAGTCCTTTTCCCCGTTCTTCCGCAAAATATATTCATTGTGAAAATTGTTTTCCATAGGTCCGGGTCTATAGAGGGCTACACATGCAGACAGTTCGTTTATGTTTTCCGGCTTCATTTTTACACAATATCCCGATAATCCGGCTGAACCAAGCTGGAAAACATCGCCCAGCCATCCTTTGCCTGCATACTCAAACACTTGCTTATCATCCAAAGGAAGACTGTATATATCAACGTCTATTCCGTGGTTTTCCTTTATCAAGCGTAACATTTCCTCGAACTTATCCAACTGGATAATCCCCAAAACGTCTTCCTTTAAGAAGCCTGCCTCTTCCACTTCTGAACCTTCCCAGTCTGTAACCACAAGCCCTTTTTGTGTATGTACGGGCATCCACTCATAGGATGTTTTCCCGTCCGGCAATACTACGGTTCCGCACGCATGCACTGACTGGCTTTTAGGCGAACCAAGAATTACCATCATATCATTAAACGTTTCTGTATGTTCCTTGACAAACTTCTTTAGGTCCTCTTTCCCACATACAGTCTTGAAAAACTCTTCTATCGTCTTTTCTTTATCATCTCCAATACAAGCGGTAAACCATCTGTATAACTGTACTGGTATGCCATCTGCACGCGCCATATCGGATATTGCTTCTTTTAGCTGGAAGGTGGTGTAGGTACCAAGCGAACAAACCTGCTCCTTTCCAAACCGCTCTTCCATGTAAGCTTTTATTTCATCCCGTCTTCTGCCGGGAAAATCTGTGTCAACTCGTTACCCCCGAAGGGGTCAGATATCGGGCATTGACCCTAATACGGTCTTTGCCCGACGCTTTATTTCAATATTTTTTACTATCATACCATTACTCGTTTATCAGTTCGTCACCTTCTTTTAACTCTTTGGCTCTAATTATCATTTCCTCGTCATTCCGGACAATCTTTATAAAGGTATTCCCGGATATTTCCTTTTCTCCATTTATCGTTATTATCTCTTCCTCTTCATGCCGAATTAAACGACCCTTTGTCAAAAATCGACTGAATAGGAGTTCGTATTCCAACGGGTTTACATTGACAATACCAAGGAGATAAGAAACGAGACTTCCAGCGCTGCTTCCGCGGCCCAATCCGACCAAAATGTTATTGTCTCTTCCCCATCTAATAATATCCCTCAACATCAAAAAATAGTCCACTACGTCGCCTTCCTCTATGATGGATATTTCCGTGTTAAGTCTTTCTGTCAGTTCCTCTTCGCTGTATCTGTCCAGTATTTCTGGATGTTCTGCCAGTCCGTCAAAGACAAGCGATTCAAACATTTCTGTATTGGAAGCATATTTCTTTTTCTCCTCTTCCGTCATTACATATTTAGGTGCGTGTCTTACCTGTGTTTCCAGCAAATAATTACAGTTTACCGATATGTAATTAAGATTTACCAAAGCTTCTTCAAACAGTCCGAAAAACTTGTCTTCATTCAATATCAGTTTTGACAATTCTTCGTAATATTCCTGGTAATTCTTCATATACTGGTTGTCACTCTCATAATTCGCAACCTTTGCCAGCCTGTTAAGCTTTTCCCTTATAGGGGCATACCGCCTTTCAAGATACCAGGCGTCACATACCGCCACGGGTTTATATACACCCACGAATTTTTTCAGATTGTCAAGATATTTTTTATCCCGGTCATTCTTCTTGTATTCCACAGTATCAAGCTGGTAATAGGTATCGTTCCATTTTCTTGACAATATGGGGAGATTTTCAAACATACATGTTTTCGGGTCAAACAACAAGAAACACCCGTCTTTCATTTCTTGCAATTCCTTTTCCGTGATAAAGCCTTTTTCGTCGACATTCAGAATCTTATTTATTTTCAGTAGGTTATTCCATCCCTCCTTGTCCTTGACTATCAGCTTTACTGTATATCGCACGTCCTTCTGCTCGTTATATACAGTAACTTCCATACCGAATATAGGTCTTATATCACTTTTTAGACACGCATTCTGAAACTTGAACGCTGATGCAAGCGTATTCTTTTCGCATATACCAAGCGCTTTTATTCCTAAAAATTTCGCTTTTTCTACCCAATCGGAATAAGAGTGCATTCCGTTCATCAATTCAAAATTGCCGTGCACACCTATATAGGTGTCAAATCTCAAGCTTTCGTCAAACAAATTTGCCTTTCCGATATACTGCAATCGGTTAAGTTTTACTTTATTCTCGTCTCCCTTTTTAAGGTAATACCATACATCACCGAACCGGAAGACATAGTTGTCGCATTCCGTTCTGTCTCCTACCCACTGGAACGAATCGTCAAAGAAAATTCCGTTATCCTCTTTGTCCCATTGGAAAGGTTCAAACAACTCGAATGTTTGCCCGTCAATCTCTATAATATAATTATCCAAAGCATTGAAAGACAGAAAGTTATCCTCCAAATATTTGATTAAATCTTTATACAGTTCATCCATATTTTTAGGGTATAAAAAGGGAGTGAAGCGTATTTACTTACACTCCCCGTGAAAAATCAAATCTAATAAAAAACGGCAAGTTTATGATTTGTCAAAATGGTTTCTACAGCAAACGGAAACAACGTTGTAATGCGTTCCCAGCTCTTTTGCAATCCGGCTGAATGACCGACCGTCATTCTTTGCAAGTTCTTCCCATACCTTATATGATATACTCCCTTTCTTGTACGGGTTTTCTCCTTTAGGTGAAAGATTGAACTTTTTCTTTACATACCCTTTTTGGGTGTTTACAGATACCTCCTTTGCATATTCTTCAAGCGTCTTTCCCTTTGCTTCCAGTCTTTCAACAACTTGTTGCAAAAGGTCTTCCTTTCTGAATCCGGAAACATTCTGTATTCCAAGCTTCCGACCAACATTTCTTAAAGTCAACAAAGAAAATTCCATACATCAGTCCTCCTTTTTCCCGAATACGGCATCTTTAATCTGCTGTACTCGTTCTTCCGTTGAACCGGAAACAGAAATGTAGGGTATTCCGTAATTATCGACAATCTGCTTTATTTTCCGGTCTATTTCTTTCTGGTATTCTTCATCTTCCGAACGGACCTCATCACCTTGCAATCTGAATGTGATAGGAAGATAGACAAGTAAAGGGAATTCATATTTTCGCTTTACAATCTGTCGTTTCTCCTTAAAGTCTTCTTCTGCCAGGTTATTATATTCCGGGTCTTTTGGGCTGCAATTATCAAAAAGCCATGAAGTGTAGGCATTCACATCAATAATACATCTGTCGCTAATGGAAGGCTGTTTCATGGCATCTTCCATTATTTGAGTGTATTTATCAAATATTTTCTTTTGTGATTCGGACGTGCCTTCTTCATTAATGGTTATCCCTTCTTCTTCAACCATCGTTCTGACAACATTCGTGTAAAACTTCCAGTTGTCAAATTCCGGTTCATTCTGCAAGGCTTTCAATAGGGTTGTCTTCCCCGTGCCCTGCGCCCCGGTCATTAATATTTTGTCATAGTTCCTCATCTGTTGTCTCCTGCTCCGTGAATTTTGTCGCGTTGTTTACGCGAAAACAGTTTTTCTATATTCTGCTCGGCAATCTTTTCCGTATCAAGCCCTACGCGGTTAATCATGCTGTTTATTACCTTCCAGGCGTTTTTCCAGGCTTCCAAAACAGCTTTCTTTCTTGCTTCCGGGAATACATTCTGCTCGGCTTCTTTCCAATCGTCACGCAACCACTTTTTAACCTGGTCTGCAATCTTTCCGACTTCCACGGGCAAATCAAACACGCCTGCACCTTCCGCATTTGTCAAAGCTTCTTTCCAATCCCAACCTTCAATGTCAAGATTGCATTCTTTACGAATCATGGCAAGATACCAGAACATATCCCCGATTTCTTTAGAGATTTCTTCCGTTTCTGCCTCGTTATTGATTTTCTCGTAGGTTTCTCCCATCTCCGAACACAAACCAAGTGTTACATAAGACAAAGCCACTTTTTCATTATAGCAAGCTGTAGTAGCCGCCTTTTCTTCATACTCGAAATAATTCATATCTTTTGTTTTTAATTGTGATACAAAGTAAGAATTAAATTTTGAGATAAACAAATATCATCTCCAATTATTTTAAATCTTTCATATCAATTTCTTCTAACCATCTCATTTTGAAATAAGTATAGGGTATCTGTTCCGGTATGTCATTAACCCATATTACCACATTATCGTCATTCGGATGGTTTATCTTCACTTTATATTCCCTTCCCTTGTATATCACTATAGTGCCTGGTTTCAATAGGTGGAACCTGTCCCAGAACATAACCGACTTCGTTTTCTCCGAATATTGCAAGTTCGGCAACCCGTATTCCTGCAAAAATTCCTTCAAGTAAAAATCTGAAAACGCCTTGTCACTGTCAAACATCGTACCAAGACGGAACCTTTGTTTCAAGTTCAGAATCTTTGCTTTCTTCTTCTCCGCTATGTCCTTATATATCTTCACAAGCTCGACACTTTCTATACGATTGTAAACTATCGAGCGTAATTTACAACTCAAATACTCCAATTGCAAGTTAATTACAAACTGCTCCAGACTGATTTTCCGTGATTTTTCCATGTCCTTATTTTTGACTTCAAATCTAACAAAAATTAGGATAAATGGCAAAAAATCAACACTATAAATGTCTTGTATAATAATTAATCGGTTCTGTCATATTGTCAAGCGCCCATAGGAGTTCTTCTTGTGTCGCATCCCCAGGGTCTTTCTTCTTGTCTTCCAGTTCGGCAATCTGTACATTGAAGTACCTTTGCAAGGTCATTGATACCGTCTTAATCATTTCCGGCTTGTCGGGGTCGTACATCAAAATCACGTTCCTTATGCCTGGTTTGTCCCTCAATAGCCTTATCTGGCTTAGCCCCATATTGTTACCAAACGTAAACACGCACTTTATATCCGGTGATTCATAAAGATGCAATTTCGTGTCAACCGATATATAGTCAAACATCCCTTCCACGATTATAACCGTGTCCGTCTCGTCCGTTATATTGTCATACCCTCCTATCACATGGGAGAATCCGTCTCGCGAATTTTCGTACCTCAATACAAGCTTTTCTTTACCCTCCTTAAACCTTTGAAGGTTTTCTTCGTGCCAATCCTTACTTTTCTTTGAACGTGCCAGCCATGCGACTAATTTGCCGTTCATGGTAAACTGGAATATGAACTTATCATGCAGCTTTCTTTCGAGAAAGAATTTTGTTTCTGCCGGACGGAATTCTTCATAATATCTTTTTACAAAGCCCCTCTTATCCAAATATTCGTCCTTTTCTATATATTCCAGTTTTTTAGGAAGGGTGCATTCCTTAATTTCCTCTGTTGTTTTCTCTTCTTCATCATCTATTAGAGGTGTTAATTTCTGCATTTTTACGGTGTTTTCGTAATCCTGCTTTATAAGGTCCTTCCTTCCTATCTTCTCCAGGAACTTTTTTAAGGTGGTCTTCATGCCGCATTTGAAACAATGGAACGCACCGTTATTTCCAGCATCATTAAACTTTATCCCCCATTTCCCCCTTTTATTACAAAAAGGGCATTCCTTGTTCCGGTCTTGCATGAACCCCTTTGCCCCGAACAAAGATAGATTCAGTTCGGATATTACCTCGTTTTTATCAACCCTAAACATCTTGTGTTAAATTTTTCTGCTGAAATGAAAGTTGTCTTATACATAACCTTATCTTTATTTGTTTGACTTCTTTTTCTTGTCTCCCTTAAGAAGACACTACAAAGATAAGATTATGTTATGACATAAGCAAGTGAGTATGTCTAAATCATCTCTGTTTTAACATCATTTTGCTTTTCACCGTCTTCATCCTTTTTCTTTCTTGTCTTTTTATTAGGAGTAGAGGATGTGAAACCCTTGTCACCTCCGTAATATTCGGCTGTCAGCGCCTTGTCACAAAAACGCCCCCTGCCGTAATCCGTCACAATAGTAAACGTGTCTTTTACCGTATCGTAATCGCGTACCTTATCCATATAGATACGCATCTTATTTTGTTTCTTTTCTTCCCTTGTCCGGTTCCCGGTAAACACAAAGGAAAACGGCTTTACAAGTGTTCTATCCCCTTCCGTATAGCTTCTGTCTATCACTTTGTCCGAATTGTCCCATATTTCCAACGGCACATTTCCGGCTTGTGCTGCCGTAAATCCTACCATCTTAAACTCTACACATAAGTTTTTCAAAAGCTGTGCACATGTCTGTAATTTTTCCTTTTTGAATGTAGGGTTATTGTCTACAACTCTATTTGTCCCGGTTGCCACAAGGTCCAAAGAATCCAATATCAATACATGCGGATAATAACCGTTTTTCTTGTAATAAGATACAATCACATTACGGACATCCACCATTGTAGCCTGCCCGAATTTTTCAAACGAATATACATCTATGTCCTTAGAATAGGATTTTATGTTTTCAAACGCCTTGTCAAGCTTTTCTGCCAGCTTATCATCTATGACACCCTTTCGGATATTCCCGTATTTTTGTCCCGTCCAGAACTGGTCGTATCTTTCCAGGCACGCACGCGCACCACCCTCCAACTGTATATGCAAGACCGGGTGTCCATCAAAGGCTGCCTGCATCCCATGATATCTTAATGCAGTTGATTTACCCACACCCGACCTCATAATCCATAATACGGTATCTTCTATCGTGGCACCACCTTCTGAAATATCATCTATCTTATCAAGTCCGAACATTACACGTGACGGAATTTCCCCGTCTTCCTCTTCCCGTCTTCCTCTCATTCTCTTGTCAAAATCGGCAAAAACCTTTTGGAAACCACCTGCTTCATGCCTTAATGATAGGGACAATATTCTTTGGCTCTCTTCCGCATTTACCCGTATAGCGTCTTCTTTCTTTCCTTCTTCGTACAAATCATGTACTTTTTTAGAAAGTAGCTGGAATTCCACGTCTTTAATATACGCTTCCAACTGGTCTATAATAATTTCCTTGTCTACTTTGGCGGCTGCCTGCACAGCGTCTATCGCTTCAATCACAAAATCACTATCAGCGTATTTTTGGGACACCACGCCCAAAGAAGGAACCTTATCTTTTTCCTTCAATACTTCTGTTGCCTCTTTTAATAAGAATTTGAAGCCGGGCCACTCTTTGGGTATTAACTGATAAGTCAGATTATTTACTACCATTCGAGTGATATTCAAATCCATATATACAAGTTTGAATAATTCTGCCATAAATCCGGCAGATAGTTTTTGCGCCATTTTCTTTAGATTTAAAAAAATTAGGGCTACAAACGTAACCCTTTAATATGAAGAAAACAAATTGCTATTGTTAATTCTGCTCAACCAAAATAGGTGAATTTTCATAGGTGATTTCGGGGTATAAACCTTTATCTATTTCTTCTCCTTTCTTTGGTTGATAATCTTTGCCTTGAATATAATGATTACCGTCAAAAGGATAAGCGCACATATGTTTATGCGGTATTTCTGTCGCTAACATTCCAGTCCAATAAGGATATTTAAACAGTCTACCGTCTTTATCTCTCGCTATATATACTTTCATGACGTTCTCTATTAAGCATTAATACCGATTGCGTTTCTTAAAAATTCTCCTGCGTTCTCTACTGATACACCCAACTTTCTCTGTATCAAAGAAACCATATCATTGACTTGTTCCTGTGAATCCAAATTGCCTTTCACAAACTCCATCATAATGAACTTTTCTAAAAATCTTTCTTTCATAACCTTATCTTTTTTATTTGTTTGACTTTTCATCTCTTAATCTCACAATGCAAAGATAAGATTATGTTATGACATACGCAAGTGCTTATGTGTAAAATGTAGGTTGTTTAACATCATTTCACAATAAAAATAGTCTAATTGTTAGAATAATAGTCGTAATGATAAAGATTAATGCGAAATGTTTCCATATTTTTACAGTAGCCTCTAAACCGTGTTTCCGTTTGTCAAACTCACTTAAGGCATAATTCAAAGCCTCGTCTTTCAGTCCTTTAAACTTATCATTCAAAGCCTCGGTTATATCATCTGCAATAACATGCTTCACCTTTTCTGACACGGATTCCGGATATCCTCTTTCCTCATAGTTCAATTCACTCAACAAGTCATGATGAAATATATAAGGTATTCCGTTCACTTCGTAGGAAAGTTTGATACCGCTTTCTTTGACGTATTCCAAAAACTTTTCCTCGGCAATCTCATTTATCCTTTCTTGGTTAAATTCTGACTGCTTCTTTATCTCGTTAAAATATTCCTCGTCAACAATCACACAGTTGTTTTCAAGTTTCATTACATATGCTTTCATGGTTAATTCTCCTTTCAGTTTCTTTATCATTATATCGGCATAATTAACTGATTCAATATATATTAGTTCACCCACATCCATCTTTCTATTAGGATGTTCATCCAAATATATACTCAAATTTTTCATAAAGAAACTATTTGAAATCAAACCTTGCATTGCAGCTTTCGCCAGTTCATAACGCCTCTGTTCCCAATCAATTTTCTTTTCTTCCATTATTTTCACTCCTTTCTTTCTCCTTTTTAGCTTTATCACAAGCCGACTTCTTCATTACATACGGACAATCGCAATTCCCGTATCTTTCGTTATACCAACAGCAACAATTACACTGGTGCATTATTTATTCCTCCTTATCTATCTTAATATCCGTTACTTTGCCACGATTGACGAAATACCTACAATCAATAAGCCTGCAAATCCATTCATCACAACGATTCTCTAATTCATTACATTCCTTGTGAAGAGAACATATCTTGCATTCATGGTCATTTGGATAATTCTCAGCTTCATGCAACACTCCGTCTATTATTATTCCGTTCTTTACTTCCATAATTATACCCCTTTCCCGTAAACATTTACAAACTCGCTGACATCCATATAGTCTATGCCAAAATTCTCGGCTGTTTTCTTGTCACTGTCCGAAAACTGCCCTTCAAGTCCGCTTGCATCACCAATCATCAGACAATCTTTTTCACTTAAACCAGCATTCCATGATTTATAGTTGTCAAAAAGTTTTTCAAGCATTCCGGTATTCGGCTTTCTCATAGGGTGGGTTTTGTTATTGCTTCCACAATACATAAAACGCGTATCAATGTCGCAATAATCCATTATACTGTTATTCACGTACTTGCATTTTACATAAGTAAATAATTCTGACGACAAACCTTTTTCTATCCCTCCTTGATTTGTCACAATAAAGATTACTTTAGGGTTCAAATTCTTTATTGCATCCAGGACATCAAACTTAAACTTCATGTCCCATATACCCTTTGGGAACGTCTCACCGCTTACTGTCTCAATCAACGTTCCATCCATATCGCAAAATAAAACCTTATACTTTTTCATTTCTCGTTCCTTTCTTTGTTTAAATTTTTATCTTCACATCGAACTATTTTATGTTTCTTACAAAACCTTATCGAATACCTTACTGCCTTCCGTATGTCTTCATACTCCTTTATACTGTACACGTTGTATGTACGGAGTTTTCGCATAATTTCCTCTTCCATGAAAGGAAGTATCTCTTTCTCAAACCTGCTCATTTCCTATGTGTTTTACGGTTCTTATTCCTCTTCCTGCGTTTCGCAATCTGCTTGTTTGTACATCTATCATCTTTTAGACGATATTTTCTCATTTTGGGTACATCACACGGTTCTAAAAGAGAAATATCACTATATGGATTATAAATCTCATAACGAGTATTTTCATTCCAAGAAATTTCATTCTGCATATTTTACCCCTCTTTCTTTTTAAGGCTTATATCAATTGACAACCTATCGGTAATTTCCTCCTTAATTATCTCCCTGCATAAATTCCTTATCATAGAGTAATCACCATGTCTTTGTATCTCGTTGGAAACCATACAACGAACCCACCTCTCTATATCGACATCATTCCCATAGGTGTTTTGAAAGATACGTTTAACTTCCTCTTTCACAATTGGAATCATAATTTCCTTTATATCCTCTTTAGTCAACTTTAATTCGTTGTGGATATAATTCTTTACTTCTCTGTATCTATATTTACTCATAGCATCTAAATCTCTACTTTTGTATAATTACTAAATTTACAATAAAGATATTCACTTGAAAACCATCCTCCTAAATGGCTTTTATCATTGACATATTTACAATAGGTTTCCCATTTGTCCTTATGTACAATTTCATACATTACGTCTTTATATATGAACAAATCCCCTTCTTGTAAATTTGATATTTTAATTGTTTTCATATTAACCCAATCCTCTTTAATCTTTTTCTAAAATTCTTTTCATTCAAAGCTTGTTCGTAATAGCAATCCGACTCAATAACTGTTTTGGTTTTCATTATAGGTTTCCCGTTTAATCCAATTGAAACTTCGTTGGTAATAGAAGCTCTCTTTATCTCTTTCGTTTTCAGATTGAATGAAAATAAAATATGGCCCAGAACCCTCCTCTTCTTGTCCGTCAATTTATATTCATGCTGTTTCTTTTGAATATATTCTACCTGGTTTTTAGATAAATTACTTTTTGTCAAATCCGGAACTATTTCCATATCAATCACCGTTTAAAACACACAACAACTCTCTTGCTTTCCTATAGGTATCAAACCCCTTTACATTCACCCATTCAGACGAAAGACGTTTGTCTTTTCTGACTTGTACGCAATACACGACTATCGGAATACAGCCGCTATACCTTATTTCTTTCACAATCCTATATCTTTCCATGTCAAATACAATTTCTCATAAAAGTTTCCCTGTCAATCATACCGTTTCCCGATTCTTCTACCAAATCAAAAAACGTTACAGCACGACAAACATTTTCGTCTATCATTATACATACTCCATCACCGGGATAATATTCACACGAAACATCATTGTTCCAATCTATATGCTTTTGTGCTTCTTTGGATATATCATAACAATCAAGCATGTACCCTTGATATTTAATAGAAGCTTTCCTTATTTTGTCAAATATATTTCCTTTCATTTCTTTGTCTCCTTCTTTATCTTTTCATAGCACTCTTTACAAAAAACAAACACCTTTCCGTTATTGATTTTAACTTTAAAACCATCTCTCCTTAAATCAGTGCAAGTAGGTTTTAATTCTGCATAGTGATTTAAACCTTTTCCGCACAAATCACACGAAACTTCATACCATTTCTTTATCATTTTCAATCTCTTTTCTATTACTCAATACATAAAACAATTCCCCTGCGTATCATATCTTCCAACTCTCTTTCAGAAAACTCGTCGAATGAATACTTGTCCATAGTACAGAAATGATACCTTACAGAATGCTTTTCATAATTGATATTTTTATGATAATCAATCATTACATCACTTATAATCGTTTCGATAATCTTACCGTTTACAACAAAAGAAAAACGTGTTCCAACATCATAACATACCTTCTTAAACAAAAGAACTTTCCTTTCATTCATTTTCAATCTCCTTTCCCCTTAATCCGTTCCAGTACATCTTTGTTTGCTTCAAATATTTCATCAAAGGAGGGAATAGGTGCCCACATGTCACAAACGTAATCGCCATAATCTTCAAATTCAAAATCCGGCAATGTTACAACACGAGGTCTCCCACTTGGCATAGGTATAATAAATCCGCTTACAATGGCTTCATTTGATACCATTCTACAAAAAACAAGTTCGTTTTGCTCCGGCAACCGTTCCTTAACGCTTATCCACGGAGACTGCCTTGACTGCCATTCAGCACCTTTTCTGAACATGTTTAGCATTGCTTGTCTCTGATAGACTAATTCACCTTCAACTACTATTGCATAGCTTGACATAAGTTCTTGCATTGCCGCTTCTTCTACTGTCTGTTTCATATCAATAACTTTTGGTTTTCTTGTATCTGCCACATTTCTTGCAGACGTAATATCTGGCGATATATTTATTACATCCTAACTCATCCCATGCCGTAACCTTTCTCTCATACATCAGCTCCCATTCATGGCGACAGAACCATTTCTTTATGATAGCATTCAGATTCATACCCTAAAACAAAATCTTGAATTTCTTCCCTTTCAATGTCGGCAATCTCTCTTCCACAAACTTCCTTAACTCTTCCTCCTCAATAGGAAACAGAGGATTGTATTTATATTTGAACGTGTGTATATATTGCTCATTCAGCATCACATCAAAAATTAATGTCTTCATTTCAGCATTTCATTATTAGGGTAGTATTTCTTGTATTCCTCAAAAGCAAGCTCTAACACATCTTCTTTACTCACATACTGCAAAACAATATCTTTCTCTGTATATACCAAGTATTCCTCTCCTTTTAAATCCAACCATTTTCTTTTTCCTCGCTCTCTTTGCTGTAATTTGAACCTATACTTTGCCGGACGGTTCCATTCCATAGACAAAGTGCATGTCAGCTTGTATTCCACGTCCTCCTTTTTAATAATCTTTTCTGTCATAACCTCTTTTATATTAAAAATAACTTTCCATCCACAACACGGCTTCTTCTATTGTTTCCACCTTCTTGAACTCCTTTGTGATACAACGCTGCATATATTCACAGCAAATATTTTCCTCATCATCAAAATAGATGTTATACGCTCCGTTATCATCAGCCCCAGTACATGCTATTCCAAGCTCCAGGGCATTCCGTACCTTTTCCGGTTCGGTTGAAAAATAGGCATAAACCTTTCCACCCTTTACACCCATCAATCCAGTAAGTTCTACAATGTTGTTCATATTTAAGATAATATTTTATTATGTCTGACTCGATTAAGAAAGGGAGTTTTAACGCTCCCTTATCAATCACACCACAAAGATAATATTATATTATGACATACGTAATAGCTTATTCCCAATAAAATTGCATATTTAACATTTCTTGTGTTTCCTTCTGAATAGGATTATATCTCGTTTCGGTTGTTAAATCCCTCTCAGCCACGTTGTTATACTCTTCCAAAGCCTTTTCTTTATCTATACTCCTTTCCACCCATATACCTATCATCTGGTCTGGCTGCATATCCCCGATAGACACCGGGTTTTCCTCTGTAGCCTCATAAAACTGGACTGTATAGGGTCTGCTATATATATTAGGTGCACTACCCATATATCGGCTTCCGTCTGCACCTTCCATCATTCCCACGGCACCTACCTTAAACGAACACACATTTGTTTCTGGGTTCTCGAACCATATCTTTACACCCTTTGCCACCTCCTGGCTGTCATTGTGCAGCACTATAGCCCTGTATTCGTTTCTTGCATTTCTTATAGTGTTGACGCTCAATTCGTCAAACAAATTACCGAACATGTCATTAGGTATTGTCGTGGAAGACGCAAATCCCCCTATCGAGTAGGAAACATTCTGCTGTTCTGCCATATATCCAGAACTTACTGTATACAATAACCGCATATCTTCTCCTCCTTTCTTATTCTTTCGGTTTCGGCATGCCTGCCAAAGACCAATATTCCTTTTTTGCCGTATTGTCAATCGTTACCGTACCACCGTTGTTTCTCACTCTTGCTATATAAAACTCGTTTACCGACTTGGTAGGCGGCTGTTCCAAGGTCACTTCCTGTGTCAACCCCAACGTAAACCAATCATAGGTGTAAAGCCCTTCCATTTGCGCGTCCGTGAATACCTTTCCAAGCGGCACCGTTCCCAGTATCACGACTTGCAAATTTGTTTCCGCAACAAAATCGGATTCGGACGTTAATACAATATTCTTGTTGTCTATTATATTGACTATCTCATATACACCATTATTTAGGGGCTGTGAACCGTCGTCTTTCAAGAACTTTATCGCTACCGGGGTTTTCCCTGCCTGTCCTCTCACCTTGCCGGAAAAATCCACGGTTCCGGTCACTACACCTTTCTGGTTGATACTCACATATCCGTTTTCGTAATTCTTTGTCGAATACCCGATTTTTAGCCAGTAATACACGCTGTCTGCCGGGATGGCAAAGTTATCGTATATGTTGACAATGTTTATTACTTGCCCCAATGAGTTTACCGCCATACCCGGCAATACCCTTACCGTTCCTCCCTGTGTTCCCTGCTGCACCTCGAACGCCTTGTTGTCTATAAAGGTGTCCACAGTCTCAAAGTCCGATTTGAACTTTGTAGGATTGTTGGTAACTATGCCGAATGTATAGCTTCCGGCAATAAGAATCTTTCCAAGCAAAGAGTTCTGTAGGAAAGACTGCATATTCATCACTTCTTCTTTTTCTAAGAAAGTGTTTCTGTTAACATTTATCTGCGCCATATATTTATAAATTTTTATTTACAAAATTAGAACCATTCTGGATAATTACTAATATATTGGTCGTAACCATTCATCTTTGTACATCCTCTGAAACATCCGCTTTTGGATATACTGTCAACATCCGGGAAACCGAATTGATATGGTGGGAATAATGTCTTGAAATAATAAAACAGAGGCATATAAGCTGACGGCAATTTTACTCCGGCTACTATACAATCCCATCTCGGTTGAGACGTCATATTTGAACAACCGCTGAATGTACTCGTGCAACTGTCTATATGTTTCAGTACCCCCGATTCTATATAACTATTATCAGTTCCCGTAGGTCCAGGTTTATTCACGGTTACATCACCGAAAGTATATTCTGCCGATTGTAAGTTGCTGCACCCTTCAAACATGCTGTTAATGTTCACAGTCACCGAATGTTCGAGCGGTGTGATAGGACTGCCCTGCGAACCTGCTGTCCTCAAATTCCTGCACCCGGCAAAACAATGTGCATAAGTGCTACATTGCGAAGAATCGGAAAACAAGGATGATGTTATCGTAGTCAAGCCGCTATTCTGGAACATGCCGGACGCGCTTCTGATATCCGGAATTGTAACACCGCTTACATTCAACAGACTTGTACAACCGTAGAACATCTCGTCGCATCGTGTTCCTCCGTTCGTCGAATAATTGAATGCCCCGGAACTTATACTCGTCAAATTTGTACATTGGTAAAATGCCTGTGCCAACGACAACTCACCCACGGTTCCGGAAAACAGATTGCTCGGCAACGACGATACACCCGAAGCATTACAAAAACCATGTGCGTTTATCGTCTCTCCAGAAAGATATTTAAACGATATCCTGCATGGTGACTGTAAATTAGAGCAACGAGAAAACATGTAGATACATGTATTTATATTTGTCGCTCCAATGTCGTTGCTTATACTTGACATTCCCGTACATCCAGTAAACATATAATTCAAAGATGTTTTGTTACTTGATGTCCTTAACTGTCCACTCACAGAGGAAATATTACTACATCCATAGAAACAATAGGAGTAATCACTTATCGAGTTTCCTCCAAGCACGCTTGACAAATTTACTGAACCGCTTAATCCACTATTTCGATATGTGCTTATGAATGTACCGCTTGTTATAAAATCAAACAATCCTGCTGGAACGCTTCTCAAACTGCTGCATCCATAAAAGAACGAATCTGCCGAACCGCTCATAAGGCTTGTGGTCCAACTTACAACCGATTCAAGACTACTGCAATCCTGGAAAGCTCCCTTTCCCCATGACGTTCTCACATCCTCAGTAAACCACTTGATTACTTTTGTCAAACAATTCTGAAAACTTGAAAATCCGTCTGCACTCCACGATAAATTGGCCGACATTCCGTTAAAGTCAAACAATATTATCTTTGTTCCTCCGGAACTATAGGTGTGCGAACTTGTTCCTAATGTCTGGTCTCCGTCTCCCCATTTCACACGCAAATTGTTAAGTCCAGTAGAGGAAGTGTTAAGTACGGGCAGCACTATGTTCGTACCGTTTGACACCCTTACTTCCAGTACCGCACCGTCTTCCATTATTATGTCAATCGTCTTGCTGAACTCTTCCGGTCCTACTGTGTAACTTCCGCTCTCCGTAAAGTAATTCTGGCTCGTCGCCACCCACGCATAGGTATCGTTACATGGTACCATCCATGATACGGTACCGTTCGAGCTTGTCACACCCGAACTTATATTGTCTTCCACTGTCACACCCGAAATAGGAGAACCGCTCTTTGTACGTACGTTATATGTAACCTGGCATTTGTTGCGCGTCATTACGACGTTAACATATTCGTCGCTATTGCTTATGCTTACAGAACCGTTCTGGCTCTGATATCCGGCTTTTGACGCCTGCCAGCTTAATGTCTGGGGTGGTACGTATGTTCCGAATACCGCACGTCCGGCTCCATCCGTGTTCTTTACCGTACCTCCGCATACAATACGCACTCCTCTTATGGATATCCCTTTCTCGTCCACCACGTCGAAAATAACTTTATAGGTATTTACACCAAGAACTATCGTTGCGTTTGTATCATATTCCCCTACCGATACAAACGTACTGTTCTCGTTATATTGGGGAAGCTTGCTTGCCGTGGCCGTACCGGAACTTCCTGCCTCCACATTGAAGGTCGTATATCCTTGTCCATCGGAATATTGTGTCATTCCTCGAAACGATACTTGTGCTCCACTTACTGCTCTTTGTGAACTATCTACAACCTTTATTGTTACATCAACTCTCTTAATTGTAAAATTAATAGGAACTCTTACATCTGAATTGTATATAGAGAATGAATTTACTACATCGTAACAATAATGATATTTTGCCACATAATCGTATGTACCCGAAAACAATTGCGTAGATACCAACCCTAATTCGTTCGTTGTCAACTTTTCACTTTGTCCTACAATCTCGATTATCGCCCCAGAAGCCTGCGCACTTCCTATAGTCGCCTGGAACGTCACGTTGAACGGCACGGACGCCTTTTCTGCCATCTTTATAGTATAGGCATTGTCTCCTGCCGTTATGTTCACATTCCCCTTTGCCGGGTTATAGTCCTGGTGAGACGCGCTCCACTCCCACACACCAAGTTCAAGCGTCCAACTTGCCGCGATACCGTTGTTGTTGGAATATCTCGTTTCCCCGTTTATCGTCACTACCGCATTACTAATAGGGTCGTTCGTTTCCACATCCAATACCGTTACCGTCAGTTTTCCGGTCTGCTTAACAAGGTCTACCGTTATGGCTAAAGGCTGGTTTATCAATACTGCCGTTCCTGTTCTCGGCTCATACCCCGTCTTTGTCACATTCCACGGATAACTGCCCGGCACACGGTTAAAGACTGCGTTTCCGCTCGCGTCCGTATTGACCGTTTGTTCATCCTCCCCTACACCAAGCACTACGGGCTGGTTCTTGACGGGCTGTCCGCTCATTCTCACGGTAAATATGATGTCGTAGGTAACAAGCTTTAATTGTACATCCACTCTCTTGTTCTCTCCGTTCACCGTCACAACACCTTGTTTCGTATAATATCCTTCCTTCTGTACAGTCCAGTTATAACCGCCCGATATACGGACAAATTGCGCCTGCCCTCCACTCGTACTTATTGATTCCGTACCTACAGTAACCAAAGCATCGTCAAGCGGTGTATTGTTATCGTCCGTAACATAAAAATCAATCAGATAGCCTATCTGCACCAAGTCAACTTCTACCGTCACGTCCTTATCCACGACTTCCACCGTTCCTTCCTGCCCGTTAAATTCCGTCTTTGACACCTTCCAGGCATAAGAACCTGCCACCTCTACAAATGTCACAACCCCGTTTCTTTCCGTCTGTAGGGTTGTGCCGTTAAAAGTAACATCCGCTTTCGCTACGGGCAACCCGTTGCTTCTCACGACAAAGTTTATGTTGTATTTCGGTATAGGATTGAACTGTATGTCTATAACCGCATTTCCGTATATGGTAAAATCCTTTTCCACGGTTATATATCCTTCTTTCACGACCTTATAATGATACGTTCCTGCCGGATATATAAACCCGGTTGCAAGTCCCTGCGCATTCGAGCTTCCAGTCTGGTTAGGAATTCCCTCACCCGTCACTAATACAGATGCACCCGATACTGGCTCCACACCGTCCCTTATACGGAAAGTCACGTTATAGTAAGGTATCTTTTCCATCTCTATTTCGATATTGGTAGAATCCACTATTTCGGCATTTCTTCTCACCGTATAATAGTCCTCATATTCTGCCACATATTCGTATATACCGGGGAACACCTCGAATGTCGCTATACCGTTGCTTCCGGTATATTGAACCTTTCCTGCAAAGGACACTTTCACATTCTGCATCCAGTCTTTTGTCTCCTTGTCGCGCACAAAGAACGTAACCACCCGTTCATAGGCGGCACCCATTAACTGTACATATTCTACAGCATTCTTGTCCACTAATAAGGAGTTTTCCACGTTTTCAAAGTTTTCGGCTTCCACCTCATAATACCATTGTCCGCGCGGTAACGTTATCTTTGCTTCACCGTTCATGTCCGTTACAAGCTCTTCCCCGTTTATCGTAATCCTTGCATTGGGTATGTACTTGTTTCGGTTTGAAAACACCTTGAACAATATCTGATATTCTTCCTCTCCTACATAAGGGCGTATCAATTCACTGCCGAATATGTTCTTATATCCAACAAGGTAATTTTTTAAGAAAGTCTCTACAGTAAATTGTCTCTGATATGCGTTGTTCTTGTAATAGGCGGCTATAATATCACGCTCACCCAAATATCCTTGTGAAAACGGCAGATATAAGGGTTTCACATGAAAATCGTATATATATACATACGGATGATTTCCGACCGTTCTTTCCTGGATAAATATAGGTGCGATATACTTCATTCCCGGCATTATAGACAAAGCACGTCCAGACGGGAAATTAAGCGTAGGCACGTTCAAAAACTTCTCGTTCGTTGACAACAATATTCCTTTTATATAGTAATATATGCCGTCGTTCTTTATGTCTAAATATTCGTTTTCGTGAAACCATAGAGAGCTTCCGGTTATCTGTCCGTTTTCCAATATCCCCATAGGCAATGGCTCTCCGTCTACCGTCTCGTACCCAGCTACTCCAAACTTTAGGTTTTCATTGTCCGTAGCCGACACTTTTACTTGCAATGATATTTCGTAGGATAGGTTCGGGTCTATGATTATAAGCTTGTCCAAATCCACCCTTCCGTCTATGCCCACGGCTTGATTACCAAAAAATGTCATAGCGTTGAATATCTCTCCATTATCCCCGTTTTCGTCCTGCGTTATACTTATACTTTCCGGTATCAATAGAGGATAATTATTCAAATCCTCTACTCCTTTTGTATATTCATACGCTTTTGATACATTCATTACCGTATTCGTCCGGTCGCATGTAGGTGAACTGTGACCCATCGCCCACCCTGTAGCTTCCGGTCTCAACAAGGCAAATATAAACTCATCCAAAGAATTGTATCTTATCAATCGCAACAATTCACCCAATATCTCACCTTCTTTACTTATGATGTCAAGCCTTCCGCGTTTTGAATATTCTTCCAGGTAATTGTAGAATAGATATTTCATCTGTTCCTGGCTGTCCACCATGTTAGTAACAAGACCCCTGTTCTGAATGAACATTTCAAAAAGAATCTGATTTGTATCTATCTTCTTGTATTGTCTTGCATACAATACTATCAAGGCGAATATATGGGTTATAGTTCCCCAAAAGGCACGGAAATCCTCGTTCTCTTTCTTTTTTAGGAACGTAGGCAAAATTCCCCTTCCTTCCAGTTTTTCGAGCACGTTTTCTGCCCACCGTATCACTTCCTTATCGTTTTCCTCGAAAAAACGACTGAAAGGCAAATTATCATATATAGGTGTGGACTGGGGTAAAAATAATCCCCCACACGGGTTTTCTTTCTTCTGTTTTACTTCCATGTTGAACTACAATTAATTGCACGGTAAAAATACGATTAATTTTGGATATTACGAAAACAAACACGACGAAAAAATACTGTAGAACCGTTCCACCACCTCAATCTCCCTCGTCAAAGACCAGTCCATAACGATAGAGGCTCTAAAGGTAGGGGTATGGGTGAGCAATGAATGGAGTGGTGGAGATGCTGTCGCCGTTACAAGAAAAAATTCATATACCGGGTTAGTGTATTACAATAATATAACAAGTTCAGAAGTAACAGAAAATAAAGGATATCCAAGTTCTTCTTGTTCTATGGTCTTGACTTACAATACAAATGACAGCTCTGTAAACCAAGATGTTCCGCAAGGTAAAACAATTACTTCTTTGGGAATAGACCCAGATAATTTTTCATATACATATGCAAAGGTTTTGACTCCAGGACTTCCTAATTTCTTTAGTGGTAACAGATTGTCGGGATATTATTATATGCAAGGAAGCTTGTATCTCAGTAAAAGTTCTGACGGTGATTTTCAAAATATTGTAGGAACCTTTCTCAGTAATTCTTCTGCATATAGAATAACATGGATGGAATTTAATATAAGACGTAGAAGTCTAAATTATCTCAAAATTGAGGCTTTTGACCAAGCAGATAATTGGATATTTAATTTTAGCAATAATTATTCTATACGCAATTCTATCACACAACTTTTTACAAGAGACGAATCAGATATTATACATGATGAATATTCATATAATAACTGTTATATTACACCGATATATAATACAGCAATCAATCTGGTAAGATTTAAAATTAACTCATGGAGCATAGGTAGCGGTACAGCAGGTTATCAATTCGGCATATATTCTTCGGTGACAGTTTCAAAAGTATTCAAAATCCTTTTTTATAAAAAACTACATATTGATTATAAAAATAGAATATTAATAATATTAGGTTTCGGACCAGATTCATCTGCTACATCAAACCCTGGAGGAATTAATATGGTTGGGATACTTATATTTAGAGGTGCTCCTACATGGAATTATATAGATGAGAATCAAGGAAATAATTTTTGGTTTTTTTATAATAATATTCCTTCTGCAATTACAGATGATTTTGGTTTGAATGCTTGGGTAACAACAGATATGAAGACACTGATGTATTGCAAAAGGGGGAATTACGGAATAGGGAAAGGTATTAATACAGTTACAAGTTCAAATTCACTTTTTAGCGTAAATATTGGTTGGAATGAGATAGCTACTTATTCCATTAACGATAGCTCTACAGCAGATTTGAGAAATACACTTGCAAATTATTATGTACTTGAAATTCAATTTAATAAGAATGAAAATAAAATGATTGTTCTCTGTAACGATACAGTAGGAGCACAAGGAGGAAAGACATTAGACCAATATATAGAAGGTATTCATCCAACTCATTTATTTACATTTGTGTATAACGGTAAAAAATGGGTAAATATACCTTATAGTACATTAGGATTTACTAATTTCTGGAATAAATATATATCCTCTGGAAGTTCTGGTGCAAAATACAAACCATTCTTTAATGTCAATCCTAATTATCTTGGTTCTTGGGATATGAGTTATTCCTTCCCTTCATATAACGAAAATACGACAGCTTATTACGCTAAACTGACTTTCGGAGACTAATAAAATAAGTGTTCATATTAATTAAGGCAACCATATACCTAAACATCTTTATTATGAATTGGTATATGGTTGCCGTTTTATTTATTCTCCCCAGGTTAAATTATAACTATAGGAAGTATAAGGGGGTTGCCCTCCTGGATAAACGAAATTAATTATCTCATTATTTATGAAATTAAAGGAAGGTTTGTAAGTATTACCAGAACTTGAAGCGGAAGCTGCATAATTGTTCCATAATGAACTTAATCCTACGTTAGTATGTGACAGTTGTTTCCATTGCTTTTTTGATTTATCTAATATAAAGCACATTATAATATCGGATTGAATTCCTTCGATATAAGTTGTATCTGTTAAAGTACCATCACCGAAATATCCTTTAGAAGAATTCCCAAGAACCATCATTTTATCAGAATTAGAATTGAATTTGACTTTCAATATGTAATATTCTTTTGTGGCTTGATATACAGAATCTGAATTGGTAGAAATTGTATACGATTTATTCGTGAATCCGGTTTCTGTAAATAATACAGAAGTGTCCTTAGTACATATATAATACAATCCTTTTGTATAAACTGAAGTAGAAGAAGTAGAAATAAAGAACCACCATTTTGAATCGGGTGAAATCCAGCAATCTCCTCCGACAACTCCCGTAATTGCAGATGGGATATTATAATAACAAGCCCAGTTAGATGCATCCATTATTTCTACACCCGTTGTATTTCCCATAGTTACAACATAAATCAAATAATCGAATTTATTTGTCACTTGTTTATTAAATAATCTTCCCAACAATATTGCTTTTTTATTAATTTCTCCTATTTTAATAAAACCAATATGATTCCAACTTATTGAATCTGGGTATGGATAATTAGTAAGCTCTCTATAATCAATTCGCTCATTTGATGATGTAGTACCTCCCGTTTTAACTTGAACTCTTCCTACTATGAAATAATAATTATTATAACCATATACACTGTAGTAATACCAGTTATTTTTGGCAGTAGAAATAACTGTTATTGTAGCAATTGCTTTTAATATAGAATAATTATTGAGCAACTTTAATAAATTATTTGACGAAAGTCCTAAAACATAAGCATTATTACTTCTTTTATAAGTGATTACTGCGTTAGGTGCAGTCGTAAACATATCCACTGAACCTATATAAAGAGAATACTGGAATATACATACATAATTAATTATATATAATTTACCGTTATCATCATTATATATAGATGCTTCACCATTTAAAATAGGGATAGACGGGGATAAATCATTTATATACTCCTTATTCTCCCAAAGAATATAATTTTCTTGGGTAAGTTTTATTAAGGAAGTTTCTTGAAGACTTGACGACTGTGTATTTGCACAAGAAAATCCAAAATAAACACCCGATGGTGATTTAAATGCTATTGCAAACGAATTACTGATAGCCAAAACATCATGCGATACATTTCGCATCAATAAGGTTGTGTAATATCCAGATGGTAGATTTTGACTGAAATATGGATTCATATTTGCTGGTTCTACATCACTCACCCATACCCCTACCTTTAGAACCTCTATCGTTATGGACTGGTCTTTGACGAGGGAGATTGAGGTGGTGGAACGGTTCGGATAATTCCATGTCCCGGTTCCGCTCGCTCCCCATGTTGTCGTACCTCCTGCTTCCCACCAATAGTTACCCGGCTTTATCTTCAATACCACCTGTCCGCTCGTGTTTGTAGTGCCGCTATATGCTGTGCTGGTATTGTTACTTGACAGCTTCACTATTACACCACTTCCTACGCTTGTTCCTGTATTCACGTTGTTTACCGTTATCGTTATCGTCACTTCACTTGGTACCAGCTTGATTGTAAAGTTAGAGGTATTCGTATTGGTGGTGTTCAGTGTCACGTATCTTGTCGCACTTACTACATATCTCATTGTGGTACCGGACACATATACAATCGCCTGTCCGGACGAGTTTGTAGTCAAGGTCTGTGTAGCGTAATTATTGGAATCTGAACTATCTCCGTTTATACCATATACTTTCATCGTTGCACCACTTACAGCCGCATTCGTGTAACTATTCTGTACAGTCACTGTTATACTCTTTATTGCAGTAGAATAAAATGCCGTAGCGTCACTGTTATGTCCTATATTGCTGAAATTATAATTAGGAGTGATGGAATACGGTGTTTCGGTTGTCGTTGTGCCTGTCACGAAATAATTCGCCAATTTTGCCGTTATTGTTGTTGTAATACCTGCTATCCATGTATATGTAGCCAGATAATACACTGCTTGGTTAGCTGTTAATGATACGGTTGTTGCTACTCCTGCTGTCGTGAATACTGGCTTTACCAAATTAGCAGTTCCCCACCATCCTAATACTGGCGTCGAAAATGGTATTTTTAGCCTAAATTCTGTACCTACACTCTTCGTCAATCTTACCGCATTCTGTGTAGTAGTTGCCAAAGGCATTGTTATCGTCGTGCTTCCGGCCACCCAATAACTCGTACCACCACCCCATGACAATGTGTAGGAACCTGCTATCATAGGACCGAAACTCACCTGGCCACTGCTGTTCGTACTCCCTGTAAACGTGACAGATGACAAACTCTTGTTCGTCAGTGTCACCGGACATCCGTTCGCGTTCCCCTTTACTGCGCTCTGATAATAATCCTTCATCGTTATTGTGATAGAAGAACTTGTCTCGCTCATTTTCAGATTAAGAGGGCTTGCTTGGCCTGCCGACAATGTACCAGTCAGTTTATTGTAGTTCGTCTTGGAAAACGAATATCCTCTGCCTATACTACTTCTGTATACAGTCCAGTTACCGCTACTGTCTGTCGTGCCTGTCTGTTCAAAATAGGAACATGATACACCGCTTATATTTGTCCCGTAATTAGAACTCTTTATGTTAAATGTCAGACGTGCCGTTATATTGAGTGTCATAGTCCAGGATTGATTTTCAGATACCCATGTCCATTCCTGGCTTGCATTGCTGTAATAACTTGCATTGTTTTTTGGTGTGTAGGTGTAATTTATACCTGCATATACCGTATTTGTTTTCTTTCCGCTCGCGTCCAATGTTATTTCTCCTGCCGGGGCATTCGAGCCTGTAGGTACACTTCTGACTATCACTGCACTACCTAACGGATGGGTTGCTGTGATGTTTGGAACTTTCTCAACAACCGTCAATGTCACCGTTCGCGTCGTTCTATTCATCGTCACTGTATAGGGTGATGTCTGTGTGGCGGTAACTGTTCCTACATAATTGTTAAAATACTGTGCCGTAGCGGTCATTTGTCTATCAAGTCCACTTCTATAGAAGCTTCCACCAGACGGAAGGGTTTGCCCGAAGTAGGTAATCGTTCCAGAAAGCGCATTACTTGTATTGTAGATGTTCGCTACTGTATTAATCACTATCTTTTGGTTGCAAATCAATTGTATTGTCCGCACTTGTCCTGCTGCCGTATAAGTCAACGCAGTATTTGGATTACTGTAATAATTAGCTCTTGTTGTCGGTGTAAATGTTACTGGCGTACCTAAATAGCATACGAAAGACACGTTACCGTTTGTATCAAGCGTCAAAGGACTTGTAGAAGCTGCCGGACTGAAATTCATCTTCATGGATGAATAAAGAGCTACAGTCCATCCAAACGTATTAGACGTAAATGCTTTTCTTGTTATTGTAACAGCATCAGTCGATTTATTATTATATGCGTTAATATTATTACTTCCATTACTAAATAAGAAATCTTTATTTGCAGAAACCATTTTGTCTACAGTACATATTTGGGTTATTTCTGCATACGATTTATTCTGCGAATTACTTCCACTGATATCAAATACTGATGCTGTATCTATCTGCCATGTAACGGGCTTACTTCCTCCGTCCAGATTAAAGAAATTGGTTGTTGAAAATTTACCGGAAGAACCACATCTTATATAGTGGGCATACCAAGTCCATACACTTGTTCCTTTATTGTCTGTAAGCCATTTTCTTGTTGCACTACCACCTGTTCCGGTTTCATTGCTCTGAAACGCCAGACTATATCCAGTAGGAATTTTTGCATGGAAAAACACTACAAATTCCTTATTAGCTGCTGTTGGTGTACTGAATGTAAAACCGCCTAATCCCGGACTTGTTGCTCCGGTAGAAGTCTTTATTTCCAAAACATACTGTGATTTGAATAACACTTCTTCACTCACTCCAAGACTTACTGTGGCAGTTGAACGTGTCATTACCGCATTGAACGGAGACGCGGTGTCTGACGTTATACTGCCTCTGTAATTACCGTGATATGTCGCTGTAATATCTACGTTTCTCGTTACAGAACTCCTATACAGTGATACATTTCCGCTACTATCTGTCGTGCCTGTCTGATGAAAATATGATACGGTAGCACCACTCAAATTTGTTCCGCTTGGCACGTTTGATTTGACGTTTATAGTTATCTTTGCCGTTACCGTCAAATCCATAGTCCACGACTGATTGGCGGCTGTATAGGTGTGTTTCTGTGTCGGGTTGTTGTAAAATTCCGGATGTCCCACTACCGTAAACGACATTTCCGTACCTATATATCCATTGAATGTCACTGCACCGTTCGCATCTGTTGTAAGTGTTCCGGTTGCACTTCCTGCCGTGTATTTTATCTGCAAGTTCTGATAATAAGTTGTTTGTGCTGGCGTTACTTCTCTTACTACAAGTGTAACTGGATTCGCTGCACGTGTCATTACCACATTGAACGGATTTGGTGAATTGTAAGCTATCTGTCCGGTATAGGATTCCAGATTTGAAGCGCTTACTGATATATTACGAGTGTTAGCACTCCAATATAATACTGCATTACCGCTACTGTCTGTTGTCTTCGTTTGACTGAAATAAGTTACTGTAGCTCCCGACACATTCGTTCCAGGCACGTTGTCCTTCACATTTACAGTTATCTGTTTTGCACAAGTGAGATTCATGTTCCATTTCTCACTGGATGTAGTAAATGTATGTGTTTGTTGATAATTCGTGTAAAACGGTCTTCTGTCCGGTGCTGATATGGTGAATGTGATAGGAATACCTAAATATGCCTCAAAAGTGTTTTTACCTGCATCTACTGTTCCATTTCCTGCTGCTGATGTATAAGCAAGTGTAAAGTTGGTATTATTGTCAAGAATTACACTCGCACCACCTGGTATCACTTCATATTGCTGCACTGTCACTACATGTTTGTTTCTCAACATAGTAACATTAAGCGGTGAAGCCGTGGTAGGTGCAATGGTTCCATTTACTGTACTATAATCCTCTTTATCCAAAGAATAGTCCTTTGTCAGTGCTGACCGGAACAATGAAGCGTTACCGCTTGCATCAGTTGTCACTACCTGTTCATTGTAAGTTACCGTTACTCCCTGGATATTGTTTTTCACATATACATCCTTTACATTGACCGTTATCTTTGAGGTCACATTCAAGTTGAACGGCCATATCACACCGTCTTCGGTCCATGTATAGGATTGTGTCGGGTTGCTATAAAAAGCCGGGTATGAATCAGTCGTAAACGTGTATTCCAGTCCCTTTATCAATAACTGATTAGTATAACCATTTTCATCCAAAGTAAGCTTTATCGTTCCTGCTTTGGAAGTCATTGTAATAGTCTGATTTGACAAATATGCTCTTCCGGCTGTTCCATACACCTCCGAAACTTGAATACCTGCGTTAATCAATTCATATTGTACTTCTACATCCAGCACTGTACCGCTTTCACTTTGGGGATGTGAAAATGTATCGGATGAAACTTCACCTGCAAGAACCTCATAAGTATATTCTCCTACCGGAACATTCTGCATGACTACCGTTCCTTCCGCGTTCGTCTCACCCTCAAACACAATGTTCGACAATACATTGTTTGTTACACGTACCAAAATTCCATCCGGTGGTAAAACTCCCTGTGTTGATACATGGAAAGTGACTGGATATTCCTTCGCCTCCAATTCAATATCCATTCTTGTTTCTGTTCCAGTAGGCTTGAAACTTCCGGTCTTGGTATTGTAATGCTGCTTGCTTACACTGTAAGACATATTTACCGGAGATATGTACATTTGCACTATCCCGTCCGTATCGGTCGTTCCTGTCTGGTTCACAGACATTCCGTTGAACGTCACTGATGCGCCACTTAACTCACCATACAGATTGGATGTGATATATACCGGAATTCTCTTTGAACATGTATATACAAGGTCTTTTGTGTTCGCATCTCTATAATTGACTGTAGCTATTGCACCGTTTCCAGAATAGAATCCTATTGGTTGCACCTGGAAACGTTCTGCAATTCCTGCATACACTGTTTTTGTAAATTGTCCGCTTGCATTCGTCGTTACATTCGCACCCGAAGATGTACTATTGTCGTTGTAATAGCATGCAAGCACAAGACCTGTCTTTACCGGATTTGATGCTGTAGTCGAAATAGAGGGTATTATTTCTTTTACCGTGAATGTGACTGATTTCGTTCTTCTTGTTAATACTGCTGAATGCGTCTTGTCCGTAGGCAGATAGATGTTTTCTGTCTTGCTGTTGAAATTACTGTTTCCTCCTCCATAGGTTATCGTATAATTTCCAGGCGGTATATTGAAATTTCCATTTCCTTGTGATGTCAATTGTCCGCTTGCATCCGTTGTTCCAGAAAAACTATATGATTGTGAAGATGTTCCGCTCCATGCACTCGTAACCGTTACCGGACAACTTTCTGCCGCCTTGGAATAGGGGTTACTTGCTGTCAATGTCAGACTGAATATCATTGCAGCATAACCCATGATTATATCCATATAATCAGCCGACAACGGGGGTGTGAATGTTCCGGTCTTTTTCGTATGGTCTGTTACTGTACACTCATAGCTCATTGCAATAGGTGAAATGTACACTCTTGCCGAACCATCACTTCCGGACGTAACGGTTTGAGGCAGTGACATTCCGGACACCTTTATAGTCGCATTTTCAAGCGGTCTTAGGGTATTCTGCTGTTTTACTCTCAATTCAAGCCTTTTTGAAGCCGTTATTTCCATCAGTGTAGGTACACTCGCACCGAAGCCCCAGTTCTTGATTAGCAGACCTTCATTCTCATAGAAACCTTTCTCCTTTATTGTCAACTGATAATCAATTCCCGGCATCACTTCTGGAAATATCTTTCCTGCCGCATTCGTCGTATATTCCCGTACATTATCATTGTACATATTTTTTACCGAAACGACAATTCCGGCCTTAACCGGATTGAAGTTCAGAGCAGCTTTCTGTTCAGCAGTTATCTTTACAGTCACCTGGCTTACCGGGGTCGTTATCGTCACGTCCACATAGAAAGCCCTTGGCTCTGCATCACGTGTCACATTCGGCTGCACTGTCAACATCGTACCTTCCAAAGAAGCTATTTCGTCATTCGATATATTGAATTTCAATTCAGCACCTCCACTTGTAAAATCGTATGGCTCATCCTCACCACCAATTTCTGCACGTCTGAAAGTCTTTACATGTTCCATTAAATCGAACGTCACCCCTTTGTTAGGAACAACGAAATTTTCCGGTGTATGAACTATGTAATAATAACTGTCATTGGATAACGTCTCGGCTGTATTTTCACCACTGAACCTTACCGTAGTAGCATCACCGGACACACCGGGAATATTCTCTATTACGTCAACTTCCGGTTCGATTTCCCTTCTTGTCATAGTGAAAGGAAGGTCTATATCCTTCAGTTTTTCGAGTGTTATCGCCTGGTTTTCTACTGCGTCATAATATCTGTGTGTCGCGTTCCAGGTATATTCCCCTGCTTCCGCTCCAAGCTGCAACACACCTATGTCATTCGTGTAGCCAGAATCCACCTTAATTCCGGTCCCTTTGTTTATCAATTCGATATATACACCAGAAATAGGAGCCTTTGTTATCGCGTCCGTTGCGGTATATGTTATTACCGTGTCTCTCAATTCCAGGTAAATTGTTTCCGGTACATCCTGGTCCTTGATAGTCACCGTTCCGGTGTATCTCTTATAGTTTCTATGCGTTACCGTATATTCATAGTCACCGTTTCCAAGTGTCACGCTTGCAACACCGTTAACGTTCGTTACACGCGTCTCTCCGTTTATCTGCAATTCTGCACCCTGGATATAGTTGCCGTTTTCAATGTCCCGTACAGTCAAGCGGAATGTATAGAAAGCCTGTTCCAATTCCACAATTTTAGAAACTTCCGAACCTTCAACCACTACAAAATCATTAACGGACATATAACCGGACTTGAAAGCCGTATATTCATAGGTCCCGTTCGGCAAGCTTATAATCGCTATACCTTCCTTGTCTGTTAGATAGGTAGAACCATTTATCTTTATCGTTGCTCCTTCCAAAACCATATGGGTAGCAGAATCCAGCACTGTAAACTTTATCGCATACGGAATTGCCGTCATTTCGACGAGAATACAATTAGGGTCTTCTCCGACAATCTCAATTTCCTTTACAAGGTCTTGATAATCTTCTTTTGCAACCCTCATTTCATATTTCCCGGTTTGCAGCCCCATGCTTGCCTGCCCTTCGTTATCCGTCTTTTCCTTTATGTCATTTATTGTGATGTTTGCTTCCGGAATATAAATACTTCTGTTTCTGTCAATTACAGCAAAATTTACATTCATTTTTGTAAGGAACATTCTTTGAAATATATCTACTGGCTGATTTTCAACCGTAAATACACTTTCTATGGTCTGGAAACCCGATTTTTCAAGCTTGTATTCATAGGTTCCCGGCTCCAAATTAATGACCGCCTGTCCCTTATCGTCCGTTTCAGACGTGTACACGCTTGTCGTCACCTTGACACCCTGCAAAGGCGCTTCTCCTTCATATACAGTAAACGTAACCGAATAGGGTGTTGCAATGAAATCATTTATGTTTATATAAATAGGGTTGTTCAGAACGACAAACTCCCCTGTCTTTTGCGTCCAGTTCGTTTTTGATAATATGTACGAGTATTCCCCATTTTCCAAAAGAATGTTGGCCGTACCGTTACTGTCCGTAATGATTACCTTGTTTCCTATTGTTATGTATGCACCCGGTACGGCTACATTCTTGGTATTGGTTACGGTAAACGAACACAAGTATTTCTGTGACGCTATAACCGATTGAGAGCCTTTATATATATCGCTTTCTCCTGCCGGATAGAAAATATTAGACAAGCTGCTACCCGAATCATACAGAATGTTTCCTTCCAGGTCTCGCATTCTGAATCCCTTAATACGAGGCAACATATTCAAAGGCACTTCTTCGTCAAAATAGGGGAAGAAGTATTCGTCCGGTACATACTTCACGCCTTCCGCAGTCTTCACAACTTCCAGCAAATCATCCCATTCTACCTTTTTGCCTGCTTCCCAGAAACGGAAATCCAAATACTTAGTCATTGCAATCTGGATATTTTTTCTTACATCCGCAATCACTGCATTAGGTGACAATTCCACACGGAAATCTACCCCCTCTTCACCACCTACATACATCCATTTTGCGTTTTCAATCACAATTCCAAGCGTATTCCCCTGCAAATCAAGTTCGGTCAATCCGAAATAGGGTGTAGCTTTTGTAAGCAATTCTTCCAATTCATCGTCCGTAAAGAAAGACCCGTTTTGGGTTACAAGGTAGATGTGCGTCTTTCCGTCCTCACCCAGCCCGACATTCATAACCTTTAAAATGCGCGGGTCCAAATCCTGGAATATTTGCGTCCAGCCTTCCATAGTGTCGGTGGAAAGCTTGTTGTTGTAATTTATTATTCTGTTTCTGAATGTTTCATCGTCCTCATAATCACGTCCACCAATAGCTGCATATTCATTCGTGCACTCTATATGTGTCAACGGTCTTGGTGATACTTCGGTAATACTGTTCGCCTCCACATTGGTAGCAGACCCGGTGATAACGCTTCTTACACTGATATATCCATATCCCGACTTATCAACCGTAAAAGGCTGGTCTACAGTAAATTGCACTCCGTTCTTTGAAATAAACTTTGTCCCTACCTCATAATGCGTGCCAGGCTCGGCAAAAACACGTACATAAGTAGAGGAACCAAGCGCTTCTTTTCTCGGACTTACACCGAACAACGCGGCTGATTTGTCCAGATATTCGCCTGTTGCCGACTTTGGGAAAATCTGCGCCTCCACTATGGCAATATCCTTTATCGCTTTTTGCGCCACCTTTGCAGTACCATAAGCGACGCCATTAAGTACAGAACCGTCCGCAATGTTTGAAACGCGGTCGGTCTTGTTTAAAAACATTTCAATCCACAAATTCTTTAAATTTGCAATCGTATTCGCTGTTTTAGTAATCATTGTAAATATATTTAAATAGGAACATTAATAACAAAATCTTCTCTCGTCACGGTTGTAGCCTTCACCTTCATAAACACCGCGTCTTCTTTTTTTACCAAATCAAGAAGCTCTGCACTCGCCCATCGGTTATCTCTTTGGAACATGTTCATAAGGGCCTTAAATATTACCGGGTATTGTATTGCATTTGTTGTCTGACCTACAAAATCAGATGGAAGTCCGTAGTCCTTGAATTCCGGAATACAGCCTTTCAAAGCCTCCAATATGATTTTTAATGCCTGCTCCATAGATGTACCGAATTTCTTCACCTTCAAATCATCATTCTTAAACTCAAACTCCGTATCTATGTCTTTACCCAACACGTTCTCGCCTACCAGTGTATCTACCACATTATCCACATAATTCACACCGACATTCCGAAGATTGACTGCAAATGTATTGCTTCCTTGTCCTGCCTTATAGTCCTCTTCTATAATGTATTGTGGTGTGGTTATAGAAGTCCAGTCGTCTTCCGGGTCCGTCATTGCAATTTCTTCCGCTACATTCTCAAACGTCTCGCCTGTCCTTAGCTGCTTGTCAAGCTGTAGGGTGTTCTGTCTTCCAAGCGTTGCACTTCTTAACCATCTGTCAGAATTTTTTATTGTCAATATCTTTGTTTCCACTTCCGAAAAGTTGTCTAATATTTCCCACATAGAAATATCGTCCAACTTGTTTTCATGGAGTTGAAACATAGGCTCTACGATATTGATTTGCGCTATCATCTTGTCAAGTTCGTAGAATGACTGTGCGTTTATCTCTCCTCCCTGGTAATAGTCCACTATATAGGGATAATGATTGTTGCAGAAGTCCACATAACTCTGGAAGAACTTCTTTATGTCGTACCCGGTTATATTCTTAAATTTGGCGTATGCCGTTTCCATTACCACGTCCATCCTTCACCCCTTTCTTATAATAATGTTGCTAAAGAAGCCGCCAAATCATTTACACCTTTCTGTATTGCAGCAGCCGTACAAATTTTAGTGAGTGCCGTTTTCGCTTTCTGTTCTCCTGCCACCGCTTCTATAGGGGCTATCGCTGTCATTGTAAGCGAATATTCCCATATCATGTTGCGCTGTAAACTTTGGTTCAGTACAAGCCCAGTAGGAGGCACAACAACCAAATAACTCTCACCCAAAGCCATATTATAGAAGTAAAGACGGAATGGCAAACCGTCCTTATCCACACCGTTACTTTTTGATATGATAGCTTGCAATATCTTCGTGCATCCATATCCATTTTTTACAGATGGGTCAAATGAAGCTGATTTTAAAGAATTCGTACTTTTCCCCGAAACATCGCTTAAACTCCATTTTCCGGCTGACAGACTATAGGCCGCTCCTGCCAAACTTGACGCACCACCGCCAAGCGACAACAACAACTTGAAAGTACGTCCGAAATCTCCTCTTATCGTTATATCCTGCGGTACAAAAGTAGGAGAAGACAACACCGTAACGCCCCCTGCCGTATTCCTTATGTTTTCCCTTTTTGCTTCCGTCTTGCTTATCGCATTCGGATTAATGGGGAATGTAAAAAAGTCTATCGTATTGTTCTTTGAATCTGCCAATTCAAGCGTACAGAGATACACCTCAAAATCGTTCGGAAATTGAGATGCTAATATAGCTCTTCCAGCCGTCTCTATCAAAGACCCTGCTTTTTGTATTGCTGCCTGCGCGACGTTTGCCATAATCTTTTCTTATCGTTTTCAAAAATACGAAATTATTATCAATCCGAAAAAGTTACCGTACTTTTTATTCCGTCAAACTGCAATGGGTTAACTACCGCTACCGCACCGACCCCAGCACCGAATCCGGCTTTACCTCCATCCATCGCAGCCGAACTTGCAAGCGCTGTTTGCCATGCGTTCTTTAGCGTCATTATCTGATTCTCTACATTATTCAATAACTGTATTAATGTATTCGCCAGTGTTAGAGGTTCCTTCGCATTGTTTATATTGACTTTCTGTCCGGTCATAAGCTTTATTAGGTTCTGCGTTAACTGAATCATTTCCGCATCATTGTCATATCCCAGCACTACACCGCTTTCATCCATTGTTATATGGCTTTTCCCGTCGTGGAAATTAACGTCTACAGTGTTGGGGTCGGCCTTTATTACGGTTGTCTTGTCCTGGGTCTTCCACGTAAAATTAGCCTCTTCCATGTTCATAGTGAAACGCCTTATCTCCTTATCCTTTTCTTTCACGTCCTCGACCACATTAACAACTTCCGCAATGACTTCGTTATATCCGGTTACCTTCACTTTTTTAGAAGCCACTATCTCGGCTTCTCCCGAACTCTGTAATCTTATCTTATGTTTTTCGTTACCTCCTAATGTAACGTTAAAATTTACGGGCTTCTCTATAGAGGTAAGGTTCATGTTCCATTCCTGGTTGCGTGGGTCTATCGTCATAGACATAGTTACTCCTTCCACCTGTTTTTTCATCCGTATAACATCCTCGCTCCATGCCGGAACCTCATCATTCCCTATAAAGGTGCCTATAACTGTAGGCTGATTAAGAAAATCGCTGCTCGCTATCATTACCTGGCATCCCTTCTCACCCGGTTTTTCGGGAAACCATATGTTATTGATAGCCTCGTTGGTAATACGTGCATCATTACGGAATATACCGCCTTCCATCATCACGGCAACTATATTCGTCCTAAATACCGTATCTATATACGCTTCCCTGCCTACATCCGTGGGTATCATTATATACCCCTTCATTATAGGCGGCAAATTGTTACTGCTTATTCTTGGTTCTCCTCCTGCCATTAATCAAGTCCTCCAAAAAAATTTCCTGTTCAAAAAATAATCAAACTGCTGCTTGTCAACCATCGGGTTGTCGTAGGAGGTTATCTGTCCGCTTTCCGCTTCCTTCGCCTTCTGCCTCAAACCGCTTAAATCCACCAACTTAAAGTAATCGGGTGTAAATCCGGACGCTGATTTTTCAGAAACCGAATTGTCGTTTCTTTTTACCGCTTCCATCAGATTTCCTTTAAGTATGGGTACATAGAATCCTCTTTCCACTTGTAAAACGGTACGCCTGTCTACCCCGTCACGGTTAAATGATATAGTGTTGGTTACGTTCGTCACATAGAAAAACTCGTTCGTACTTTGGTTCAGCACGAAAGTTCCCACCTTTATGCGTCTGTCCCCGTTTATCTCTATCGTTCCGCACCGGGTAAAAGGTACATACATGTTGCTTTCTACAAGGTAAATCAAGTCATTCAGCATTGTTGCCTGGTAGGTAGAAAATATCTTCTGATTTTCCGCTCCGTTCTGTATCATGCGAATACAGTACATATCCACGAAATCCATTTTCCTGTTGCCCCATCGTTCCACATATTCTTCCAGATACACAATAGGGACAAAAGCCAATCCCGGCTTGTCACGTCCACCTACCTGTGCATTCTGTGCGTGTAACTGGAACCAGGTGTAAACCCGTGGGTCGTAGCTCAGATTATACGATATTACATTATCCGGTGTTATCGTAATATAGTTTTCCGATTTGAAAGCGTCTTTTATCGCCTTCTCCGTAAACGGTGGCTGTCTTACAATAACATCAATCGTGTTTATATAGGTGTCAAAGAAAAATTCTGTCAAAGGATATTGACAAATACGCTCCATGTACTGCATCAGTGTTCCGTTCGGGTTTCCCAGCCCCGTATCTGTCACAATCCTTTCCATTATATCCCCAGACATTTGTAGCTTAACAATCTGCCATATCCCCCTCACCTTCAAATCCTGCTGCCCCGGAATGCTGTATGCCGTTATCCGCTTGTCACCCCATGAAGAAAACACTTCATCACTGCACACCCCAATAGAAGACATTATATTAATAATAAACCAAATACATTCATTTATTGTTTTGTACCCCAAATTCCATACAAATTGATACTCACCACCGAACACATTACGTCCATTCCATACACCACCTGTTTTTCTTAATAACCAGTTCTGTACAGTATCATTGACATTTTCCAAAGGTATGAAATAACTTCCGTCCTCCACAAACATTTTTGCAATATCGCGTCCGCTTATGACGGTACTCTTTGAATTGTCTTCCGAAGAATAGGTTTCCATTACACTGTCCACAAAACCTATCATATCCCAAACATTATAGTCCGGACCGTTATTGGCAAGCTTGTTCAACGGTACAAACAAATCATTGGCATTTTCACTGTCCGAACTTCCTTCCAGTCTCAACCGCTCAAACCGGATAAACACTATGTCGTTTATCTGTACCACTTTTTCAAGATAGGATTTATAATCATATCCTTTAGGGGTTACAACTGGGAATATATCATAATATCCTGCACCGTACACGTTCGACATATTGGCATCCTTGAAGGGTGTTATGTTAATCGAAAACATGCCGTTCTTGAATCCTTTGTCGGTAGAACATGTATTGACGAACTGGCTTACATCCACAACCTTGTTTATAGCCTTACAGTATATCCACACCTTAATGTTTATAGGTTGTACTTTTGTCCTTACCGACATTTCCTCGTCCAGTGCAACCACATTGTCAGCTACATATCCTTCCTTATCTTGTAGAAGCTTTGTCAAATTTTCAGACCAATAAGCCGAAAAATCGCGTTGCTTCATGAACATATCGCTCTTTGACGCTTTTTGAATGAGCAAAGGAGAATCCTTTATAGGAAAAGAAAGTGGTGTATTCGGTTTGATATACGGCAAATCCTTATTAGAATACTCGTTCTTGTACTTCTCTTTCTCCCAATCGTCATATGTGGCCCAGATAGCATCCAGGTTTGAAATTTTGGAAATCTCGTTTACCACGTCCATAAATTCCGGAACCGACAGTTTCTTTGCTTCCGGTGTATCTGGCCCCAGTCCCTTTTGCCAATCGTCTATAAACGTTTGGGGTTCTACGTTGTACTTATAACTCTGTATGTTAAATATATTTACTTTCATCGTTCTTATCTTTCTGCTGGAATATTACGACTTTTTCCTGCTGTAATTATATCCAAGAATCCTTTGGATATGGACATTTGAATACCTTTCAATAAAGCATCCCAATCGGAGCTACCTGCTTCTTTATATGCACCAGAAACAAGTTTCGTGTCTTCTACTATTTGTTTCGGCATTCCTGCATAAGTATCTATTCTATCTTTCACACCTGCCAATATTGCGGTATCTTCTTTAATACTGTCCAGAACTTTTTTTATCTCTTTCAACTGATTTGCACCTTCCGACATCTGGCGATTCATATTACCTGCCAAAATGGTTTCCCCTGCGCCTACAGTCCTCCGTGCTGCGTCCCTGTCATAAGCTTCTGTAGGGATTTCCTTAATTCTTTGGCTTGATTGTCTATACAAGTCAAACAGATTGCTTACAAGCTTGGATGGGTCACTGTCCTTTTGTATCGTGGAATTGATGTCACTCCAAGACAAATTAGGGAATATTTCGGACATTGCCAAACGTAACTGTTCAGAACCTCCCCCGGTACGTTCTACAACCCTATTCAAGAAGTTTTCCATAACTTCGGGGTCTGCCGCTCCTGCACGTATCTTTTCCAGTTCTTCCTGGATTTCCGAATAGGATGTTTTGTCCGGCATAACTTCCTGGATAGACCGTACAAGCATTGCATTCGTCACCTCATCTTTTGATATTCCTTGTCCGGTGAATGCTTGCTGTACCCTTTCAAGCTGTCTTCCCTGCAATCCGGTTGCCTGGCGTATTCCGCTAAACATCGCTGCAAGCTGTCTTGCATCAAAATCACCACGTTTGGAAAGAATCTGGTCCGACTGTGTAATGAAAGTATCTAAACTTTCTTCCATTGTAGAGGCTATCTGTTCAAACGGAATGCCTAAATTTTTCATTGCCTGCTCGAACTCTCTGATAATTGCAGAAGCCCCGGTACCCGAATTCTGGTCTCCGAACCTCATTGCACCCTGCAAACGGTTGACCGCATTAGGTGACAATCCGAACAATCTTTCCGCAGCCATTACTGACTGCGTTTCTTTTACTGCATACGGGTCGTATTCATTGCCACCGACAAAACGCCCCCCTCCTGCACGTATCAATTCGGCACGTCTTCCAAGGTATGAAGCGTAATCCATACCAAGTGATTCGGCTGCATAACTTCCTTCCCTTCCGGCTTGTCTGAACGCTTCCCCGGCTGATACACCCATAACCTGTGCATACGGGATAACACGTCTTTCGCCTTCCGCGTATTTCCCGAAAGTTGCCATCATCTTTTCTGCTGCAAGCTGTGCTGGCAACTCTATGCTTTTTGCTATCGTGTCACCAATTAGAGGAATCCACCTAAAAGCGTCTGCCTGGTTAGCGGCTTGTAACCGTGTATAATTTGCGGCCGTTTCCACGGTTCCTTGGTATTGGGAACGCGCTTCAAATTCCTGCTGCCGGAAATATCTTTCTGACAATACGTTCTTGGCGGTATTGAATGCCGTCAAAGCCCCCAAACCGCCCAATATTCCTTTTAATCCTCCTCCGAATATATTTAGCCCTCCTCCTATTCCGCCTGTACTTCCGGTAGGTGGTACAATACCGCCAGGTGTCCCCGTTCCACCTCCGAAACCCGAACCGGAAACGGCTTTCTGCATTTCTTCCAATATGTTTTCTGCACTGTCTTCTATAACAGATACAGAATTTGCAATAGTTTCCAGGTAACGGGTAATACTGGTTTTTTGATTTTCCTCACCCGACCCTTTTTCAAGTCCTCTCAAAGCGGAAATGACGTCACGTCCTATGTTATCCGTTACCGCTCCCAGTCTTGTAATTGCACGTATTATCCCCTCGTCCGAAAACTTGATTTCCGTCTGTCCGTTATCCGTTATTTCCGGTCTTCTCTGTATTCTATCGTCTTCCCTTAATAGAGGTCTGTTCGGTTGTTCTGAAACGACCTCCAAATTCCCCTTTTCCCTTATAGCGGTTGTATTCTCCGTTATTGTCTGGGTATTCTTTTCAATATTTACAACATTCTCGGTTATATTCTCCGTATGCCGTGAGTTGTCCGTTCTGTTTTCACTGTTGTCCTGGAAGTTCTTGGAATTATCAACGTTCGTAACGGATTCGTCTATATTCTCGACGTGTCTGTTTATCTCCCTTAATATTTCCTTCTGCGTTTCCTTTGTTGTCGGTTCTTCTCTTTCTACACCTCTTTCTATAGGGGTAACTCTTTCC
>ENA-OPFG01000103-OPFG01000103.1-human-gut-metagenome-genome-assembly--contig:-NODE-103-length-55659-cov-5.556165_pt1 | contig 55659 bp, 50 predicted proteins | sample MGYA00241304_ERZ501542 | MGnify/ENA primary metagenome ERZ501542 (study PRJEB25962, sample SAMEA2042427) | human gut metagenome | biome: human gut; feature: human-associated habitat; material: faeces...
ATGGACTATTTTTTATTCAATTTTTCAGGTGTGCAATTTCATTATACAATGAGCCGAAAAAATGCAGCATGATATCATTCGCCGTAAAGCTCTTAGCCTTCAACGCCTTATAAAAAGGATTATGCCGGATTTTTCTGCTGTCTACGGAAATAAAGCAGTTCTTGCCACCGGCGTTCTGACGAAAATACATATATTCACCCAGCCAGCTTTCAATACGCCTGCGCTCATTGTCATAGCTGCGGGCGCTTTTATCCGCAAAATCAGCTCTGCTCTTAAAGCCAAAGACATAAAAATCACGCATCAGCAGGCGTATATTATCAAAGTTTTTTATTAACTCATTAAATGCCACAAGCAGCACCCTCCTTCCGCAGCAAATACGATGAACAGTATTCCAAAAAATATGCTGATAACTCAGCGCCACTTTTTTACTTAAGCACTGATTTATCTTTAGTATAGCACATAATAGTGACAGATTTTGTCTATGTCAAATAATTGAATGCGTCCTAAAATAAAAAAAGCAAAGGCAGCTTTTTCTGCGGTTTTCATAGGCAGCAAGAAAAGCGCAGCTATCAGCATGCTTTATGCATGTGTAACAGCTGCGCTTTGGGGTTACTGCAGATACTTCAAAAACAACGCATTAAGCTCGTCGTATCCCTGCCTGCGTTCCTCCGGCAGGCTCCTAATTTTCTCTTTAAGACGCGGAAATTCTTCTTCAATAAAATTATTTATCTCGTCCACTCTCGGAATCAGCTTCAGCTCCGGCACCTCCATCTTGATGCGCAAAAGCTCCTGTACGGATTCATAAAGATATGCAGGCAAATCAGCTGCAACCAATTCTGCAAAACGCATTGGTGGCGGAGTATTGGTTCTTAAAATCCATCTGCAGGCAAGCAAAGGCCGCAAAACATAAAAGTACTTTTTAGCTCGCACCATCTCTCCCCGCAGATACTCCCGATAGTTGCCGTCTGCCATATTCAGGTAATGATAAAGTCCGCTCTTCGCTGAAAAATAGTTTTCCATAAGGGGAATAAATTCTTGGCTGAAAGCAGTTTCCCTATAAACAATCGGTGATTTAAACCATTCGAATACCGACGGATTGGAGCGATGCAAAAGCCTTAACGCCTTCTGCAAATCCCAGCCGTTGACATCCAGCAAATCGTTAATAGGAAATTCCAGCACATCCCTCGTCTGTTCTAATTTTAAATAATAATCACGCGGACGCACATAAATAAAACGTACATCAAAATCACTGTCCGGAGATTCAAAACCCCATGCACGGCTTCCAGATTCTACTGCATGGAGAATCCTGACGTTTTCCTGTTTTTCGATCTGCTGTAATTTTTCAATGATAATTTTTCGCATTGTCACCACACCTCACCCTCGCTACGCGTTAATTGTATTTTACACTACGAGCGCCGGAAAATCATTGATAAAAATATGCGCACTTGCGAGCTTAAAGGTTATGTGCGGATTTTGCCGAAAGCCTCAGCCCTCATCCTTGATGTTTTCTATTTCATCCTGCACATCATTACGACGCTCTTCTAAATCGTCGTAGCTTTCACCGTTAGCCTGTCTTTCCGCTATTTCATCCTCTATATCAGACTTTTCTTCTTCAAGATTCAACAGCTCTTCTCTCGAAGCATACGCATAATTATCTTGAGAAAAAATAAACGGCAAGACAGCAAACAACGACATTATCAGCAGCGCTTTAGCTATAATTCTTTCTTTTTTCATAATTGCACCCTACGAAAATTTATCCTCTAAGTTACTTTTTAATCGTGCATGGACGCAGACCATCAAATTCATGGATGCTTAAGGTTCCTCCCTTAGGTATAGCAATAACGCTTTCATCATATTTGCCGGACACAAGCTTCTCCAGCACCTTGTAAGGCCCCGGCAGACGCGTAAGCGTTCCTCCTAAAAGCTTTACCAAAGACATAATATAAGCTTCAACCTCTTGCAAAGCATACGTTCCTGTATCAATGATGTAAAAATCCGTAAAGCCCTTATAAAGCTGCTTCAGAAATGCTTCTGCTTCTTCCTGCCCACGCTCCTGCACCAGCTTGGTATAATCTATCGTAGAGTTCTTCATAAAGTTCATCCAGCTCTTGGTTATAAAAACCGCTCCGTCGGGACGCTTGATACCGGAGCCTGTCAAAAGAACGTCAATGCAGTCCATAGTACGCGGCACAGCAATCGGACAGGTTGTTGCCTTTAAATCGCAAGTAGCCTTGCCACATCCGGAAACGCAGATAACTATCTCCTCTGCTTCTGTATTTTCATCAATAATCCTTTGCAGCGTCTCATGCATCTTCTGCGGATTGCTGTGCAACGCAACATTAAGATAAGTTACCTTGCCATCAAAGCCTATTTTCTTAATGGTGTTCTCAAGCTCTTTTTGCAGTGTAATGCAGGAATATATTGCTCTTTTACCCATGATATCAGCTCCTCATCTATACTCTTTTGATTTTTGTCACTTTTTTTAATTATATCACTCTCATATGAATCGTAAAAATAAAAAGGCTTCTTCAGCACATTATCTTCACATAAGCTTTCGAGTATTTCTTTATCAGTCTAAGATTTATAATTCATCTTCCCAATCGTTTTAAAATTTACTGCTAAACTACATTCACCGGAAGCAACAGAAAATTTGCCAAACACAAAATTTAGTACTATAATAGGAAATGCATTTTTGATAAATTTATTGTTTTCGAGAGGGGTTAAAAAATGCTTTTAAACGAAAAAAATTCACGTCTTACCTTATGCGGTGAGCTAGCACTTTTGGTTGCAGTAATCATCAACAGCTTCAGCGTCGTGCTCATGCTCTACTCCGGTTCCGGCATCAGCGCCATCAGCAGCGTTCCCTTTGCCTTCAGTGAAGCCTTTCCTAAGCTCACACTCGGTACATGGACCTACATTTTCCAAGGCCTGCTTATCGCCAGCCTGATGTACATGCGCAAAAAATTTATCGCGTCCTATATGTTCAGCTTTGTTGTAGGCTTTGTGTTCAGCCAATTCCTTGATTTGTTTGAGCTGTATATCAACATGCTGCCGCAGGCCTTTTCCTGGCGTGTTCTGTATTTTGTCGTAAGCTATATTTTAATCTGCATCGGCATTGCTTTGTCCAATCGCTGCGGCCTGCCCATTATCCCTACGGATCTGTTTCCGCGTGAGTTGAGCACCATCATAAAAATCGAATACGCTAAAATCAAAATTACCTTTGATGTCACCTGCCTAGCTATCACGGCACTGCTGACACTGTTCTTGCTGGGGCATATAGACGGACTGGGAATCGGCACTATTTTAGCAGCCTTTACCATGGGTAAAGGCGTAGCCTATGCCGGTCAATATTTAGATAAAAACTTTCAGTTCATGCCCTATTTACAGAAAAACTAAAGAGAGATTACTGTGAAGCGCAGCATTAAGAAGCTTGGTTTTAACATCAAGTTTCTTAATGCTGTTTTTATTTTTCACATCAGCCTCTCGTTCCATGATAGCTGAAGCAACCATCTTTTTGATCAATAAAAGTGTAGCAGATGTTGAAACCCGCAAAGTATTTTCTATCATATTTCTTGTAATCCGCTAACATTAGCTTTATTTACAAGCTTTAAATCACATGATATAATTTAGTTGTTGGAAGAGTGTCGATTGGCATCAACCGTTGATACTCGTACTCCGAATTGATGCAGCTGATGCTCTGACTGTCATCCTTATAACCAAATACTATAGAACAGGATTTGAACCCTTAGGCATAAGCGCGGCATTGTAAGTCGCATCACTTGGGCCTGTTGGTTCAATCTTTTTTTATATAAAAACAAATCTGGCTGCAGATAATACAAATCCCTGACTTTACATAAGGTAAGGCCAGGGACTTTTTGTTAGGATGATTTCCTGTCGACTAGGAAAGATATACTGCTATATTCATGTTAAGCTTTCCTCACTATAATTAGCATTCCAATAAGAATTACAGCTATCTATAAATGCTCTTATTTCTTTTTTATTTTCACTTTCTTTCCTGTAATACACATTAACATTATATACTGTTGCCGGATCATTTATTTTATAGAATACCAGCTTATCTGATGGCTCCATATATTGTATCATAGCCTCTCGCATAAAAATAATCCCCTGACCGGAATTCGCAACGAAATACATTAACAGAAAATCCTCCATATATGAAACAACTTTAGGATTAATACCGCTATTGCGGAATATTCTGCGAGCCCTACGATACATTTCTTTAGTTTTCACATGTAAAATAAAAGGATAATCAGCAAAATAACTGATGGAAACGCTGCTATACTTATCACTGTTTGCAGCTCCGGCAACTACATCCTGATAGCTTAAAGCGTATTTTTTTATGTAACTATTAATCGCATAGCTTTTAGGTACGGCAATAATTACCTTTTCCTTTAATAAAGGTACACTAGAACAGCCTTTAACGCGCCTCTGATGAGTCGTAATGGCAAAATCGTAAATGCCTTTCTGTATTCCTGGAAGCGCTTCCTCAGTACGCTTCTCAATGAGCTCTATCTCTATGTCACGTGAAAGCTGTGATTTAAATTTCTCAACAAAATTCGCAAGAAAATGCGTAAACAAAAAAGCATAGCTTGCTATTGTTATTTTTCTAACACCATTCTGCTCTTTACAATTTAAGTCGTAAAGCATTTTTTCTTCAATGTCTTTTATCTTCTTAGCTGCATTAACATATATAGTTCCTGCATTTGTAAGCTGCAGAGGCTTGTATTGCCTATCAAAAAGTTCAACACCCAGTCGTTTTTCTTCTTTTTTTACTATTGCACTTAAGGCAGGCTGGCTGATAAATAAATTTTCTGCTGCCTTGGATACGCTTTTGAACTTTGCAATAGCCAAAATATATTCCATAACTCTTTCCATAATTGCCTCGCCAATACCATGAATAATAAATACACAAATAATTACAACTTAATTTCTACTTCTGCTATACCATCGAAAAACACTGTTAACAAGCTATTTCCGGCAAAAATAATATAGCTTTTTTTGTATATTAAAACATAGTTTTTAGTATTGGTCAAGTCACTGATTATAAGATATATTATATATAGTGATTGATATGCAGTGCAAAGCGACATTTCTCAATATTTCACGTAGAAAGCTTTGCACAACTCTGGAGAGTCCCTTATGGGCGCCGAAGGTGGAAAAGAAGTAATTCTTGAGTCTCTCAGGCCAAAGGACAGAGCATTATAGCTATTACCAGACTATAACCTCTAGAGTAAAAACTAGAGGTTTTTATATTTTTTAAGGAGAGTGAATACATGATTGATTTAAGAAGTGATACCCTTACAATGCCTGACCGAGCAATGCTAGAAGCAATTTTAACAGCTCCGCTCGGAGATGATGGACGTACTGACAAAAATAATCGTGGTGAAGATAAGACTATCAATGAATTAGAGGATCTGGTAGCGGCAACTACTGGTAAAGAATCAGCCTTGCTTTGTCCTACCGGAACTTTCGCTAATACTGTAGGTGCTCTCTTATGGGCCAAAGCTGGCGAAAAAGTACTGGTACACGAACAGCAGCATATGTTGTTAACCGAAAAGTTCCTTTTCTCCGATCAGTTTTGTCGTATGGAGCCCATAAAATATCCATTTAATGCTAATAACACTCCTGATATTGATGCCATTGATAATCTTTTGCAGGAAAGCGGAGCAAAACTAATCTGCATAGAAAACACTCATAATTTTTCAGGCGGTTATGTAATTCCCGTAGAGGAGATGGCAAAGCTCCATGCTGTGGCAGATAAATATGGAGCCAAAATTCATATGGATGGAGCAAGACTTTTCCATGCTACTGCATCCCTAGGCGTAAACGCAAAAGAAATCTGCCAATACGTAGACTCTGTAATGGTTTGCATTTCTAAAGGTATCGGCGCTCCTGTTGGTGCTCTTATGTGCTCTACTAAAGCCAAAGTTGATGAAGGTAGAGAAATTCGTAAGATTTTGGGTGGCGGATGGCGCCAAGGCGGTGTTTTTGCTGCACCCGGTATTTATGCCTTCAAGCATAACATCAGCCGCATGATTGAGGATATTGAGAATGCACGTTTAACAGCCTCTTTATTACAAGGCAAATTACAGCATATTTCCTTGCAAAAAGAAGTGCAATCCAACATTCTGGTTTTGGATTTGGCAGGAGCTTCAGTATCGCCCTCAAGATTCTGCGAAATGGCAAAAGAAAAGGGCCTTTTAATCAAAACAGTGCTCAAAACCTGCGTGCGTTTAGTATATTACAAAGGTATTACGGCAGAAGATGCCAAAGCTGCTGCAAATATTATTTTGGAGCTTGATAAAAGCTTATAAGGAGGAAGCATCATGACTATTGGTGGAAAGAAAATTAGTTTGACGACTCAGATTTTTGTTGCCATGATTATCGGCTCCATAGCCGGACTTATTTGTGGTGATATAATGAAGCAAGTAGCCTTCATCGGTACCATCTGGCTTAACTGCGTAAAGATGATTGTAGTTCCAATGGTATTTTTTACTATCATCACCGGTATCACTTCTCAGAAGAATTTAAGTTCTTTAGGAAGAATTGCTGGTCACATTATAGCTTACTATGTGCTGACAACACTTGTAGCAACTGTCATTGGTCTTGCAGTCACGGAAATTATCCGTCCCGGCGAAATTGCTAACTTTACCGGTCTTGCATCGAAAAAAGTTGCTGCAGCCACTAGCATTACCATGGCAAAATTCTTCACTGATATGTTTACTACTAACATTTTCGTTACCTTCACTAAAGGCAACATTCTTCAAACCCTTATTGTTGCAGTATTCTTCGGTATTGCAATCATGAAAGTTGCAAATGAAGAAAACAAAGAAATGTTAAAAAAAGGCTTTGCAGCTGTAAGTGATATGGTATTCTCTCTTATCACCATGGTTATGAAGGCTTCTCCTATCGGTATTTTCTTCCTTATGGCTGATTCCTTTGCTAAATATGGTGCAAGTCTATTTACAAGCATGGCATATTTAGCGGGTACCTATTATCTTGCCTGCATCATCCACGTTATTTTGGTTTACGGCGGTATTCTCTGGATTTCTAACGGCATTAATCCCTTCCGCTTTATCAAAGATTCCATGGAGCTTTGGATTTATACCTTAACAACCTGTTCCAGCGTAGCTTCCATCCCTGTAAACATTAAAGTTGCTAAGGAAAAATTCGATGTTCCGGAACGTATTTCCAGCTTCACTATCCCGTTAGGCTCCCAGATGAACTATGATGGCAGCGTTATCCTTTATGGCTGCGTAATCGTCTTCATTTCTCAGGTCGTAGGACATTCGCTTGATATTCCTACAATGCTGAAAATCGTAGGTATGTCTGCTATCCTCTCTACCGGTGGCGGCGGTATTCCTGGCAGCGGTATCGTAAAACTGTTTATCATGGTTGAGGCCTTTGGCTTACCTACTGAAATCGTTGGTATTATTGCAGCATTCTATCATATCTTTGATATGGGTACTACTACCAACAACTGCCTTGGTGACCTTGCAGGCACCATCTTCGTATCCCGCATGGAAGATAAAAAAGCTGCGTGACGTAACAATAATGTTATGAGCCAGGAATAAAACTAACTTCATAAACTAAAATAAGGACTAGAATGCGAGTATTTTCTCCAATTCTAGTCCTTTTGCTTTTGTGTTATTTTCTCTTTACTAAGCAGCAAAAGATGTCCTCTTCTACTCTCCAACTTCAAACACTAAGCAATCATCCTGCTCGTAGCATTCATCTTCAGCACTTATTCTTCATAACCAAAAACCTGATTTACCTTGTCTTCAAATTCTTTATAAAAAGGCACAGCTTCCGCATCAAACTCCAAATCACTCATTGCCTTCACTGCAGCATGATAATACCAGCTCTGCACATCCTTACCACGTTTGAAGCGCTGCCATAAGTCCTCGCCGTATTTAGCATAATCACGTGCAATCGCACGCATATTGGCTAGCTTATCTGCCAAAACAAGCTTCTGTTCACGCGCATCAGCCTTTGCCAGGTGCGCCAAATCTTCCTCTTGGCGTTTCTCCCAAGGATCTTCCTTATGCTTTTCGGTATGACCTTCAACTATTGCGCCAATATCATCGCCAAATTTTGCATAAACATCTTCAATAGTCGCATCAGTATCTTCCAGCACGTCATGCAGCCCATCGGAGCAGACGTCTTTTCAAGCACCTGCCGTAATACGGATTCACTTCAAAAAAAGGATGAACTTGCAAGCCATGGTTCCGGTTAAAAACGGGAGTATCCACGGTTTGAAGCTCATCCTTTATTTTTATGCGCCAAAGCCTGGCTTCCACCATAATTCCTGCTTTTTCCAAACAGCTTTAACCAAAATGCAGGCCAAATAAAACGTTACTTTATTCCCTAAGCTACATGCTATGTTTTCCCTTGCCATCTGTACACTTTCCGGCAGATTTCATTCTTCATCTTCTGCCAGCATACGATAGCCTACACCAAGCTCATTGACGATATAGCGCTTTTCTCCGGGTGTCACACCCATTTTCTTCCTGATGTTTTTCATATTTACCTGTAGCTTTTTGACGCTGCCATAATCAGAATAACCCCATACTGCTTGGATTATAGCAGAATACGTCAGTACCTTTCCCGCATGGATGGAGAGGAAAGTCAAAATATTATATTCCGTCTGTGTCAGGTCGATTTCCTTTCCATCGACCAAAACCTGCCTTTTATCGTAATCAATCAGCAAATCTTGAAATTTAAATTTACCGCTGTGGGAACCTTCGTTTTTCTCGCTGTACCGATGGCTGCGAAGAACTGCGCGGATACGAGCCATCAGTTCCTCAGTTCCAAACGGCTTGGTAATGTAATCATTCGCACCAAGGTCTAAGGCTTCCACCTTATCCATTTCGCCGGAACGGGCAGAAAGAACAATAATAGGAACAGTATCCGTTTCTCTAACATTCTGAATCAAGCTCAAGCCATCACGGTCCGGCAACCCGAGATCCAGAACAATAAGGTCCGGGCGATAAGAAGCGTACATCATCATTCCTAGCGCACATGTTTCTGCACAAATCACCTGATAATCACTTATTTCCAAGTTAGCTTTGATGAAACTGAGAATATTTGCTTCATCTTCTACGATTAGAATTTTGAATTTATTATTGCTCATCATCGCACCCTCTTGCCAAAGAAAAGCGGAATACAGCACCGCCGCCCTTCCGATTTTCCACAAAAATCTCGCTGCCATGCGCCTTAATAATAGCAGCACAAACCGAAATACCGATGCCCATATTACTGCGCGTTCCGTCTATCGGTGCTGCAGACTTTTTATAGCATCCGGTAAAAATCTTATCCAAAATCTCCTCTGGAATGCCACACCCGTTGTCGGCAACTTCAAATACGGCCTTATCTCCTGCAAGGGAAACCGACAGCTTCAGCTCTGTCATTCCTTTCGCATGAAAAACGGCATTTTCCAAAAAGTTCAACAATACCTGCTCGATAAGGATAGAATCCATAGGAATATCCACAAATTCGGCCGGTATCTGCGTAATAACCTTCTGATTCGGATGCTTCTTGGAGAATTTCATCAGAACGGAGTCAATCAGTTCATCCAAAACGATTGGCGTTTTCACAATTTTGACCTTTGCACCGTCGATTCTTGTAACAGCCAGCAGGTTTTCTACCATACGGATAAGCCATTCGCTATCCTCTTGAATTTCTCCCAACAGCTTTAGCTGCTGTCCTTCAGAAAGTGCATTTCTCTTGGAAATCAGCGTAGAAGCTGAGCCGTATATTGATGTAAGAGGTGTACGCAAATCATGAGAGATTGCCCGCAGCAGATTGCCCCTCATCCTCTCCTTTTCGCTTTCTGCCCGCAAATTCTCCTGGTCGCGTATCCTACTGTTCAACGTACTGGTGGAAACGGCAACAACCAGCATAATTATGGCAGATAATATGCTTTCTTCTACAAAAAAATCTAAAGTGTAATAGGGATAAGTAAAAGCGAAATTTACTGCAAATACACTTAAGACAGCCGAAACAATACCATAGCAATACCCGTGCGTTTTCAGCGATATCAGAAAAACGCCGAATACAAAAATCATAGGAACCAGCGTTTGCGTTGTAAAGAGCTTCCGAATCAGAAGATTAATGGCAAAAGCGCCGAAAAAAATACAGACCGAAAACAAAATATCTTCTTGTCGTTGTTGATGCTTCATAATGCTTCTCCTAATTATTTTTACAGACCCATTATACTTCACGAACAAAAGCGCTTCAAGACATATCACCGGATAATGTTGCTCCATCCCCGTTTCTTTACCAAATCTACACCGAAAAAATGCTATGATAGGAACAAGCAAAGCAGTGTTCAATATACGGCTTTTACATTGTGTCCGCAACAAGCACAATGAATGTATAAACAGATTAACAAGAAGGTGTAGGTATGTCAGAAGAAATGATTAGCAGAAGATTTCAGCTTTCATCTTTTCAAATTATCATATTAGGTTTTGCAGGAGTCATCCTGCTTGGTGCATTACTGCTGATGCTGCCGATTGCTACGCAGGAAGGCTGCACAACTCCGTTTAACGAAGCGCTTTTTACCGCAACCTCCGCAGTTTGTGTAACCGGTCTTGTGATACATGATACCGGCAGCTACTGGTCGGCCTTTGGTCAGACAATCATTCTGGCACTTATACAGATTGGCGGTCTTGGTGTTGTCACTGTAGCTGCATTATTTGCACTTCTGTCCAGGCGAAGAATATCTTTGATGCAGCGCACCACCCTTCAGGACGCAATATCAGCGCCAAATGTAGGCGGTATCGTCCGGCTTACGAAGTTTATCCTGTGGGGAACATTTTTGATTGAACTGATTGGTGCACTTGCCATGCTGCCGGTGTTCTGCCGCGACTATGGCTGGCACGGTATTTGGCTGGCAGTCTTTCATTCTGTCTCGGCCTTCTGCAATGCAGGCTTCGATATTTTGGGAACAGCAGACAACATCTACCTCTCCCTTACCGGTTACGCGCAAAATCCAATAATGAATATAACTATTATGCTGCTTATCATAATTGGCGGTATCGGCTTTTTGACGTGGGAGGACATTTGTGAAAACAAGCTGCAGTTCCGACGCTACCGAATGCAAAGTAAAGTAATCCTCATCACAACTTTACTCCTGATTATCTTACCGGCAATTTTTTTCTTCTTTGCCGATTTTGCTGCTCTTCCTATTGAAGATCGTCTTCAAGCAGCTCTCTTCCAGTCAGTCACAACAAGAACAGCCGGTTTCAATACGGTAAATTTATCTGCTATGTCCAGTTCGTCGCAAGGCATTATGATTCTTTTGATGCTGATTGGCGGTTCACCGGGCTCAACTGCCGGTGGTATGAAAACGACAACCTTTGCCGTCCTGCTTGCCAATATTGTTGCGACCTATCGTCAGCAGGACAGTGCCCATTTTTTTGATCGCAGAGTCGATTACAACGCAATCAAGCTTGCCTCTACTATCCTCACCATGTATATTGCACTATTTTTTTTTGGAGGAGTTTTTATCAGTGCCTATGAGAACCTGCCACTGTCTTCCTGCTTATATGAAACAGCATCAGCATTGGGAACAGTCGGTCTGACGTTGGGAATTACACCGCAGCTGCATGTACCCTCACAACTGATACTGATTTTACTTATGTATCTTGGCAGAGTAGGCAGCCTTACGCTCATGTACGCAGCATTATCCGGCAAAAAAGCAGTTAACTCAAAACTGCCGCTGGAAAAAATCACTATTGGCTAAACAAAAGGAGTGGATATCCTATGAAAAATATTTTATTGATTGGAGCAGGTCATTTCGGGCGTCATATCGCTATGCAACTTTCACAATTAGGGCATCAGGTCATGGCGGTTGATACTGACGAGGAAAGAATTAACGATGTACTGCCGTTTGTCACCAAAGCACAAATCGGTGACAGTACCAATGCAGAGTTTTTACGTGCTCTTGGCATCAGGAATTTTGACGTTTGCTTCGTAACTATCAGCGGTAATTTTCAAAACTCACTGGAAACTACTTCGCTTTTGAAAGAACTGGGAGCAAAATGTGTAGTATCTCGTGCTGAACGCGATGTTCAGGCAAAGTTTCTGCTTCGTAACGGTGCAGACAATGTAGTCTATCCTGAAAAACAGATGGCTATATGGGCAGCCAAACGCTACACTGCAGACCATATTTTCGATTATATAGAGATTGACAAGCAGCACGCTATTTTTGAAGTAGAGGTGCCAAAAGCCTGGGTTGGTAAAAGCATCGGCACGTTAGATATCCGCAAAAAGTTTGGCATCAATATTCTTGGTATAAAGCACTTGGGAAAAACTGACGTCTCAATTACGCCCGATACCATATTATCCGACGATATAACAATGCTGGCATTAGGCGAGTATAATGCACTGCAAAAGTGTTTCCGTATATAAGCAGGCTGTGCAACATTTATTAAGCACAGAATATTTAATGCAGCAAAAAGGCTGACGCCTTGCGTAAATGCACAGCGTCAGCCTTTTTATATTCTCATCAACTCTTTTATTTCAATAATACCTTTATCTCTTCCAGACTTTCCGCAAAATATACGCCCTGCTGCTTTTCCTCTGAAGAAAAACCTTTAAGAATCATCTGCTGCAAAAAATGCTTCACATCATCATAATAACCATCAAGATTATAATAGATACACGGCGCCTGCAGCTGTCCCAGTGACAGCTTGGACATAATCTCACTGACCTCCTCCAGCGTTCCCACGCCTCCGGGAAAAGCAATAAAGGCATCGCCAAGCTCAATCATCTTCGTCTTGCGCTCTGCCATATCTTTGGTAACTATCAGCTGCGTCAGTCCCTCATATTGATAGTCTTCATCTATAAAAAATTGCGGCTCCACGCCGATAACCTTACCTCCTGCCTGCAAAACGCTTTGTGCCAGCTCTCCCATCAGGCTGGTTTTAGAACCGCCATAAATCAACGTATTACCGCTCGCACCAATCCAAGTGCCCAGCTCTTTAACTGCAGCCTCAAATTTAGGATCATTGCCTATCGACGAGGCAAGATATACTGTTATATTCATGTTAAGACCTCCGAGTATTGTTTAATCTAGTCTACCACCATAAAAATACCCGTGCAAGCGATATGGAATATTTTTTCTATATAACTTGATGCAGGATAAGGATGCTTGTTCATACCCTTCATATAAAAAAGCTGATACCCGGCAAGTCTTGCGACCTGCCGTAGTATCAGCTTTTTCCTATGTATCCGTAAATTCAATTTTCTATGGTTATCAGCAGGATTTTTCCTCATGTACAAGTATATTATAAGCCATTAGTACGTCAGAATCTGTCTATCTGCAAAAGAAGATGTTAGGCATGCCAGATAAACTGTTTAACTAAAGAGAGATTACTGTGAAGCGCAGCATTCTGATATACCGAAATTGTTCTCTACCCTAACGCAACATCCAGCACCATCATAACACTAAATCCCACGGCAAAGAAAATCGTGCCGATATTGGAATGCTCTCCCTGCGACATTTCAGGAATCAGCTCCTCTACAACAACATAAAGCATTGCACCGGCAGCAAAGCTCAAAAGATACGGCAGCACCGGTATTACAAGCTGAGCAGCAAGTATCGTCAGCACAGCTCCGATTGGTTCCACCACACCGGAAAGCACACCGCCCCAAAATGCTCTGTTCTTACTTTCTCCCTCTGCGCGAAGCGGCATAGAAATAATCGCACCCTCCGGAAAGTTTTGAATAGCAATACCGATGGACAAGGCAAGCGCCCCTGCTGCCGTGATTGGCGTATTCCCCGCAAGAAAACCGGCATACATAACACCAACTGCCATTCCCTCAGGTATGTTATGCAGCGTGACTGCTAAAACCATCATCGCAGTACGGCTCAAATTGCTTTTAGGGCCTTCCGTCTGCTCACTTCCCACATGCAGATGGGGAATCATATGGTCAAGCATGAGTAAAAATAATATACCAATCCAAAAGCCGATAAACGCAGGGAGAAAGGACAGCCTTCCCATGCTTTCGGATTGCTCGATAGCAGGAATCAGCAGGCTCCAGATAGACGCTGCAACCATAACACCGGCAGCAAAGCCCGCAAGCGAGCGCTGCACCATATCACTCAACGATTTTTTCATAAAGAACACACACGCCGAACCGAGTGTTGTTCCGATAAATGGAATAAGAATTCCCATGAAAGTCTCCATTACTTCACCATCCTTGTATAAAAAATTTGTTTCTTGTCAACTTAATTATACTACAACGGTAGGAATTATGATACCCAAAGCGGAGATTTCTTTGGAGTTATATCACCTACTTTTATGCGGCGGAGTTAATACTGCATGTGAAATCAGCAACAGCAACAAACTTCAGGAAGCATATTCGAACTAAAGGACTTAATCAATCCCCCTCATACCAAGCAGCAAGAAATCAATGCGCACCTTTTTTTCCACGATTAACTCGCGCAGATATGCTATACTTTATTCATCGGTTGAACACCGACACGCTCCTTGAAAACTGTTTTGACAAATATATCGTATAACTCGGTGCACTAAAGGGTTGTCAACCCATCCGAGAATACCGGAAGCTGTGACCAGGCTGCCTGCGGGATACTGCGGCAGTGAGGTTTCTGTTGCTCCGCGAGGACTGATGGAGAAGCCCAAAAGGCAACACAGAACGGTATGTGCGGATCTTGGTGCCGATTAAAGCACAAAGGATTCTGGCAGCGACAATAGACGCTAGCTCGAAAGGCTAGAAAAATCCGTGAAACCTGCAGCAGGGATACTGCAGCGAACTTAGCGGAAACTCCGAAGCAAGCTGTTGGTAGTGAAGCGGAGAAATCCGTGTATAACAGAATTCTGAGGTAAAAGTAGCTCAATACCTGGTTAACGCATACCATAAAAATGCAATTATCTGAAAGATGGGTGAAATTTGTGGATAGCCATTCCCGCGGCAGGCAAAAGGGGCAGGAAGCTCAGGGTCGCTCCCGAAGGCTCAGACCTGTCTTCTGTGTGGCTGAAGAAATCGGAAACCGTAGATTACGTAAGGCGAAGGTCTATACGATATATTTATCAAAGCGGTTTGTCAAGTGGGCATAACAAAAGGCAGCTATTAGCAAGCTTCATGCTTGTGTAATAGCTGCCTTTTTTGTTGGCACGAAAAATTTTAAATTGAAACGTCCTTCAAAATTCTATAGAAGACATAGTATTAACAATTTTATTCTTAATTTTTTCCTGCAAATATGCCTTATTTAAGCTTCGTTTATTGTATTGCATATATGTACCATGGCTCTTTTTCACAAGCAAATCAGTAAAAAACCTTTCCCAGCTAAAAAATTCCTTACTATCTACATATTCACTCGGGTCGTTTAAAATAGCCTTTAACTCGCTATCATCAAAAATTCCCGCATTAAGTATCAGCCACTCAAACGATTCCGGTAAATATAGCGCTATTTTTCTGCCGATTCTTATTAACTGCATAACCTTTTCCATTTCACAGCCAAAGGCAGCTCCATCTGCAATTACCAAAACCTTTTCTTCGCGATGCTCCTGTAAAGCTTTAAAAACATTTGACTTTCCGTTAGCACTAATGCAGTTTACGATTCCATCACATAAACTGCTAAAAAAATCAAAACCGGCGTTAGAATCCTCCGCAATCACAAGACTCTCCTGTGCCAGCTCAGTATTCTCCAGCTCTCCATATAAGCAATAAAACTCATTATAAACCTGCTTCAGTCCGGCATATTTACCGGATTCTCGAATGCCATAGATTTCCTTTACGCTATAAGGCAGATTCGGCAAATCATCCCTAGTAACTATAACGAAATAATTATCCGACTCCTTAACACGTACAGCAAAATCCTCAGATTTAATAAATCTATTGCATTCATCTATAAAAACTATGCTGTTATGGATAAATTGCAGATTATCTTCCCACCGCTGTCCACCGATAACGACACAGGGAACGTCGCATTTTACTAAAACACCGCTGCTCTCTCCCTCTCTGTCATAAGCATTTAATAAATCGAGAAGCGTTGTTTTACCGGTAGCGCTATCACCACGGATAATAGTAATATTTCTGGAGATAGTAAATTCATAGCGCAGTCTGTTATTTTGTACAAAAACACTATACTTACCCTTCATGCTCTACCTCACAAAAAATCATACACTACATCAAGCCATTCCTCTTGATTATGTACGACAACACCATTATTTAATATCTTAATGGCATATTCACCATCGCCAAAATTCATACTATGATGCAGGCTTATTGTTAAATCCTTATTTTCGGCAATCTCCAGAATCCATTTAGCGCAGTTATCACCGCATGCTGTTGCATTAAATATTTTTCCGCTGTTGTCAAAAGCTAATAGCAGCAAGGTTTTGACACCACCGGACAACTCGCGAGGCGATATTGGTCCAAGCACCGGACTTTGAATCAAATGCGGGCCTACTACTTCTGATTTATCTACATCCTTAATCATCTTTTTGGCCAATTCAGATTCCAACCAAAAGTCTTCATATTGATTTATAAAGTATAATGGCGGATTGTATATCTCGTTTTCACAATCACCCAAGTAAATACTCAGCATTTTTACACCTCCCTAAAGAAGTATTCTTTCACTTTCCTAATATTATACTACAAACACTATGCTTTATACTACTTTCGCTACATCAAAGTTTACAGCTTACTACATCATTGACTTCATAGCAGCTATAATGCTATACTGTGCTTAGCAGAGAATAGTTTGTCCGATTTTGACGCCGATTAGTAATCAGCACCACCATTTCCGGAGCCGCTAGTCTCATTTTTTATAATGCTCTTATAGGTGAAACCAATTGACATCTTTAGCAAATAAAGCTAATATTAGGTATATGTAGTGAAGGCCCCACGGAACCGACGTCTTTTCCGACGCCTGCCTTGATACGGATTCACTTCAAAAAAGGATGAGCTTATCAGCCCTGGTTCCTGTTACTAATTGGAACAGTCAAGGCTTAAAGCTCATCCTTTTATTTTGCAATTATGACATGTTGCTTTACTTAGCTGCAGCACTTATTCGCCTCTGCCATCAAAGCTACAAAGCCTTTTCTTACCTCAACATTAGGATAATCCAAAGTATACTCCCTATAATGCCTGTCGTAACCTTTAATCGTCAGGTACCCGCTCTGATAAAGCATCGCCAAAGGATTTTCTGCATCTGCCCTATAATCGACAAAATACTGCGACTCATATGGCCTGCTGGTCAGCTTTTGCATATTCACATGATGCCCTTCTAAAAGCTTCACTAAATATGTTGGCGTTCCTGACTTATACCAATAATTGTCTAACTTCAATTTATCAAAAGCGTTAATAATGCTAAACGGATTATATATATCAAGTAGTGCTTCACTGAAATGATAGCCGTCATACTGCTTTTTCAGCAAACTCTTCATTTCGTCAACTGTATAGTCAAACTTGTTAGCCATTTCACTGATTACTTCACCAAAAAAACTGTACAGTTCGTCTTCAGTAATACCGCAAATAGCATCATACCTGCTGCCCATACTGATATCATTCGGCTGATTAAAGCCCGAGAAAACCGTAATCTGACTAAACTTCGTAACACCGGTCAGAAGCACAAAGCGCAGGCTGGCATCAGCAGCCTTAAAGGTACCATAAAAATCCTTCAGGATACTGCGATTCACATTTTCTAAGTCTTCCTCCAGTACATCCAGAAGCGGTTTGTCATATTCATCTATCAAAATAACTGCTTCATGCCCTACTTCTTAATCGTACAAGGACGCAGGCCATCGAACTCATGAATGCTCAGCGTTCCACTCTTAGGTATAGCAATAACGCTGTCATCATATTTGCCAGACACAAGTTTTTCCAGCACCTTGTAAGGCCCCGGCAGACGCGTAAGCGTTCCTCCCAAAAGCTTCACCAAAGGCATAATATAAGCTTCAACCTCCTGCAAATCATACGTCCCTGTATCAATGATATAAAAATCCGTGAATCCCTTATACAGCTGCTTCAGGAAGGTTTCCGCTTCTGCCTGACCACGCTCCTGCACAAGCTTGGCATAGTCAATTGTAGAGTTTTTCATAAAGTTCATCCAGCTCTTAGTTATGAAAATCGCTCCGTCAGGACGCTTTATGCCGGAACCGGTCAGAAGAACATCAATGCAGTCCATAGTGCGCGGCACAGCAATAGGACAGGTTGTGGCCTTCAAATCACACGTAGCCTTGCCGCAACCGGAAACGCAGATAACTATTTCCTCTGCTTCTGTATTTTCGTCTATAATCCTTTGCAATGTTTCATGCATCTTCTGCGGATTGCTATGAAGCGCAACATTAAGATATGTGACCTTGCCATCAAAGCCTATTTTATTAATGGTGTTTTCCAACTCTTTTTGCAGCGTAATGCAGGAATAGATTGCTCTTTTGCCCATAATATCAGCTCCTCATATTAGCGTTAGCTTAATTATACCACGCTAGTAGGAACAGTAAAAGCTGGCTTTAAGAAGAAAGCCTCAACGCAAATTAACCTCCTCCCCCTTGACTTAGACTGTACTCCAAGTATTATACTAGAGACAACAGGAAATTAGTCAAAGAAAAGGACGGATAACAAATGTCTAAAAAGGTTGTAGTTATTTCCACAAGTTTAAGAACAAACAGCAATTCCGAGGCTTTAGCCAAGGAATTCGTCAAAGGCGCCGAGGTCGCAGGCCATGAGGTTGAATATATATCGCTCAAGGGCAAAAGCATTGCCTTCTGCATAGGTTGCCTGGCCTGTCAAAGCAAGGGGCACTGCATTATTAACGACGATGCTCTGCCTATAACCGAGGCTGTGCTGAATGCCGACGTAGTTGTTTGGGCAACACCTATCTATTATTACGAAATGGCAGGTCAGATGAAGGTGCTGATTGACCGCATGAATTCCATGTTTCCTAAGGATTACAAATTCCGTGAGGTATACTTCCTGGCAACTGCTGCGGACAACGGCAGCTATACCCCTGAGCGTGCACTGGCAGGCTTAACCGGCTGGATTGACTGCTTCGAAAAGGCTAAATTAGCCGGCAGCCTTTTCTGCGGCGGAGTCAATGCTGCAGGCGAAATCAGCGGCAGCAGCAAGCTGCAGGAGGCTTACGAGCTCGGCCTTAAGGCTTAACCGCTCCCCTCATATTGAACAGCAAAAGGCTGACGCCTTGCGTAAATGCGAAGCGTCAGCCTTTTCTTATTGTAAACTTATTTATCCTACCTTTCTTTCACATCTATAATAAAAATCATAATCAGGGATCAAAAGTTTCTGCGCACGCAGCATAAGAAAAGTCAATCTTGCAGCAGTCATGTCCTGACTACGCAGCGCAATTCTCTGCCCCATTCGGTACGGATTTTCTTCAAGCTTCCGTGCACCGATATTGATGACCGGTTTAATCAGCTTAGCCTTACGCATTACACCGAATAAATTGCAATAATTTGCTGACCAATGCCCTACTCCACAAGTCTTTTCGACTTGACTGAGTATCAGCTTTTTTACTCTTATCTCAGCTTATAAAATACTTCAATTGCATAAACGTATATCTCGCCGTTCAGCTCATAAGCATAAGCCTCCTGCTACAACTGCTCCCGCTATTTTTCTTTCAACTCAGCAAATTTTTGAGCCATAGTAGGATTACCTTTTGTCAAACGCTTAATTGTCAAATCAGCTGCCTGACTATTTGCTTTGCCCAAATGATTGCCAGAAGTAACGAGAGCATCTCTTACTTTCTGCAGGTGCTGTATTGTCTTGTCTATTTCATCTATAGCTTCATCAAATCTCTTCTGAGCATTGGTATAATGCATCCCCCACAAACGCTTAAACTCGTCTATTCCTGCTTCAAAGTTTTCTATATCAATATTTTGGTTCTTCATTTCAGCCAACTGTTTTCTGTATTCTAATGAATTGCGAGCCGCATTACGCAATAAAGAAATTAACGGAACAAAAAACTGTGGCCTAATCACATACATTTTAGGATAGCGATGAGATACATCAACAATTCCTTGATTATAATAATCATTGTCTGCTTCCAGCAAAGTTACTAAAACAGCATATTCGCATTTTTTCTCTCGTCTATCCTTGTCAAGTTCTTTAAAAAAGTCCTCGTTTTTATGTTTTTTCTCAGTTGCATCAGCTTCATTTTTCATTTCAAACATAATAGAAATATATTCATTACCCTCATCATCAAAATCTTTAAAAATAAAATCCCCCTTACTACCACTTCTAGCATCATTATCTTTTTCAAAATATGCTGTAGGAAAACCAATATGACGCACTTTATTGAATTCATTGCTACAATGTACTTCAAGACTTTCTCCAATCATCTTAGTCGACTGTCTAGCCTTAAAATCTCTGTACTGCTCTATCTGCTCATCTTTGTTTTTTATAATGACATCATATTCTCTACGAATACTATTCTCCCTTATTTCCATCTCCTTATTTTTAGATTCTAAATCACCATTAAGCTTAGCAATTTCTTCTTTTTTCTCAGCTAACAACTTAGTATATTTAGTTTCCACCTCACTAACAGCTAAGTTTTTGACAGTTTCATTATTGGTAATTTGAGCACTTAGTGCATCAATCTCTAATTGTTTTGCACTTTTCAACTGCTCCATATCATGTTTATGATCCTTGGTAATATTACTTATCTGATTCTGAAGTTCAGCAATAATTTTGTCCTTTTCAGCTTCAGCCTCTTTGACAATGTGCTTTTGCTCGTCATCTTTAGCTTGTAGCTTAGCATTAAGCTCAGAAATCAGTCTATCCTTTTCAGCTTCAGCTTTTTCGAGTGCCGTATTTTTTTCAGATTCCGCAGCAGCAATTTGTGCATTCAAATTTGCAATTTCAAGTTTTGTTTCATTGGATTCACTATCATGCTTTTTTTGTAAATCCGCAATTTCTTTATCTTTCTGAGCTATCAGCTGATTAAGATCTTTTTCTGCTTTAGTTTTTGCAACTTCTAAAGCATCCTCTTTTGCTATTTTAAACTGCGCTTCCCGCTCTTTAAGCTCTTTATTAAACTCCTTATCGCGAACCTGTTTAACAATAGCTGCATAACCAGCTTCATCTACCTGAAATACTTCACCACATTTCGGACATTTAATTTCTTGCATTTAGAAATCACTCCTTTAATCAATGATTTTACGCCTCTACTTCAGACACTGAGCAATCATTCTGCTCGTAGTATTCATCTTCAGCACTTATCCTTTATCCCCAAAAACCTGATTTACCTTGTCCTCAAATTCTTTATAAAAAGGCGCTGCTTCCGTATCACATTCCAAATCACTCATTGCCTTCACTGCAGCATGATAATACCAGCTCTGAATATCCTTGCCACGTTTGAAGCGCTGCCATAAGTCCTCGCCGTATTTAGCATAATCACGCGCAATCGCACGCATATTGGCCAGCTTATCCGCCAACACAAGCTTCTGTTCACGCACATCCGCCTTTGCCAGGTGTGCCAATGCTTCCTCTTTACGTTTTTCCCAAGGATCTTCCTTGTGCTTTTCTGTATGACCTTCAACTAATGCGCCAATATCATCGCCGAATCTTGCATAAACCTCTTCAATAGTCGCATCAGTATCTTCCACCACGTCATGCAGCACACCGGCAGCCATCAAGTGCTTGTCACCTGTCATTACCTCCAAAATATGCATCACCTCCAGCGGATGTACGATGTAAGGCATAGTCGTGCCCTTGCGTAAACCGCTGCGATGCATAACAGCAGCATATGCGATTGCATCGTTCAGCAATTCGTTTTCAGTCCGTTCTTGTACAGTAAGTTCAATGTTTTCAGCCATGATAGCACTCTCCTTTGTATTACCATTTTTATCTACAATTAAATTATAAATCTAAACTACGTCAGAATCTGTCTATCCGAAGTTGATATGTACCCAGTTTTCTGGACACCGCTAAAAATTTGAATAATTATATTTACATCATGGATGCTTCTCTGAATTTAGAGGGAGGCATCCATTTTGTTTTAGCTTGAATTCTTTTGTTGTTATAATAATCGATGTACTCAGCTATAGCGTTTGAAAAAGATTCAAACGAAGGGTAATTTTTTTCAAATCCGTAGAACATCTCGTTTTTTAATCTGCCAAAGAAAGTTTCCATAATGCAGTTGTCATAGCAGTTACCTTTCCTAGACATTGATTGAATGATTCCGTGCTTTTGCAATTCATTCCTATAAAATGCATTCTGATATTGCCATCCTTGATCTGAGTGCATAATAAGACCTTTTACAGAAGGAAAACGTTTAAATGCCTTTTTTAGCATGTCCTTTATTTGCGCCATATCTGGATGTAGAGAAAGATTGTAAGAGATTATTTCATTGCTGTTCATATCCAAAATCGGAGAAATATAACATTTGCCCCAAGGCAGATTGAACTGCGATACATCGGTTGTCCACTTTTGCAGAGGTTTTTCGGTATTGAAATCTCGATTGATGATGTTATCAGCAACTTTACCAACATCGCCTTTATAGGAATGGTATTTTTCCTTGGGACATTTTCCAAACAATGCAAGCTGATTCATGATTCGTTGGACACGCTTGTGATTTACTCGAAAACCTCGATTCAGAAGCTCCTTATGTACGCGTCTTACACCATATCGCTTTTTGTTCTCGTTGAAGATAACAATAATTTCGGATGATAAGTCGGCATTTCGTTCGCTGACTTTATCTGTCTTGCTAAGCTCGTAATAGTACGTTGAACGCGACAGTCCAATCGCATCCAGCAAATAATTCAGTTTGTAACCTTCTTCACGCAGTTTTTGGACGAGCGCAGCTTTTTCGCCTTGAGTTGCGCTGCGCATCTCTCTTCTCTCAAGGCGATCTCTTTTTTTACAATAGCAATCTCCGCTCTCAAGCGCTCATTTTCTGCTCTGAGCAGAATCATTTCTTCTCGTTCTGATGGAGTAAGTTCTGCCGGTTCTATTTTTTTCTTCATTTCAGGCTCCTTGGGTGGTCGTCCTTTTCGTTGTGCGACCAATCCCTGATACCCTTTAATTTTATAGCATCTAACCCACTGATACAAGAGTCCAGCGTTAATTCCTGCAGAAATAGCTGTTTCCTTATTTGACGCACCAGCTAATACTTTGGCTACAAGTTCATATTTCTCTTCTGCTGACCAAGTTTTTCTCTGATTTTTATGTCTCAATGCTTCTGGACCACATTTATCTTCTATCCGAACCCAAACTCGGATTGTATTGTGAAAATTTTTTTCTGTTATATCTTTAGGCGTTTCAGGCCATTTCCCTTGTCGATATAATTCTACACACTGTCTTTTGAACTTATAGCTGTATTTCATTAAAATACCCCCAATACTGGGTGTCAAGTATTGGGGGTACATATCAATTTGGCGCAACGGTTTTTCTTATACAAAAACTCCCCATCCGTCTTACCCTGCGGCAAGATAGATGGGGAGTTGCTTTTTCAGCTTATAGAATTCTTTTAGTCCTGACCGGGAACCTTCAGCACAGCGCCGGTAGCAGCAGAGGTAACCAAAGCAGCATAGCGTGCCAGGTAACCGCTCTTAACCTTCGGCGGCGGGCAAACCCAGTTCTTGCGGCGTTTAGCCAGCTCTTCGTCGCTCAGCTTAACGTTCAGGGTACGGTTCGGAATATCAATTTCAATGATATCGCCGTTTTCAATCAATGCGATATTACCGCCCTCGCGTGCTTCCGGAGAAATGTGTCCGATGCAGGCACCGCGGGTAGCACCGCTGAAACGTCCGTCGGTAAGCAGAGCAACGTCTTTGTCGTGGCCCATGCCTGCCAGTACGGAGGTCGGATTCAGCATCTCACGCATACCGGGGCCGCCCTTCGGGCCTTCGTAGCGGATAACTACAACGTCACCGGAAACAACCTTTTGTGCGCAAATTGCAGCAATAGCTTCATCCTCGGAATTATAAACCTTAGCCGGACCGCTGAATACCTTCATGGAAGGATCAACCGCACTTTCCTTGACAACGCTGCATTCCGGAGCGATATTGCCCTTCAGAACAGCGATACCGCCGGTTTTTTTTTACGGATTTTCTACGCTGTGAATAACCTCAGGACGCAGGATTTCCGCATTTTTGATAATCTGACCGACAGTTTTGCCGCTGACAGTCTGGCAGGATTTTTTAATCAGTTTCAGACGGTCAAGCTCGTGCATTACAGCAGGAATGCCGCCGGCTTCGTTCAAATCAACGATGTGGTGGCTGCCGCCCGGGCTCATCTTAGTGAGGTACGGAGTTTTCTTGGAGATTTTATCGAACAGCTCCAGCGGCAGGTCGATGCCTGCTTCGTGAGCGATTGCCGGCAGATGCAGCGCGGTGTTGGAGCTGCCGCCGATGGCCATGTCAACAGTAATAGCGTTCTTGAAAGCGTTGAGCGTCATAATGTCGCGAGGCAGAACATTTTCCTCCAGCAGACGCATAACAGCCATGCCTGCGTGCTTAGCCAAAGCAATACGCTTGCCGTTGTAAGCAGCGGGTATAGTGCCGTTGCCGGGCAGGCCCATGCCAAGAACCTCAGTCAGGCAGTTCATAGTATTTGCAGTGAACAGACCGGAGCAGCTGCCGCAGCCGGGGCAAGCACAATGCTCGATTTCTCTGAGCTCTGCTTTATCAATCTGACCGGACTCAAAACGGCCGGCTGCTTCAAATACAGTAGATACGCTGATATCTCTGCCCTGATAACGACCGGGCAGCATCGGACCGCCGCTGACAACAACGGTCGGGATGTTCAGACGAGCTGCTGCCATCAGCATACCAGGAACAATTTTATCACAGTTCGGAATCAGGATTAAGCCGTCAAACGCATGGCCGTTAGCAACAGCTTCGATGCTGTCCGCAACCAGCTCACGGCTTGCCAGCGGATATTTCATACCGTCATGGCCCATGGCGATGCCATCGCAGATGCCGATAGCCGGGAACTCAATCGGAGTACCGCCTGCTTCCAGCACGCCGTATTTGGCTGCCTTAGCGATGGTATCCAGATGCATATGCCCCGGAATGATTTCGTTAGCGGCACAGCAGATGCCGATTAACGGTTTCTTTAATTCTTCTTCAGTATAACCCATTGCATAGAACAGAGAGCGATGGGCTGCGCGGGTTGAACCTTTTTTTACTTGTGTACTGCGCATGTTTCTTTGACCTCTTTCCCTTAAGTAATAACTACTACCGTACGGGCTGCTGATAAAGCACCGTATACTTCATCAGGTTTCCTCGACGTACAGAATGTACGCCATCGTCAACCTTCTTCGTCTCCGGCACTTTCTGAGCAGCCTGCGTGAAATGAACTTAGCAAGCTGCTGATAAAGCACTGTATAGATCATCAGACCGCCTCGACGCACTAGGAGTACGCCATCGACGACCTTCTTCGTCTCCGGCACTTTCTGAGCAGCCTGCGTGGAATGAACTTAGCAAGCTGCTGATAAAGCACCATATACATCAAGTCGCCTCGACTTTAATGCTTTTTATTGCAGCCAATACGGTTAAAAATAAAAAACAACAGTCCTGAAGTCTTTCAGGATACTCATAAAATTTTACAATTTTTATAGGCTGATGTCAAATTTTATGGACAAAAAACTACAATTAAGTGTAAGCTTGCACCTTAAAACTGCATCTTAGTTACATTCTTTACAAACTTGGTAAAGTTTAAAAATAATTCACGATTACTGCGTGGAGAATAGTATATAATAGGCGTGTAAAATTGTTGCGAGGTGATTATCATGAAAACTAAATTAACTGAGCTCTTAGGTATAAAATATCCTGTTATCCAGGGTGGTATGGCGTGGACGAGTGACGCTGTGCTGGCTGCAGCAGTTTCCAACGCCGGTGGTGCAGGTATCATCGGCAGCGGCGGCCGCACTGTGGAATGGACACGTGACGAGGTGCGCAAGGCAAAATCTCTGACCGACAAGCCCTTCGGCGTTAACGTTATGCTGATGGCTCCTAACATTGCGGAAATCATTGCTATGCTGTGCGAGGAAAAGGTAGCCTTTGTTACCTTGGGTGCAGGCAACCCGGTACCGCATATTCCTGCCTTCCATGCTGCAGGCATCAAGGTTATTCCGGTAGTGCCTAATGTTAAGCTGGCAAAGCGCATTGAAGCTGCAGGCGCTGACGCTATGGTTATTGAAGGTATGGAGGCCGGTGGTCACATCGGCAAGCAGACTACTATGGCGCTGATGGAAAACGTACTGCCGCAGATTAAATCTGTTCCGGTGCTTGTTGCAGGCGGTATCAGCGACGGCCGTGCGCTGGCTGCAGCTTTGCTGATGGGTGCTGCAGGTGTGCAGATGGGCAGCCGTTTCCTGCTGACTGAGGAATGCCCGGCAAATCCTGCTGCCAAGGAAGCCATTGTCAAAGCAACCGATACTGACAGCGTAGCAACAGGCTATAGCCGTAATCTTGGTGTACGCTGCCTGGCGAACGCTTTTACCGATGCGTATACTGCCCGTGAAATTGCCGGTGCTCCCAAAGAAGAGCTGATGGCTATGGGTACAGGCACCAACCGCAGAGGTCTTGTAGAAGGCGATGTTACCAACGGCACCGTTATGTGCGGTCAGAGCCTGAACGTGCTGAATGATATTCTGCCCTGCAAGGATGTTATGGAGCGTATTATTGCCGAAGCCAAAGAGGCTATTGCCAATGTACAGAAAATCGAGCTGTAAAAATTAAAGCAAAAAGCATTGCTATAAGAAGCGGTGCATGCTTTTTTGCGCTTAAATCTGGTCTGTAATTATTCAGCTTATCTGGTTGCATTCGGGGAACAGGCTGCTTAATCGTTCTATTACCGCGGCAATTTTATCTGCCTCGATGGCAGCGTAATTGATAACGAGCGTGCAGCCGTTATTTTCTTCGGTATTATGGCTGTAATCGGAATAGAAGGAAAGGCACATATCTGCTGCCAGTGCTGCCTTGCGCACTTCTGCTTCCGTCAGTTTGGTGTTGATATGCAGTACAAAATGCGTACCGGCGTTGCGTTCGGTAATTTGCGAAACAGCGGCCAGCGGCGAAGCGTGGATGGCTGCCAGAATTTTGTGGCGCTGCTCGCGGTAGTAGTTTTTCATTTTGTTGATGTGGCGTTCAAAATAGCCTTCGGAAATAAAGCGTGCCAACGTATACTGCTCAAAGCTGGATACGGTGCAGCTGTAAAAGCTCATGGTCTGCTCGTAGCGCTCCAAAAGACGCGGCGGCAGCACCATGTAGCTGATGCGAAGTGAGGGAACCAGGCTTTTGGAGAAGGTGTTCATATAGATGACACGGCTTTGCGTATCCTGCGCGTACAGCGGCAGGATGAAGCGACCGGTGTAACGGAATTCGCTGTCGTAATCATCTTCAATGATATAGCGCTTGCGGATGCGGTTAACCCATTCGAACAGCTCCAGCCTGCGTGTTACGGGCATGACAATGCCGGTGGGGAAATGGTTGGCGGGGGAAAGGTGCACTACGTCGGCACCGCTTTCCTCCAGCTTGTCAATCATCAGGCCGTTGTCATCAATGGGGATGTACTTCCAGGGATTACCGAAGCTGGCGGAGATGGAGGCGAATTTTTTATAGCCCGGTTCTTCAATGGCAAAGGTGCAGGCGTGGCCGAACATCTGCAGCAGGCGGCCGTAAAGGTATTCCGTACCGGCGCCGATGATAATCTGCGATGGGTCAACCTGCATAGCGCGGTTGTGTGCCAGATAGTCAGCAATAGCCTTGCGCAGCTCGTAGACGCCTTTGTAGGGAACGGTTTTGAGCAGCTCTTCGTTGTGTACGGAAAGCGTTTCGCGCATCAATCGTGTCCAGGTCGCCAACGGAAAGTTTTGCAGGCTGATGCGGTTGGCTTTGAAGTCGGCAAAGTATTCGCGCTCCGCTGCCTCTGGCTGCATTGCTGCGGCAGCCTTGCGGCGCACGCGGTAGCTGCTGAGGTCTTCTACGAAGTAGCCCTTCTTTTCGCGCGAGGTGATGTAGCCTTCTACCGCCAGTTGGGCGTAAGCGTTGGCCACGGTGATGATGCCTACGCTCAGATGCTGTGCCAACGTGCGCTTGGAGGGCAAGCGTTCGCCTGCCTGCAGCCTGCCGCTGATAATATCCTGACGGATGCATTGGTATAAGTAATCATAGAGCGGTGTGCTGCCGCGTTTATCTAAGTCATATGTTAACATAGGTGCTGCTTCTCCTTGGTTCTAAAATATTTTTGCTTTTTGATTCTTTTAATAGAACCATTTTGATTATACAATAGTGACATCGCAAAAACAAGTCCCGTCACAACGGCGTGAAGGGCAAGAGCCAAATGAGGAGGATTATCATTATTATGGAAAAAGTAAAATTACAAGCACAATATGGTTTATACATTAACGGACAGTGGCGCAACGCATCCGACGGCGCAACCTATAATGCAGAAAGCCCTGCAGACGGCAGCCATCTGGCAGTTTGCGCCCAAGGCAGCCGTGAGGATGTAGAGGCAGCCTCCGCAGCAGCCTGGGAAGCCTTCAAAACCTGGAAAAAGACTACTCCGGCACAGCGTGCCGCTCTGCTGAATAAAATTGCTGATATTATTGATGCTAACAAAGAGCATCTGGCAATGGTAGAAAGCATGGATAACGGCAAGCCGATTCGTGAAACCATGAACGTGGATATTCCGATGGCAGCGGAGCATTTCCGTTATTTTGCCGGCTGCATTTTAGCAGAGGAAGGTCAGGCTTCCGTACTTAACGAGCAGTTCCTGTCTATTATTCTGCGTGAGCCTATCGGCGTAGTAGGCCAGATTATCCCTTGGAACTTCCCATTCCTGATGGCAGCGTGGAAGCTGGCGCCGGTGCTGGCAGCAGGCGATTGCACTGTGCTGAAGCCTTCTAAGGAAGCAAGCCTTTCCATTCTGGAATTTGCCCGTCTTATTGACGGCGTACTGCCTGCAGGTGTGTTCAATGTTATTACCGGCGCGGGCAGCAAAACCGGTCAATATATGCTGGAGCACAAGAACTTTGCTAAGCTGGCCTTCACCGGCAGCACCGAGGTTGGCCGCAACGTAGGCTTGGCTGCGGCAGAACGCATCATTCCGGCAACATTGGAGCTGGGTGGTAAGAGTGCCAACATTTATTTCGATGACTGCGATTTTGAGCAGGCTATCGACGGAGCTCAGTTAGGTATTCTCTTTAACCAAGGTCAGGTATGCTGCGCAGGCAGCCGTATCTTCGTACAGGATACCATTTATGATAAATTCGTACCGGCTTTAGTCAAAGCCTTCAATAAGGTTAAGGTGGGCCTGCCCTGGAATGATGATACTCAAATGGGTTCTCAAATCAACGAAACCCAGATCAAGAAAATCCTGAGCTATGTGGAAATTGCTAAGCAGGAGGGCGCTACTATTGCTTGCGGCGGTGAGCGCTTTACAGAGGGCGAGCTGGCTAAGGGTGCCTTCATGAAGCCTACTTTGATTACCGGCGTAACCAATGATATGCGTGTGGCGCAGGAGGAAATCTTCGGACCTGTTGCCGTAGTTATCAAATTCCACGATGAGGACGAGGTTGTGGCTATGGCTAATGACAGCGAATACGGCCTCGGCGGCGCTGTTTGGACTAAGGATATCAACAAGGCTATCCGTGTAGCACGCAACGTAGAAACTGGCCGTATGTGGGTGAACACCTATAACCAGATTCCTGAGCATTCTCCCTTCGGCGGCTACAAAACCTCCGGCATCGGCCGTGAAACTCACAAGATGATTTTGAACTACTATACACAAGTGAAAAATATTATGATTAATCTCAGTTATGCTCCTTCTGGGTTTTATCCTCAGGACTGACGATTAATAAACAGGTTTATTCCTGATTAGTTGCGCAAAAAAAGCTCTGGCGGTTGCCGGAGCTTTTTTGCTTTCCATCTTACTATTCTCGTTTGTATCAGAATCCCAATACAAGATATTTACTTGTTAATTTAAATTTTTTCAGTTTTTTGTTCCAGTATTTTTATCGAATCGAGATAATCCTTTTCCACTTCGCTAAGCGTTTTCGCCTTATACTTTCTATATTCTCCGGTTGCTTTATCAACCGCCTGCTTATGGCTGACGCTTCCGTTTCCAAGCAACAATTGCTCTCCAGTCATGGTTAGAATACGATCCAGATGTTCAGCCCAATTCTGCATGGTCATTGCCTGTTCTCGTTCCGCCTGTCGTTCTGCAAAATCAAGATATCCGGATACAAGTTGTCCCATAGCGCGTAGTTCTTTTTCATCCAGATAATTTTTTGCAACAACAGCTTCTTTCAAGGTTGGCTGCTTTCCTGCAAAATTGGTAAGTCCCATAAATTCTTTTTCCGCATCTGCTCTGTTATAAATTACTTCTGCGGCAGTCTGCCCATGAATCGCATAATGGATTTTATTTTGGACTTTCTTAAAAAATTGTATAGAAATTTCTGCTTTAGGATTATAGTCGATGCTTGTAGCATAAATTTCTAAAACCTGACGGTAAAATACCTTTTCTGATGCTCGAATATCGCGAATACGTTCTAAAAGTTCCTTGAAGTAACCGCCGCCACCAAGATTTTTCAGACGTTCATCATCCATGGCAAAGCCTTTTCGCATATACTCTTTGAGAATATTGGTTGCCCAAATTCTAAACTGTGTGCCACGTTTCGATTTTACACGATAGCCGACAGAAATGATCACATCAAGATTATAGTAATCTACCTGATATATTTTTCCGTCAGCGGCAGTGTAGGCAAATTTTGCCCACACTGATTCTTTCTGCAATTCGCCTTCTTTGAAAATATTTCTTATATGCTTACCGATAACACTTCTGTCTCGCTGAAACAATTCAGCCATTTGGTCAATGGATAGCCATACTGTATCACCGTCAAAGGTTGTCTCAATCTTCGCTAATCCATCTTCTGTTGTATAAATGATAATATTGGATTCCTGATTCATTTCATCTTTCTTTTTCACATTTACACTCCATTTCTAGCTGTATCGCAGTACATGCTGCAAACTCTGTGTTAAAAAGCACTTTCAACATAGAGTTTGTACACTATTTACATGATTATTATATCATTCATTTTCTGGCTTTCCAATAGTGTCAATTATATCTTTAGAATTGAATTTTCCTTCTAAATAATCAGGTGAATATGGGATTAAAGCCGGTAATAAGTCAAAAGATTCCCTTGGTATTTCGCTGAATTTATTGACACAATAAGAAACGGCGTGACCAAAGCCACGCCGCGCTTTTCCTGAAAATCGGGATTACTAAATTTTTACTGTTTTATGGGTATCTCCGGCGGTTGCCGGAGCTTTTTTGCTGAGTGGGTTATATTTATTTATCCAATTTTGCATTATCCATAAATGCTGTGCCGAATTGCGTATAGTTCATGCCCGCACCGCGCAGGTCAGCGTATTCCAAAAATGCTTTGTCCAGCAGCGCCTTGTCCAGCTTGCTGTTGTTCAAATTGCTGTGGCCCAGCTTGCTGCTGCGCAGGTCTGCTTCCGTCAGGTCACTGCGCTCCAGATGGGCACTGTACAGGTTAGCGCCATGAAAAATTGCGTTTTTCAGGCTGGCACGGCGCAGCCAGCTGTAGGGCAGGTTGGCAAAGCTGAAGTCGGCATAGTCGGCCTGTACGCCGTCCATAGAAGCCTCCTGCGCTTTGACCTGCTGCAGATTAGCGTTCAGCAGATGTGCGCCATGCAGCTGGCAGCGGTTAAGATATGCTCCCTGCAGGCTGGCGTTGGTAAAATCGCTGCCGGAGGCATTGGCATAGCGCAGGTTAGCATATGCCAGATCGGCACCGCGCAGACTGGCGTTGGGCAACAGAGCGCTTTGAAAGCAGGCATCCTGCAGCTTGGCTTTGTCCAGCTTGGTAGCATCAAGACGTGCTTCGGTAAAATCGGTGTTGGTAAAATCACGTCCGGATAAATCCATACCGGATAAATCAGCACCGGAAAGGTCACCACCGGGGCAGCTTGCTCCGTTCAGTACCGCGTTTAAATCACTGTTGCTGTAGGCAAAAGCTGTGCTGCTGATGCCGATAGCCAGAAGCGTAAACAAAGTCTTGAAAATATTCTTACGCATTTTGCCCTCCTGCATAGTTTTCTGCTTCGTCCAGCAGAAGCTCCAGCTGTTTGGGATCGTCCGGCAGACAGTCGATAATCTTCCAAGGCTTAACCTCGGCAAAATCCTCAGGCTTATAGCCGGAGCCTTCCAAAATAATCAGGCAGGGTGCGCCGATGGCATTGGCACAGCGCACGTCGTTAGGTGTATCGCCGATAAAAATAAGCTCGTTGGGCTTGGCCTGCTCGTTTTGCATATACAGGCGGTGGAAGGCAACCTTAGCCAGCATTTCGCGGTTTTCACTGATTTCGCCGAAGACGCTGTGTTCATGGTTAAAATATTGGTCCAGACCGAAATGCTGCAGCTTGAGATGGGCGCCGGTGCTGGTGTTGCCGGTGAGCAGGCAGTTGCAGTAACGGCTATCAAGCTGGCAGAAATATTGCAGCGTTTTCTCTACGTTTTTCAAGACGCGGCCCTTGTGCAGTGGCAACTGCTTGGGCAGCTCCATATGGTAGCGGATAAGCAGGCCTGCTGCTTCGGCACTGTTGCAGCGTCCGCGCAGACGGGTAACAACGCTTTTGATAATATCCGAGTCAGTGCGTCCTGCCAAGGATTTGTTGAAATCGAAGGCATCGAGAAAATAGTAGTCCTTGATGACCTTAATCATGGCATCCTTGCCGGCTCCACCGGAAAGAATCAGTGTGCCGTCTACATCCCACATTAAATATTTCATGTGTAAAATCTCCTTTGATTTAAGAAAAAACAGGGGCTGTTCATACAACCCCTGGAAAAGTTTATCTGATAGTCCCGTTTAGATGCCACGGGGCTTGAGCATCATTTTTTTCAGTTGAGCGCCGACGTTTTTGGTAACGTTCTGAGTACGGCGGATGAACTTGATGTTGGAGCGGTGGTTAGGCTTCATATCGTATTTGCTGCCGAAATCGCCGCGGTCCAGCAGGGTAATTTTAGCCTTGTCGCAATCAAAGGCGCTGCGCAGATAGCGTGCCATGCCCGCAGGGTCGGCATCGTCATAGCAGCTGAAAATATCTGCCGCAATGAAACCGAGCTTAGGATATACATGCAGAGTTACATGGCCTTGCTTGCAGAGTGCGGAGATGGAATATTCGCTTTGGCCCTCTTCCTGACAAACGAGCAGCTCGTGACTGTTCATCCGGTATTCATCGCAGCCTTCCTGCAGCAGAGTCTTTGCTTTTTCAGTGTCGTTGACTTCGTTTACGCCGCAGTTATACATATCTATGGCTATTAATTTTCCTGTAAATTTCTTAGGTTGCATGTGTAAAACTCCTCATGTTTATAATTACAATAATACAAAGCCGGTTCAGGCGCAGGGCGCTGATTTGCCGGAAACAATATATAGTGTATATCTCATTCAATTATAGCGAAAATTATAATACTTGTAAAGTCAAATTGCTATCCTAATTGAGAAAACTATGTTATAATAATAGCTATAGTAAAAACATTTGTTTTGTGTGGCGGTGAGAAAATGGAAAAGCTGGAAGCGATAGTTGATGATATAGTGTTTCAAAGCGATGACGGCATGTTCAGCGTGCTGCGTATGGAAAGCAAGGCGCAGGGACGCTTTACTGCTGTCTATCATGGCAATGCGCCGTATATGGGCGAAAATGTGGCTATGGAGGGCAGCTGGATTGAGCATGCCAGATTCGGCAGACAATTTGATATACAGTCACTGCAGGTTTTGCAGCCGACTTCGGTAGCAGGCATTGAACGCTTTCTGGCTTCCGGCGCTGTGAAGGGTGTCGGTCCGGTGACGGCGGCAAGAATTGTGGAGGCCTTCGGAACGGATACGCTGGAAATTTTAGGTACTTATCCCGAGCGTCTGGCACAGGTGCGCGGCATCAGCGCGAAAAAGGCTGCCGCTATTGGTGAATCCTACAGCCAGCTTTCCGGTTTGCGCGAGCTGATGGTGTTTTTGGAAGCGCACGGCGTGAGCAGCGGTTATGCAGCCCGCCTGCAGGCAACCTACGGCGCTACGGCGATTACCCGCATTAAGGAAAATCCCTACAGCCTGGCGGAGGATATTACCGGCATCGGCTTTAAAACTGCGGACCGCATTGCTATGGCTATGGGTATGGAGCATGACTGCGAGGCACGCTTGCGCGCAGGCATTGCTTATGCGCTGACGCAGGCCGCAGGCGTGGGACACACCTGCGTGCCGGAGGAGCTGCTGGTGCGTGAAACGGCGAGAGCATTGGCGGTAGACACTTCCATGGTGCAGGATGTTTTCAGCACCCTGCTGGAGCAGGATTTACTGCGCACGGAGGAAATGGGCGGTATTCGCCTGATATATCCGGAATATCTGTATACGGCGGAGGTGCAGACCGCACGCCGTCTGCTGAAGCTGCGCGATCAGGCGAAGCCGGTGACGCGCGTGAATGCGGATGAGGTCATTGCCAAATGGGAGCGTGATGCCGGTATTACGCTGGCGGAGGCGCAGCGTCAGGCAATTTATGCTTCGCTGGAGCATGGCGTTTTCGTTCTCACCGGCGGTCCCGGTACAGGTAAAACAACCGTCGTTAAGGGTATTTTGAATGTGCTGGAGCAGGCTGGCTGCCGCATTCTGCTGGCCGCGCCTACCGGACGCGCCGCACGCAGACTGGCGGATTCTGCCGGTCATCCTGCAGCAACGGTGCATCGTCTGCTGGAATATCAGCCTACGGGTGACGGCCTGTGCTTTGGCAAGGATGACAGCGATCCTCTTGATGCGGAAGCGATTATTATCGATGAGGCTTCGATGCTCGATATCAGCCTGACCTATCATCTGCTTAAGGCAATTCCCGGCGGCTGCCGTCTGATCTTCGTCGGTGACGTGGACCAACTGCCGTCCGTTGGTGCAGGCTCGGTGCTCAAGGATATGATCCGTTCGGGCAGAATGCCTGTTGTACGTCTGGAAAATGTTTTCCGTCAGGCAGAGGTGAGTCCGATTGTCCGCAATGCGCATAAGATTAACCGTGGGCAGATGCCGGAGTTTCTTGCCGGTGCCGACAGCGAGTTTGCCTTGGAGGAATTTGCCAATGAGCAGGATGCTGCGGAATTTGTGGCGCGTACCTATGCGCAGCTTACGTCCGGCGGTGACTGGCGCAGGGTGCAGGTGCTGACACCGATGCACAAGAATCCCTGCGGCGTGCAGAATCTGAATAAGCTGCTGCAAAAATATCTTAATCCGCCGTCTGCTGCCAAGCCCGAGGTAAACATACCGGGTAATGTACTGCGTGTGGGTGACAAGGTTATGCAGATTCGCAATAACTATGAAAAGGATGTTTTCAATGGCGACATCGGCCGTGTAATTAAAATAGACGGAAAAAATGTTACGGTAGCCTTCCCGGAGCGTCCTGAGGGTGATTACGTTACTTACGCTCAGGGTGAGGTGGAGGAGCTGCAGCTGGCTTACGCTATGAGTGTGCATAAGTCGCAGGGCAGCGAATATCCCTATGTTATTTTGCTCATGGTGCAGAGCCATTACATCATGCTGCAGCGCAACCTGCTGTATACGGCTGTGACCAGAGCTAAGGAAAAGGTGCTGATTGTCGGCAGCAAAAACGCGGTGCGTACCGCTGTGGAAAATGACAAGACGAAAAGGCGTTACAGCCTGCTGGCTGAGCGTCTGCAGGAAAGCAGCGAGGTGTTCTGATGCAGCGTTTATTAAGAGAATTTGCCTATTACGGGCGTGTGGCGAAGGAGCTTATCTTTCCCAGACGCTGCGCTGTGTGTGCGACAAATATTGATAACGGCTACGTTTGTGAGCAGTGCCGCAGGGAATATCTGCTGCAGCGTCAGCTGCCCTGCTGTCCGCGCGAGGAATATCTGGCTGGACAGGCAGCACCGTTGCCGACGGACGTTTTATACAGTGTGTTGCTGCTTTATAAATATGAGGGCGTTTTTAAGGATGCGCTGCATAAAATAAAATTTGACGGTGAGGCAGGCTGGCTGCCGTTGCTGCGTGAGGAAGCGGAGCTTGCGTTGCCCGCGGCCAAAATGCGCTGGCTGCAGCAGTTTGACCTTATTACCTGCGTACCGACTGCGCCTGAGCGACGCAAGCAGCGTGGCTTTGATGTGCCTCAGGAGCTGTTTGCGGGCCTCTTGGAGGGACGCAGCGTTGGTATGGAGGTTTTGTTGGAGCGGGTGCGCCATACGGAGCCTTTGTACGAGCTGAAGCCGGAAGAAAGAAAGCAGGAGCTGGCAGGCTGCTTTGCCCTGCTGCCGCATGCCAAGGTGCGCGGCAAACATGTACTGCTTTGCGACGATATTTATACTACGGGCAGTACGTTTGCAGAAGCGGCACAGGTGCTGCTTGACGCAGGGGCGGCGCGTGTATCGGCGCTGGCGCTGTGCGCGGCGCAGGCTAACTGGGAGTGACTTTTTCTTGATGCAGAAATTGAAGAATTATTACAGATCGTATCCCTCGAAGTCTTTCTGTACGCTTTCGATGTTCCAGCTCTGGCTGCTGTCAGCAGCCTTTACAGCAGGCCGCAGCTTGCCTATATAGATTTTGACGTGCTGGCGATACTGCTTTCACTCATGCTGGTGGTAGCGGAGCTGAAGGAGATACGCTTTCTGGATTGGCTGGCGGTGGAGCTGCTGAACAAGTGCCGCAGCAAGCGTCAGCTGGAGCTGGTGCTGCTGGCAGTTACCTATGTCAGCTCGATGTTTGTGACGAATGACGTGGCTTTGCTTACCTTTGTGCCGTTGGCGCTGGTTATCGGCAAAACCTTGAAAATGGATATGGAGCGGATTATTATCCTGCAGACGCTGGCTGCTAACCTTGGCAGTATGCTGACGCCGCCCGGTAATCCGCAGAATTTGTTTTTATACGCGCATTATGCTTATAGCGCCGGCAGCTTTTTTGCCGTGATGGCTGTGCCGGGATTGATTTCGCTGGCGTATCTGCTGCTGCTCTTGTTCCATGGCAAGGACAGCGTGCTGAAGCTGGAGCTGCCTAAGCTGCAGCAGCCTCCCAAGGGAATATTGCAGCTCTTTTTGGGACTGCTGCTGTTGAACATTGGTGCTGTGCTGCATTGGTTCGACAAGCTGTTGGCCTTGCTGCTGACAGCAGGAGTAGTGGCCTTGTGCGACTGGCGTCGCCTGCGTGAGGTGGATTACAGTCTGCTCGTGACCTTCGCCGGTTTCTTTGTATTCATCGGCAACATCAGCCACAGTCCTGCGGTAAGCTATTTGCAGCAGTCGCTGATGGGCAGTGCGGCAGGTACCTATTTGACAGGATTGCTGGCAAGCCAGTTCCTCAGCAATGTGCCGGCGGCTATGCTGCTGGCAGGCTTGACCAAGGAAGCAGACGCGCTGCTTTTAGGTGTTAATATCGGCGGTCTGGGCACAATGATTGCTTCGATGGCGAGCGTTATTTCCTACAAATTATATGCTGCAGAGCATCCCTCGCAGGCAGGAAAGTATGTACGTACCTTTTTGTACTACAATTTTCTGGGCCTGCTGCTGATAGGAGGAGCGGTTTACTTCCTTCTGTGAGCAGGGAAATGCTTTGCGGCATTTCTTTTAGCATAATGGTAAACCGAAGACGTGTAATAAGTTGACTATTTGCGTTGCTTGCATTATAATAAAGCACGTGAAGCAGATAACGATAAGCTGCTCAGATGAAAGGAAAATGCAAAAATGTTAGAGCTTGCACATAAGCTAGCGGACAGCGATGCCAAATTCTTCGGCGGCTGGGTGCTGGCGGGAGCAGAGGCACATATTCATCAGCCGGCAGAGGCTATGGCGAATCAGGTGCTGCTGGCGAAGGAACGCAAATCAATTATCCGCGTGGCGGGAACTGCAACAGACGGCAGTTTGGCTAAGGAGCTGCGGGTATTTTTGGTACTGCCTAAGCATAAATTAGGCACGAAGCCGCTGGAGCCCGAGGCGATTAAAGGCGATTTGCTGACAAAGCACACCTTTACAACACAGGAAATAGCAGACTATGTTACCTATACCGGTGACGAAAACGTCATCCATAAGGGTGAACATCCCATCGTGCCGGGGCTGTGCATGGCTGCCTGGCTGCAGAAGGAGCTGGCGCTGACAGAGCTGGACTGGCGCATCAGCTTCCTTGCTCCTGTTTACGCAGGCGACGAGCTGTGTATCTACAGGTCGGAGGGTCAGCTTGCTGCTTATGTGGGAGCAATAAATGTTTTTGTGATTAAAGAATTATAGTAAGGCTGGTGTATGAAAATGACAACTTCTGGTACAGAAATCAATAAGAATCATAGAGGAGTAAGCGTCAACAAGACTGCGGAAATGACCAAGATGGCGCTGATGGTAGCAATGAACTGCGTATCCGCATATATTATTATTCCGCTGCCGTTTTCACTTTCTCCGCTTGCATTGCAGACTTTGATTGTAAATCTTACAGGCTATGTGCTGAACGCTAAGCAGGCCTTTATGACCATGCTGGTTTATCTTTTGGTAGGCTTGGCAGGCGTGCCGGTATTTACCGGCGGCAGTGCGGGTCCGGGCAAGCTGTTCGGACCTACCGGCGGTTACATCATCGGCTTCTTGGTTACCGCTGTTTTCTTGGCATATTTCAAAGGAGAAAAATACAACTTCAAGCGTTACGCTCTGCTTGGCTGTGTTATCGGCATTCCGCTGATTTATGTGTTCGGCGTTGTACAGCTGAAGCTGATTACCGGTATGCCCTGGGACAAGGCGATTCTGACCGGCGCATTGCCCTTCATTCCGCTGGATATTGTTAAATGTTTGGCTGCCGCAGTTATCGCAGGACCGATTAACCGTATCTTTACTGATAACAGATAAATAAGGTATAATTTAAGAGCTGTCAGCTATTTGCCGGAAGGCAGGTGGCAGGCAGCTTTTTTCGGATATAGAGGTGTTAAGATGGAAAATGCATATATTTTAGGTGGCCTGCGCAGCTACGTGGGCGTAGTCAACGGTATGTATCGTCATATCCCGGCGGAGGTGCTGGGTGCGGAGGTGCTTAAGCAGGTGATGGAAAAATATCAGCTGTGCGAGCCTGATTATATCATTGCCGGCAACGGTGTGGGTGCCGGCGGCAATATTGCGCGCCTGATGGCTTTGACGGCAGGAGTAGATATTTCGGTGCCGGCCTTTACGGTAGATGTGCAATGCGGCAGCGGCCTGGAAAGCATTGCTGTTGCCGCAGCCAAGATAAACAGCGGCGAGGCTGACGTAATTATTGCCGGCGGCTTTGAAAGCAGCTCTACGCAGCCAAGACGTGGCTATAATCCCAATCATCCCGATTATACGGGAGATGCATGGTACAGCGTAGCCAAGTTTATGCCCGGGATTCACCGCGAAACGGTAATGCTGGAGGGTGCGGAGCTTGCTGCCAAGCGCGAAGGCATTACTAAAGAAGAAATGGACAGTTGGGTATTGCGCAGCCATGCGCTTGCAACGCAGGCGCGCGAGCAGGGATTGCTGCAGAATATTATCGCTCCTGTTTGCGGTGCCGTTAAGGACGAAGGCATCAGACCGCGCATGAGCCAGCGCCTGCTCGACAGAATGCCCAAGGTGCTGGAGGGCGGCGAATTTATTACGGCGGCCAATTCCTGCCTCATTAACGATGGTGCGGCCTTTGTGGTGCTGTGCTCGCAAAAATATCTGCAGGAGCACGGCTTAAAGGCGCAGGCCAGAGTGCTGGGCAGCACAGCTTGCGGCGGCGATCCCTTGGTGAGTCCGCGTACTGCAGTTACCGCACTGCAAAAGCTGTTGGCCAAGCATGGCCTGCAGGAGCAGGATATCGCAGACTTTGAGCTGAATGAAGCCTTCGCTGTAATTGATGTGCTGTTTGCCCGCAGCTTTCCGCACAGCATTGACAAATATAATGTGTTCGGCGGGGCGCTAGCCTACGGTCATCCCTATGGTGCCAGCGGTGGCATAATTACGCTGCATCTGTTGGAGGCACTGAAGCAGAAGGGCGGTCGCTATGGCGCCGCAAGCGTAGCTGCCGCAGGCGGCGTAGGAACGGCGTTGCTGCTGGAAAGAGTGGAGTGAAGCAAATGGATTACTTGACCTTAATAGCACAGCAAAAACAGGATAAGCTCGCTCTTGTAGAGGATGAAGAAGAATATACCTATGCAAGACTGGCGCAGGAGGCGCGCAGGCTGCGCAGTAAAGCGGATTTTAGCGCTCCGACGTTTTTTATCCACGAAAGCAGTATTGCCCGTCAGTTGATTGCCTTTTTGGCCTACAGCGGAACAAAAACTGTGCCGGTTATTGCTACCGAAGTGAGCAAAAAGCAGCAGTTTTGCTGCGACGATATTCCGCAAGCGGCCTGCATGGGCGTTATGACCAGCGGCAGCACTGGCAAAAGCAAGCTGTTGTGGCGCAGCTATCATAGCTGGGCGGACTTTTTCCCGGAGCAGAATCGTGTTTTTGGCGTTAATGAGCAGACAGTAATTTTTTGTCAGGGAAGCCTGGCCTTTACCGGTAATCTCAATATTTATATGGGTGTGCTGGCGGCAGGCGGCACACTGGTAGTGACGGAACGCTTCCGCCCGCGCCATTGGCTGCAGCTGATGCAGCGCTATGCGGTGAACGCAATCTACCTGATTCCGTCTAAGCTGCTGCTGTTGCCCAAGTTTTTGCGTGAGCCTGATGTGCGTGTGCGCAGTATCATCAGCGGCTCGCAGAGCATGGGCAGGCAGGAGGCGGACAAGCTGCTGCAGGTATTCCCGCATGCGGATATCACGCTGTACTACGGCGCCAGCGAGCTGAATTACATTACCTATATCAAGGCTGCGGAAATGACGGATGACCGCACACTTATCGGCCGTCCCTTCAAAGGCGTGCAGGTGAGCGTTTGTAATGAAGAAATTTTCATTGATACGCCTTATCATGTGGAGAAAATTTCGCTGCCGTTTTCTCTGAAGGACAGGGGACATCTGGATGCGGAAGGTCGCCTGCACTTTTTGGGGCGTACGGATGATATTGTGAGCGTTAACGGCCGCAAGGTTTCTGCAGTCAAGGTATGCACTGCGCTGACGGAGCTGGAGGGCATTGAGGAGGCTGCAGTAATCTGCCGTCATGTGGACGATGCCGATGTGCTTATTGCTTTTGTGGGGGCGGCACGTGAATACGGCAAGCAGGAGCTGGTTAAGCTGCTGCGGCAAACCTTAGAGGATTACGAGCTGCCCAAGCAGTTTGTTTTTATGGAACAGCTGCCGCATAATGAAAGCGGTAAGGTGGATAAATTGGCGCTGAAGAAAATGTACTTAGAGTGATTTTGGAGATATAAAATAAACCGTCGTCAGAATGTGTTGGATTGCAGGTTCTGACGGCGGTTTTTGTGTTTAAGTTTAATAAAAAGATAAAAATACTGATCAAAAATGCCTTAAAAATTTTTTATAAATGTAAGCAAAGCTGGCAAGATAGACAAAAACTGTCATTTGCATATGCTATAATACGTTATAGCAAGGCTTTAAAAGAAAAAGTGATACCGAATTATAAGCAGTTTTTTTATAAATAAAGGATTTTTAAATTTGCTGTAGAATTGATTTAATATACTGTACATGAATTTTTTGAAATAAACAAAAAAGCCTGCCGAAGCAAGCTTTAGTTCCACACACTGTGGGGTCTTCTGAAGAAGACGATTTGAATAAATCATGTTTTTTGAACTCGTGATGTAACTTCTGATGGTACTCAAGAAGTTATTCATAGTATATTTCATCTGTGGAGGTTTGTCAATATGCAAAAATTAAAGAATTGTGATTATTATATCGGCTTAGATATGGGTGATGCATCTGTTGGCTGGGCTGTTACGGATACAAATTATAATATTTTAAAATTTAATGGCAAAGCATTATGGGGAATCAGACTTTTTGATTCTGCCAATACTGCAGCTTCTACAAGAGTTTTTCGTTCCGGCAGACGCAGAATTGACAGAACAACATGGCGTCTTAAGATGTTACAGGAATTATTTGCGGAGGAAATCGCTAAGGTTGATCCCGGTTTCTTTATGCGATTAGAGGATAGCCGTTTACATTTGGATGATAAGCGGGATAAGGCAGTATATAATTTATTTGTTGATAAAAATTACACAGATAAGGATTTTTATCAGCAATATCCTACAATGTATCATTTGCGTTATGCATTGGCAACGCAGGCGGGACCGTTTGATGTGCGCTTACTTTATCTTGCTGTGCAGCATATTGCTAAGCATCGTGGACATTTTTTGTTTGATAATCTTGATGCTTCCAAAGTAAACGATTTTAATGCGGTTTTCAGTGAGGTTGAGAATTATGTCCGTGATGAGATGGGAATTGAAGATTGGTCATGTCAAAATATAGATGAATTGGCTAAAGTTTTGTGCGATGTAAACTTAGGACGTACTACTAAGCAGAAAGCGATGCAGAGTTTATTACCGGCACAGACAAAACAGCAGAAAGCTATTATACAGCTTTTTAGTGGTGGTAAAGCTAAGTTAGCTGAGTTATTTGTTGATGAAGAATTAGATGAATGTGAAAAGAAATCAGTAAGCTTTCAAGATGATGATTTGAATGAATTTGAGCCTGTGCTTACAGCAGCATTAGGGGAGCGTTACGAAGGGTTACTCCGTTTCAAAGCTATTTATGATTGGAGTTTGCTGGCAAAAATATTGCATCTTGATACAAGTAAAAAAGATGAAGATGAACAGCATCTGCTTTCTGAGTGTAAGGTGCAGGTTTATGAAGATCATAAACGGGATTTGGCTGTTTTGAAATCCATGCTTAAAGGTAAGCCTTTATATAATAAGATTTTCAGGCAGGATGGAGATATTTCTTACGAGAAATATGCTAAAGGAATCAAAGGACGTAATCAGATTGATTTTTGCAAGGATTTAAAGAAGCAACTTGAAGGGATTGCAGAATATAAAAAGATAATGCAGGAAATTACGAATATTGATGATGCCAAAACAGAGGAGGAACGTTTACTGTTTCGCATTACCAATGGATTTGCTTTTCCTAAACAAACAACTAAGGATAATGGCATCATTCCCATCCAGGTGCATTTAGCGGAATTAAAATGCATTCTTGATAATGCTGAGGGCTATTTACCGTTTTTAGGTGAGACTGATAATAACGGTCTTTCTGTGCGTGAAAAAATTGAACAGATTGTTAAGTTCAGAATACCGTATTATGTAGGTCCGCTTGCGGGGACACGTATGTCCAGAGAACAGGGCAGATGTTGGGTTGTACGTAAGCATGAAAAAATTTATCCTTGGAATTTTACGGAAATTGTAAATTTGGAAGAGAGTGCAGAAAAGTTTATAACCAATATGACAGCAAAATGCACGTATCTTGTCGGTGAAGACGTACTTCCTAAGGAATCATTGCTGTATTCGGAGTTTATGGTGCGTAACGCAATTAACAATATTACTGTTGATGGCGAACGCTTACCTGTTGATGTGCTGGAAAAAATCTTTAAGCAGCTTTTCCTTGCGAAAACTTCAAAGGTTACCAAGAAAACATTAGAAAGATTTTTTAGGCAGGAAAATATTTCTTTCCAAAACATTGGTGGCATTGATGATAAGATCAATGCTTCGATGAAATCATATAATGATTTTAGAAGAATTTTCGGTGAAGATTATATTCAACTGCATAGAGATGAAATTGAGAATATTATCAGATGGATAACCTTATTCTGCGACGAGAAAAAAATGTTGGTCACTAAAATAAAAAACACTTATCCGCAGATTTCTGATGATGAAATCAAAGCTATTAAAAAACTGAAATATAAAGATTGGGGCAGATTGTCTGCAACTTTATTGAATAGCAGTACTATTGCTTATGAGGATAAGGCTTTTGGTGAACTTGTCACTATTATTAGTGCTTTGCGTCATACAAATAAGAATTTCATGGAGCTTTTGAGCAGCTATTGTTATTATGATTTTATTGGCAAGATTAAAGAGTTTAATGGTAGCAGACAAAGCAGTAATGGTAAGCTTACTTACAAAGACGTGGAAGAGCTTTATGTTTCTCCTTCTGTTAAACGTTCTATCTGGCAGACGCTGACGATTTTGGAGGAAATCAAGAAAATCATGGGTTGCGAGCCAAAGCGTATTTTTATTGAGATGGCCAGAAGCAAGGAAGAAAGCAAGCGTACTGACAGTCGTCTGAAAAAATTGCAGGATTTATACAAAAAGTGCAGGGAAGAAAATATTGATTTTATGCCTCGTAAAGATGAGTTTAATGCGCTTAAAACTCAGTTGAGCTCCAAAAAGGAAGAGAATTTACGCAGTGATAAGCTCTATCTTTACTATACGCAGATGGGACGCTGCATGTATACGGGCGAAAGAATAGAATTAGCCTCTCTGTATGACAATAATTTGTATGATATTGATCATATCTATCCGCGTTCTAAAACAAAGGACGACAGCCTTAGCAACAGGGTGCTTGTTAAAAAGCAAGTTAATGCTGCAAAAACAGATACCTATCCGCTTGATGCAGCTATTCGCACTAAAATGCATAGCTTCTGGAAACTGCTTTATGATAAGGGGTTCATTGATGAGAGAAAGTATGAGCGTCTGACGCGCAGCACGCAGCTGCGAGATGAAGAGCTGGCCGGCTTTATCAGCAGACAGCTTGTGGAAACCAGGCAGTCGACTAAAGCTGTTGCTGCTATTTTAAAGACAGCTTATCAGAACAGTGAGGTTGTATATGTAAAGGCCGGCAATGTATCTGATTTCCGTCAGCAGTTTAAATTTGTGAAATGCCGTGAGGTAAATGATTTACACCATGCCAAAGACGCTTATCTGAATATTGTGGTGGGTAATTGCTATCATGTGAAATTTACTGCTAACCCTTTGAACTTTATTACAAAAAATCAGGATAACAGACGCTATAGCTTGAAACCGGAGATTTTCTATAAATTTAGCATTAAACGTGATGGTGAAATTGCCTGGCTTGGCGGTGAAGACGGTACAATGGCAACTGTTGCAAGGACTATGCATAAGAACAATATTCTCTTTACAAGACAAGCTGTTGAGGGAAAAGGAGAACTGTTTGATCAGCAACCACTTAAAGCAAAGGGAGGTCAGCTGCCTTTGAAAGCAGGTTTATCCATTGAGAAGTACGGTGGCTATAATTCTTTGACTACAGCATATTTTGCCGTAGTCAAGTCGGAAGGAAAAAAGGGGGCTGTGCAGCTGTCTATAGAAGCAATTCCTTTGGTTTATGCAAAACAGGGTGAAATAGCTGTACAAAAGTATCTTACAGAGGTTGTTCAGCTTTGCAAGCCTGAAATTATGCTTCCCAAAATTAAGAAATACAGTTTGTTTAAGATAAATGGTTTCCCGATGCATATTTCTGGTAGGACAGGAAAGCAACTGATATTTTATGGTGCTGGACAGCTATGCATAGCTGATGACGTTGCTGATTATCTGAAAAAGGCTTTAATGTATGAAACTAATATAGCAGAAAAAGAAAAAACATTAGCTGATCAAAATGCTGATGACATACAGAAACAAAAAGCGCAAAAAGGACTGGATTTTTATGAGCAGAAGTGGGGAATTAGCGGAGCGGTTAACGTACAGTTATATGATATGTTTATTGCTAAGTCTGCTAACAATTTGTATAAGAACAGGCCTGTATCACAGACAATTACTTTAAAAGAAAAGAGGGAGCATTTTGTAAAATTAACTGTATCAAAGCAGATACATATCATAAAAGAAATTTTGAATCTGTTTAAGTGTGCAAGTGCGTCTGCTGATTTTAAATTAATTGATAAGGGTACTTCTTGTGGTACGTTGAAGATAAGCAATAATATTAATAAATTAAAAGAATGTATCTTGATTAACCAATCTCCTACAGGTGTTTTTGAACAGGAAGTGGATTTGATGAAGCTATGAGCTGGCGTGTAATTGTTATCAGTACACGGGCAAAGCTGGATTTACAATTGGGCTATATGGTGGTTCGCGGAGAGCGGACCACCAAAGTCCACCTTGATGAAATTTCAGTGTTGCTTATTGAAACAACAGAGGTTTCAATAACAGCAGCTTTGCTTGCGGAAATGACGGATAGAAAAATAAAGGTGATTTTTTGCGATAGCAAGAGAAATCCTTCGGCTGAGCTGATTCCTTATTATGGAGCGCACGATGTCAGTGCTAAAATAAAGCAGCAGATAGCTTGGAGTGAAAGCACTAAAGGTGATGTTGGTACGGCAATTATATATACCAAAATCAAGATGCAAGCTGCTTTGTTGAAGAAGTTAGGGCTGGATACAGCCGCTATGCTGGAGGAATATGCGGCGCAGTTACAGTATCGCGATGCCAGCAACAGAGAAGGTCATGCTGCTAAAGTTTATTTTAACTCTATTTTTGGACTTGGCTTTACCAGAGCGGATGATATTGCTGTTAATGCAGCATTGAATTATGGTTATATGGTTTTATTGGCTGCATGCAACAGGGAGATAACCGCCAATGGTTATCTTACACAGCTTGGACTGATTCACGATAATATTTTCAATGCATTTAATTTGGGTTCTGATATTATGGAGCCGTTGCGACCTTTTGTTGATTATCAGATATATGATATGTTGGTAAAAGAAAAGCTTCATTGCTTTGACAAGGAGCAGAAGCACGAGGTTTTGGATGTACTGAATAAAAATGTTGTAAACAACGAAAAGCAGGTTACACTTAATTATGCTATTAAGCTTTATTGCAAGAGTGTTTTTGACGCGTTGAACAGTAATGATGTGAGCGTAATCAAGTGGAACAGCTTTCTATGATGTATTATGAGTTATAGATTTATGAGAATATTAGTTCTTTTTGATTTGCCTATTACTACTCTTGAAAATAAGCGTTCCTATAGGATCTTTCGTAAATATCTGTTAAAAAATGGGTTTATGATGATGCAGGAATCGGTTTATTGCAAGATTGCACTTAATGCTGTGGCTGCTGACGCTGTTATCAAAAATGTTAAGCTGAATTTGCCGTCAGATGGACTGGTACAGTTGCTTACGGTTACGGAACGCCAGTTTTCACGCATGGAGGTTTTGGTCGGAGAAGCACGTAATGATGTTTTGAATAGTGATGAAAGATTGGTAGTATTATGAAGCTGGTTTATACGGAGCTGGAGAAGCAGCTTGTTTTTCAGGAAAACAAGGTTAATGTTTTAGTGATTGAGCGAAAAGAGCTTTTTCGAAGAATGATTAAAGAGCTTGATAAGCAGATTAGCGGGGAAAAGGGAGGATTTGTTTTATCTGATAATAATAAAACAATGAAAATAGATAAGGAGGTCTGCCTGATTTTAAATCCGTTTGCTTTGGATATCAATTCACGTAAGGCTTTAACCGGCTTATATAACGAGCTTGGCAAGCAGGGACTGAATGAAGAAAATTATTTGAAGACATGCAGGCTAAAGGGGCAGATAGCGGAGTATATTTATGATTTGCTGAATCAGGCGGATTATGCGCTTAAATTTCAGGATGATTTTAATTTGCAAAGCTTGTTTAAAGCACTTGAAGTGGAATTTGAAGCTGGCGAAGGAAATTTTTTAGAGGGACTCGTATACTTTTTAGATGTCTGCAGCAAGTTTCAAAAGGTAAAGATATTGATGTTCGTAAATTTGAAAACGTATTTGACGAGTGAAGAGCTGCATGAGTTCTATAAAGAAGCTTTTTACAGAAAAATACAGTTGCTGCTGTTGGAGAATAATATTGTTGATGAGCTTGCAGAAGAAGCTGTGAGTATAGTTGATGCAGATTTATGTTTGATTAAATGATTTTGACAAAAAAATTTGAGTGATTTATAATGTTTTTGTAAGCACCTGAGGAAATTACGCTATGGTGATGATAGTTTCATTCGTGGACAATCTCTGAATTTGAGGTTTGAGAGTGATGTAATTTCTGATGGTACTCAAACTGAAACTCCACCTGCAAAAGCACCAGCGGCGTTTGAGAGTGATGTAATTTCTGATGGTACTCAAACAATTTAGGCTCTCCTGCTACCGGAGTGACAGTTTGAGAGTGATGTAATTTCTGATGGTACTCAAACGAAAATCAAACAATTTATCATTGATTTTTTGTTTGAGAGTGATGTAATTTCTGATGGTACTCAAACTGAAGTTCTCACTCAATACAGTGCTGTAGTGTTTGAGAGTGATGTAATTTCTGATGGTACTCAAACTACCGCCCATAATGGGAAATGGCGTGTCTCGTTTGAGAGTGATGTAATTTCTGATGGTACTCAAACTACTTTGGTGTACCGATTACCTATTTTACCGTTTGAGAGTGATGTAATTTCTGATGGTACTCAAACAATCTCCAACCTGCACAGTATAATTGATACGTTTGAGAGTGATGTAATTTCTGATGGTACTCAAACTTGCATGATGTTAGGAAAGCGAAAACAGATGTTTGAGAGTGATGTAATTTCTGATGGTACTCAAACTTTTCAATCCAACATCCTTTCTCAGCATCCGTTTGAGAGTGATGTAATTTCTGATGGTACTCAAACCACTCTTGGTCTTATACGTAGATTTAGTCTGTTTGAGAGTGATGTAATTTCTGATGGTACTCAAACTGGTACTCATTAAGAGCTTATTAAACTCTTGTTTGAGAGTGATGTAATTTCTGATGGTACTCAAACTTATTTTGGCCGTTACTCTGAGGATATTTTGTTTGAGAGTGATGTAATTTCTGATGGTACTCAAACAGGTATATTATACAGACAAAGGAGCGTATAGTTTGAGAGTGATGTAATTTCTGATGGTACTCAAACAAATTAGTTGACAACAACCGCAACATCTGTGTTTGAGAGTGATGTAATTTCTGATGGTACTCAAACAAATTAGTTGACAATAACCGCCGTATCTGTGTTTGAGAGTGATGTAATTTCTGATGGTACTCAAACTAGCTGATTATAGCTTTATTGCCCTTCATTGTTTGAGAGTGATGTAATTTCTGATGGTACTCAAACTACCGCCGTGCGCGTTCGACGTTCACGGTAGTTTGAGAGTGATGTAATTTCTGATGGTACTCAAACCATCCAAGAGGATATACGGTAACAATGACCGTTTGAGAGTGATGTAATTTCTGATGGTACTTAAACACAAATCTCCTTTACAAATAAGCCCCTTTTTTGCCACTAAAACTTTCTCTAAAATTTTTTTCAAAAAACCTCTTGCCAAAACGTTAAACGTATGGTAATATATATAACTGTCAGACACACTGACATTGGCCCGGTGGTTCAGTTGGTTAGAATGCCGCCCTGTCACGGCGGAGGTCGTGGGTTCGAGTCCCATCCGGGTCGCCATTACGCCTCGGTAGCTCAGTTGGTAGAGCAAAGGACTGAAAATCCTTGTGTCCACAGTTCGATTCTGTGCTGAGGCACCAATCCAAAAACAGCACCTGCTATTGCGGGTGTTTTTTTATTATCTGTATATCTATATCTGCTTAAACACATTTTTCAGCCAGCAAGGAGTGTTATCATGTTTGAAAAATTTTTCCATGAAGTAACCGGTCCCTATATCTGGGGTCTGATTCTGCTTTTATCCCTGCGTGCCATCTTCTCTTCCGTACGCAAAAAGGATTATCCGCACGCTGCTGCTTTTATCGTCGTGGCCATTGCTGCCGCATTTATGACAGCAAGCGCACTTGATATGCTTCCGCCTGCTATAGCAGAAATATTTGCATAAGAAAAAGGCCGCTGTACAGCGACCTTTTTACAAGCAAAAACGCCGCTTTACGCGGCGTTTTTTTGTGCTTATTTTCAGTTGATGCCGGTTACATCAAAGCCAGTATCCTCAACAGCAGCCTTCAAAACTGCATCATCCAGGCCTGTGCCCTCAACAACCGCATTATTGTTTTCCAAGGAAACAACAACACTTGTTACACCTGCTACAGCAGCAAGTGCTTCTTTAACGGCGCCAACACAATGTTGGCAATGCATACCTTCGATAGCAATAGTCTTAGTCATAATAAAATCTCCTTTGCAATTACAATTTTATAAAACGCAGTCTTAGTGCGTTAGTAACAACAGAAACACTGCTGCAGCTCATCGCCGCCGCTGCAATCAGCGGATTCAGCAGCCAGCCGAAGGCTGTATAAAATACACCTGCGGCAAACGGAATACCGACGGCATTATAAATAAAGGCCCAGAAAAGATTTTCCTTGATATTGGTCATCACGCTGCGGCTTAAGCAAATTGCTTTCGCCACATCCAACAAGTCGCTTTTAATCAAAACCATATCAGCAGCTTCAATCGCAATATCCGTGCCGGCACCGATAGCGATACCTACATCGGCACGCGCCAACGCAGGTGCATCGTTGATGCCGTCGCCTACCATAGCGACAATATGGCCTTCCTGCTGTAGCTTGCGTACCACCGCTTCCTTGTCCTGCGGCAGCACCTGAGCAACAGCCTCATCAACGCCTACCTGTGTGCGGATTGCCTCCGCCGTCGCCCGGTTATCACCGGTCACCATCAGCACATGCAGGCCCATAGCCTGCAGCTTGCCGATTGCCTCCTTGCTCGTAGCCTTTACGGTATCGGCAACAGCAATACAGCCAAAAAGCTCGCCTGCACGCAAAAAGTATAACGGTGTTTTTCCCTGAGCCGCCAGCTTGTCATACTGGTCCATCAAACTGCTGACATCAACATTCAACGCCTGCAACAGCTTCATATTGCCTGCTGCACATTCAGCTCCCGCAATCTCTGCCTTAACGCCCTGACCGGGGATTTGCTTATAATTGACTGCTTCCGGCAAAGCAAGCTGCTTTGCTTCAGCAGCAGCAACAATCGCTTCACCTAACGGATGCTCTGAAAGCTTTTCCAAGCCTGCGGCAAAGGCCAGCAATTCATTTCCCGTAACCTTTACAGGCAAAATATCCGTCACCACCGGTTTGCCTGACGTAATGGTGCCTGTTTTGTCTAAGATAACGGTATCAACCTTATGCGCCGTTTCCAACGCTGTTGCCGATTTAATCAGAATGCCGCTCTTGGCACCACGCCCCGTTCCTACCATAATCGCTGTCGGTGTTGCCAGTCCCAAAGCACAGGGGCAGGAAATGACGAGCACCGAAATAGCTATCGTCAGTGCAAAATGCCAGCTTGCGCCCAGCGCCAGCCAGACAACCGCCGCAAGCACGGCAATGCCTATAACAGCAGGCACAAAATAGCCGCTCACCTTATCAGCTAGCTTGGCAATAGGCGCTTTAGAAGATGTTGCCTCATCCACCAGCGCAATAATCTTCGCTAAAGCAGTATCAGCGCCAATCGCAGTCGCTTCCATCTTAAAGTAACCGCTTCTGTTAATAGTGCCGCCGATAACCTTGTCACCGATTGTTTTATCTACCGGCAGGCTTTCACCCGTCAGCGCACTTTCGTCCAATGCACCGCTACCATCAATAATTTTACCGTCCACGGGCACGGATGCACCGCTTTTTACAATCAGCACATCACCTGTTACAACCTCCTCCACAGGAATTTCTCCCTGCAGACCGTGACGCTCGACAAGCGCAGTTTTTGGTGTAAGGTTCATCAGTGCCTTAATCGCATCAGAGGTGTGGCTTTTTGCCCGCGCCTCCATAAACTTGCCGACAGTAACAAGCGCCAAAATCACGGCACTCGCTTCAAAATATAAAGCATCGGCAAAGCCCGGCAGCAAATCAAGACGGTTATGACCAAAGGCATACGCCATACCAAATACGGAATATAAACCGTAAATAAATGATGCACCGCTGCCCACGGCAATCAACGAATCCATATTAGGCGCACCGCTTAAAAGATTACGCACACCGTGGATAAAATACTTGCGGTCGATAAAGAGTACCGGAATACACCACAGCATCTGCAGCAAAGCGTTAATCAGCTCGTTTTCCTGCCCCAGGATAAAGCCTGGCAACGGCCAGCCCCACATACGCCCCATGTGCTGATAAAAGACAAGACTGGCAAAAATTAGCGAGCCGATAAGACGCTGCTTCATCTCCTGCACCGCCGTATCCTGCTGCGGCACAGGCGCAGCGGCAGCTCCTGCGGCATGCACACTTGCACCGAAGCCCAGCTTTTCAATGCGGGCAATAATCGCTTTTTCATCTACAACACTTTCGTCAAAGGTAACGTGCGCATTATTTTTCAGCAGATTAACGCTCATCTGCTCCACGCCCTGCATCCTGTTGACAACCTTTTCTATGCGTGACGAGCAGGCACTGCAGCTCATGCCCGTTATATCAAGTAACTGTTTTTTCATCGCGACTCCTTTCGCTTGCTATCTGTTTGACATAAAATTTTTTGTCTGCTATTATTATAGCAAACGCTATCTTTATTTCAAGAACGCACTATTTAGGTAGATAGTATACAAAAAGATACTGTAAAGATATATAATTTTTGATGCACAAGGCAGACATATGATTTTTTCATAGCATCATTATATTTTAATCGCCTTGCTCTTTGCAGAAAGGAAACTCCAAATGAAAGATACTATTAACGTCAACTGTCCCGTTGCCGCCACTCTGCAGCTTATCGGCGGCAAATATAAAGCATTGCTCCTGTGGCATCTGTCCGGCAAAATTCTGCGCTTCAACGAGCTGCGCCGCCTCGTCCCCGAGGCCACACCCAAAATGCTCACCCAGCAATTACGCGAGCTGGAAGGTGACGGCTTGATTGCGCGCAAGGTGTACGCCGTCGTGCCGCCTAAGGTTGAGTATAGCCTGACGCCGCGGGGTGAAAGCCTCTTCCCCATCCTGCAGGCCATGTATGCCTGGGGCAGCAAGCTTTTAAAGGGTGAAGGCATCTGCCCGGAATGCTCCATGAAGCCTGTGGAAGCAGAGCATTGCTGCTGCCACGACAAAACTGAATAGAAACGAAAACTTCGGTAGAAGGATTATATTTAGTGTTCTACCGAAGTTTTTTCGTTCCATTTTAAAACAGCCGAAATATTTTATTCACACACATCTTGCAAATGGTTTTAAAACAAAATAAATAATACAAAAAGCACGCTGCAGCCTGCGCCAAGCGCAAGCCGCAACGTGCTCATATAATGCTTATAATCAGCCGATTTCTGCTTCCTTTTCAGTACCGCGAACGTTGATTGGATGGTTGTTTTCGTCAACCATTACAACCTTCGGCACATAGGTTTTAGCTTCTTCCTCGGTCATGAAGCTGTAAGCGATGATGATAACAGTATCACCAACAAGAACCTTACGTGCAGCAGCACCGTTCAGGCAGATAACACCGCTGCCACGCTCACCGGCGATAACATAGGTTTCCAGACGGTTGCCGTTGTTGTTGTCAACGATTTGTACACGCTCGCCCGGAAGAATACCGGACAGCTCCAGCAGCTCGCTGTCGATAGTAATGCTGCCCATATATTCCAGGTTTGCCTGGGTTACGGTAGCGCGATGAATTTTGCCATGGTGCATAGTATAAAGCATATTATTTCTCCTCCAAAACTACATTATCAATCAGACGGGTGGTGCCGAATTTAACAGCTACAGCCAGCAGGTTGCTGCCTGCCATCGGAGCTGCTACAGGTTTCAATTCCGGCAGTGCATAAATTTCAACATAATCAATATCAGACATAGGCTCTTCTTTAATGGAAGCAGTAACAGCCGCAGTAATCTTAGCAGCGTCACGCTCACCTGCTTCGTACTGCTCCTTAGCAGCCTTCAGACTACGGCTCAGTACCAGCGCTGCTTTGCGCTCTGCTTCATTCAGATAGGTATTGCGGGAGCTCTTTGCCAAACCGTCAGCTTCGCGGACAATCGGCATAATGCGCAGCTGGATGTTGAAGAACAGGTCTTTTACCATGCGTTTCAGAACCTCAACCTGTTGTGCGTCCTTCTGACCGAAGTAAGCACGGTCCGGTTGTGCCAGGTTAAACAGCTTGGTAACAACGGTGGTTACGCCACGGAAGTGAATCGGACGGGTACGGCCGCACAGAACCTTGGTAATCTCACCGGTTACTTCAACCCAAGTTGCATCCTCGCTCGGATACATTTCCTTCGGAGCCGGAGCGAAAACTACGTTAGCGCCCATGCTTTCTGCCAGCTTGCAGTCTGCTTCCAGAGTACGCGGATAAGCGTCCAGATCTTCGTTAGGACCGAATTGAGTCGGATTTACGAAAACGCTGACTACAACAAAGTCATTTTCCATGTTAGCTGCTTTAATCAGGGATGCATGACCTTCATGCAAAGCACCCATAGTAGGCACCAGGCCGATGGTCAAACCCTTAGCTTTAGCTGCTGCAACCTCTTCGCGCAGCTCTGCAACTGTATGTACTAATTTCATTTTGAATTACCTCACTTTATTTATGAAAGTATTAATATAATTTTTCTAAAACAGCATCGTCAATCTTAAAGGTATGCTCCGGAGCAGGGAAGGTTCTTGCCTTAACATCAGCAATATATTCCTTTACTGCTTCTACGGTAGTATCATGCAGATTAGCATACTTCTTAACAAATTTCGGGCAGAAGCCGGTGGAAACTCCCAAAAGGTCGTTGCATACGAGCACCTGGCCGTCGCAGCCGTTGCCGGCACCGATACCGATGGTAGCCATGGTTTTCAGCTCGCTGGTTACCTTCGCAGCCAGTGCTGCCGGAACGCATTCCAGCACGCAGGCAAAAGCACCTGCAGCCTCCAAAGCCTTGGCATCATCAATCATTTTTTGTGCAGCGGCAATATCCTTGCCCTGTACCTTGAAGCCGCCCAGCTGATTTACAGATTGCGGAGTCAGACCGATATGAGCGCATACGGGAATGCCGGCCTGTGTCAGACGTTCTACCAGAGGTACTACCTCGGAGCCGCCCTCCAGCTTAACTGCAGTGCAGCCTGTTTCCTTCAGGAAGCGTGCAGCATTATACATTGCATCAACAATGCTTGCCTGATAGCTCATAAACGGCATATCGCCAACTACTAAAGCAGTGCTGTTGCCACGCATAACAGCCTTGGTGTGATGAATCATTTCATCCATCGTTACAGGGACTGTGGAATTATATCCTAAAATTACGTTACCCAGGGAATCACCTACAAGAATCATGTCTACGCCTGCTTCGTTCACGTTGCGGGACATTGCTACGTCGTAAGCGGTTATCATCGTGATAGGCTCGCCCTTTTGCTTCATTTCTTTAATCGTTGCGACTGTTACTTGTTTGTTAGCCATAATATCCTCCAAGCAAATTTCTCAGCTCATCAGCTGCATTTTCGTCAATAGTGCCATTAGCAAGGGCTAGCGAGGTTGTCGCCAGGCCCAGAGAGCAATAGGCAGGAATTACAGCTGCAGGTAAGGCAGCAAGATGCTTTGCTACCGTGCTGACATCACCGCGGGCAATAGGTCCTGTAAGCACAGCCGCAGGATTTTGCGTAGCCTGCAAATTAGCCGCTGTGCCTTTGAACAAGGGAAGCAGTGCCTCCCAGGCAGCTTCGTTGCTGCCGGTCCAGCGCGCCATCAGCTGCGCCGCCATAGCCTCCACCGCTACAGCGTAGTTGGAGCAAATACACGCTGCCGCATGATAGGCCGCACGTTCTTCAGCCGGTACGCTGAACGCTTTACCGCCAAAAAGCTCTACGAGCTTTTTGCCTGCGTCCTGCGCTTCACTGTCACCGTCCAACGCCATATACACTCCTGCAAGCTGTGTATTGCCGCCGGCAAAGCTCTGCAGCGGATGCAGGCTGCCTAC
>ENA-OPFG01000108-OPFG01000108.1-human-gut-metagenome-genome-assembly--contig:-NODE-108-length-54703-cov-7.443164_pt1 | contig 54703 bp, 84 predicted proteins | sample MGYA00241304_ERZ501542 | MGnify/ENA primary metagenome ERZ501542 (study PRJEB25962, sample SAMEA2042427) | human gut metagenome | biome: human gut; feature: human-associated habitat; material: faeces...
CAGACAGACAGACAGACAGACAGACAGACAGACAGACAGACAGACGGTTCCGTATGCTTGCTACATGGCAGACCTGCTAGGAATAGACAGGAGAATAGACAAACAGAACGAACAGTACAAGAGCTTGCAGATGGGAGTTATCCCTAGCGGTTCAGAATATAGGTTACGCAGATTGAATGGAGAATTGAAAGACAGAAAAGGGAATTATAGTCAGTTTAATCAAGAAAAATATAAATTCTTTCTTGATGCACCATTTGATATAAGCGATATGTGCTGTATGGAAATGAAACATAAACCTGCATTTGCTTATGAAAAGCAAACGAAAAGGAAACCTATTTTAGCTGTTATGGCAAGCGAAAGCACTATGCGTACACAAAAATGGTTACAGGATGGATGTAATGCTTTTAATGTCACAAGACCACATAGCAATCCTATGAGTTTTTGGACGGAACAGGATGTTTTACTTTATATCAAAGAGAATGCGAAAAGCATGATTGAAGTCAGAATGAGTGATGACAAGATGTTTTACGGAAATAGGATTGTATACAAGAAAACAGGAGCGAGTGTCGAAAATACCGAGTTTTATTTTCCAATATGTTCCGTTTATGGCGAAGTGGTTACAGATTATGAAGCTATGGGACAATGTGAAAATCAGATGTCATTTGCTGATTTTGGGCTTTTTGACAAGGAAAGACCATTGCTGAAAACTACAGGTTGTCAAAGAACCGGCTGCGTACTGTGTGGGTTTGGATGTCACTTAGAGAAAGAGAGCAGATTTTTAAGGTTGAAAGAAACACATCCTAAATTCCATAATCTGCTTTACATCTTGAAAAATAATGGCGTGACATACGCAGAAGCTATCGACTGGGTTAATGAGCACGGAAATATGAATATTAAGTATTAAAGGAGTATGTAAATGAAACTTAAGTGTATCGCCACAGGAAGTACAGGGAACTGCTACACCCTAACTTCTAGCAGCGGAGAAACACTTATCCTTGATTGTGGAATCCAAATTAAGGATATTAAAAAAGGCTTAGATTGGAACATAAAGGGGATTACGGGTGTGATTATAAGTCACACCCACCTCTAGACCACAGCAAGTCATTAAACGATTTTAAATCAATGGGAATACAGATACTTGCCCCGTATTTAGGCGATAGCTGTAAATCAATGAATATGGGCGGATTTGCAGTAAAACCCTTTGATTTAACGACAATAGACGGAAACTGGACACATACAGACGCAAATGGCGAGCCTTGCCCGATATACGGCTTTCTGATTACACACAAGGAAATGGGGAGAATGCTTTACATAACCGATTGCGAATTAATCAAGTGGAAGTTTAGAGACATAAACCACATTCTCTTAGGTGTGAATTATGACAAGGATTTAATCGACAGGGATAACACAGGTAAAGCTAATCACGTTTTCAGAGGTCACTTATCCATTGATACAGCTTGTGATTTTGTTAAAGCAAATTATTCAGATAGCTTGCAGAACGTCATAATGTGCCATTTATCAAGTGAAAATGCTGATAGAGATAGTTTTGTCGAGGAAATGAAAAAAGTCGCTTGCGGGGCGAATGTAGATGTTGCAGTTGCAGGGAAAAGTTGGGATTTGAAAAATCCTAATGAGTGTCCGTTTTAGGAGGTAAAAAGTGAAATTATTCAAAGTGCATAAAGACATTGAAATAGACAAGCGATTTGGGAATGTGAGAATTTCAACATTCAAATATTCAAAGCCTATTGAAAATTCTGATAAGTGGGAACACTACACAGAAGTTAGTTGTTGGTATGACAGCGATTGTGAGAATTGCCCTTGCGGTTGGGAAAGCAGAAGCTACGAGGGAGAATGTATTGATTGTGGGTGCATGTTCGACAGAAAAGGCGGCTTTGGCGTTCCAACATGGAAGTGTATGTTACCCAAGTGGATAAAACGGTTATTTGCTAAACACAAAGAAAAAGAGCGTCCGTTTTAGAAAGGAGATCAGATGATTAAAGGCAGAAAAGTCTACGACCCATTAACTGATACTTGGAGCACGGGTTATTGGGTTGCGGATGATAAAGGAAATTATTACCCGGTGTGGTAGAAAGGAGCAATAATGGAGAGATTAACAGAAATAAATCCTTTGTGGATCCATGATGAAATGTTGACAGAGGTTGAATTGGAACAATTCTGAAAGGGGATAGGAATAATGACGATAGACGAAGCTATTACATATCATAATAAGGTTGCGCATCAACAAATAAAAAATGGATTTCGTTCACAGAATGACATTTATGATTTTTTGCAGTGCGCCAAAGAACATAAACAACATGCTGAATGGCTTGAAAAGCTGAAAGAATATCAGCAGTTAGAGGAACAGGGCAGGCTTATCAAACTGCCTTGCAATGTGGGATATGTTGTATATTTTGCACATCATGACAGAGTAATCTCTTCGGAAGTTTTATCAGCGAAATATCATGCAGAAGCTGAAAATCACGGCGTTTTTATTCGTGAAAGATTGACCATTGATGTTGAAGGAGTTTCTGCAGAAATTGATTTTGGCGATATTGGCAAGACAGTATTTCTCACAAAATCCGAAGCAGAAGCAAAACTGAAAGAATTGAGAGGTAGAGAAAATGAGCGATAAACAGAGCAATCTCACAAATAAAGAAATGGAAGATTTACAGAGCATAGTAACTGACATATTAGCAAGTGTATGTGGCATGGCAGACAAGCACAACATTGATAGAGATAGTATGCTGAAATACCTTGCAGATATGCTCACGGATTTCGTAGAAGTGGCAAGCATACAGAATTATGAAACTAACCACACTTGTAACTGCAAGCACAACAGCAATTCAAGAGACGATGAGCCTTGCTGTAGGTGCGATAGCAGAGCAGCAAATACAAACATGGTCAAGGTAAATAGCTTAGAAATAATCGTGCGAATGATAGGCGGCAAGCCTTATTACGAAGTGAAGTACAGAGAATTTGGCAAAAAGGATTATTCTATTGGCTATAGTTCATGCAGTTTAAAGACTGTATTAGGGTTCATTGATGAATATTTTGAAATTGTAGAAAGCAAGGAACAGACTAATGCCGACAGGATAAGGAATATGTCGGATGAAGAACTAGCGGAGTTTCTTGTCGGATTCAAAAACACATTCGGTGAAGAATACGAAGGACAGATCAGTTGCTTGGATTGGTTGCAATCAGAAGCGGAAATAGAGGGAAAAAATGAACGAAGTTAGATTCAGATTTCATCTTGCAGTAATAAAATTTTATTTTTCGATAATGAATTTATTGCATGAAAAATGCAACGAACACATTGCTAAAGCTGAGAAAATTCTAGAGGAATTAGAAAGGAGAGAGTATGAAGAGAGTTGAATCGGAACCAGGAACAATAGTGTTTAAAAGTAAGAAACGACATGTATCGTTTGCTTTTGGAATAGGTAAACGCTGGGGAATAAATTTTGGAGCAGAATATTATGAGCTTTGGGATTGGCACCATTTTGTCATAGGATTTACAATAATTAAATTTTTTGTTGCGTTTAGAGTAAAATGGCGAATTTTTGAAGAAGGTTACGACAGAGACGAAATATACTACGACTGAAAGGAGAGAATATGGAAGATAGATATTTATTCAAGGCAAAGAGGTCTGATAATGGAGAGTGGGAAATTGGTAGTCTAATTGCATTGCCGACAGGAGAATATGAGATTTCAAATAAATGCAATAATCCACCAGATTGTGACCCTATGTGGGATAAAGTAGTAATTACACACAAAGTAGACCCATCTACTATCTCTCAATGCACCGGTTTGAAAGATACAAACGGCACTCCGATCTGGGAGAATGATATTATGGTTGCACACCTAGACGATGCTTACCCGGAAGATGAGACTTATATAAGAATTATGTGGCACGGAAATGGATTTTGTTCAAAAGAAAAGGGAAGCGAAGAAGTAACACCATTTGACAAATTTGACCAAGAACATTTTGAAGTGTGCGGCAACATCTTTGACAACGCAGAGTTATTAGGGAGGAACGACGAATGAATGTAAAACCAATATTATTTAACACAGAGATGGTTCGGGCGATTCTGGACGGACGGAAGAGCTGTACGAGAAGAATTGTAAAAGGCTTTATTCCTAACAACGCAGTATGGGGGTATACCGCTTTTACACCTAAAGGGCGCATATCGTGTAGAGGTACATTTGCAGATGGGTATGGAGAGAAATTCTTCAAACCGCCATATCAGCCTGGAGATATCCTGTACATTCGGGAAACATGGTGTGCGCTTCCAGTTAATGAAGCCGGTCATATGCGCGGTCACTCTGTTTATTATTACAAAGCGGACAGGGATTTGCGACCAGAAGGATGGCGTGGTAATTGGCATCCTTCAATCCACATGCCAAAAGAAGCTGCCCGGATCTGGCTCAAGGTTACGGATGTGAGAGTGGAACGGTTGCATGACATCACATATAATGGAGCACTCCGAGATGGTTCAGAAGGTATAAGATGCGATCATGTAGCACTCGGGGTGCATGGATGTACAGATTGCATGAATACTGGATGGATTGAACCGCCACAGGTCGAATTTATGCAGATATGGGACAGCACCATCAAGAAGCCTGACCTTGACCAGTACGGATGGGATGCAAATCCGTGGGTGTGGGTTATCGAATTTGAGCGATGTGATAAGCCGGAAAGCGAGGAATAATATGACAGAGAGTGAAGCAATTAAGGAATTGCATAAAATAAGACCTAGAGGCGGCATTATCCCGCAAAAGAGAGCCGAGGCTTTAGATATGGCAATCAAGGCACTTGAAAAGCAGATACCGAAGAAAGTTAGGTATGAAGATGCTGGTTATGAACAGTACGGCAATGTCAATGTATATGCTTGTATATGTCCATCGTGCAACTTAGAAATAATTAAATTTAATGACAATGATGTTTCTGAAAAATGTGAAAGTAATAATATAGAAAAAATGTTTCACAGCAGTATGGTGCATCATGCTTATATTGGATTGAATAATTATTGTAACAGATGCGGTCAGAAGTTGGATTGGAGTGATGACGATGAGATTGATTGATGCTGATGCATTTGAAAAATCGGTTATGTTTGGTGATGCGGAAGATATGCAAGATGTAATTTATGCATTGCGTGATTATCCAATTACCTATGATATTGATAAGGTTGTGGAGCGGTTGGAAGAGTTAGAGGGCAGATATGATTCCGTAGATTTTGGAATTAAAGGAATTATTTGCAAGGCAATCGAGATTGTAAAGGCAGGTGCCAAGTATGACGATTGATGAAGCTATTGAAAATTTTAGATATGATGCAGAGCAAAACAAAGTTGATGGGGATTTTTCGTTTGCCAATAACAATGAACAGGTCGCTCAATGGTTAGAAGAACTGAAAGCAATGAGAAACCTAGATAAAACTAATTTTAGTGATGGTTATAATAGAGCGATTGATGATTTTTTGAAAGAAGCAGATGCAACATTCCCTATGCAGAGTGACGGAACAGCGGTTTTGAGACGGTTAGAAAAGATTTCTGATAGGTTAAAAGGCGGTGTTTCTAGTGAGTAAACCAAATTACAGGCAGATATACGCAAAGAAAGCAGCTAGAGAAAATCGTATTAAGTCTATTTGCCCTAGCATTCCAAACACAAGCGGAATATACGCATTTCACAGAGTGGATGAAGCCGGTATAAAAAGGTCGTACGTGGGGCAAGCATTACATTTGTGTGAAAGATGCGCTTCACACCTTGGAGAGTATGACCATATAGCATTAAGTCTAAAGAAACACGGGTTTTACAGTGAAGATAATCCTTACGGATGGAAGTTGGATTTTAAGACTTGCCCTAAATCTGAATTAGATGAAAAGGAAGTTGCTACGATCAAGCAATTTGCTGACAAGGGATTTCAGATGTACAACGTCACAGCCGGTAGCCAAGGGCAAGGGAAGTTGGTAACAGGTCAATACAAGCAACCTAAGACCTATACACAGGGCATACAGCAAGGATATAAAAAAGCTTCAAAAGAAGTTGCGCATTTATTTGAATTGCACCTTGATTATAAGACTAAATCTGAACCCCCTAACAAAAATCAAGAAAAAGCATTGAATAAATTTTTGGAGTTTTTAAATTATTGCAAAGGAGATTCTGGAAATGAATGAGATATGGAAAAGCGTTGTCGGATATGAAAATCTTTATGAGGTATCAAGTTTCGGTCGGGTCAGGAGCGTTGATAGGACAACTATTGGGAAAACAGCTTTTAGTGATGATTCTTTGTATCATTTTAAAGGAAAAATATTGAAACAAGGAAATAGGAAAACTTCTGGAATGCCTTATAAGCAGGTTGTTCTTTATAAAAACAAGGAACACAAGACTGTTGCCGTACACAGATTGGTTGCAGAGGCATTTATACCCAACCCTGATAATTTGCCTCAAGTAAATCATAAGGACGAAAATCCAAGCAATAACAATGTTAGCAACCTTGAATGGTGCACATGTAAATACAATGTGAATTACGGAACTGCAACCGATAGGAGAGCACTAAAGACAAGAAATAATGCATACAATCAAAAACCTGTTATATGCTTGAATACAAATATTGTCTATCGAAATAGTTGTGAGGCAGAGAGAAAAACAGGAATAAAGGCAAATACTATTAGAGAGTGCTGCAAAGGTAATTACAGCAATGCCGGCGGGTTCAAATGGCAGTATGCCAACGAAGCCGATGTTACAATCAAAAGCGCGGGCGCTCAAGAAATGGCAATACTAGACACTATGTTTAAAATTGAAAAAGAAAAGGGGATTATTTCATATTTAAAAAATTCAGTCGTTGTATCGACAGCTGAAATTTCCAACAGGCTAAATATTTCTGCTTATGAGGTTAGGAAATCAATTAGAAAACTTGTTAGATTAGGGCTTGCATAGAAAAGCGCAATTGGCAAGAAGTATATAAAACCAAGCGAAGTAAATGAATGCCAAGTTTCGGGGCATATTCCGCCAGAAATAGGATTTTCACTAACAAAAACAGGATTTAAGGCATCACAGAAACAGTATGAAAAATTTATGGACTTATTGAAAGTGGGTGAGAACGAATGAGCGGTGGAAGTTGGTGCTATTTATACTCAAAAGAGATTGATGACCTTATGCAGTACAGTAACATCGAAACATTAGAAGAAATGGCTGATTATCTCAATCAAAACGGGTATGAAGATGTGGCAAAAGATACAAGGCGTTTAGTTGAATATATCAAATCAGCTAAAATAAGAGTGGAAACGCTATTTGAAATGTTAAGTCCTGTTTTCAAAGCTGTTGAATGGTATTGTAGTGCAGATTGGGGCAAGGATAGAGTTGATAAAGCAATAGAAGAATATAGGAATGGAAAGGGCGATTCGGAATGAAGATTGATGAAAACACAATAAATCACAATGCGTTAAGACTTTGCGGCAATGTATCAGAAGATGCATGGGATATCGCAAGCGATACTGAAAATGCAGAAAAAAGAGCAATTGCCAGAGTGGCCTACATCAATGGTGTATATGATATGGCTAACGCCATGAAAGAAGTTTTGAAAACTAACTAAAAATCAAAGAAAGGAACAGGACGCGCGCATAAAACCTAGGTTTCCTTTTGGTAGATTTAGAAATGATAAATGGAGAACTGATTGTAGATAATTTTGCCGGTGGTGGCGGGGCTTCCACTGGAATAGAAATGGCGACAGGGTACAGCGTAGATATTGCAATCAATCACGACCCAGAAGCCATTAAGATGCACAAAGCGAATCATCCGAACACCAGGCACTACTGTGAAGATGTGTGGCAGGTAGATCCGGTAGAAGCATGCAAAGGGCATCCGGTAGGACTTGCCTGGTTTTCCCCGGACTGCAAACACTTTTCAAAAGCCAAAGGCGGTAAGCCTAAAGATAAGTTTATCCGAGGCTTGGCATGGGTAGCGTGTAGATGGGCTGGACTGGTAAGACCGAGGGTAATCATGCTAGAGAATGTGGAAGAGTTTAAGACGTGGGGACCATTAAACAGGGGACGCCATCCAATCAAGAACAAACAGGGTAAAACATTTGAGCGGTTTGTTCAGCAGCTCACAGATCTTGGATATAAAGTGCAGTTCAAAGAGCTGGTAGCTGCGGATTATGGAACACCAACCATGCGAAAAAGATTTTTTATGATCGCTCGTTGTGATGGTCAGCCTATTGTATGGCCGGATCCGACACACGCACCAGCAGGCAGCGAAGCAGTTAAAGCTGGATTGCTGAAACCGTATGTAGGAGCATACACGCAGTTGGATTTTTCGCTACCGTGTCCGAGTATCTTTGATACATCCAAAGAAATAAAGGAGAAATACGGCATTCGGGCGGTACGACCGTTGGCTCCTAAGACAATGGAGCGGATTGCAAGAGGACTGAAAAAGTTTGTGCTTGAGAACCCGGAACCGTTTATTATCCAGTGCAACCACGGCGGCGAGCGCAGACCGAATGATATTCGGGAGCCAATGCCGAAAATTACCGGAAAACACGGTTACGGTGTGGTAGAACCTTACATGATTCCTATTGGATATGGCGAAAGAGACGGACAGGCACCCAGAGTACATGATGTAGAGAAACCATTGCCGACCATAGTTGGGAGTGGGAAACATTATCTGTGCGAGCCGTACATGGTACAGATTGGGCATACAGGATTTACGGCAGACAGGAGAAAGGATGTGAGAGAACCGCTGCACACGATTACAACGTCAGCCGGACATTTCGGAGAGGTTAGAGTATTTCTGATTAAGTATTATGGAGATGCCACAGGACAGTATATAGAGAAACCACTTGATACAGTTACGACCAAAGATAGATTCGGACTGGTAACAATCGAATGTGTGGATTATCAGATCGTAGATATCGGACTTCGGATGCTGGAACCAAGAGAGTTGTACGGATGCCAAGGCTTCCCAGATGATTACATAATCGACCACGATTATACTGGAAAGACTTATCCGAGAAGCGAGCAGGTGCGCAGATGTGGAAATGCAGTATGTCCACCAATACCTGCGGCACTGGTGAGAGCAAATCTACCGGAATTATGTGTGGCAGAACGCACACCGAATATGCAGATCAGAGCTGAACAGACCGGGCAGCTCCGGTTTGCCTAAAAAGAATAGAGATTGATTGATAAGGAGTGAGAAAAGTGGCAGAAAGACGTATGTTTACAAAAAGGATAACTGAAAGCGACGCTTTTTTAGATATGCCTAGTAGTACGCAAATGTTGTATTTTCATTTTTCTATGAATGCGGATGATGATGGATTTGTGAATAATCCAAAGAAAATACAGAAAATGTGTGGCGCTTCTGATGATGATTTTAAATTGCTGATTGCAAAATCGTTCATCATACTATTCGATAGTGGGATAATCGTAATAAAGCATTGGAAAATGCACAATTACATTCAGGCAGACAGGTACAGACCTACAGATTATGTAGAAGAGAAATCTATGCTTGGAATCAAGTCAAACAAGGCTTATACGTTGGATGTATCCAAAATGGATACAGAATGTATACAGAATGGATACATAGGTAAGGTAAGTATAGATAAGGATAGTAAAGATAAGGATAGTAAAGAAGAGAGTGTGGGAGAGGAAAAAGCTAAACGCTTTTATCCGCCAACACTAGATGAAGTGAAACAGTATTGCGAAGAACGGAAGAATAATATTGATCCGATGGTATTTATTGATTTCTATTCAAGTAAGGGTTGGATGATCGGAAAGAACAGAATGAAAGACTGGAAAGCGGCTGTTAGGACTTGGGAGCGAAAAAGAAAAGAACAATCCAAAGCAGAAAGCAGCGTATATGACGAATGGAGGGATGCCTAGTGACGAGAGAGGAAACGATAGAGCTTCTAATGATGGTGCAAGCAGCATTCCCAAATTACAAGCCGCAGGATAAGACGGTAGCTGTCAATACTTGGTTCCTGATACTTTCAGATTATCCGTATCGGCAAGTGCAGATGGCGCTTAAAGCCTATATTGCGACGGATACAAGTGGATTCGCGCCAAACATCGGGCAGATCATTGATAAGATGCAAATGATAACCAATCCTGCGGAAATGAACGAAATGGAAGCATGGTCGCTTGTCAGTAAGGCTCTGCGGAACGGAAACTACAAGTCAAGAGAAGAATTTGAGAAATTGCCCGATCTTGTGAAAGAAGCGGTCGGAAGCCCGGAAAACATTCATAACTGGGCGCAGTCTGACATAAAGAGTATTGAGAGCGTGATCCAGTCAAATTTTATCAAGAGTTATCGGATTGTTGTAAACAGGCAAAAGGAAATGCAGAAATTGCCAAAAGACATAAAAGCTGTGATTTCCAGCAGTAGGACCTGCATCGGCAAGGAAATTGAAACATCACAAAAGATTGCGTTGGAAGCAAAAGAAGAGCCGGCAGAAGAACGAAAATGTATTCCTATGCCGGATCGGCTGAAAGAAAAACTGAAATTGTAGGAGGTAAAGAGGTTTGTCCGGACAAATAAAGCTAGCTTTACTCATGCAATCATATGTACGACAAAGAAAGATACGAAAGACTGAAAGCAGAAGGCATATGCCCCACTTGCGGGAAACCGAATGATCGTGCCAATAGGGTATACTGCACAGAATGCCAGAAAAGAAAAACTGAAAAGCAGTTAGAAACGAGGAAATGGTATGCCAAAATGGGATATTGCCCTCGGTGCCAAAAAAACAAATTGTTTGGGTCAGAAAAGGTATGCCCTGAATGCACTGCTGAAAATACGAACAGAATTGAAAGAAAGAGAGAGATTAGTAGGGAAAAATACAATGAGTACATGAAGAATTACCATAAGAAGTTACACAATCAGAGGAAAGCGGATGGTATTTGTACTCGTTGTGGAAAAGCAAGTGTAAAAGGAACGGGATATTATACCTGCATAAAATGCAGGGAAAAAGAAAGAAAAAATATATATCCGCGAGAGTACGGCTGGGCGAGAGTTGCCGAGGGTAAATGTTTCTTTTGCGGAGAGCCAGTGAAGAAAGGCTATAAGGTATGTGAAAAGCACTGGAAGTCAAATTGTGATAATGCGAAAAAGGCAGACAGAAGCTATCTGCAAAGAACGAACAAATTGTTTTTTAGAAAGAAAGGAAAATGTGCAAATGAGACTAATTGATGCAGATGAATTAAAAAAAGAAATACATAAGGCATATTCAGACGATCTTGGAATACGAGAGAAAATTGATGAACAGCCGACAACATATGATATTGACGGCGTTGTAAAACAATTAAAAAGATGTTATGGAATCGTAAGAAGCACCAGTGTTGGCTACACTAAAGGCTTAAAAGATGCATATGAAAGATCTATTGATATTGTGAAAGCAGGAGTAAAAAAGTAAAAAGGGAGAAACGGCTTATGAGGTTATCGGAACTGACTAAGCCAGAGATTGATGCAATCGTCGGAAATGCTAATTTTACTGAGGAAGAATATCAAGTGTTTCAGTATTTGTGTAAGGGCACAACACTTGATGAAATGGTTTATAGGCTAAAGCTATCGAAAGCTACTATTTCAAGAATCGTATTCAAGGTCAAAATGAAAATAGAAAGGATTGATAAAATGAAGCAAAATATACCTGTATGGGAAAAAATCACAATGACAGTAGAAGAAGCTGCAGAATATAGCAGCATTGGCATAAACAAAATCAGAGAGCTTTCAAGCGATCCCAGATGTAATTTTGTTATCTATATAGGCAAAAAGCGGTTAATAAAGCGAAAAGAGTTTGAAAAGTTCATTGCTGATAATGTGGAGTTGTAGACTTATAAAGCCTTATGTGATATTATATGTATTTGCATAAGGCTTTTTCCATACAGAAAGGAGCGTAAAAGATGGGAAAAGACCTAAGAGGTAAGGAAATAGGGCAGGGTTTGTCCCAAAGGAAAGATGGGTATTATGTCGCTAGATATACTGACAGGTACGGAAAGCGCATACAAAAATTGTTCTTGAAAATGAGAGAAGCCCAAAAATGGCTTTCGGAAAACAAATACGAAGAACAACACTCAAATTTAGACTTTCCGTCAGACTTGATTGTTGAATCGTGGTTCCAATACTGGATTGTAATAAAAGAGAAAACGGTAAGACCGAATACCGTCAGAAATTACAGAGAGCGTTACACTAGAAATATAAAGCCGATAATAGGGAATAAATTATTAAGAGATGTAAACAGTATTCATTGCCAGCAAATATTTAACAAAATGGATGATGAAGGATACAGAAAATCGACAATATATCAAACGAGAATAGCACTATATAATATGCTGCAATATGCATTCGACAACGATGTAATAAGAAAAAATCCGTGCACAAGGGCTGTTATATCTGACATAGGCAAAGAATCCGTTAAGAAAGAAGCACTCACAATAGAAGCGCAGAAAAGATTTTTAAAATATGCTTCCGGCATGTCTTATGAATATCAATATAGATTTATCTTACAGACTGGATTGAGAACTGGTGAGCTTACAGGTTTAAAGTGGGAAGATATAGACTTTAAAAACAGAACGCTTACGGTTAGCAGGAGTTTGGAATATAGGCATTCAACAGGCGAATGGAGAGAGGGGCAGCCGAAGAGCAAATCGGGGTATAGGACTATACCACTGACAGATGAAGCAATTTATATCCTAAATAAGCAAAAAGAGAAAAACGCGCATCTGAAATTTGTCGAAATGCAATGGAAAGACAGAATATTTTTGTGTAAGACCGGAGCACCTGTTAAGAACAGCACATATGACACGGCGTTATTTAAAATATGCGACAAGGCAAAAATTCCTAGATTCTCAATGCATGTATTGCGTCATACATTCGCTACGAGATGTATAGAAGCCGGAATGATGCCGAAAACTCTTCAAACGATTTTAGGACATTCAAATATCGGAATAACCATGAATCTGTATGTGCACACAACAGACGACCAGAAGAAAATAGAAATTGAAAAAGTGGCAAAAGCACTAAAAGTTATGTAAAATTGGTACATAATTGGTACATATAAATAAAACAAAGACAAAGAAATGCGATAAAACAGGCATTTTCAGTAAGGAGGAAGTCGAAATGAAATTAGGAATCGTAGTTAATTGAAGTTTTTTATATAAATTTACGTGGTTTAATATATTGATACAAATACCTATTTTATTGAGTTTATTGAGTTTTTGTGAAATTGTATATTTTTATATATTTTCACGTATTTTTATAAAAATTGGTACATAATTGGTACATAACTGGTACACGGAAAAAGCCTTATGCAAAATGAGAATAAATTGATAAGAATGTGAGAACCACATTCTTTTTTTATGCGCCAAAATATAGCCATAAGGAGTTGATAGTTATGTTTTCGGACACAGTTTTAGAAAAGATATTTGCAATGCCGGATATGCAGATGCTTGATCTTCAAACACAATCAAACATTGTGCACGGCATTGAGACAATACTGGAAAAAGAGGAAAAGAAGAATGCTGATGAATTTCAGTCAGATGGGAACGCCGAATAAAGATGTATTTTTGACACAGGATGAAACAAATATATTGGTCGAAGCTGAAAAAGCGGAAAGAGAGGAACATTATGCAGCCTTACCCAAATCCAAATTACTACCAGAACTATATGCAGCCGCCGCAGCAGATTTATAGTCAGCCGGCAGTACAGCAGTACCAGCAACCTTCATATATGCAGCAGGCAGCGCAAAGAATAAACGGAAGAGTGGTGCAGTCCGCAGATATGATTACCGCAAACGATGTCCCGATGGATGGATCGGTTGCGTTCTTTCCCACACAAGATCTGTCAGAGATATACGCAAAGAGTTGGGATGCGAATGGTAAAATCGTTACAAGGCTTTTTAAGCCTGTTTCAGATTCGTACCCTTCCAATCCCACACAAGAAACAGAAAAATTGAAAATAGGGCTATCAGACGAAGCCACAGAGGTATTCAACAAGCACTTTGATACACTTTTTTCCAAAATAGAAGAACTGGAAAAGAAAATTGACGAGAAATCTTTGGCTAAGACTAATGCAAGAACAAAAGTTAGTCAAGATTAGTCCAAGTTTAGTCTAAGTTTAGTCATAGATTAGTCATAAAAAGTAATAGGATGGTGGTTTTATGAATTTTTTTCAAGCGTTTAGAAGCCCACAACAGTTTTTGCAGAGCATGATAGGAAATAGCCAAGTTATGCAAAACCCGATGGCTAAAAATGCTATCGGAATGGCTCAAAGTGGAGACACAAAAGGAATAGAAAAAATGGCACGTAACCTATGTCGGGAAAAAGGAATAAACCCGGATGAAATGATAAATCAAATAAAAAGCAGAATGGGTATGTAACAGCATATTAGAGGTTTGTGCACAATACCTGGGTGACCTCTTTATGAATAAAATATTTTTGGAGGTATCTAATATGTTCAACACAGGAAATTGCGCGTCGGTTCCGCTTGTAGCGAATATCGACGGAAATGGAAACAACGGTTGGGGCGGCGATGGCGGCTGGCTCTGGATTATCGTTGTATTCGCATTGCTCTTTGGATGGGGTAATGGCGGATTTGGCGGCTGGGGTGGCAATAATGGCGGTGGCTATGTTGCGACAGCAGCTACACAGGCAGATATTCAGCGTGGATTCGACAATCAGGCTGTTATCAGCAAACTTGACGGAATCACAAACGGTCTGTGTGATGGATTCTATGCCGTAAACAACAGTATGCTTACAGGATTTAACGGAATCAACACCAATATCATGCAGACAGGCTATGGCATCCAGCAGGCAATCAACGCTGACACAATCGCAAATATGCAGAACGCAAATGCATTGCAGGCACAGCTTGCAAACTGCTGCTGCGAAACTCGTGAAGCTATCCAGAACGTGAACTACAACATGGCAACCAACACTTGCGCATTGCAGAACACAATGAACAGCAACACAAGAGACATCATCGACAGCCAGCAGGCAGGAACAAGAGCAATTCTTGACTACTTATGTGCAAAAGAAAATGCGGATTTGAGAGATAAGGTACAGAAGCTTGAACTTTCTGCTTCACAGGACAGACAGAATGCACTTCTGACTACTGCAATGACGGCACAGACACAGCAGATCGTCAATTCTGTAAATCCACCGGCAGTCCCAGCATATGTCGTTCCAAATCCAAATGCGTACGCTTATGGATGCGGATGTAATCAGAGCTGCGGATGCTAATTACAACAGAATAATTGAGTATCTTAATTGAGTTTAACTCAATTATGTCTGCAAAAGCAGTATTACTTGTAAATCAAGGGGCAGGCTGAAATATGTTTGCCCTTATTTTGGAAAGAGAGGTAAAAAATATGGCAGAATTTACAGGAATTGCATTACAAACAGTTGCCGCAGGAGAAGATGTTGCTTTTACAGAAACACCAGTATGCGGTAGCAAGTGTATTGTTCATAGACAAGGAAGTGGTATCGTCAAGTTAAGAGGCATTACAAACCAGTGCAGAGCAAGATTTCTTGTATCGTTTAGTGGAAATATTCAGATACCAACAGGCGGTACGGTTGGAGCTATTTCACTTGCACTTGCGGTAGATGGCGAGCCTTTACAATCAACACGAATGATCGTAACACCGGCAGCAGTTGAAAATTTCTTTAATGTATCAGCACAGGCATATGTTGATGTACCTTGTGGCTGTTGCAGTACTGTAGCGGTGCAGAATACATCTACACAGGCTATTGAAGTTCAGAACAGTAATTTAATTGTTGTTCGTGAAGCGTAGGAGGTGATCTGTATGCATGAGTTTGCAAAGAAAATTATGGAATGTGTAAAAACAAATGCTGAATCTATAGGCATTGACAATTTCAGCGGTCAAAACCTTGATGACTTAAAGGATTGGACGGAGATTGCAAAGAACATTGTCTGCTATGATAAAGACTATAAAATTGTGGAAGCAATGAAGAAGTCAGAAGATAATGAGGATATTATGCATATGCTTGAACAGTACGAAGATTATCCAGAGCGCAGATTTTACGATCATTACAGATATGCTGATGGCAGATTTGCGCCAAAAGGTCGCGGAACATACCGAAGAGGTTACGAGGAACCGCCGTACTGGCATATGACACCAGAGCGTTATCACGATATGGAATACAGCCGTGATATGGATAAGGGAAATGGTCGCATGTACTATACAGAGCCTATGCACACTGAAAGCCGGTATGAAAGCGCAAAGAGGGCTTACACGGAATCAAAAGAACTGCACAAAGGAAATGAACCGCAGGACAAAGAAGCAAAAATGCGTGAGCTGGAGAAGTACATGAAAGAAATGTCAGATGATCTGCTGAATCTGATGAAAGGAATGTCACAGGAAGAAATGAATATGGCAAAGTCCAAATTATCAGTCCTTGTCAGCAAAATGTAAAAACAAAGGCTATGGGTGCAATGCTCATAGCCTTTTTAGGAGTTGATTATATGATATTTACAGTAAATGGAAATAACTGGATACTGCAATATGTAAGACCTAGCAGCGAAGAACTGCGCAGGTCAGACGGCGTATACACTCTCGGCGTTACCGACAATACAACCAAAACGGTAACGATTGCGGATAACCTGTCAGATCGAATGACAGACAAGGTACTATGCCATGAGTTGACGCACGTTTACAGCTTCGAGAATGACTGTCACATGGATATGCGCACAGAAGAGATAGTTGCGGATTTCCTGTCTCTGTATGGGCGTGATATCGTGTATATGGCTGATGATCTGATGAAGATTTTTCCAAGAAAAGTTGCGTACTAATTGGCTTTATGTAATCTGAAAAACTGGATATTGAAAATCTCGAGAAAAACGCTAAAAAAGATCTGTTTTCAAAAAATTTTTCACAAGAAAAATTTCAAATCGGGGAGAATTTGAACCCCCCAGTACCATTTTACAGGCTCAAAAACCAAAACGGCGTTTTTGACGAATTTTACAAAATTTTCGTGAAATTTAGGTCGGAAAATTACAATATATATTTCTTGGTCTTGTTTTTCTCTTCCGTTCCTTTGCCCTTCTCGAAACTTTCAATATATACAGTTTTTCCGCTTTTGTAGTGGCGGTAATGACCGCGAACAGTCCACCCCTCGGAATATCTCGTAAGCATAAAAAATCATGTTCCTTTTTTCAATAAAAACAATTTTTTCATAGAAAACACCTCCATATTTCAATTATTCCCAGTTCTGGGAAAAAACCGCCGCCGGTATCGCTCCGGCGTGCATCCTCTGCGGCGGCTAATTTAAACAATTTTCAATCTCTTTCGCAAGGTGCGGAAAAGCTTTTTCTAAGTCTTGCACACTGTCAGAGTAGTAATCCCCAACAATTTTCCCAAAAATGCGAAGGTTGCCGCAATAAAACCCGCCTAGATCGTTAAAACATATATCAAGGCCTGTTACCTGTTCCGGTTTGTCTCCATACCACATATCAATATTCACTCTTTCCATTTTCTTTTCCTCCATTTTCTAAAATATCCCGGCCATCCGGGTAAAAGCAAGCCGGGGAATCGAACCCCGGAAGCACCGACCTTGCTAATTATTTACTTGCTAAAATCTCCCTTGCTAATAAATCCCAGTAAAGACCATCGCCGCGTTTATCAAGCCATTTTTCGGCTTCTTCTGTACTTTCGTCTAACCATTCAGCCATAAGCTGGATAATATCATAGTAACTATAATCAACGCCAACGCCTAAGCCTCTAAGTCATTCTATACAAGCGTTACGCTCTCCAAGTCTTGCGACTGCCCAGCCGTATTCATTTATAAACTTGTTCTTGATGCCCTTAATTGTGCTAAGCTCTTCGCTCTGTGCAACCTCTACCAAATAATTTTTAACTGCTTCCTTAACTTCCTTGCTGTTTGTTCTTCTCATTTCTTTTTACCTGTGCTATAATATAGCTACCTTTCTTTTTTTGATTGGTGGCGGCTGTGCTTGGTAGGCGTGCCGCCTTTTTTAGTCTGCCATCATCAGAGCCAGGAGACCATCCCACGGCTGACGCTCCAAGGTCGGAGCGTTTCGGCTAAAAATTGCTAGGTTTTTCGTATCGAATTATTGCGACCGTCTCGCCTGTGCTTTGGAGAGTCCCCCAGCCGTTCCACATCGGACCATTTAACCCGGACAACTTAGGCTGGTTGTAAAGTTCTTCGCGCTGACTTTCTGCCATTCTTCCATCGTTGTAGCCGCATATAAGGCTTTCAAATTCCTCTGCCGTGTTTACCTTTACTGGCAAATCATACACGCAAGTTCTGCCATCGTTTAACATTCCTATAATCATCTTTTCTGCTCCTTTCTATTTCTCAATCAGTTTTATGTCCTGATCGGATTCGATCGCTGTTACCTCTGATCTTGTGAAATCCTCTGTACCTACATACATACCATTGACATAAATTCTATAAGTTTTCATTTGTTTTTCTTCCTTTCGTTTGGTGCTTAGTTTCTTAACTTGGTTATAGTATACCGCTAGCGTTATATAAAAACAAGTCGGAATAATGCATAAATATATAACGCTATCATTATATTTTATTGTGCAATATTTATAAAGCTAGCGTTATGTGATTTTTTTCCTACTTATATATAGTAGCGTTATAATGACGATATCTTTATAAAAAACATTGACTTCCGTATATAGTAGCGTTATAATGACGATATCTTTATAAGAAAGGCGGTGTTATTATGGTAACAAAAGCACAAGCAAAGGCTACAGCCAAATACGAGAAAAACACATATTTTAAGGCTCTTGTAAGATTCAAAAAAGAGGATGAAGAGCGGATCAGAGCGGCGGCAGGCGATAGCTTAAATGGTTTTATCGTCCAATGCGTGCTTGATCGGGTGGGGGAACAGGAGCAGACCGCAGCAGATCATGCGGAATCTGAAAAATGCCCGTTTATGGACTAAAAAAATTGAAAAAACCTATTGACTTTTGTATAACGATAGCGTTATAATAAGACCAACAAATAAAGAAAGGGCAGCTAAAGGCTGTAGGGTGGTTAATATGACAAAAGGATATGTAAAAGATTTTTTCGGAAATGATACCGAAATGAGAAGCTGGATTTTTGATAACGGGATTGAAGTGTATGAAAAGGATTTTGATGATGATCTGCATTGTTTTACCGTTTACAACGGAGAGGAAAAGATCGGAACAATTTACCCGGACAATATCGGCGATATGGAGAGCTGTGTAGAATCCTTGGACGCTGGCGAGGATCCTATAAGCGGACACTGGGAAGATGGTTGTGACAATTTGTGCACATTGGAAGGATGGGAGAACGGCGTAGATGATATGGAGTAAATTACTGGAAACATACGAAAATTGCAATGATATAATAAGGGTGGCGCATGTTGCGCTGCCTTTATCTGTTGGCGTGTTACTTGATCCGCTGGGAAAATTATTGCTTATACAAAAATTTGAAAAGAAGGAATGGGCAGAATCGCCTTGTACAGTAAGATCCGAAACAAGGACAAGCAACATATGTCCGCATATAATCAACGACAAATACGCGTATATAGGCGGCAAAGATAAAGAAAAACACGGTAAATACATGGATCAGCTAAGGCAATACGCGGAAAATAGCGATCACTTATACCCATTTGCTGTATATAAATATTTGTCTAAAAATGATATTGACAAGGATTTAAACGAAAATAACATACAGATAGGTGGCGGTGATTACATTGGTTTTGCAGTCTATAAAACGGAATACGATCCGAAAGAGTGGGCGGAATATTATGTAAAAACATTGCCTAAAAATGGTGTATGCTCTGTAACTATGCAAGAAGATTATATACCAGAATCATATCCGAGTAAAATCATGGATGTAGCAGACAAATCCAAAATATTTGTTAATGGGTGCGGCGTTGGTTATATTGCATCCCAAAAAATTATACATACGATGCAGTATCTTAACTGGTATAAAGCAGCCAAAAATTAAATAGGAGGTATACAATGTTTGCTGTTACTGAATTTTTCAGACCGGAGGATGAACAAAACTGGATAAAAGTGTTTGAAGAAAAGGAAGAAGCGTTTGCATATGCGAGGGAGCAAGCAAAAGAGACATACGATGATGAAATCGACAAATTGTCAGATCCGGATGATGCGCAAATAGAATTTACAGAAGGAGTAGACGACTTAAACATACGGCTGCAAGTATACGGTGGTCTTATGGCGTGGATTTGGAGTGTCCAAAAGATTAAATAAAATTAGCCCCGGCTGAAAAGCTGGGGTTTTTCTTTGGTTGCCAGATGGTTGCCAAGTGGTTGCCAATCGGTTGCCAAGTGGTTAACAAGGCGGCAAAAAACAAGGATGCCAAAACAGCTACAAGCCGCGTAAATACTGACTTTTGACAAATGTATACATTCTGTATCCATAGTGTATACATAGTGTATCCATACCGTATCCATACCGTATACGCAAAGAAAAAAGAGAAAAAGAAAGCAGAAAGAAAAGAACCAAAAGAAAGAGTAAAGAATAAAGATAAATAAAGAAACACGATATATATTTAATATAAATATAATTTTATATTTTTATTTATATATTTTATCAAGGCATATATTATATATAAATATATATACTATATCGCGCGCGGATATATATTATATAGGCGGTATATGTGTAGCATAAATAAATCTATTGACAAGGCATATATTCCTGTGATATGGTTTACTTAACAATTAAAGCCGAATCACTTAGGAAACGCCCCGGAGCCGTGAGAGGGGATAAACGCCCGCAAACGTGATAGGCAGCGGAGCAAGGACGGCGAACAGATCAGCGATACACGCTCGCAAGGGAAAGGCAATCAAGACCTTTTATACCCTTGTGGGCGTTTTTTAGTGCCCTAAAACGATCAGGAAGGAGTGCGGAGCATGGAAAAAGTGGAAGCGGCAGAAGATACACAGGAAGTTTTCGAGAATGATATAGAACTGTATCTCCGAATTTTCTGCGAGGAAAACAAAATCGAAGACATGACCACGCAGCCGCAATCAGTCTGGAACAGCGCTTTATATTATATATATAAAAATGTATTTAAGGGTACCACTAGACTTAAAGATAAGACTAATAGACCTATACCAAACAATGATATAGTATCTGATTGCAATAAGTATGATGTAGATAAGATTGCCAATATATTAGATATATATATCTATGATATGTGTATGAGATATGACAAAGAGGTATCTTTACTAGGTTTTTCTACACTAACAGGCATAGACGATCAGACTTTGTATAACTGGAGAGATGGAAAGGGATCGGGATCAAGTCAAACGGGAATCGGCTTAATTCAAAAATTAAAACATTACCGTGAGGAATCCTTATCCAATAAACTTGTTTCCGGGAAGCAAAATCCAGTAGGCACGATCGCAGTGCTGAACCGTCAATTCGGTTGGGCTTCTCCATACACTAGCGACAGCAACCGCCAAAAGCAGCCGCTAACAGCTGCAGAGCTGCCAAAGTTAGCACCTTCTAATTGTGCGGAAATCACAGACAAATCGGCATCAGATCAGCCGGAAGGAGTTGTTTGAAATTGCGCATATTTGCAAACAATTAGAAAATCCAGTGTTTAAGCGGCTTTCAGAGATTTTAAGAGGTTTTAACTATTCGGCAAAGATTTATTTATCGAATAGTATGAAACAATAAAAGAATATCTTGCAACAATATGCACAATTTAGAAACAATTTAAACTCAAGCCCAAAGCGGTAGAGAGATCAGAATACAAAGGGGCGTGGGGGTCTGCATATGATCCGACGAAGCCGCTACTAAGTGCCAAAAATATTTCCAAAAATAAAAAAGACCTTTTGAACAAATAACCAAGAAAGGAAACACAATGGAACTTGAATATAAACAGTTGCGTTTAGAATTTAATAGAGTTTTGTTTAAAAGAGATCTTGAAGAAAAATTGGGTAAGATTTGCTGTAATTGCGGAAGCAATCTTGATGTTGAATATCATCATATAGTCCCATTGGCATTAGGAGGAACAAATAAAATTACAAATATAGTTCCTCTATGCGGAATATGTCATAGCATAGTTCACGGCAAAAAGAATATAAGAAATATAAAAAGATCTGAAAACAACGGAAGACCACGTAGGACACCACCACAAGGATATGAATATACACTAGATAGATATATTGACGGGGAAATTGGAACGAAAGAATGTAAAGAAATACTTGGACTTACAAAGTCTACAAAAATAAACGATGTAAAATATTACAAAGAGTATTTGAAAAGCAGGAAAATAGTAAGGTTTAGAACATACCATGATGTTCAAAGCAAAAACAGGAAACGGAATAAAAATGGAATTTTACTTTCAAAAGTAGAATATGAAGACGGAACAGTGATTGAACATAGATCAGAATAGAAAGCTGATAGAGGTGATAGAAAATGACGAATAGAGAACACTACAGGGAACAGATAATTGATATATGCGCTAAAGGTATAAGACCTATACTTGACGGCGGCAGGCTGGCAGGTTGCAGTAGGCATGATTGCAGTGGATGCCATAAGTGGTATAAATTCGGGACAGGCTTTATCTGCAAAGCGAAGGTAAATTTCTCAAAATGGCTGGAAGAGGAATATGAGCCAGCGGTTGACTGGTCGAAAGTGCCGGTAGACACGCCGATACTTGTTAAAGACGAGCGTAGTAGCGACAAATGGTTTAAAAGGCACTTCGCATATTATCACGATGGGAAAGTTTACGCATGGAAAAATGGAAGAACAAGCTATACGACACAACAGGATCCGCCAAGTGTATGGCAATATGCAAAATTATATACAGGAGATAAAGTAAATGACAGGACATGAATACCAATTACTGGCTGCTAGGACAATCAATAAGGATCTGACAAATAAGGACTGCGAAATGCACGCGCTCCATGGCATGGTTGGAGAAGTTGGAGAGCTGCACAGCCTGTACCAAAAGAAATACCAAGGTCATGAGTTTGACAGTCATCACGCCATGAGCGAAATCTCCGATCTACTTTGGTTCATTGCAGAATATTGTTCGGCAGTCGGACTGAACCTTGACGATGTGATGCAGTACAACATTGATAAACTGATTGCAAGATACCCGGATGGATTTTCGGAAGAAAAATCACTTCACAGGTCGGAGGGAGATATCTGATATACTTTGATGATACGGATAATGGGCTCAGAAGTAATAGAAAGCGTTGCGCAAATTGCAGATATGGAGAATACGATAAAATGCAAGGATATGTATGCTGCAACGATTCAAGCGAATATGTAGCAGATTTCGTTGAATATAATTTCTGTTGCGTGGACTACGAGGAAAAGTAATGGAAATAGTGGGAAAACAGATAAATGATGAATGTACAAAATGTGCGGAACTGCTGCAATGTGAATTATTTAAGCAAGGACATGGCATAAGGCAACCGAGAACAAATATCCGGCAGATGCTTGAATGTCAGATGAAGCATAGAGAAAAGGCAGGTGGTGCAGAATGAAAGAGATTGCGAGAAGCCCTAAAAGGGCGGTCTGAAAGGAAAGGTTTTGTTTTATATCACAGAGTAACTAATAACACACATAATATAGCATTTTACCCCATAGGGCTGTATTTCAAGCCCTATACAACGAGACATGGTGTAAACGGAAAACATTGGCAGCCTTAACCCCCTCAAACCCTCTGTCAGATGCCGGTTCGATTCCGGCTGTCTCGATTTGTCTGAATTATTAGCCATTTTTCGGACACCCTCTAAGAGACCCACTAGCAGAAAGCTGATTAAAGAGCCGTCACAAGGCTTGGTGGGTATCGGCGGAAATGACGCGCCGCCGGACATTGGCAGTGAAAATCAACCCGTGATTCATAGCACGACAGTTAAAGGCTGCACTCCTTTCATAATTGTTTGGTTTGTGGGCGGTTAGTGCTTATCCGCTCACAGCATAGGGCTATCGCCAAGCGGTAAGGCACAGCACTTTGACTGCTGCATTCGTAGGTTCGATTCCTACTAGCCCCATTTCTGCACGGCAAACTATCGTGCGTCGGAAGTATATGAGTGATTTATAAAGAACAATTTATTTGATGCGTGGCGGAATAGGTAAACGCTAATCAATGGTTAAGAAAAAGGTATGCGACAAGAATTGCTAGAACAAGTCCGGTAAATAGCTGTAAGCAATTATACCTATGTCTGAAGAAAAATATTTTGTAGGCATGGACGAAAAAGCGCAGGAAACATATCGCAAAAAGACCTTAAGACATGAAATTATACACGCTTTTCTGAATGAGAGCGGACTGTCTGATAGTTCAAACCGGTTTGATGGTGCATGGGCAAAGAACGAGGAAATGGTTGATTGGTTTTCAATTCAAGCTCCGAAAATCTTTTCTGCGTTCAAGAAAATGAATATTTTGTAAACATGTATTACCGGCTAACAAAACGGTTATCCAATATCTTAAAACAAGACCAAGAAAATAGTCTTTAAATAATTTCCAAAACGCCAAGAGGTGCGTACAATATTGGTGTGCTAAGAATAGCTTTTACTACTGACTACGCATATTACCGGCTACAGATTGATTGTAGTCGCTATCCTAGAAAAAAATTATAGGCAGAGGTCTATAAGCACCTTTGCTGTAAGCGAGGTGCTTTTCTTATGGCATCAAACTATCTGATGCAAACAGTCCAAGAATATGAAAATTTTATACAGGTTCACGGCATAGATGAATTTGTCATTGATGCGTATTTAGAAGCGTGTAAGGTAGCCATAAACGGAGAAAAGGATATTCCGTATGGGTTGCAACTTACAAAGCATTCTAAAGGCATTATAGAGCGTTTCTGCATAGAAAGAACGGGCGGTACTATATGGGATTTAGATTACTACCAATTCAAGCACGAGACAACGCCATATGATCTGCTAGACAAATACCTGAATATCTATAAACTGGAATCTCATTATAGGTTTGAAAGTTTTATGATCTTCATGGAAAAAAACAGGACACCCTGGGAAAGATTCTATTTGCCGAGACAAAATCCGTTGAAGCAAGTAGCAGATTTAATGCAAGACCTATACGATGATAAACTTGACGAGGGCATGGTGTTTATGCCTGGGCGTGTGGGTAAAACACAGATTGTGAAAATGGGTAATTTGTGGTTTGGATCCAACAGACCAGAAAGATCAAATTTGTATTCTGCATATTCGGATAAGATCACTGGCGGATTTTATGATGGAATATGTGAAATGATGACAGATCCAACATATACCTATGCAGAGATTTACCCGGAAAATGTAGCAAAAAAAATTTACACAGATGGAAAAGATCTTACAATAGATCTTGTTCGCAAAAAGACATATCCAACATTTACTTGCCGGTCAATATATGGAACGCTGAACGGAGCATGTGACTGTGATGGACTTGGAATTTATGACGATCTTTTTAGCGGTATTGATGAAGCACTAAGCGAAGATCGACAAAATACGGTATGGGGCAAATTTGACAACAACTATATGCCAAGAATGAAGCCGGGAAAAGCAAAACTTATTGGAATCGGCACAAGATGGGCGCCGAAAGACGTACAGGGCAGAAGATTAGAATTGCTGCAGAACGATCCAGAATATGCAGGAATAAGACACAGAGAGATAATTATTCCTGCACTTGATGAAAACGGAGAAAGCAATTTTGATTACCCGTACAAACTTGGCTACTCAACACAAGACTACAAAAGACGTATGGCTTCGTTCGAGAATAACGACGATATGGCTTCATGGCTTGCGCAGTATCAGCAGGAACCTATTGAACGTAAAGGACAGATGTTTAATATTGATACTATGAATTTCTTCAATCCGGCAGAAATCGAAGAAGTACGACCAGATAGAATATTTGCGGCAAACGACCCGGCATATGGCGGCGGCGACTTTGTATCCATGCCTATCTGCTACGAAATTGACGGAGAATATTATGTACTTGATGCTGTTTACAACGACGGAGATAAGGACATTACGATTCCAGAAGTAACAAACAGAATAGAATCACATTTAGATAAATTCCCAAACAAAACTGCAGAGGTGCATTTCGAGGAAACGAAATCCACATCCAGCTACAGAACCGCTTGCGAAAAAATATGGGAAGAGGACGGATACCCAGTCAATGCAACACATGATCCGGCAGACAACAAAACTGCAAAAATGGATAGAATCAAGAATCATGCGCCGGACATACGGAAGCTACATTTTGTAGATATGAAGCATCAAACAAAAGAGTACAGAAAATATTTTCAAAATATCTTGTCTTGCACATATGAAGGAAAAATGAAGCATGATGATGGAGTAGATTCAACAGCGCAGCTTTGTGACATGATTTATAGCCCTAAAAGAAGAAAAAGAAAAGCTGTTATTATACAAAGCCCTATTTGAGAAAGGAAAATAAAAATGACAACGAAAGAATATTTGAACCAAATAAGCCGGCTAAATAGAATGATAAATAACAAACTTTCAGAGCTTGCAGAATTAAAAGAATTGTCAAAAAGCATATCTGCTGTAACAAACAAAGAACGTGTTCAGACTTCTATGGAACGAGACAAAATTGGAAATACGCTTTCTAAAATTGACGAAATGGAAAGAGAAATAGATAAAATGATAGATTCTTATTCTGACAAGAGGACGCATATTATCGGTCAGATAGATTCGATGGAAGATGAAAACAGCTATGACATTCTTTTTTCAAGATACATTGAGAAAAAGACGTTTGAAAAAATAGCTGATACAAAAAATTACTCTTTTAGGCAAATAATTAGGCTACACGGAATTGCACTAAAGCAATTCGAGGAAAAATACGGTAGCGAATATATGTCATAGAATGTCACATCGAAAAAATTGTATAATTACAATGGGCAAAGCCCATAAGAGAAATACGAACAAAATAGCAGAAACTATAAAGCTAATGCATAAAGAAACAAAGAAAATAAGAATCTTGAAATGGCATTGCAGCAATGCGGTGCTTTTTTCATGGAGAAATGTATGAAAGAAAAGAAGATATATTGCCCTAGATGTGGTCGCAAAGTGGCTACATATGATGGGCGATCCCAAATAGATATCGTTGTGAAATGCAGAAAATGCAACAAAAAAATCGTGTACAGGGTTGCTACAGGGGATATTGAAGTAAAGCCGTTACCAGTAAGGCAGACAGCAAGTGGAATGACGTTTATTTAGCGTAGAGGTAAATCAATGCAAACAGGAAGAATTGTAATTTATACAGGCGTAAAAGAAATAACATCTGAAAACGTAATATCTGTTTTGCGTGATGCAATTTTAGAACACGATCAAAACTCATCAAGAATACAATTTTTGCTTGATTATGATGCCGGCATACAGCCAATAGTAAGAAAAAACCCAAAAAGCTATAGACCTGATATTGATTGTTCGTGCTGCGACAATGTGGCAAATGAAGTTACTGAATTCGCCCTCGGGTTCAAGTGGGGGAATCCTATAACACTTGTGCAAAATGGGGATAATGAAGATCCTAACCTAACGGAAGCTATAGCGGAATTAAACAGCTGCTATGAATCACAAAACGCAAGACAAAAGCAGCAGGAACTTGCTAGGTATGTTGAAATTGGCGGAATCGGATATGTTTATATTGATGTAAATACAGAATATGAGGATGGAGAAAGTTATTTCACATACGATGTTTTGGATCCAAGAACGACTTTTGTAGTAAGGTCAACCGCCTACAGCGACAAGAGAGTTATTCTTGCTGGGACATATATAAAAGATAGACACAGCGGTACCAGATACTACACTTGTTTTACCAAAGATACGCGATATGAAATTACTGACGGAATAAAAATCACTAACGGGAAAAGTAAAGAGAAAACAAAATGGGGATTTTTGAAAAGGAGCGGAGAAGAAAATCCACTCGGAAAAATCCCAATTATTGAATATGTGAGATCGTATGACCGCATGGGATGCTTTGAGCGGCAAATATCAGAAATGGATAATTTGAATCTGCTCATTTCAGATTTTACCAATGATGTTGAACAGAATACACAGGCTGTATGGCATACAAACGATGTTGATTTTCCGTCTGTAGAGCAAAAAAATGAAGATGGAACCACAACGGAAATTCCTATAAAACCCAAATCGGGCGAATGGATGCAGACATATACTGCACCGGATGGAAAAACGCCAATCGTTGAACCACTTACGATCAATTATGATTATGCGGGTATGTTGAACAACATCCAATCGAGAAGGCAGATTATATTGCAGAAGTGCAATGTCCCACAAAGAAATGACAACAGCGGCGGCAGTACAGGCGTTGCAATGTCGGATGCCACAGGATGGTCGCAAGCTGAAACAGCGGCGGCAAAGCAGCAGTTGATTACTGACGGATGCAAAATGGAAGAAATAAAAGTCGTTTTGGCGGCAATCAAGTTGTCAAAAGACGTTAGATCCGAAAATCCGTTGATGAATCTAAAAGCAAGAGACATAAAGCCAAATATCAAAAGGCAAAAAACTTATGAAATGTCAACTAAGGTTAATGCAATGGCAACATTACTCAGCCACGGATTTAGCCTTAAAGATACAGTAGAAGCAATCCCGTTTTTTGATGATCCTAACGATGTGGTAGCACGTAGCGGAAAGATGGTTAAAGCCTATCAAGACAGCATAATCAAAAAGGATGCAGATAATAAGGGAGAAGGCGGAGAGGGAGAAAAAACTCCTAATAACGACCGAATCATGCAAGATTTATCAGATCAGACTGGTAATAGCCCTGTGATTGATAAAAGCAGAACAGATAAATAACTGATACATAGCCACTAGGAAATACCTAGTGGCTTTTTATATGCCCTAGAGAAAGGGCAATACAAATTTCGCAGAAAGTTAGAGAAAACTTAAATCGCAGAAAGAAGAGGTAGTAATTATGGCAGAAGTAACCACAACAGAAACTGAATCAACAAAAAATACTGAACAGGCAACAGAAGCGAACGCTTCTGAAAAAACGCCGACGGTAGAAGAACTCATGACACAGCTTGCTAATGAAAGAGCAGAAAAAGAAAGATACAAAAATGCATCTGATAAGGCAAGTTCGGAAGCTGCAGCCTATAAAAAGCAACTTAGGTCAAAGCAGACGGCAGAAGAGCAGGAAGCAGAAGCAAAAGCAGAAGCGGAAAAACTTCAAACAGAAAAGTTTGAAAGCATGAGCAAAGAGCTGAATCACATTAAAGCAGTCAATGCTTATCAAAAAACTATCAGTGATGATAAATCCATTGAAGCGTTGATTGATGCGGTTGCTGATGCAGACCATAGCATGATTGCAAGCGTGATTGAGAACGAGGTTCAAAGACGCGTGAAATCAGAAAAAGCGGAATGGCTGAAATCAAGACCGCCTGTAAATGCAGGCTCCGGGGAAGACAGCGCAATTACGCAAGAACAGTTTAACAAGATGAACTACCACGAAAGAGTGGAGTTCAAGAATAAAAATCCTGAGCTTTACAAGAAGTTCACAGAATAAAACGGAGGTAATAATATGCCACAAACAAAGTTAGCAAACTTAGTAGATCCACAGGTAATGGCTGATATGGTATCAGCTAAGCTCCCAAAGAAAATTAAATTTTCTCCTATCGCGAGAATTGACACAACGCTGGTAGGTAGACCGGGAAGCACAATTGTTGTTCCAAAATACGCCTATATCGGTGATGCAGAGGACGTTGCAGAAGGCGTTGCAATGGGTACGACTGTACTTACTGCATCTACAACAGAAGCAAAGGTAAAGAAAGCTGGAAAAGCTGTAGAGTTAACAGATGAATCCGTTCTCTCTGGTTACGGAGATCCTATGGGAACAACGGTAAATCAGATCGCAATGTCAATCGCTGCAAAAGTAGATAATGATTGTTACGACGCCCTTTGTGACGCGCCAATCCAGTACGATGGAGCAGCCGCAGATATCAGCTATTCTGCAGTTGTAGCGGCTAACAGCAAGTTTGATGATGAATCAGATGGAGCACTCACAAAAATCCTGTTTATCAATCCGGCGCAGGAAGCTACATTGCTGAATGACGCGGATTTCAAGTCAAATGACAAATATCCACTTAACGTGATTATGAACGGAACAATTGGTTCTATCGCAGGCGCACAGGTTGTTAAATCCAAGAAGGTAAAACTTGTTAAGTACGAGAAAGACAACGAAGCCGGCACAATTACAATCGTAGCAGATACAGTAACAGAAGATGCGACAAAGAAGCATCTGTCAACAATTCTCCCGAACTATGCTGGAAAACTTGCTGTGGGAGACAAGGTTAAGAGCGCAACAACACCTTACTATGCTTGCCCTATCGTGATTGTTTCCACAGAAGACCCTAGCGAGGATTCAGGTGCAGATGGTGCTTCCGAAGAAGAAAGCGCACTTACAATCTACATGAAGAGAAGCGTTGAGATTGAATCAGACAGAGATATCCTTGCAAAAACAACGGTTATCTCCGGTGACGAGCATTACACGGCAGTATTAAGCAATGATTCCAAGGTTGTTGTTGCGCATTTTAAAGCTGCTACAGAGTAAGGCGGTGATCGCATGCTGTTAAGAAGACATAAAATCAATGCTGCTACACTATGCGAAGTAGAAGCAGAAAAAGAGATCCAAAAGGAGACATACGGGAAAGAACTTAATTATGAAGAAGAGCCGGACAAATTTCCGTGCTCTTCTTTTACTAAGACAAGTATCAACCGCATGTCTACCGCAGAATTACAAGAACTTGCAAAAGAACAGGGAATTGAAGATGCAAGAGAAATCAACGGTTCAGAGTTGAAAAAAATTCTGATTGAAAAATTCAGATTGTAGGTGGTAATCGTGGCAGAATACAGCATTTTGGAGCAGGTTAAAATCCGGCTGAAACAATTTCATATTGAGACGGTTACGAACGAGGACGACACCACTTCCGACGTTGTTGTATTCGATAAGCCGCAGGATAACCCACTGATCGAGCAGTTAATCAAGCAGGCAAAGCAGGATATTGTGGCTATGCGGAATTACCCAAGCACATATACGCCAGAGAGAATCGAAGCTGACCTTAAAAACTATGAAGCAGTTATCGTGAATTTGGTTGTGTATGATATGTCGCAGGCTGGCGAGGAATTTATGTCAAGTTTCTCCGAAAATGGTGTAAGCCGTAATTGGAGAAAACGAGGTGAATTATTTGTCGGGGTATTTCCTTTTGCTAAAGTGTTATAGCTTATCTACCAAGTTGTAGAAAAAGTAAATTATCTGTAATGCAGATAAGGCTATAGAAGATTGTGCGTTACCGTGTTTGCTGTGCGTATGCGGTAGCAGGCGGCACACTTTAAGGGCGGTGGGCGGTGTGCCAACAAAAAAGAAAGGCGGTATATGATTGATGACTATTGAGGTATCAACAGCAATCATTATAAGCGTGTTATCACTAGGTTTTTCCGTCTTTATGGGATTGAAAAGCAACAAGCGTACAGATACAAAAGATATTGAAGATCGCGTGAAAGAAAACACAAGAATCAATATGAAACTGGATGCAATATTAGATACCATCAATGAGATGAAAGATGAAAGGTCAGAAATGACAAAGAAATTGGCAGAACACGATTCAAGGATAGCAAAAATCGAATCAAGTGCCGCTTCTGCGCATCACAGATTAGATGGTATTGAAGAAAGATTGAATGGAAAGGAATGATAGTATGAGAAATTGGAAACAGTGGGCTAAAGCCGCAGGAATCAGAGCAATTAAAACTATTGCACAGGCAGCTATCGCAGGAATTGGAACAGCAGCAGCTATGGGAGCCGTAGACTGGAAATATGTTTTATCCGCGTCTGTGCTTGCCGGAGTATTATCATTGCTTACTAGCGTAGCAGGACTTCCAGAGGTAGAGTAATGTCACTTGATATCAACAAGCAAAAAATGACATATGCACTGCCAACAGGTCAGCAACCGAAATACGAACTGGATTCTGATGGGAATATAGCCTATGAGGGCTATATGGGAGAAGATGGTTTATTTGTTCCGTATCTTGATGATGATGGAAACAAAATACCGAAATTGACAGGAGATACGATAGATACTTATTTGGCTCCTGTCAATTTTTATTCTTCCATCAACAACAAGTTAAATGAAGTGCTGGCGAAGGAATTTGGTATTGACGATTCTACCAACTATGCACAGCTTGTTACTGATAAAGAAGAGTTTCCGCTGAAAGTCGGTGCCCTGATATGGAAGAAATCAGAAGTTGTTTACGCGGTTATCAATGGCGAACCTATGGTAGATGCTACGACTGCAGATTACACGGTCAAAGGCGTAGCGGACGAAGGATTGACAGTTGACCTTTATCTGCTGCAAAAAAACGTCAAAAATGCGGAGTAGGATATGGCAAAAAAAATCACTATAACTCTATCGCAGAAGTCCATACAAGACGCCATAAGCCAAATTAAGGCATACCAAAATGACTTGACATATAAATGTCAGTTATTGGCTGAAAAGCTGGCTGAAAAGGGCGTAGAGATTGCAAGACTGCAATTAGCAGACCTTGACGCAGTATTCACTACGGAACTGATTTCAAGTATTCATGCAGAGTACAAAGGAAGCGTAAAAGGCGGCGGTATATGGGCGGTAGTAGCTGGTACAGATCATGCAATGTTTGTAGAGTTTGGTACTGGTATTGTCGGTAAGAGATCGCCGTATCCAGGGAAATTGCCGGAAGGTGTTGACTGGCAGTATGCAAGCGGTAAAACAATCAGACAGCTAGCAGATGGTCGGTATGGTTGGTTTTATCAAGATGATGAAGGGCAGTGGTGGTTTACAGAAGGTATGCCTAGCAGACCATTTATGTACTACACAGCACAGGAACTTGAAAAAATTGTGGCTGAAACAGCAAAGGAGGTATTCGGTGGAAATCGATAATTTATGGGTTTTTGACAATGAAACAAGAATAATCAGTAACCTTAACTCTTTTGCTATCCCTGCATTGAAGCAGAATTTTACAAACATGAAATTCCAAAAGGGAATCACGATTACAAATTTGAAAAGCAGACTGGCAGGAACGATATTTCCAACCATATACGTGCATGAAATGAGCGGCACGGAAAAAGGGCAGACTATTGACGGTCAGGCAATCAATGCTGCAACAGCTACATATCAAGTAGATGTGATTGTTAATACACAGCAGTCAGACGCAAAAAAGATACTTGCCATAGTAGCAAACGTATTTAAGCGAATGAGATTTGAAGTAATATCAATGCCGGAGTTTGATTCAGAAGAAAAGATATATCGAAGTACAGCAAGATTTAGACGGCTAATAGCCGCAAATGACAGATTGTTAGATCAATAGACCGAAAGGTCTTATTTTTTTATGAAAAATTAAGGAGGTATACAACATGGCATCAGCAGGAGTTTCCACACTTGGAATTACTTTTGGTTATGGGGTAGAAACAACAGCCGGAACAAAACCTACGGCTTTTACACGGCTTACCCGTATCAATGCGATCGGGGGTATCACAATCGAAAATGAGCAGATTGACGCATCCGCGGTTGAAGATTTTATCACAAGATATGTACGTGGGCGTGGCGACACAGGCGGCTCTTTTCCGGTAACGATCAATTTTACAGCGGAAACGGTCGCAGAATGGGAAAAACTTATCTCTGATTACGAAGCACTCACAGACGGCAAGAGAATGTGGTATGAGACAATCATTCCCGGATTTGAAAAAGCATTTTTTGTTGTGGCACAGCCGCCTACAGCATTTCCACAGCCGGAAATCGGGCAAAATGAACTTCTTACGGTTGAAATGAACTTAACTGTTGAAGAATATAAGGGAATGGATACAAAGGTAGCTTTTACACCGGGGGAATAAATAGCCAGTCAGAAACAAGTAATGGAAAGGCTGTGCTGACTGGTTATGAAGATGAAGCAGCCGGGCCAGAGATTGATAAGTATTAAATAGCAAAGGGCGGTCTACGGACTGCCCCTTTCCTATGTGAAAGACATAGGGGGAAAGGAAAAGGTAACAAAATGAAATATTTTACATTAAATGGAAAAGAATATAAGTCCAAAGAGCTTGACTACAATACAGCCTGCGACCTTGAAGATATGGGCGTGTCGCTTGAAATGGCAAATACGCGCCCTATGTCAATGGTACGTGCGTATTTTGCTTGCTGTGCTGATATTAGCAAAGAAGCAGCGGGAAAAGAAATTGAAGCACATATTGTAGCAGGTGGAAAACTGGATGATGTTATAGATATTATGACCGAAGAGGTTGAAAACAGCAGTTTTTTTCGCGCTCTCAACAAGACAGTGGAAACGGAAGATGCAGAGAATACGTCGGAGCAGGGAAAAGAAGAGAAAAAGGAAAGAAGCAAAAATTAAGATATCTGCTTGAAAAAGAAGTATTTCCGCAGGCGTATGTAATGGGTGTTACGTGGGAACAGTTTTGGAAACTAAACCCACGTAAACTTGATTCTATTTTTGCCGGATACAAAGCCAAGCTAAAAGAAGATGATTATAAGAACTGGCTAAACGGTATTTATACGCAATCGGCTGTTTTTGTTTCGATAGACATAGCACTGAATGGCAGAAAATCTAAGAGCAAATATCTAAAACGACCGATTCTTGAAGAAATGGAAAATCAGCAAAATATGTCAGAGGAAGAAATGCAAAAGCAAAGAGAATTGTTTGTTGCAAAACTCTTGGCAATGCAAGCAAATTTCAATATAAATCATAGGGAGAAATCCAAAAATGAGCAAGAAAGTAATTGATGTATCATCATATCAAGGTTCAATAAATTGGCGACTGGTAAAACAGTCAGGCATTGATGGCGCAATCTTAAAGATTATGCGGAAAAGCCTTGCGAAAGATAAGTTTTTTGAGGTCAACTACAAAAATGCAGAAAACGCCGGTGTTCCTGTGATTGGAGTATACAACTACAGTTACACGACTACAGTTGCAAAAGCAAAAGCAGATGCCAAGAAAGTATTAGAGCATCTAAACGGAAGAAAAACGACCGTATGGCTTGACGTAGAGGATAAGTGCCAACAGGGGCTTGGAGCGGCTCTTATAGGCATTATACGCGCTTACAGAGATATCATCGTTGCCGCCGGCTATGATTTTGGCGTTTACACTGGATACGCCTTTTATAATAGGTACATTCTGCCTTATGGTGGCGCGGATTGTAAGCTATGGATTGCAAAATATGGAATCAATGACGGCAAGTACAATGTCAACCGTCAGCCTGTAGTTAGCGGTAATATGGTTGGATGGCAGTACACGTCCAAAGGAACTGTATGCGGCGTATATGGCAAAGTGGATTTAAGCGTTTGGTATGAAGATGTTGAAAACAATACCGTCGCTGTATCGCACGGTAATAATTACCCGGAACCGCGCAGACTGTTGAAAAAAACAGTTCCGTGTCAACGCGGAGAAGATGTTAAGTGGCTTCAATGTGAGCTTGTATATCACGGATTTCTTGTGCACAAAGATATTGACGGAATCTTTGGAAAAGATACAGCAAATGCAGTAGGAAGATTTCAAAAGAAAGCAGGAATAACGGTTGATAAGAAGTGCGGAGCGGTAACAATCAGTTACCTAAAAGCAACTAATTGACAACATAATTTAGAGCGGTGTGGATTTCCATGCCGCTTTTTTTAATTTACGGAAAGTTGGTGGAAGCATGGCAGAAGTAGATAGCTTAGAGATTGGGATAAAAGCGCAGGCAACACAAGCAAATAACGCATTAGATAAACTGGCAAACAATCTTACTAGGCTGTCAAACTCTCTTATGAGCGTAAACACAAGCGGTCTCAACGGTTTGTCAAACGGAGTAACAAAGCTGTCTAATGCTATGGCTGGAATCAGCACAGTAAAAACGGCAGATTTTACAAGAGTTGCAAGCGGAATAACCAAAATTTCCAGCATTGATACGGCTAATCTGAACCGCTCTGCATCTGCAATCGGTATGCTTGGTAAAGCATTAACACCGCTAACTGCTTCTAGTGCATCTGATAGAGTTACGGCACTTGCAAAAGCGATTTCACAGCTTGGTTATAAGTCAAGTACAAAAGCCATTGACAATATACCTAAACTGGCTAAAGCCATGAAACAGCTTATCACAACTCTTTCCGGCGCACCAAAAGTAAGTCAAAATCTTATCGACATGACTAATGCACTTGCACAATTTGCACGTACTGGGGCATCCGGCGGCAATGCGGCAAAGGCACTTGCAAATAACTTTACCTCTTTTGGTTCTACAGCAGTAAAAGCTAAAAAACATACGTTTTCACTAGCATCCGCTTTTGGAAAGTTATATGCTTCGTACTGGCTTTTAATTCGTGGAGCCGGAAAACTGAAAGAAGCAATCAACATATCATCTGCTTTGACAGAAGTACAAAACGTAGTTGTTAATACGTTCGGGCAATATACGGATTCACTTGAAAAATTCTCAAAAAATGCAATACAGCAGTATGGTATTTCTGAATTGACCGCCAAACAGACAGCAAGTAGGTATCAGGCAATGGGTATTGCAATGGGAGTACCTATTCAGAAAATGTCTGATATGTCTATTGCACTGACGAAGTTATCTGCTGATATGGCGTCTTTCTATAATGTGGAGCAAAGCCAAGTACAGCAGAATTTGCAGTCTATATTTACTGGCGAGACAGAACCAATGAGAAAATACGGTATCGACCTCACGAACGCCACATTGAAAGAATGGGCTTTGAAAGAGGGACTTGATGCGGATATTTCATCTATGACGCAGATGGAAAAGACAATGCTTCGATACCAGTACGTAATGCAGAATACAGCGAATGTACAGGGCGACTTCGCTAGGACTTCACAAAATTGGGCGAACCAGCTCCGTATCCTGCGAGAGCAGTTTAAGGCACTTGGGGCTATTTGGGGAAATGCTTTTATCAATATGTTAAAACCGCTTGTAAAGGCTCTTAACACGGCTATGCAAGCTGTAATTAAGTTTTCCGAAACTGTTGTGAATGCGCTTGGGGTTATTTTTGGATGGAAAATCGAAATGCAGTCCGGCGCAATCGCAGAAGATTACGACACGGCGGCTGGCAGTGCTGACGATTTAGCCGCGAACACAGGAAAAGCGGCAGACAATGCTAAGAAATTAAAGCAACAGTTACAGGGCTTTGATAAGCTGAACAACCTTACAACAAACCAAGGCAGTGACAGCGGAACTGGAAAAGGAAGCGGTTCTGGCGGTGGTGCTGGTGGTGCATCTGGCGGCAATCTGAAATTCAATGTTAAGGAAACAGAAAGCCTTTATAAGAGCAAAATAAAAACGCTTGAGGGACTTGGAAAGTATATCGGGAATAGCCTGTCAAAAGCTATGGAATCCATTAAATGGGATAAAGTATACAAGAAAGCAAAATCGTTCGGTACTGGGCTTGCGCAGTTTCTAAACGGTCTTATCAGCCCAAGACTTTTCGGAAATGTCGGGAAAACTATTGCCGGCGCACTTAACACAGCTATATATGCCGCGCTTTCGTTCGGAACGACATTTAACTGGAAAAACTTAGGCAATTCGATTGCAACAGGAATAAACAAATTCTTTAGCACGTTTGATTTTGCGGCATTCGGAAAGACGGTCAATACATGGGTACATGGTATATGGACTACTCTTACTACGGCAATCAAGAAGATAAAGTGGGAAAATGTATTAAAAGGAATTACTGATTTCCTAGGAGAACTTGATCTCGAAACAGTTTCAATTATTCTTGGTGTCATTACAATCAAAGGAATAAAAAAACTTCTGTTTTCTGAAAAATTCAAAAAATGGTTGGGAGAAAAAGCATCAAAGGTAATTGTCAAAGCAATAGCTTCAAAATTGGGAGTAGAAGCGACTTGGTCTGTAGTAGGAAAAACTATTTTAACCAAGGTCGGCGGAATATTTGCAGGAATCGGCGCAAAAATTGGAGCCACAATAAACATGGCAATAGCTTCTGCTGGCGGTATGCAGGCAATAATTGCAGCAGGCACCTTAATAGCAGAAACATTATTCGCAGGAATAGCCGCGGCAATAGCAGGATGGAATTTAGGTCAGTGGCTAAATGAAAAACTAACAGGCGAAAAAATAGATATGTCATTCTCGGAGCAAATGACAGAAATCAAAAATTCCTTTTCTGATGGTTCGTGGAAAGAAGCGTTGAAACTTTGGGGCGACGATATCTACAACGGTTTTCTTGCTGTTTCAGAATCAGAAGACCAACTTATGAAGCCTGTTAAAGATGGGCTGAATGAAGTGAGAGGAATGTTCTCTGACGGTCAATTCGGAGAAGCTATGTCTCTTTGGGGGCAAGATATATACGATGGTTTCTTGTCAGTATCGCAGTCGCAAGATAATTTTATGAAGCCTTTTAAAGACAAGTACAATGAGGTAAAAGGTCTTTTCACTGACGGACAGTTCGGCGCGGCTATGGGAGCATGGGGCGACGATATCAAACTGAAACTGAACAACGTAAAAGACAGCTTCCTACTGACATGGGATAACATCAAGTTAGGCGTTAAAAGCGCATGGCAAGCTACGGTTGACGGTCTGAAAGAAATATGGAATAAATTCGCAACATGGTTAAATGAAAAGTTATCATTTGATATACCGCCAATAAATATTGCTGGAAAGGAATTATTCGGTGGTACGCACATTGACCTAGGCAAAATACCGACTTTCGCAAGTGGCGGTTACGTTCCAAAGCAGTACAGTTTGCTTATGGCTGGCGAAAATGGCATACCAGAAATTGCAGGAACGGTAGGCGGAAAGACAGCGGTTGCCGGCGGCGCGGAAATCACGGGCATTAAAGAAGCAATCTTACAGGCATCAAGCAATGAAATGGCTCTACTGAGACAACAAAACACGCTACTGCAAGGTATTCTTGCTAAAGAGTTTGGTATCAGTCAGTCCGACGTAGGAAAAGCCGCTAGAAGTTATGCAAAGGACTATAACCAGCGGACAGGAAAAGACGCATACAGTTTCGCTTGATAGATTTTTCCCCTTGTGATATGATAAGAAAAAAATCACAAGGGGGATATAAATATGGCACTTATTACTTGCCCGGAATGCGGGAAAGAAGTATCAGACAAGGCGGCTACTTGCCCTAACTGTGGTTGCCCTTTGCAACAGTCACAACAGACAATTCAAGTCGAGGAATGGAAACCGCAGAAACCAAAGAAAATGAAGAACAGTACATTGAGTACATGGGCGGCTGTATTAGCGTTTTTCACGTTTACAAGCCCTATTGGTTTTATTGTAGCCATAGTAGACTTAGCAAAAAAGGATAAAGAACACAAGCATACAGGTTCCTATTTTGCAATTATATTTTTTGCCTGTATTGTTTTGATGGTATCCTGCCCGAACAAGGACGATGAACCACAGAAAGTAGGAAGTGTTGAAACAAGTCAGCCTGCTACAACAGATACAAATACTTCTGCGGAATCTGCAAAAAGTAACATATTCCATGTAGGGGATGTGGTTGAAACAGAAGATTTCAGAATCACATATCTTGAATCGCAGGAATATACAAGCGACAACGAATTTTTACAGCCAAAAGACGGATACAAATACTGGAAATTCACATTTAAGTTTGAAAACATTTCAAACGATGTGAAGAATGTATCGAGTATAATGGATTGGGAATGTTATGCAGATAATTCAAAGGTAGATCAGACATATCTTGAAATGGATAATGGTCTTGACGGTCAGTTATCCGCAGGACGTGAAACACAAGGCTCTTTGTTTTTTGAAGTACCGAACGATGTTCAGAATTTGGAACTGGAATACGCAATCAATTATTACGGAAATGACAGAATAGTATTTGTTGCGCAATAAATTGAATAACCATTTAAGGCAGTCGAAAAAGGCTGCCTTTTTTAATTTTCAAAAACGAGTTAAAACGAGTTGAAATTGAGTTAAATTGAATTAAAGTTGAGTTAAAACGAGTTAGAGTTGAGTTAGCATCTATCAGAAATGGTAGGTGCTTTTTTAATGCTTATTTTTAGACAGGAGATTTACAATGGCATACGCTGGATACCTTATCAGAGTGGGTGGTTATACAATTCCCAAGAAATACATGAGGGCAGAAAAATACGACGTAGTTCTTCACGGACAAGACTTGGATTCATACCGTGACGCAAACGGTCAGCTGCAGCGTACAGCCTTGCAGCACACGGTTGTTGATGTAACTTTCTCTACCCCGCCTATGATGCGCGAAGCGACATGGAGAAACCTCATAGACAACATTAGAGCGCAGTATACGAACCCTATCGAGAAGAAGTGCACTGCATCGGTTTACGTGCCGGAAATCGGCGATTACAAGGTGCAGGACGTATATTTGCCGGATATCAAGACCAACATATACTATGCGGACGACCACGACATTATATACAACGAAATCGAACTGCAATTCATTGGATATTAAGAGGTAGTAATTATGCTGAATGTGACAGAAAAGACAAAACTGGCATTTTTGCAGAGTAGCAGCCACAAAGAATTGAGTATAACATTCCCAGACCATGACTTGATCGTTGGAAACGCCAACATTGTTCAAGAAAGCATGGAACTGGAAGAAAGTATTATGTCCGGAAACGATCTTGAATTTATCGGCTGTGAAAGCAACAGATTTTCTATAGATTTATCAGGCACATTGATTGATATGGACGGTGTACCAGTAACCAAGGATTTAACCGGCACTGATATATCTGTTTCTATTAAAGCAAGCGGATCAGAAGAAAGCGTACCGCTATTTGTCGGAACCGTAGTTGAGTATGACGGAAAAAGCAACACACGCAAAAAAACAATCACGGCATATGATGCCTTGTATTGGCTGGGGGATTCAGTAAAAGGGGAAGTAGACTGGACGGACTACAATACTCTCAAATTTCCTATCACGATAAAGAAATTCAGAAACTGGCTTTTTGGAAAAGTGGGGATTGAGCAGGAAACCGTTGCACTTCCGGCAGATGATATAGAGACAAGAGGTCTTGACGATTATGTTTACAGTCAGACGAGAAAGTACCAGCGTGGAGAACTGTGTAAATATCACGGAAAAGTATATGCAAGAAAGGTATATACCAAACAGAAGGAAATTAGCTTTGAATCCGAAAAGTGGTATCAGCCGGCAGAATATGACAGTGCAAAAATATACAAATATGGAACAGTAATTGTTAAAAAGGGTGCATTTTATTTGTGCAACAAAGATTTTTCTTCAGCTAAAGAATATTCAGAGGAAGATTGGTCGGAAATCGAATTTGAAACGGAATACATCGACGAAAACACAACGTACCTCGATCTTATCAAACTTGTATGTCAGTTAAATTGCGTATGGGGCAGAATCAACCGTTATGGGAAATTTACATACATTTTCCCCACGCAGTTGACAGAAGATGATTCGTTTTATCCAGGAGCAGAATCTTATCTTCCGATGTATCCTACCACTGGTATTGATGATTCCACTGGCACTGATTCAGCAAGTAATTCTGCACACTATGCGCACTACAAGGAAGTGACATACGAGACATACAAGATAAAACCGCTGAACAGGTTTATTGTCCGCGATTCTGCCAAGGATAAAACAAAAGGAAATGTAGGGACCGGAAAACGGAAATATATAGTGCAAGGAAACCAGCTGTTATTTGGTCTTGACAGAATATGGAAAACACAGCTTGCAACGCTTCTGATGGATCAAAATGAGGGTTTCACTTACCAGCCGTTTGAAGCCGAGACAATGGGACTTCCATATATAGAGTGCGGAGACGTAGCAATGTTTTATGTCTACGATTTCATCAATTCGGCGCAGCAGCAAAAAGATATTTGGGTAGAAATGTCCTTTATTATTTTGCATAGAAAACTGACTGGCATTCAGCAGCTTATGGATGAGCTGTCTGCAACCGGCGAAAAAGGAAACACGCATATATCCGGCAGCGAAGCGCAGGTAAACCAAAACTACACAAACACACAGATTCAGAAATTGCAGACCAGCCAAAGCTACACTGAATCTAATGTCGAAAATCTGAATGAGCAGGTGGAGCAGTTACAAACAAACGGCTTGAAAGTAGAATCAGTCACAGCACTTCCGGCAAGCCCGGATGCAAACACAATCTATCTGATTCAGGGAACGGCAGGTTGATGAAATGGCAAGAAAACAATCAAGTACGATATGGTACCAAGGAAATCAACATAAAGAGATATATTTTCAAGGTCATTACCACGACAAGATGTATAAGGGAAGTCAGCTTGTGTGGGAAAAACTGGATAATGAATATGCCCCAAATAAATTGTACAGAATATATGATTATGCTACTTGGGATAACAAAACATATTGTATCGTTGCGATGTATGATTTCAATCCGTCTACCAAAGAGCAAACTTTTGAAGATGTATATATAGCCAAATTTAACAGCGAAAAAATGTGCCTTGACTTGACTTTAAAAGGATTTTTGACAAGCGATAATTATGATAACTATTATTTGCACGCTTGCAAAGACGGAATTGTTCTAATCGAATGGGATAGCAAATTTTCAAGCACCAATACTGAAAACGAACCTGTAATGAGAATCGCAGATTATCCTTTAAGTAAAACTTCTATATTTAAAAATATAGTGCAAGGAACATTTACAGAAGACACTACAATCTTTGTTCCATCTCATGTAAGAAAGGATAAATCGACCGGAACGCATTATTATGCCCCACAATATGTATTATTTTCTACTGATTATTATATAAAGCAAACAATAACATCTGAAAATCAAGCTGTTATAACAAAATATAACTATGCAAACGAAGTAATTAAGCAATCAACACCTACCGACTATGCAGTAGAAGGTGCAAGACAATCAAGAGTAAGGAATGTATTTGAATTGTCGGAAGATAAATATGTAAGTTACGTGACAACATATAATAGCATCAATACATCGATGGAAAATATACGAGGTCTTCTTGTAAACAAAGAAATATCATCAAAGGTACAACAAGTAATCGAAGCTACAAGTGATGCTTATTATCAAATAATCAACACAAGTAATATGGGTCTTACTAAAATGTGCCAAAAAAGAGTAATGGCAAGATACAAAGATGGCGTAATTTTCTCAGCATTTATATATCCAAAAACCGGAACCGGATCAATGTATGTTACGATCCGAAATTATATAGGAAAAGTAGACGGCATATCTATGGTAAATACAGATATATCACCCCATTGTTTTGTTACTTCTAAAAATTCTATTATAATGGTTCGTTACAACGACAAAATCGCAGATGTATATGAAATAAAAGAAAATGAAATAAAGAAATTTAGCACAGGAATATCTTTGGGAGTTTCATACACGAGCAGAGAAATATGGATAGCAGAAGATGAAAATAATTATTATGTAATATCTGATGGATATTACGCTGATTCAAACTATTATGGCTTGATATATGCATTTGACAAAGAAACTTTAAAATTCAGTGGAACTCGTCAAAATATGAAATATAGGTATATCTAAAGGAGATAATCATGGCAAATTACACACCGACTTTTACAAAACCATACCCTAGCGGCTGGGTTGATAAGCCGTCCAAGACTACACCAGCCACAGCGGCAATCATGAACAGCTACGATACAGCTATTGCGGCACTGGAAGCATATCTTAGAGATAATGCGATTGATACGGTTAGAGTTAGCGTAGAGCAGTTTCCATCAGATGGAAGGGAATGGCTTGGAACAATTACAGTGGGAAGCAACCAGTATAGAATCTATATGCCATCGCTAAGATATGAAAATTCGGTTTCTGATGGCATTAAGATAGGTACTATCACTTTGGGAGAACAGTCTTTTGATGTTTATGCCCCAACATCCTCCGCAGGTGGCAGTACTGTATCAGTAGTGCCGAAAACGCTTACTGGCACAAATATTGCGGAAATCACAGTAGATGGCACCACATATCAGCTTTATGCGCCTACTGGTGGCGGTAGTGGAAGCACTGTGACAGCAGAAGCTACACTGACAGAAGGCACACAGATAGGCAAGATTACGATTGATGGAACAGAAACAATTCTTTATGCACCGACGGCAAGTGTAATCGCTGTAGATACTGAGCTGTCTGCTACAAGCGAAAATCCTGTGCAGAATAAAGTCGTGAATGCAGCTCTTGAAAATAAAATGGATAAAAGTCTTGAGAGTCTTACCAAATATGAACGTGGAAAGACCGGAACATTGACTTTTACAACAACTGAGGAAATGACAGAACTTATAGCGTCCTATGCAAGCATTATGAACAACAATTTCACACTTGCATTTAACTTGATTAAGGATTGCGCACAGACACAAAATTATTTGAGCATTTCAAGTATCGATTGTGATTTGCTTACTGATTATAAGTCTATCTATTTTGTGAATGGATCAGCAGAAAAAAATAATCTGCCTGATGGATTCGGTGGCGGTATTATGTTAAACAGTATAGCTGGATCTACAAGTGTTGCAAATTATCAGTATGCAATAGATTTTACGAATGGAAAGCAATATTTCAGAAAATATTATCATGGAACATGGACTGGTTGGGGTGAAACAACCAGTCCAGGCGGAAGCGTTACTATCGATTCCGAACTATCTGAAACAAGTACAAATCCTGTTGAAAATAAGGTGATCACAACAGAATTTAAAAAGTATTTGGATAAGATTGGAGAAAATGACATATCAGGTATTGGTGATGGAACCATAACAGGTGCATTAAATGCAGTAAATGAAAAAAATCAGCAACTTTTATCCAAAAGTATGAAAATAACAACCACTGCACAAGGTATTTCAGCTATTGAAATCAGTAATCCGGATGTTGTTGTATCTGCTATTTGTACAGATACGGAAGCACACATTGTCCTGCCATTTAGAGTAGGGAATAATTGGTTTGTAAAGGTGTTAGCATGGTACACATTCACTGCTGTTGCAAGTAAAGATGTAAATATCATAATTTATTATACAAGTGAAAGTGAAACAAAAACGAGTGGAAATGTTACCTACGGTGGCACAGGGGTAGGTGGTTTGGCTACTTACCATGATCTGCAGGCTGCACCTGTACAAACAGCAGAATAATGGAAAGGCGGTAGAACATGGCTACAATAATGGGGCTTAATTATTTATATCTGACGAAAGCAGTTGTAAATTCAACAGGCGAAACAGTGTATCAGTTTGATTTTGACATAGAAAAGGTAAGTGCTGCACTTGGTCTGAATGTTACACAGCTTGAATCAGCTGATACAAACTATCCTTATTATTATCTGATTCATGCAGGGGAGGACACACAGAATGGTGTATTGATTCGTGTAAAACAGAACAAGGATGCTGTTTATGGGAATTTATATGCAAATGGGTCATTTGATAAATCGACATATTATTTTAGCGCTACAAACATTACAACAACACAGCAATGCGTCCTTTATTATAAGAAAGATGCAAATAGTGTCGTGTTCGGCTTCTCAAAAACAAATGAGGTTCCAAGAATAAGCTGTGCATATTCCGTGTATAGAAAATTAGGAGAGTCAGAAGAACACAAAGGATTCCTGATCAATCATAAAGGAACTACTAATGCCGGGAGCTGTCTCTTAGCAGATGGTACGATTGATACTATCAATAGAGGTTCTATTTCAATTGGAAATGGTATATTAGCAATGTGCCCAATGATATTTACAACAGCGCAGGTAATTTTTCCGTATGCTTATATCTCACGTATAGATGCTACAGATGTCAACTCAAAATATATCGACATGAACGGTAAGGTATATATTAGAGCAGTATCTTACAGTGCAACAGACAACAAATGGCTTGTGGAATTTGATGCATAAGTAAGAGAAAGGAAGGAAAACATATGCACAATTCCCACAACTTTGCCACAACTTAGTTTTCCGAAAGAGTTGTCGATGAAATTCACTTGAATCTGCTGAAAAGAAGTGCTATTGTACAAATACGCCTTGCAGATGTACGCATGGCGCAATCAATCTCTGGCGCGTGGGCTTGTCCCGACAACAGGCTCACGCATAATGTGTGAAAGGGGTAAATATGGAAGATGGAGAAGTCAAAAACCATTACATAAGCGAAATTACAGAAATGATCTCAAAAATAAATGATGCAGGCACTTTAGAGTACCTGCATACATTCATAAAACTTTTTCTTAAGAAGTGGGGATAACCTCACTTCTTCTTGTTTGAAATCATGGTGTTTATCATGTTTAAAACTATTTCCCTATCTCTGTTATCTAACATAGAAAACTTTTTGATAAGTTCTAAATCTCTAGTTGCTTCTTTAGCATCTAAATTCTTTTTCTGTTCAACATCAAAACCCATTAGCCATAAAGGTTCAACTCCTAGCACTCTACCCATTTTTCCACTACTAATATTAGATGGAGCGTGTGAGCCACTAAGATATTGACTTACAGAAGCTTTATTTATGCCTGCCTTATCAGCAAGTTCTTGCGGCTTCATATTGCATTCGTCAAGTGCTTTTCTTAACCTTTTTGCTGTGATTTCACATTTCATATGCTTTTCTCCTTTCTTAAGTGATAACAATATAATAGCACGACATCGTTAAACTTTCAATTAAAAAGTTAAATAAAGTTAAACTTTTTGCTTGACAATATGGTTAAACAGCGTTAAACTTGTATCAAGAAAAAAGGAAAGGGGGAATAGTAATAATGGTTTACTCATATAGTAAATTAAAAGGTCGCATAGTTGAAAAATTTGGTAGCCAAAGTGCATTTGCTAACGAACTAGGCGTTTCGGAAAATTCAGTATCAAAGAAGCTAAACTGTAAAACAGAATTTTCTCAAAGCGATATTGTAAAATGGAGCGAGTTACTTTGCATCAAAATAGTTGACTATAGCGATTATTTTTTTGCTTAAAAGTTAAACGATGCTTAACTTTTGCGATTATTTCACAGGAAAGGAGTTGATAGTGATGGATTCAGAAAAAGTAAAAGATATCCTCTACCAGCAGATGGAAATGCTGGCAGAGGAAAGTAGAAAAACGGATAGCATAGAAACAAAGCTAAAGATTGCCACTGGGATAGACAGGATCGCGGACACTTTACTTATTCGGGCAAATATTTGATTTTTGATTCAATCGATGCTATGTCCCTCTGAATAGCTTTTAATTCAACGAGATTGTTTATGCTTGATAGCTTAGATAGCTTTAATATTGCGCAGCACTGATTATCCTTCAAATACCATGCGCAATCATTTTGGCAATCTTGGAAGTTATTTAATGGGCACTTATTCATAATATAGTCTCCTTTCTTATTTGATAAGGGGATTATATCACAGGAAAGGAAGGTAATGAATGGAAACGCTTGAACAGAAATTCATTGATAGCAGAGAAGTGGCTGAAATGGTAGGAAAACAGCATAACGAATTGCTGAAAGACATACGAAGATATGCTGAACAATTAGGAGAGGGGAAAATTCCCCAGTCAGATTTCTTCACAGAATCAACCTACATGAATGACAGAGGAAAAGAGTATCCGTGCTACAACGTAACTAAGAAAGGCTGCGAATTTATCGCGCACAAACTGACTGGTGTTAAAGGCACAGAATTTACGGCAAAGTACATCAACCGTTTTCACGAAATGGAAGATGCCATTAAGGCACATATTCCTACTGGCAATGAATTGATAGCACTTGCTGTAGTAGAAGCGCAGAAGTTACTTGCTCAAAAGGAAGAAGAAATAAAGCAGTTAGAAGATTCTGTACAGCAGATGGATAAGGTAATCACAGAACTGACACCGAAAGCCGACTATGCAGACAGGATTTTATCATCAAACGACTGCATGACCGTTACACAGATTGCGCAGGACTACGGATTATCTGCCGTTTCATTCAATCGGATTTTGAGCAGGGCAGGCATTCAGAGAAAAGTCGGCGAACAGTGGATTTTGTACGCCGAGTACCAGGGCAAGGGATATGTGCAGAACAAAACCTACGACTACGAAAAGGCAAACGGAACCACTGGCACAAAACTATCGACCGTGTGGACACAAAAGGGCAGATTGTTCCTGTACAACCGTCTGAAAGAAATCGGAGTTGTGCCGGAAATGGAAAAAGAAGAGGTATCGGCATGAAGAAATTGAAAATGTTAGCACTCGCATTAGCCGCTTCACTACTTGTCCTGTCACAGTCAGTTATGGCAAAGGAAGAAATCGAGCCGACGCATATCAGCGTTGAAGCACAGGTTTCCTGTTATGAGTATGGGAAAATGTATGATATCTGCCCGGAGCTTCTTATGGCAATGATTGAAGCGGAAAGCAGCGGAAATCCAAGAGCTGAAAATGGAGACTGCAAAGGTCTGATGCAGATTTCGGAGAGATGGCACACAGGGCGCATGGTAGAAATTGGAGCAGATGATATCTGGAGCGAAACTGATAACATTCATATCGGCGCAAATTATCTGCATGAACTGTTCAACAGGTACGAAGATGTGGCACTGGTGCTGATGGTCTACAACGGCGAATCTGATGCCGTAGAGAAAGCAGAAAACGGATATATAAGCGACTATGCGCGGAAGATACTTGATAGAAGCGCAGAGTTAGAAAGATGGAAAGGAAAGTGATTTAGTATGTATATACCCCCATTTTGGTGCGGTGTAGCCGCAACACTTTTGATCGAGCTTGTGGCAACTATTATTTACGCCGCCGTATCACTAAAAAATGATGATATCAACGATAGCAGCAATAGCAGCGAGGGCTAGCCTATGAGCGTATCGAGGAAAGTCAAGCAGAGAACAATGCTTGCAATCGGAAAAGACTGGATTTACGTGTGCGGAAATGAAACGCACGTAAAAATCAAAAATGCTAAAACAGGGCAGACAAAAACACTTGTAAATAGAAAGAAAAGGAGAAAACGAAAATGAAAATTGTAACAGATTATAACCAGATGTCGGTTGAGGAATTACAGGCAATCGCGGATCACTTAGGATTTAGTTATGTTATCTCTGATGGAAGAATCTTGGAGGTGGAATAAGTGAAAACATTGAAAATTAAGTCAATCGAATTATCGAACTTCATGAAATTCGGATCATTTAAATCGGATTTTGCGGATTTTACCAAGATTTCCGGCATGAATGCAGAGGGAAAGTCAACAATCGCAACAGCTATCTTATGGCTCCTGTTTAATTGCGACTATGATATGCACGACAATCCGGCAGTCAGAAGGACCGTGGACGGAAAGCCGGTAGATGATATGGACGTGTCCGTAACAGCCGTATTTGACATGGGCGGTAAAGAGGTAATTGCTACAAAAACGCAGAAAAGAAAGTACGGAAAAGACGAAATTTCTTACAAGGATGATAACTCTTATGAAATTAACATCGTTCCGAAAACGCTTACAGCATTCAATGAGTATTTCGAGATCGTACCTAAAACAGACAAGATGTACGTTATTCCGAATGCGTTTCTGGCAAAGAAGCCGGATGATATGAGAGCTGTTCTTTTTACATTGGTTGATGGTATCACAGATCATGATATCGCATCCGGGGCTGACGAATTATCAGAACTGGTTCCGCTGTTAGAGAAATACACCGCAGAAGAACTGAAAGCAATGAACAACAAAACTGTCAAAGATGGGAAAGATATTTCTGCTGACAGGAAATCAAAAATTGACGGCGGCATGGAACTGATTGCGCAGAAACAGGAGCTTGATCTTGCGGAAGTAGAACTGAAAAAGAAAGCACTGGAAGATCGGCTTGAGGACTGCATCGAAAAACAGAACGGCGCAGAAGGACTACTTGTGGCGTACGATAAAGCAAGCTCTGACGCTCTGAAACTTAGATTTGATCTGTCTGATATGCAGAATAAGGCGAATGCAGAAGTCCGAAAGAATAAGGACGATGCAAGCAAAGAACTGGCACTTGCCGGAATTGAAGCCGGAAAACTCAACCATGAGTTAGAACGCGTTGCCACGCACATGGCTGCCATGTCTGATAAGGCAGACGAGGCAGAAGTAGGGAGAAAAGATCAGGCTGAAAAGTGGAAGCAGGCAAAGGAACGCGTATTTGACGAAAACAGCCTTGTTTGCCCGTATTGCGGTCAAGAGTTGCCGCAGGACAGGAAAGAAGCCATGATAGCCGAATTTGAAAGCCACAGGGCAGAAGAATTAAAGTCTATCGAAGCAAACGGAAATCTTTTTAAGAAAACCAAAGAAGAGTGCCTTGCAGAGATCGAAGCAGACAGGGAAACAGTTGAGCGACTGGAAAAAGAGATCAGAAAAGCAGAATTAAAGCAGGCAGAACTGAAAGAAAAGTACAATTCATTGCCTGATTCCGTGGACGTTTCACAGACGGAAGAATACAAGAAAATCGAAAAGAAGATTGCAAAATGTGAAGAAACAATGAAGCAGTTTGATTCTACATCCGGATTGAAAGAAGAATTGAAGCAGCAGGAAAACGAGATCAGAAAACAGATTGTTGACTGCAATAGTCAATTATCGGCAGCAGACACTACGGATATCGAGAACCAGATTGCTAAGTGGAAAGAAGAGCAGAAAAATGCGGAACAGGCTGTAGCAACGGCAGAAAAAATTCTGTATCTGCTGAAACAGCTTGATAAGCGCAAGAACGAGAAATTGACCGAAGAAGTCAACAAACATTTTTCACTGGTTAAATGGAAGTTGTTTGACTACGCGAAGAACGGCGAATACAAGAACTGCTGCATACCTACGGTTGAAGGAAAATCTATTCTTGATATTTCCAGTAACAAAGGAAACCGAATACTTGGAAAAATCGATATTTGCAGTTCGTTCCAGAAAATCAAAGGTATTTCAATGCCGATCATTCTTGATGATGCAGAAAGCCTTGACAGCGGAAATCTGAAAACAGTTTCCGAAATGGTTAAATCCCAGTTAATCGCACTGATCGTAACCGACAAAAAACTGAAAATCGAATAGGAGATCAAAATGGAAATTAAAAGAGAAACAACCGTGATGGTGCTTACCACAGATAAAAAAGAAATCCGCAAGGGGGATTATGTTGTTTTTAATGCATCAGGAAGATGCCTTGCAGGTCATTTTGTCGGAATTAGTAAGAAAGGTGCTCTGATTTTTGAGAGCGTTATTTCCGGAACAGATGTTACTTTTCATGTGATGCCTAAATGCATCGAAACAATTTATAAGGCTTCAATCAAATTGTCAGCAGAAAGTGAGGAAAAGAATGAGATTTAAAGCAGGAGACAAGGTAAGAGTAAAGAAATTTAAAGAAAGACCTTATCGTTGGAACTTTGATGGGAAAATGGATCATCTGATGGGAAAGGTTGTAAAAATTAAATATGCATCAGGAAGCGGAAGATATGTTGTTCACGATTCCAAAAATAACCGCGATTGGATTTTTGATAAAGATGATCTCGAGCCAGTAAATGGAACCATCGTTATTTACAGCAAAGACCGTGAAGTTATCGCTCTTGACAAGGCTACAGGAGATAAAGCTATCGCACGCTGTAATCCGGCGGATGAATACGATTTCCGAATTGGTGCCAAATTGGCATTTGAACGTCTCATGAACGGTGGCAAAGAAAGCATCACCGTTGAGGATATGCGAAAGAGGTTAGAGTCCTATTGCGGCAGTAGATCGTGCAGTGATTGCAAATTAAAATCCCCAACGTGTCGTTGCGGGATGGGTGTTCATTTCATGACAAAAGGCACAGCCGGTAATTACGCAATGAGCGACGAAGAAATCAAAGCTACATTTAATATCATATTTGGCACCGGCATTAAAGAGGTCAAACCGAAAGAACCGCATAAATTCAAAGTTGGCGATATTGTCAAGGGTAATTCGGAAAGCAGTAGACGTTACACGATCACAAATGACAATATGACACGCGGCAAAGTCATCAATGCTACAGGCGATTTTATCACAATCGAAGTATTAAGCCATAAGACTATGCCGGATGAAGTTGGGGAAGAATATGCCGGTCTTGAATCTAAGTATTTTGACCTTGCGAAAGAAGCCCCAAAACTTTACAACGGCAAGATTGTTTTTACTAAAGGCGACAGCATATTCAAAACTGGTCATATTTACGAGGTTAAGGATGGGAGAATAAACACGGCGAAATCCGGCAGAGTTCCTACAGAAGAACCCATTAAAGATATTGAAGATGTAAAAGATTACTTTACAGGAAACTGTGACAGAAGCAGAAAGAGAAAAAGAGGATGGTCGCCGTACACTCTTGAATTGATGGAAGTTAAGGAAGATTGATTAAAAGAAAGCGAGGAATATTTATGATTTTATCCCAAAATGGAGAAGTTCAGGCACATGGTAATATAGCCGAATTGTCAGCAGATTTATTTGTAATTCTGCGTGTAATGAGAAAAAGAATAGGAGACAAATGCGTTGATATGGCATTGAAAAATTCACAACTTTCCGATGAAGAATTTTCAGAAGAAGTTAAAAGAACGAGAGAAGCAATGAGTTGCCTTAAAAATCTTTTTAAGGAGGAGGAAAAGTAATTATGGCAGAGAATACATCGGTTTTAGATAAAAAAGCATTTACCACTTCGTTAAGCGAGTGGAGCAATACAATGACAGGACTTATCATCAACGATTACAAGGCTGTTGGAATGGATATGGACGATTATGCCAAGGAATGTGCTATGGAAGCCATGACAAGCATTTTCAATCTTGTCAAGAGCGACCCTAAGATTGATATGAGAAACCTTGATACAAGCAATTTGAGAGGGATTGTGAAGCGCTGCGCATCTCTTAAATTGAACGCTAGTGCATATCCAAGAGAATGCTATTTCCAGTTGCGAAATGTAAAAGTTGGAACTGATCCGCAGACAGGAAAGGATGTATGGCAGAAACAGGTTGAAATGGGAATCGAGGGCAGTGGTTACGATTCATTGCTTGCTAACTATGGCAAGGATGTAAAACAGGTATATCCATATTGGGTAATTAAGGAAGGAGATGTGTATATCCCACCAAAGCACAAAGGGCTTACAGTTACAGAGCCGGAATGGGAAGAAAAAGGATTATCTGATAAGGCTGTAAGAGTTGTATATCCTGTTAAACTGTCGGACGGAACAGTAACATATCTTTCCGCTGATAGAGATAGTGTTAAAGTAAATCTTTTAGCACATGTCAAGCAAAATATGATGAATAGCACTTTTGGCGTGTGTGAGGATAGATATAAAGCTACACAAAAGCAGAAAGCAGAGATTAAGGCTAAGAAAGAAGAAATACTTAATGCTTTAAGAGCGTGTAAGACAGTTGATGAAATGCTTGAATGCGATCCTGCAAGACCATTTATCAGCGGTGCTTGGCTTGATACGCCGGAAAGCATGATTCAGAGGAAAATGTGTAACAATGCTACAAGAAAATATCCAAAGAATTATGATCCTATGGCAAGACAGGCACAGGTCGAAATGGACGAGGTATATCAAGCTGCACAGGATGAAATCGCTGAAAATGCTAATTCCGTAGATTTTTCAGAAGATGAAGCAATCGATGTAGAAGCAGCAGAATCGGCAGCAGAACCGAGTTTCTTGAAAGAGTAGCGGCTTATGAAAAATGGAAGCATAGAAGAAATGATTAGAGAGTTTTCTGACGGCACATATGATCTGACTTGCAATGGCGAATGTACCCAGTGTGGAAATTGCTGCAGCAACGCACTTCCCATGACAAAAAATGAGATAGATGCAATCCACAGATACATAGCCAAGAAACATATCAAAGAACAGAAGCACGCATATCCATTTTCACAAGAAAGCATTGATATGACCTGCCCGTTTCTTGATAATAGCAAGCCAAAAGAGAAATGTGCAATATATGCGGTTCGCCCTCGGATATGCAGAGATTTTATCTGCTGTCCGAGCAAAAGACCGCCAATTGATGATTTGAGTTACAAATTAAAGTGCAAGACAGTTGACGTTAGAAAGGAGTTTTTCGGATGAGAGTAATTTCACAGGATGGAACAATAGATGTTCCTTATGAATATATTTCTTTGGTGGTATCAATTGCAAAGTGCAAAGATGTGGAACACGTTTGTATCTATTGCCACAACATATCCGCACCGCATGGCACTAGATTAGCGGGGTATTCTAGCAAAGCAAAGGCGATTAAAGCTATGGAAACGCTTAGAGAAGCATATACCGGTATGCCTGTCGTAATGCAGAATGTTGATGTTTCAGAAGATATGACAAAGGAATTTGAAAGATTAAAGAAATGCGGTGTTATGGTGCGAGCCGAAAATCAGCCGTCAAAAGTAGATTTTATCAATAATGCTATCTTTCAGTTCCCACAGGATGATGAAATCGAGGTGTGAGTATGGCAAAACACACAATGCAGGAATTATACCAATGGCAGGCATTACCGCTGAATATCAAGGTTTTAATGACAGCGGAGAGAATAAGAAACTGGGTAAATGAATTTGGCGAAGATGGCGTATATCTGTCATTTAGCGGCGGTAAAGACAGCACAGTTTTGGGACACATAATCAGAGAAGTTTGTGGGTATAAAAATATTCCTTTTGTATTCGTAGATGTTCCGACACAATATCCAGAGTTAAAGAAGTTTGCACAGACTTTTGATAACCTTGTGATTTTAAAACCAAAGATTTCATTTGCACAGGTTTGTGAACAGTATGGATTTCCGATGATTAGCAAGGAAGTATCAAATTGTGTAAGCGGCGCAAGAAAATATGTTAAATACCTTGACAGCCAAGAATGTAATAACACAATCTTAACAGACAGACAGACAGACAGACAGACAGACAGACAGACAGACAGA
>ENA-OPFG01000110-OPFG01000110.1-human-gut-metagenome-genome-assembly--contig:-NODE-110-length-54518-cov-6.236087_pt1 | contig 54518 bp, 56 predicted proteins | sample MGYA00241304_ERZ501542 | MGnify/ENA primary metagenome ERZ501542 (study PRJEB25962, sample SAMEA2042427) | human gut metagenome | biome: human gut; feature: human-associated habitat; material: faeces...
TCCTTATCTCACCTTAGATTCCCCTGTTTCCCTTGATTCCCCTTGATTCCCTTGATTTCCCTTGATTTCCCTTGATTTCCATTGATTTCCCTTGATTTCCATTGATTTCCATTGATTTCCATTGATTTCCCTTGATTTCCCTTGTTTGGAGGTGTCCCCTCCCGCAAAACAAATCAACCCCACCAACTCCCAGCACAAAAACCGAGACCTCCCTCCCGATTGTTCCACGTGGAACGCCCGTTCAGTCTAGGATATCGAGGTCTTTGTTCTTGACTACCTTATATACTTGCCTAATACAATATATTGATAATAAAACCAATAAAGAAACTATGATTATAGGCAGGGCGTCGCCCGTAGCTATAACATACCGCCCCAACTCAAACGCCATGTACCAACAAAACAAGGTAAGCACCAAATATATAAATACACCCATAAAAATATACAATAAGTAACCGTGATTTAAAAACAACAACCAAATAATACAAATAATTGGGTATCAATAATATAATATATATCAATCCCTAGAGCTACCTCTAAGGAAAGATAAGCCCATACATAGATAAAAAATATACAATAAGTACCGCCTATTATATACCTTTTAGGATCGATTCAAGCGCAAATCCATGCATAAGGGTACAATTCACCCGCCCGTATGGATATAGATATATACAAAATGATACATAATAAAGCATTTTACTTACACATTTTCGGTCAAGGCTTAAAATTTACCGCCTCAACACTTTTATGTGTAAGCAAAACATATGGTTATGCTATCATTTTGTAAAATTAGGCACAAAAAAGCCCTCCCGTCCTATATCACTACAGTACGGAAGGGAAAACTTTAAAATCAAATAAAAACAAACGACCTATTGTCGCAATTTGTTTGCCATATAACTAACACGTTTCCGCCTACATTTATCAGAATCCCTACTACAATCTAATTTATTAGAATTGTATAGTTCTTTGGTAAGCTCAACATAAAACTCCATTTGAGACTTTCTTGCAGCCTCTAAAGCCTTTTCTTTTTGGATAGATAGTTTCCTATTTAGATTATTGAATTTCTTTTTATACATAATATATTAATTTAATTACACCAACAAGAATACGGCACGGCTATGAAGGCACAAAGCCGGCGTTATCAATACTGCCAGCCGAACGCACCACGCCAGCCCGTATTCATTGGATTGTCCCTTTGCTTCGAACGAACGAAGCCAAATACGTACATACGTCACCCGTGATACGTACCGACAAGGCGTATTGAGTCCGTCAATTTAACCGCACAAAATACCCTTGTAAGGGTTGTTATTTTAATTAATACATATAACATACAAGTATTTAAGCAACCCTATATGTTATTGCATTGATATATTGGTACGGTTATAACCCCGTAATGCACTCCATGCGTGCTGCTCTCGCTACACATGGACATACGCCCTATACATGCGTATATACACCAATATACCCCGTGTTTTTACACGGCCTATCCGGAAACCGGACGTATTAACCCGTCTTGATACAAGCCCAAAGAATAATGGTTCATACTACGACTGAATACGAACCTAGACCACATTGTTAAGCGGCGGCCTATCTACACAAGTTATCGAACGCCAACGGCTATACCCCTACCCGCTTGTGTATGCTTATATCAATATGTTAAATATCTAACCTGTTTAGTCTAAACAGTGGCACGGCGTGAACGTACAGGTATGCCACCACGACACTCCATTTATAGGAGTGCCTTACTACTATCTTTCATTTTTAGGGTGCGTTAAATAGTATGTAATACATTTAGCAATGAGATTGTATGTATATCGTTTGATAGGTACAGCGCACTTTACAATGCGTTTGTCTGATCCGTTAAACACGTCATAATATACACCCCCATCATATTCCACAGGCTCATTATATCCAAATCTTTTATGAGTGGTGCCTAATATTGCAATACTTTCTATTTTGTCAACGGTAATTTTAACGTTTTTATCTTGATCTAATTTATCAAGATATTCCCTTTCTATTTCCTTGTATGCACAAAAGGTATTATTAATGCGTGGGAGTATATCCTTACAAAGTTGTATTACAACTTCTTTGTCTTTAGCTAATGATACCAAGGCGGGTACGATATCCTTATCTACCTTAATATCATTTCCCTTTAGTATTTCATTCACTTCTTTACCAGATTTAAATAGTTGGCACCACGCCTTAACCGCACCTGTTAACGTTTTCTCACTTGCTTTTTTTACCTCACTTTGTACTTTAGTTAACTCTTTACTTGTCATTATATTTTACCCATGCCCTTGGGATTTATATTAGCATCTAGCACGCCTGTTTGTTAATATTGTTATCTTACGAGGGCAAATATACGGAGTATTTTATTATCAAACAAATATTATGCAATAAAAATTCAACGATTATATATAATAAAACTAATCAAATGTAAATGTATATTAAAATATTGGTTTATATCATTGATAATCAACAATTTAAATGGAAAATAAGCATTCTTTTTTTAGTCGGCTGGTCGTTTGCCGTTCCTGTATTTTGATTTATGAGGGTTGGGGGGGGTGAGACCAAAAAACGGCAGCCCGGCCGGGTCGATTTCGGGGAGGTGGTCCGTCCCGCATATCCCCGCATATCCCCGCATATCCCTACATGTCCGGCGTCCCAACATATCCCATCTCTCATCCCCTAACGACTTTCTCATTAATTTTATTACATTTGCGATATAATTAAAACATAACATATTATGAATAAAGAAGTTGAATACATGGGGGGGGATATTTTAACCCTCAGATAAGGAGGGGGTATGTTTAGGCGCAGGACTTCTTCTTCCGGTAAGATCCACTACCGTATTAATATAGACAAGAGCATGTGTCCTAATCCTGTAGATATATATATTGATGGAGATACATATCAATCTGATTTTAACGGATCTTATCTTGATATATATCGCAACAAGAAGATAGAAGTTATAAGAATAGGTGGACAGATAGTTTCAAAGGATCAACAATATGAGTACAACGTTTTATTAGGCACAACTGGAGGTGTTTCAAAAGGGACTCTTACGTATCTATATGATTCTGGTGTGCATTGTGACTTAGCTGATACGGAGTTATACGGGAATAGGATAACTAAATTTACTCCTATAACGGAGATAACCGATCCTGAGGAGATCATCAATTTCACTTACATGTCTGAATTTTATAATCAGATTACAAGTAACAATCGTATAACTTGGCAAGGTCATCTTATAACAAGTGATCATTGTATAACAGCCAATGCCTGTGAGGGATGCCAATCTGTTGCCGTTGGAACTGGCATTTACAATAACACCTATAATGTAAATATAGTAATTGTAGTACCATCATGATATATTGTGAGGAGGATGTAGTACCAAAGGGAGGTAGGCCTCCCTTCATCCCTCCGGGCCTACCCATCGGGTCTTCCGCCGGCTACTTCCCTTGGTATATATCTTTATGGGATAATTAGATAGGTGGCGGCACGACCACTACCTTAATATTATAGATCTCGTATCAGTCTAATTCTTTTAGGATTTCTTTTATCCGATACGCCTACTTGACCGTAGCCTGAAACCGACCAATAATTTCCATCATTACATTCAGAGCTTGTCATATACGCCTCAGTTGAGGCTTGGGACATCTTACCTCCAATAAGATACAATATATCATTTATATCAACCATCCTCATATATACCAATGACATTTGCGGACAAGAGGGGATATACCAGTCATCGAATCCAAGGGCGTCGCTACTATTTATGAATCCATTAAGAAGATTGCCTGAGATAGCATAAGATCCTTGTTCTGTGGCTCCAATCTTTTTTAATACCTCTGAATTAGATTTACCATTCCAATCAGACATCACTCCGGTCCATTGAGATATGTCATTTGGTATATGTGGCTGACCATTATATACCCCGGAATTACTCATAAGATACGCGCTAGTAAGGCCTTGGTAATCGTAATCAATAGTATCATAATTAGGGATCTCGTATTGATCTACCAAATATTCTCCCCAGACAAAGTTGTCACTGGCCAACATACCTTCTGTTGCCTGTTTATAACTAGGATTTTTACTCTCGTTTTTTCGATCATAATCCTATGGCCTTTATGTATCAAAGCAGCTCCAATACATTCGGCATCTACCTTATTGGATGGAAGTAACTTTAGATTTTTAGCAACTCCATATACTCCATCGCCGGCGTTAGACGGATGTATTCCTGATGAATGAAATCTTCTTCTAAGCATACTGATAAATTTTTATGGAGGATGAAAAATACCCCCCCCATTGAGTTAATTTTATTTAATATCATATTATTATGTATTTTGCACATACAAATATATAATTTAGGTGATTATATACCAATTTACACCAGTACATTTTGACGCTTCACAGCCCCGGCCAACGCCAGCGACTCCACGCCCCCTTCCCGGTTCACCACCGGTGACGTGTTTTATTGGGTTAGAAGATTCTGTTTTTCTAACCCAAATTTCTTTATATTTCTAGCGGCGAGAAGATCCCTATCATTTACGGCCCCACAAGAAGGGCAAGTCCAGATACGATCGGATAATTTAAGATCCCGATGCACGTATCCACATTCGCACATCTTGGAGCTAGGTTCAAATCTTCCTATCCGAATCAAATTCACGCCCTTCCAATCCGATTTATAGCTTAATATTCTAAAGAACTCGCTCCATGAGCATGAAGCTATGCTATTAGCCAGCTTATGGTTCTTCATCATCCCCTCCACGTTAAGATCCTCAATAACCACGGTTTGGTTCTCGCCTAGGATATTGTTGACAACATGGTGCAGAAAGTTATGTCTTTGATTTGATATATGCTCGTATGTTTTAGCTACAGCTAATCTAGCTTTTTCTCTTCTTCGGCTTCCTTTTTGTTTGCGAGTTAATCTACGTTGTAAGCACGCTAAACGTGCGGAAGACCTTTCCAGATATTTCGGATTCTCGAAAACCGAACCATTTGATAAGGTTGCGAATGTCTTTATCCCTACATCGATACCTACAGCGGTATCCGGATTAATAGGAGACTTGCCCGGTAATTTAAGGCCGTTGTCTACAAGGATACTGATATAGTATTTATTTGTAGGTGACTTTGATACGGTAACAGTTCCTATCTTACCTTTAAACACTTGATTAGAGTAGAATCTTACCCATCCTAATTTCGGTAACTTAATTCTGTTATTATCGAAATCGATATGGACATTAAGGATATTCTTGAACGATTTCCTTGATCCTCGCTTTGACTTGAATTTTGGGAAGCCTTTTTTCTCCCTGAAAAATCTGGTGAAAGCCTGATCTAAGTTTCTTATTGACTGCTGTAGACATTCATTAGATACCTCATTGAGCCAAGTATATTCCTCTTGTTTCTTCAGGTCAGTCAGTTTCTTGCATAGATCAACAGCCGTCAGTGATTTTTTATCATCTTGATACGCTTCGATTTTTGTCTGCAAAGCCCAGTTATAGATAAATCGAGTTGATCCGAAAGTCTTCTCCATTAGCGAGATTTGTTCGGATGTTGGATTTAGTCTATATTTATAAGATTTTAGCATACTACTCTACTGTCTTTTGATGCAAAGGTATGATATAAAAATTAATTATATATCATTTTACTTATATTATACAACATAGTAGTGCAAAATTGTATATAATCACCCTTCCTAATTTCTTTCTTGATAAATGCCGTTGCATCCTTTTTAACTTCGCTTGGTTCTCACAAAGAAAATGGGGATTCTCAACAGCAATCCCATCAGATAATGTAGCTAATGTCTTGATCCCTAAATCAACTCCGACTGTTTTGCCGGTTTTCTGTTTGTAACACTGTTCTGTTTCTACAAGAACTGATACGAAGTATTGACCAGCACGGTTCTTTGAAACGGTACAGGAGATGAAACGAGCATTATCTGGAACTCCACGATCAATAACAATCTTAACCCATCCGATCTTTTCGATCCGGATCTTATTGTCAGCTATTTTAAACTTCGGGAATGGCAATCTAAATGACTGGTTGTCATGTTTATCTTTATAATTCGGTCTACCGAATTTCTCTTTCCTGTTATTATTGAAGTACTGTTTGGAAAACTCGATAAAGTCTCGTTGCTTCTGCTGTAAGGTAGCTGCCGATACTTCATTTAACCAAGGTTTTTCAATAACAAGATCCGACTTTGTCGGGAATTTCGGATTAGGGTTTGTTTCTTTATCGTATGAGTTAAATGAGTCAACACAAGCATTCCATACAATACGGACACATCCGAATGTTTTTGCAAGAAGTTCTTCTTGTGTTTTATTCGGATACATACGATATTTATATGAATGCTTTATTATACTCATTATCAATTTATTTTAATATATCAAATATACAAATAATTATATGATTTTGCAATGAATTACTATCGATTTTGTAATTATTTAATCATACTATCTTTTATGCTAACCATAATCCCGATCTTGCTTTCTTACGATATCAGGGATGAGATCGTTGAGTTGATTAAGGATCTGGATAACCAGATCGTGGTAGGCACTTCGGTATATAAAACGAACCTGCCCTAAGTAATTCCTAGGGCAGATATTAATCAATTTGACTTCAAATATGATTCTATTCTATCAGCGGCCTCATTAGGCGTATGTCCATCCCATTCCCATGCCGTATCAAGTTCAGGGATATTAAACAACTCCCAATACTGGTTCTCATAATGATTGGATATCTGTCCAGTTGGCAGTTCTGCCATTACGATAAACCACCCTCCGCCGAAGCATTCCTCTCCATCATGATGCTTATGTGATTTACAGACCTTTATATCGCCTTTAGCCAGCTCATTGAAGAAAGCGGCATTGTAAAGCATTCGATATTTATATAGTTCGTTAAATGTATGATACCCGTCGGATATATTACCCATCTCATCTTCATGTAAATATGTTTTCTCGAATATATCAGACCTACAAGGATAAAACTCTCCATTTACCCCTTTTATGATATAATCACCTACATTGGCTGTCATAACACCTTCAAGGGTTTTTATACTGCAATCAATACAAGGAGGTATCCCTCTATCCGCATCACCTTCACGAATAACTTCTATTTTAACGTTATCACCAGCGAAATCCTTGATCTCATCATTATTAAAGCCTTTCCATTTTACGGCTTCTATCGCAATTGATTTCTTTACATATCTATTCATAATTTTACGATTTAATATATTATTATCTTTTGATATACCTTTCTATAAGATCTATTGATAGTTTAGCTCCCAGCTCCTCCTCCAACAGGTTAAGGTAGTTCCGGTGCAGGCATCCTCCCCGCTCCACCTCCCTAAAGCCGGCCCCGCCCGGATCCTGACTAGCCCTTTCCTTGGATCCATGTCGATAAGATCCCGAAGCTCGTTCATATTCTTGAACCGGTTCTCTATTACCTTAAATACATCGATCTTAGGTCTCTTATCCTTATTCTTAGGCTTTATCTTAATTCTTCCGCTCATAAGACATTAATCACTTTCCAGTACTACCAAACCCACCATTTCCTCTCTCGGATTCTCCAAGGTCTTCTAACGACTCTACTTGATCCCATACGATGCGTTCCCGTCTACGGATAAGCAATTGAGCTACCTTATCCCCTGCCGAATAAGAAGGATCTCCATAGCGATCTATACGTCTACATACTACCATAATCTCACCCCTATATCCTTCATCAACAGTTCCCGGGGCGTTTTGGATAACGGACTTGGTTTTGGTGATACTACTACGAGGGCGGATCTCCATCTCATAATCCTCAGGTAAGGCTACATGTACGCCAGTATGGTATATGATCCTACCACTGTCAAGTTCTATATTCTTAACAAACAAATCCATGCAAGCGTCATCCTCATGGGCGTATTCAGGCATCTTAGCCCCTTCTTCCAGCCAGATCTTGACCTTGCACGTATCTATATCCTCAAGTAACTCAAACGCCTCGTTATAACTCATAGGTTGCTCAGAGGCAAACGAAATGACTTTCGCCAATACACTTCTAATTTTGCTCATCGTATCTTATTTTTAAATTCCTTCCCTTTCGGGCATTGTAATTTACATTCCTCGCCACAAGCGGAACAGTTGGGTCTCATTCCGGGCACCCCTCTTCCCCCGTACGGCCAGTAGGCGTAATCGCAGACGCTCCAGAACGCCTCCATCGCCTTGATCTTGGCATCGACGGTTATCTTCTCCTTCACCTTTTTCATGCTTTTCCTGAACTCGTCTTTCATATCCTTCCCTTCTATCTGTCTGGCCTTACGTCTCTCATTCCACCAATTATAGTAGAATTTGTCAGCCATCTTATAGGCTTCCGGATCAAACTTATCACGATGTAGGATAGGGGCATCCTTGACCTTTCTCAAATTCCTGCCACAAACATAAGCAAGCCCGGCGTACGGAGGTATGTCCTTAGGATCAACCAACCCATCCGGCACGCAGTAGTAGAAGTAGTTGGGCCGGCCGTACCTGACCCAGTCCCCGGTCTCGTACAGGGCTTGCTTCCGTGCCTCGAACCATCCTTGCATTACTTGGTGCTTTTCCTGTTTCTCGAAATCTTTGTTATAGTCAGCTAATGATATCTTGACCTCAACCTCATAAGCGTACATAGATCTGGTTATAGCCAGATAATCAGACTCCCAGTTATAGACATATAAGTTGTTTATAATCCATCTAGGAGATACCAAGAACTGTCTGTTAAGGATATCCAATATCCCTCTCTCAGTATATTCAGCACCTTTATTTGATCGCCGTGTTCCCATCTCCAGTAAGAGGATTATTCCTATATCCTACCGCCATTATAGCATTACCTATCAACATCCTCAACTTATCCATATCTTTATCATGGAACGAGAAAGTGGTTAAGATATGACCATTGGTCTTATCATAAGATTTTATCATCAACACAGCCACATACTCACCCATCATCTTTCCGTTCATAATATCAAGATCGATTATGCCGTGATCTATTAGATCAACCACATCCCATCCTGCTGGTAGATACTTTTTTATTTGATTAATATCCATACCAAATAGTTATTATAAATAGGAGGGTCGTGCTACCCTCCTATAGATTACACACGAAAAATAGAACTGAAAGCGATCTTAAGCACGTAAGATTTTATTGATTCCCGTAGGCTGTCTACCGGTTATCGTTAATTACCGACCTACGGGAATATGTTTAAGAAAACACCATGTGGGGAGTGGGGGAATCGAACCCTTATCCACGCTACGATTAGGAATCGTAAATTCTATCCGTTAAATTAACTCCCCTTTATTCAAAGATCTATAAATTGTATATAATTACCAAACAATATTTTAGCGAATCCGGCTGGAATCGAACCAGCATCTCCAATATTATGGTAATCATCCAATGATCCTCGGATCCATATGTCCCGATCCTCCCGGACAAGGACATCAAACAAAATCTAAACTCTAAATCTAATGACAAAACTCTATGCTAGTTTTTCCCCAAAAAAACAACGTAGTCCTGGCGGAGGGGCTTGAACCCACGTGCGACCAACTACCCTTTCTACAAGATATAAGCTTGAGGGGATACGCCAGGATGGTTTTATGTATATATTCTATTTTTGCATATATTTATTATAGTTGCTTTTGATACATCAAACATTTTAGCGATCTTATCATAAGATAACTTTTCATTACTTCTTATACTTCTTATCATATTTGATATATCAATATTTAATTTCCCACTATATAAATTAGATTCAGCTCCTCTTTTTATTTTAAGAAGCCCCATTCTTGACGCTTCTTTCATATTATGAACCTGATCACACCATTCAAGATTATCATATCTATTATTTAACTTATTGCCATCTATATGATTTAACACATTAAATCCATTATTGTTTTCAACAAAGTAAATTCCAACTAGCCTATGAATACATATGGATTTGTATTTACCATTTTTGCACAAATTTACATAATAATATCCACGGCTATTAACTCGTTTCTTTAATAATATTTTCTTACCTCTTTTGACAGATATCACATCTCCATCTTCAGTAATAAAATAATCATTGTTATAACCTTCAATTTCTTTAAATCTACTCATTGTATTTAGTTATTTTATAATATAAGTTAATTAAAATATACCACATCGGCTTTCACAAGAGGATGTGGGACGTAATTTCTCGAAGTTTATATAGTAAAGTTATGAAACTATTGTCCAACATTCTAGCATATAGCACCAATCATCTAACGGGAACGTCTCTATACCAGACCTACCCCATCCCGTCCCCCAACTGTTCTGTAGGACGAAGCCGGCCTTGTCCCAGCCGGTGAGGATAACGGCATGACCTCCCAAGTTCTGTCCTTGGCCTTGCCAGAATCGATTACCATAATTATAGCAATACAGACCTATAACCAGAGGCCCATTCAGCATCAACGCTACCTTAGCCGATACCGGATCTATGATCCTAGCGTAACTGTTTATTTTCTCCCCATCTACGCCTACGTTTTTGATAGACTTGATAGCGTCACGAAGAACCATCCCGTCCTGATCCTTATCCTCTCTCAGATCATATATATCGTAAGGAGAGATCTTAGCCGGTCTTTTAATAGCCCTTATACTCTTTCTCCAATTAAGTATCTCAGCTAAGCTTACAGCGGCGCAAATAGGGGAAGAACCTTGATCCACTACGCTATCGACATTATTGATCTTATACTCATCAGGAACAGCCTCGTGCTGCATGTTCATGATAGCGTCCCTGTCATCCACTGGTGATGGTATGTAACCTAGTCCGTATTCCATTACTTATCCTTTTTATGATAATCTATTATCTTGATATTAAACGTATCGGATCTTTGCCTTACCTGTATCGAACCCCTAGCCTTTCCCTTGGCGTCGTACAGGGCGGTGAAACCAAATTTATCGACCCGACCATCGTCCAACGTAAACCGCCACTCCTTCCATTGGCCCATCACGGTACCGGAAGACACTATTGAATCCACTACATAAGATATATCAGTAGTATCATATTCCGTATAGTAGGTTCTTGACGTACCGCATCCGACAACCGCTAAGGTAAGGATAGTTATCAATAATAACAAGATCTTATTCATCCTTTTTAGGTTTTTTACGTTTCTTAGATTTCTTCTTATCTTCCTTCTTCTCGACATTCGTATCATTACCGGTATCTGAATTAACGACCTCAGTAACCTTATCATCATTTTTCGGTATATCGATATGACCTGAATTAGGATCCATCTTATCCTCATCGACAACAACCTCATCAGGCACATCGCTATCTAAAAGCTCTGCCTCAAGATATTTGATACGATCGGACATATCCTTATTCTGATCCTCAAGTTCCTTATATCTTCTTCTAGCCTCATCGAGTAATTTAGATGATAGCTTATGTTTCTTCTCAATATCCATATAAGCCCGTTTAAGAGTCTCTTTCTCTTTTACCGACTCATTATATAGCTCTCTTGATTTACTAAGCTCATTTCCCATCTTAACTATATGAGAATCCTTGGAATCTATATCCTTATCAATAGAATCGACAAGCTCATCAAGATACTTTACTCTCTCTTCCAATTTCGTTATCTTCTTGATGGAATCCTCATAATCCCTTTTTAATCTGCTTGAATAGCTAATAGCTTCATCAAGGTCATGTTTTAGAGTATTTATATAACTATTCTTTACTATCTTCAATCCGAACATCTTTCTCGCTGTTATAAGTTTTACGAATATCGACATTTATCTTACCGACTATAATTAACTCAGCTATATGTTTGTCTTTCTCGACTATAGCCATATCCTTACGGACATTAGTGACCCTGATCATGATATTCCCGTTATTAGATGATACGAACGGTGACCCTACCAAAGTAAGTCCCGTATCGCCGGTAAACGACGGCAGCATCATCAACACCCCTATGGTATTATTCGGGAACGATGCCCATAACCCTGTGTCTATATCAAGGACATCACCCTGTCCTAATGGGAAGGCATTACCCTGTTTGATAGGAATATCCTTACCCAACGAGTTCCATGCTTTCGAGAATCTTACGGAGTTAAGGAAGATCTTTCCCTCTTTCTCCACCATCCCTACCATAGGTTCGCAATTCAGTCTAACCTCGTTTTGTTTATCATCCGGCTTCTCCTCAAACTCGTCAAGGTCTCTAGCTGATGTAAACGACTTACTCTCCAGAAGTTTTTTAATATCCTCAATACTGGTCATTATAATTTGATTATTAAATAAACGATCTTCAATCCTAACTTCAAATCAGATGTCTTTTCGAACATCTCCCTAAGAGGTAAGATAGTAGCGTCAAGATCTGACGCTACCCATTCTCCATCCTTATAATACATATTCTTTTCCTCGGAATACGCTACACAAGGTCGACGCCCTAAGTTCTTCATAACCGTATCTACCTTATTTTGGGTAGGCATCGAGACACGGTTCACTTTAGTAGATATATTAAAATTACTTTCCATTAAATTATTCATTTTCAATTAGTTAATCAAAAAGGAAGATCATTGTCATCTCCAAAAGGAGGATATTGAGGAGGTTGTTGCTGACCTCCAAAAGAAGGCGCTTGGGTTGTCTGAGGCGGGGCCTGCTGGTATGATGGAGGAGGCGTCTGCTGCTGGACCTGCGCCTGATATGACGGTGGGGGCGTTTGCGTTGTAACCTCACCAGCATTGTTTTGGCTTTCCGAATGAGCAGGTTTCACACCATCTGTTTTAATGCTTTGAATATACTTATTAAGTACCTGATAGGCGAAAGCGTCTTGGGCGGTATAATCAAACTTCTTATTACCCATAATATCCGTGCTCTCAACCCTGTCAGGCCATCCATTCTGACCATTCTTATAATATTGCTGGATAAGCTCATCATTTCCGTCTGGAGTCTCCCTAGCGTATGAGATAAAGAAATTACCGGGAGCATATTGTTCTCCCTTTTTAGTATGCGCAGGATTGATAACAATCTTCCGTTTCAGGTCGATATTAGGCAAGTATCTTACAAGAGACTTGACATAGCTGTTAATCCCGCCTCTTGAGGTCATCAACGGAACTTTTATAACATAATTACCTTCCTCGTCGCTTATTTTTATAAATAAGGAATTTGTCTTAGCGCCATTCATCTCCTGCTCTAATACAAAAATATCGGAAAGATATCCTTCTATACCATTCCAGAAAACCCTCCAGTATGATACGGCTCCTGTCTTATCATTTATATGCTCCTCGAAACCTTCCTTAGGATCTCTTGACGATTGATATAATACACCACCTCCACTTATATTAAAGTATTGTGTATTAAACGATAATGAATTTTCACGAACTCCCATATTATATATATTTAAACGTTAAACAATAATTGATGATGATAAGAAATACTCGTTCTTATTATCCTCCCCATAAATCTTGTTGAAATGAGATTTATGGTCATGCTCGATAACGATCCTATTACATGATATGCTTTTCACGATACCAAGATACCTACCACATAGCACATCGCATATAATATCATTACCGTTATGCGATAAAGCCGTAAGCCGTTCCTTACAAGATCTTCCAGACATAGGGTTCTCTGACATAATACCGCATCCTTTTTCCGTAAATATCAATTTACAATGATCAAATTCATTTATTTTGATATTATTCTGGAGGGCATGGACGAGTAGATCCTTATCAAAGACATAGGTACTTGTTTTGACAAAATGCTCGTCCACGAACCTCCAGTTAGGATAATTACCGTCAAAGTGAATCTCATACATATCCATATCAGGGGTAGAGAAGTAAGTCCTAGTATCATCTACTTTGATAGACAACGTATCTAATGACTTATCTATATGTTTATCAAGTAATATAGAGGAGGCGTTTGATACCGGGATGAATACCTTCTCTACCTTATCCTGATTAGGAACAAAATACCTGTAAATAGTATTCCTGTCAGTACTTACTATATTAATATTAATCTCATCAATATCAATGACCACATTTTCTATGCAAGGATAAAGCTCGTTGATCTCCGTATAGTTACTGGCCTTGTTAAGTATCGATACATAATCATTCATCTTAACATTAATACCTCCTTCAGGAATATTATATACCATAGGGAAGGTATTTACGTCAAACGCCGGACAACTATACTCACCAGAGGCGTAGTATATGGTAATACTGTCCTTCTTATCGGAAAGAGCGATCTTAATCTCACCATTTTTCTGCTTTTTTATAAACCTGATAAAAGAGCTTGCCTCGACCAAGAAGGAGAAGTTAGAGTCAGCCTCAACCTCCAATCGCTCTATAACACATACCTTTGCGTTTACGGAAGTGATATAAGCCAGATTATTGACAATATCTATCTTAATATTCTTATAAAGTGAATTAGATCCGGCATTTTTAACAACCAGCTCCAATTTACTCAACTTCTCATTTAATGATTTCGACAAGCATCTTATAAGCATAACGAACTACTTTTTATTACATCGCAAATGTAATCATAATTATATTAACTCAAATACAATAAACGCTTAATAGTATTAAAATAACTTAAACTTACGTCTAATATATTCGGCTATAAGCGTAGCGTCACACATCCCATCTTGTATCTTGGTAGGTTGAACTCCTTTACCTGACCATGGTTTTACGAAAGACACCAAAGGGAAAAGGCGGATAGCGCATCGGATAGATGTAGCCTTCGTGTCTAACTTAGCCGCCGAATACACCCGATCGGCTGTCGTATGAAGCTCCTTCTGCCAGGTCTTTGGTTGTACTTCCTCGAACATGAACCTGACGTCCGGATGCGAGTGGTATCGTTCCATCATCTCCACCATCATAGCGAAGAGCGCGTTTGGTTCCCGGCGCCGTCCGCCGAAGGTGAAGTTGCTGGCGGCTGAGCTGTTGTGGATGCTGTGGACGTCCTCTACGGCGATCGCCAGCGTCCCCCCACCTCCTTCTTGGATTTTATCTGCGGCATCGAGGAAGAAACCTGATATAGCCCTAAGGTCGATATCTCCCTTAGCAGATATCCTTGGAGTCATGATTACCTTAATCTCCCCGTTCTCCGGGATCATAGCCAATCCTCCGGTATCTATACCCGGATCTATCCCTATCGCTACATTCATATTCTCAAGGTATATAATGAGTGAAAATCTTCCGGTCTAAACACCTGTATAGAGTTATCTGGATACATACCTATATAATAACCGTAAAAAGCCCGTAGAATGCCATTTTCTAGCCTTATATCCAATGCCTTTACCTTATTACCATCAACCATAACATCAACCTCATCAGTCTTGTTAGATATCTTATCGAACCATTCAGGTACAGGATCAATACCGTACCTGAATGCGTTTACCGTTGATTTTATTGATATATACGTACCCATCTTATATAAGATTACAATCGTCACGTTTAACAACCTTAAAATCGCCATTTCTAAGTAATATCGCTACATCAGATCTCGTATATGTGAGAGGCGTATACGATACCAAATGATAAGAAGCCTGTCCTGTCGCTGGTCGAACCGGTCTTAATACGGCTATGGCTATATCGCCGCCAAGTTCCGTACCACCGGTGACACCCTGTAGGCACATGTATATGAATCCCTCATACTCATATCTCTTCCCGATAAATTCACTCATGGGAATACCTACGAACAGATAGTTCTTTACATCCCCCTTCTTAACCTCGACAGCGTTCTCTACGCTGGATGGTATTACGTCTACAAATTTTACTCCTATTGCCATGATTACAAATTCAATTTAGTTCTTAATTCTTGACACAATTCTTGATTATCCCTCATGATAGTTGTAATTAAATAATGATGAATTATTATTTAATTATAGACGCTTCACAGGGACTCGTAACCTCATCCCTCAGCGTCCGATTATAGAGGATATCAAATCCTACCCTCTTAATATTTAATGCTGCGTTAAGATCTCTGTCAAGTATCAATCCGCAACTATCACAAACAAAAGTCCTGTCCGACAAAGTCAAGTCATTCTTCTTCCAGCCACATCTACTACATGTCTTGGAGGATGGATAGAATCTATCTATAACAGAGAGAGTCTTACCATACCACTCACATTTATACTCAAGCAAAGACCTGAATAGGCTGAAGCTGGCATCGGATATAGAATCGGCTAATCTGTGACTCTTTAACATGCCTGAGACGTTCAAGTCTTCGATACATATCGTGTCGTAGTTATCAACAAGATAAGTGGTCAGATTATGTAAGAACCATAATCTCTTATTAGATACCTTATTGTGTAATCTGGCTATCCTGAGCCGATTCTTATGCCATCTACTGCCACCCTTGATTTTTCTTGACATATGCCTCTGAATCCTTGATATCCTAGATTGGTTTTCTCTAAGATATTTAGGATTATCAATAACAATTCCATCCGACAAGGTGGCAAACTCCTTTATACCTAAGTCTATACCTACTTCCTTGCCGGTCTTAGGCTTCTTGGATATCTCACAATCTACGGTTATAGATACGAAATATTGATTAGCTGGATTCTTGGATATAGTACAAGAAAGGATCTTACCGTTATCAGGTATATCCCTGTCTACTACCATCCTAACCCATCCTATCTTCTCAATTCTGATCCTGTCTCCCTCTATCCTGAATTTCTGGTTAGGAAGCCTATAAGACTGAGTATTACCTTTCTTCTTGAACGAAGGCCTACCTATCTTTTTTCCCCTATTCTTGGAGAAGTGTTGTTTTAAAGTCTCCTTGAAATCCATAACCTTTTGTTGGATAGCGGCAGCCGACACCTCGGATAGCCAAGGTCTGTCAAGTATAAGATCAGACTTCTGAATGATATTAGGTTTAGGGTTATCTTCCTTGTCATAGGAATTAAAAGAAGCGACATTGGCGTTCCAAATAAGACGCACGCATCCGAAGGTCTTGGAAAGAAGTATTTCCTGAGACTTATTAGGATATATACGATATTTAAACGCTTTAACCATTTTATATATTTATATCTTTCTTCAATTCTTCACATAGTTCAGGATTATCTCTTAATACAGTAAGAGAATTGTCTACTCCGTTACCTATCCTAGTATCTTTATACCAGTACCATGATCCTTTACGGGTAAAGATACCGGTTTCCTCGCATAACTTCAAAAGCTCAAGCTCCTTATCAAACCCCACGCCATAATACAAGGCTGTCTCTGCTATTTGGAACGGAACGGCTGTCTTGTTCTTCAGAACCTTTATCCTAACCTCATGACCTATTGAAGATCCGTCCTCTCCTAATATAACCTTCTTTCTCGCCATTTCCATACGGATAGAGGCATAGAACTTAAGGGCGTTACCTCCGGTCGTTACCTTAGGATCGCCGTATATAACACCGATCTTCTCACGATACTGGTTGATGAATACCAGAACGCAATCGCTTTTGTTAACGATACCGGTAAGGACTCTCATGGCCTTTGACATCAACCTAGCTTGTAGTCCCATGTTGCTGTCTTCCATATCGCCCTCTATCTCCTTCTTCGGTACCAGATTGGCTACAGAATCTACGACAATAAATCCGACCTTCCCGGACTCGACTAACTTAGCCGTGATGTCAATAGCCAGCTCCCCGTAGCTTGGTTGGGAGATCAAAAACCGGTTTATATCCAACCCCATTTTCCTAGCGTACTCAATATCGAAAGCGTTCTCCACGTCTATTATAGCTACCAACTTATCGGGATGCTTTTTCTGGAACTCAATCATACTTAACGTACACATCATGGTCTTGCCACAAGATTCCATCCCGACCAGCTCATGGATCCGGCCTACCGCCCATCCGCCGCCTAGGGCCTTATCCACCACCAGCGATCCGGTGCTTTCCCTTGGTATGGATATTATAGGCTTATCGTCACCGAAGTTCATTATCGAGCCTTCTCCAAGCTCTTTATTTAAAGATGATACTAACTCATCTACGTCTGAAAAAAGTTCTTTCTTAGCCATTATAATCCGTATTCCTCGAAGTTGAATAAATCCTGTTGTTTCTTAATCATATCCTTCCCGATATCAGATATCTTTTCCGGATTCAATACACCCTCATTCTCATCCACCTTCTCTATAAAGTCAGATATCTTATCGCTTAGCAGTACCATATCTTCCTTAGGCACTGATTTTAGATAAAGCCCGTCTATAGACCTACATCTTGAAAGAGCGGTATATATCTGTCCTATCTCGAAGGCTCTGCTGATGTCTACAAATATATTATCTAAAGTCATTCCCTGGGATTTATGGACAGTTATGGCGTATCCTAACCTCAATGGATATTGTATTATATAGCCGCAAGAAATGCCTTCAAGGGAATCATCTACCTGCTTATACTTCATCTTCTCCCATTTCTCTTTAGTTATCTCCACCTCAGTATCGTTATCTAGATGAACATATATCGTCTCATCAACAGTATCTATGCTGGTTATGATACCCATCGAGCCATTGACATACCCGTTGCCGTTTCTGGTTATTATGACCTTAGCTCCTACCTTTACTATAAGCTCATCCTCACAGGGCGCTACAGGTTTCTCCCCGAATACGGTAGCATCGAACTTAAATACCTTATTATTGATCTTATCAAGATTAGTCTTATTTATCTCATAAGCCTCTTTGTTAGTTGAGCATATAATTATAGTATTATCCATATTGTCCGGATACTTGACCCTACTATCCAATATCTGTCTTGACTCATCGGTAATAACCCCACATCTTATATCCTCAAGCACGGAAAGAAGCTGAGGATCTTTTTGACGGAATACGTTCTCGAATGTAATGACCGAGAATCCTGAGGCTCTTAATGCCTTTGATGAGAAAAAGAACCGGCTCTCATAATATCTGTCGATAAAATCATCTGCTGTCACCACAGGAGGTAGTTGTGATAGATCTCCAAACATAATCAATCTAACTCCACCGAAAGGTTCCTTGCTACGCCTGCATTGTCTAAGTACGTCAGCTACCTCATCAAGTAAATCAGGCCTTACCATACTGATCTCGTCGATAACGATAGTATCAAGATTCTTGATCTTCTTCTTCATAAACGGACTTACATCTACCTTATTAGACAACATACCTCTCTCGATAGAAGGAATGTAAGGATCGTTCTTTATAGAGAAGAACGAATGGATGGTCTGTCCACCGGCATTCAACGCCGCTACTCCAGTTGGGGCTACGATAACGCACTTACCCAAGAACTTTACGATACGTCTCATGAACGTACTTTTACCACTACCGGCTCTACCGGTAATAAACAGATTCTCCCTAGTGGTGAAAATCTTCTTCAAGGCACAACCCTGCTCTACGTTTTTATCCACCGTCATAATATGACGAAGGAGGTCGTTTTCATTTCTAAAATCCTCTTTTACCATATCTTTTTAAGTTTATGGTACAAAGATACGAATAGTTATAATTAACTAATAAAAATAAATGTGAATAATATGTAAATATTAAATTTTATATCTGATACTCAAATCATCCAGCTTTACTCATCTCGACCCCTTTTACTCTTAAGAAAACGTCTCTTATATAATCTTCTGCGATGATTATATGCATTATCGTTCCTCTGTATGATAGTCTTAGGTGTCCGATAGTTACGCTTTTCCTGTCTTTGGTATTGACTATTCCATTGTTTTTCTTTACTTCATCATATAAATCAGATATAGTCTTACAACACATGCTAAGAACGTCTTTTATCATCCGGTATACCGTTCTTTGGGATATTAGCATCATACCTTCTTTTGATAGCTTTATATTCAATCTATTCATAAGATATGACACATTGAATTTGACAGTTCTTTTTTTAGTTACCTTATATATCTTATTTATATTTCTGTTTCTAGCTGAGAATATTATTTTTGATAACATCTTAACTCTATTTAATTTACGACTTTTGTTAGCCATCCTTCTTCTGGTATTAGAATCAAGACTTTTATCAAGACAGGTATATACAGATTCTCCTTTCTTTACAAACATATCCTTTATTCTTGGGGTCTTACTAGCCTTATGCTTGTATTTTATGATATCCGATAAAGCTATCATAATCTCTCCTTCAGCCCAAGCCTTTAAGCTTACAAGCTGGTAGTTCATATCCTCATGAGAATCCCTTAACACATGGCGGTAGCAGAAATAAGCGCATCCATCTGATAGGATATCAATAAAATCTTTGGTATTGATCTCTATCTGATCTCTATTCCCGCCATGCATCCTATTTCTTAGAAACACATGTTTGAATACGTTTATGATAATAAGATATATCATTGCCATCTTACATTCATCACTGATCTGAATACCTGATCCATGATACTCCTCATGTTTCAATGAATATTTTATAGCTGTCACTTTTTTGCCTTCCTTATTGGTAACAGGCTTGAAATCGACTGGGCATATAAGTGATCCAGCTGGAAGTTTTACGCATCCTAGCTCATCTTTTTTGGCCTGAATATTACGTGGAGTATATCTTTCGGTAAGAATCTTATCGAAATTTGATTTCATTTTATGTAAAAGTACTATCTTTGTTCCCATAGGATATTTTATTTGCTGCGAATATACAAGTTTCATCAATACGAAACAAGTTATTCGGATGGATGGGTAGCCTGGGAAGGTCGCCCATTTGTTGTTTATACGAAATTGTCGTAATAAAATTGGGGGGGTAAACTCCTGTGTTTGTGGAAGATCATTTTTGACACCACACTTGTTACGCGCGCGTTAATAGGTATATTTATTAAATATAATTAACTCTATAAACATATTCTACTTACTAATATCTCTATCCGTACACAGAACCTCTCCTGACGTCGAGTTCCTGTGTACTCCACTTAAAGTCTCTATTTAACAAAACATTGCTTTTTACTGCCAAGGCATGGTGCCGTCAGGTAGCATACCGCAGGCTAAACATGGTAGAAGCCGTATCCTATACCGGAAGCCGATACCCCGGTAGGGGGATCGGGTGGAGCAGAAGCCAAAGAAGAAAAAGCGAGGTCATGTGCGGTCGCTCACGCTCCGGCCGCCCGCATCTTCTACGGCAGGCCCATGCCCCAAGGCCTCCCATTTCCCCTTGGCTTTATATCCCATAGCTTATGGAGGAAGGAATCCAAAGGGAAAAAGGTAAGGTTGTATGCGGTCGCTCACGCTCCGGCAGGCTAACATAACTCTACCGCCGTCCATGTCAATAGCGAACCTCTGGCGGCATTGTCCGGCATAACGGCGGTAGCCTTACCTTGGGTGTCCCCGAGCGTCCTCCACCAACCTTTTCCCTTTGGATTCCTTGGGCTATGTCATGGGACGATAAGAAGCCAAAAAGAAAAAAAGAGTGGTCGCATCCCGTGAGGCAGGATAAGGCTATCCTCCGCCGTCCACGCGCGTAGCGTACGTGAACTTCACTGTCCTCGCTATTGTAGCCAGCCGTAGACATACATGACTTCGTTCGCCCTACCCCACTAGCCTTTTCCCTTTGGATTCTCGTAAATACATGTTAGTCAGCATATATTACACTGATTATATCATATTTTGTTGACAATAATATTTTTTTAAAGTATTTTTGTCGAAAACTAATTTTGTATGGCCGAGCAGAGAAAAGCTTTCGTATTCGCATTGCCTTACGATACTAGGTTGGATATGATCCAGCAGTTCTTAAGGATATACAACGGCTATCTGGATTCCAAGGGTAGAAGCTTGATCACTGAAAGGACGATAAACTTACTTTCTTTCTACATCAACTACGGATACTCGGATGATACCAGGGCTAAGTACATGGATTGTCATGGACAGAAGGAATCTTACGTCGCTGTCCTGAACAACGAGCTTAAACGTGGGGGTTTTCTGGTGGACAAGAAGAACGGGAACTTCCGTACCCGTGAGCTGTCTATTGAGATGAGAAGCTTACGTAACTATTTTATTCTTGACGGGGAGGGTGATGACACCCGTGTAATGGGATTCGTATTCAAGAGAAATAAGCTTAACATCGATGGATAGGAGTCTTATTTCGTTCGACAGGGATATTGTCGATGAGGTGGTGAGAAGATCTGGAGGAAAATATACCAAGCAACAGGTCGAGTGGTGCATGAAAGCATCCGTATCTTATATTCATCATCTCTCCAGATATACCGATAATATATCTATCAGGATCCCGTTTATCGGATACGTTATATGCAATCTTCGCGAGATGCGGGTAAGACGTGATAAGATACGTCGGATATTTGTCAAGGAAGGTAATCGTTATCCGGATGAAAGGATGCCTATTGAGCTTGATTGTCTGGATAAGAAGATTAATGCGATAGAGGATATGGAGGGGTTGAAGAACGGAGATCCTCTTATACGTGATAACCATGAGGCCATGTATCAATGTCGGTATGGAATGACATGGGAACAATTACAGGATTTTCAACAAAAACAGTTTAAAAAATAATTATCGTGCAAACAATTGGTAAAGCCCAAGTAATAGCCCAGGCTTGGGAAGACAGTTTATTGGGCAGGATTCCTAAGGATGAGAAGGATTATCCGGAGTGGTACAAGAATCGTCTTGATTTATGCAAGAAATGTCCTAAGAACTCTTCTAATATAGCTTTCTTTAAGTTACCAGCTAAGGTATTGCTGCAAAGGTTAATGGGAAGACAGGCATGTTCGTTGTGTGGTTGTTTTATCAAGGAGAAGGCTTGGATGAAGACCGAGGTATGCCCGTTGAAGTTCGTGGAAGGAGAGAAAGCCAAATGGAATGCTATGGAGGTGATAACAGCCGATCATAACGATTTTAATATCGAGTGCCCTAACGATTCCTTTGATATAGGACTTACGGATGACGAGAGCGAGTTTTATCTAAATATTTTTGATCAGAAAATAGGTGATAAGATAGAAATCGTGTTATTTATCACCCATAAAGATGGTTTCCATGTCAAGGAGCATCATCTTGGATGTGGATGTATGGGAGACGTTTCATATAACAAACATCCTGACAATGAGAATAGAACTATATTTAGGATGACATTGGATACCTCAAAATATACGGAAGGTCATTTTGAGAAACATCTATCTCTTATGGGTTATACGAAGGATGATCCTGAACGTAATTTCAAACATTTCCCGCTACGTATTATAGGGGAAGCTTATAAGTAAATACTATGCGAAGTCCCGTAAGAAGTAAGATAGATGATCGTATCCATGCCCTTATTGTCATGGAAGTCGGATGCCGTGAGTTGCCTGAATATTCGTTGGGTGATATACTTTACTCCGCTTTAAGGAGGATAGCTAGGGCTAATGGTGGTAATGTCCGCTTCTTGCGGGATGTTAGTACCAGGGATTTATTGAGGTCTATAGACCAAAGTATTAGTGATGAGATTGAGTTAAATAATAATTAACCGCAATAATATATAAAACGTTAAACAATGTTTGAGTTTTATATATCCAGTTTACTGGCCGGGTATTAGCCTAAGTCTTGAAATAAAGACTACGTTATTGGAGAATATATAGTTACCTACGGATGTTTATCCAAGTCCGTAGCTCTAAGGTAGGTGATTAAACAGGGATTGTATTTGGGTTCTAGTGTTGCCTGTACAAAACCTTCAATAACATTGGCGATGGGTACTAACAGGGTTTTTACCCTGATTTATGTTGAATAAACATTTTATTAAATTATTGATGTAAATGGTTTATGTACAGGACATAGATGGTAGTCCTTTAATGCCAACAACAAGGCATGGGAAGGTTAGGAGGTTGCTTAAATCAAAGAAAGCAACCGTAGTGAATCTTTGCCCTTTTACGATCAGACTTTTGTATGATACAACCGGTTACAAGCAAGAGATTACGTTAGGCGTTGACGCAGGTACAAAGCACGTTGGTTTGTCAGCGACAACGAAAAGCAAGGAACTTTACGCAAGTGAGATTATTCTACGGAGTGATATAGTCGAATTGTTATCATCCAGAAGGGAATCAAGAAGGAGAAGAAGAAATAGATTAAGGTATAGAAAACCAAGGTTCATGAATAGAATTAAGACTAAAAAGGAGGAATGGGTCGCCCCATCTGTCCGACAGAAGATTGATTCTCATTTAAAAATCATTGGTTTTGTGTATTCTATACTACCTATCTCAAAACTGATTATTGAGGTAGCCCAATTTGACATACAAAAGATCAAGAATCCAGAGATATCAGGTAAAGAGTATCAGGAAGGCGATCAATTAGGATTTTGGAATGTCAGGGAATATGTCTTGGCAAGGGATGGACATAAGTGCCAGCATTGTAGGGGTAAGTCAAAAGATTCTATCCTTAATATCCATCATATTGAATCAAGGAAGACAGGAGGAAATTCACCATCCAATTTGATTACCTTATGTGAAACCTGCCACAAGGAATTTCATAAAGGTAAAATCAAATTGAAAGTGAAAAGATCTGCATCGCTTCGTGACGCAGCCGTAATGGGAATCATGAAATGGATATTATATGATAAGTTGAAATCTTTGTATCCAAATGTCAAGATGACTTTTGGGTATATAACGAAACACGATCGCATAAACCATGGAATTGAAAAATCCCATGTATCCGACGCTTTTGTGATTTTAAGGAATTTTAATTCATGTAGGCTTGGATATTATTACAAACGTAAATTAGTTCGTCGCCATAACCGTAAGATTCATAAGATGAAAATATTGAAAGGAGGGATTAGAAAGCGAAACCAGGCTCCTTTTAAAGTTTTTGAATTTAGGTTATTTGATAAAGTGATGTTTCAAGGAGAAGAGTATTTTATTTACGCAAGAAGGCTTTCTGGGCAATTTAATATTCGGGATATTAATGGAGAGAATAAGAAAGATGTATCTTGCAAGAAATTAAGATATATCATCCATGGTTTGATTTCTATTGAAACTGGATAATTTTTATTACAATGAATATTGTATTAAAAATTTATTTATTCGATATAGAAATGTGATAAATTTACAAAACATATTTATATAAAATTTAATACATACATTAATCATGATGGAAGAGGATAAGGATATTAAGAAAGATATTAGGGATTATCTTAAAGAAGAAGCAGATACTCATATAAGACATTGGCTGGCTATAAAACGTGAGAGCAAGCGTCTGTATAGCGATATTGAAGATAGGACTAAGAAGATAGCCCTTAAATCATCTTCGTTGATAAAAGAGGAGGATTTTGTCGTTCTTCATGAGATGACCCATAAGATACAGATGTTGAATATAGAGGCTGTAAAAGTCAATTCTAGGTTGATGTTCATAATCCAGTTGGCTACCAGCTTCGGTATGGATCTGGATTTAGATACGACATATGCGTCCACCGCCAAGAGCATTATAGAAGACAGAACGTCTGGATTCGTGTTTTATGATGACAAGGAACGTCTTAGATATGCTGACAAGGAGCTTGAGGATATGTTTCATGACATGAGCGTGACGGAAGTAAGTAAGATCGGGGTTGTTCAATCTTATGAGCTTCTTATGAAACAGTATAACGAGTTTAAGGATATAAAAGCCAATGCCACAGGGAAGACGAAAGCCGACGAGTAAGGATGTTGATCGGGTTAATGACAATCTTGAGGTCATATCCAAGGCCGTGGATGATGCCAAGGCTTATATTGATAAGCATCCTTGGGACAAGGAGAAGCCGGAAGATATGGCAAGGGCGTTCGATTTCATATCCAAGTTGATCGATAAGATCAATTCATGGAATGAATCGTATATGGAAAAAAGCGGAATCATGGATGTATATAGGTCTGTAAGCAATGTCCAGAAAAAGGAACGTAAGGGTCAGGTTTCTGGTGGAATCGAGTCTGTTTTAAAGGATATTATAAAATGAGTCTAAGCACGAGTCCAGAATTTTATGTAAACATGAAAAATCCTCCTGTATGGAACGATCTGTTCGGTTGGGAGGATCAGGATGACGATGTTAAGCAGTTCTTTAAAGAAGAGGCTTATAAGGTCAAGTACGGGGTGACTATCAATGGTACGTTCATCCCTCCATGGCTTTATTGGCATGTTAATTTCTTCCCCGTATTCCAGGATCTTCCAAACGGGGAACGTGTGCCAGCGATCAGTCGTTTGCGTGATAACGAATGGTTTTTCGCCGAGATGTACCAACGTGCCCGTCAGGAGAAGAAAGGGTTGGGGATGTTTGGTACTCGTCGTTTTGGCAAGGCTCTTCTGGACTCGGAGCTGATATATACTCCTTATGGACCTAAGAAAATAGGATTCGCCGATATCGGGGATATCATATATGGTGATGACGGGAAGCTTACTACCATAATGGGCGTATATCCTCAGGGATTCGTTGATACGTACAAAGTGACCTTTGAGGACGGTCGCAGCGTGGTGTGTTGCGGGCAGCACCAGTGGAAAGTCAAGTATAATGGTGATTATAAGGTTATGAGCACTATGGGTATCATCCATTCTGACTTCTCCAAAATGACTATAGATATTGGGGAAGCGGTAGATTTCCCTGAGCGGCGGTGGCTGATATCGCCCCAGCTCATGGGGTCTCTGACCGCCTCTTTCCTTTGTGGCGCTACCGACAGGATCTTTGAGCTAAGCAAGAAGGAGATGGATGATGTCATTTATTCATCCAAAAAACAGAAAGAGTTATTTATAAGCTCGTTCATGAAGATCGCTTGCGGTATAAGCACCGGCGACGATCGTTTTAAGGTCGTTTATAAAAGCGAGTATATTATATCCTTTGTAAGGAAAATATTTTGGTCTATGGGGTATTATTGTGTCATGGATGGTGACGATATGTATATATCTAAGACCCACGATAGGCTTAGGATATCTGATATAGATTATTACGGTAGATATAAGGCTACTTGTATTGAGGTCGATAATAAATCGCATCAGTTTCTTACTACCAATTTTGTCGTATCCCATAATACGACCATCATGTCATCACTTCTCCAGATGAACGCCACCATGACGATCGGGCTTAGTCATTCCGTGGTAGGTTTCAGCGATAGCGATTTATCTAATATAGGTGAGTATTGTGAGTATGGTCTTGATCATGTGCATCCTTTTTTCAGGATCAACAGGACCAAGACCGACTGGAGTTCGGGCGTTACATTAGGCAAGAGGATGTCCAATGGCGTACGTGACATCCATGCCATTATCTCTATAGCCAACATCAATATGGGTAGGAAGACCTCCACGCAGAAGACGGCTGGTTTGACACCGGCTACGGCTATTTTCGACGAGGTTGGTAAGGGACCTATCAAGAAGCCGTACACTGCCGCTATGCCTTCCTACGACACTCCTTACGGCTGGCGTCTTAGCCCTATCTTGGCTGGTACTGGTGGTGAGGTAGAATTATCCAAGGACGCTCAAGAAATGTTTTCTGATCCTGAGACCTACAATCTTCTGGTTATGGACTGGGATATTTTAAATCGTAGGGCCATGAAAGGGAAAACATGGAAAGAACGGAAATGGGCGATGTTCGTTCCCGGTCAGATGGCTAACTCCGGTGTTAAGAGAACTATAGGATTGGGCGATTATCTTGGTAAGCCTGATGACAAGAAGCTTAATAAGATCAAGATCGACGCTACTGATTTCGAGGCTAGTACCAATAAACTTAATGAGGAACGGAAGAAACTATCTACAAAAGATAGGGTTGCGTACACTTCTCATACTATGTTCTATCCATTTACGATCGATGACTGTTTTTTAAGCTCATCCCAGAACCTATTTCCGGTCGAGTACGCTATCAAGCATAAGAATGATCTCCTTGAGTCGGGGCAATATAGCGGTATGCTGTGTGATGTCTTTCTTGAGTCAGGTAATAAACTGGGGACTACTAAATCGAATAAGCAACTGGCTGGATTCCCGTTTAGCGGCGGTGTTATTGACGCTCCTGTCCAGATATTCGAGATGCCTCAATCCAATAGGTTTGATGATTTTATTTATGTGGCGGGCCAAGATCCGTATAAGCAGGCCAAGTCTGATACTCCTTCATTGGGATCCTTTTATATATTCAAAAGGCGTGTTGGTATCCGAGATCCTTATGCCTATAGAATAGTTGCCTCTTACGTATCTCGTCCATCATCCATAGATCAGTTTTGCCGTACGTGTGAGGTGCTTCAGAAGGGATATGGGGCTATATGTCTTATGGAGAACGCTGACCAGATGTATGAGCAGTACCTCAACCGGAAGAGTGGTATGCCCGCTTCTTTCTTCCTGTTCGCTGGTGAGGCTATAGCCAATAAGTACGTGAAGGCCGGCTCCCGGCAGAATAGCAAGCTGGGGCTATATCCTACCCCCGGCAACCAGAACCTGCTATTCTCGTGCGTCGTGGATTACTGCTGGCAGGATTTCGTTATCGGATATGATGATAGCACCGGTCTTGATATAACGGTTAAAGGCATTGAGTTGATTGATGATATAGCTCTACTGGATGAAATAATACAGTACAAGCCCGGATTGAATGTCGATAGGATAATAGCGTTCGGGCATGCGTTGGTTCTCGCCAGATATTTTGACGATAACAATTACATGCCTAAGTCGAAGATCGAGGAGATGAATAATGCCCGTAAGGAAGACGCTTATAAGCACCATGAGATATATGCCTCGGCGTTCGGATCGGTATCTATAGGTGCGTTTCGGTAGTTTAGTGTTGCTTAATAACTTATCTTTGCTAAAAACAATTGGATTGATATGGAGATTTTCAATAGAGATCATTCGTTTCCAGCAAAAGGAGCGTTATTAGGATTACCTCCTCAAGCTATTTCCACGAAGAAAAAGAACAGGAAATGGAAGGAGGATTGTATGGACGCTCTTGAGACGATAGGATTGAAACAGTATGATCGTAACCAGATGTACCGTGACTATTATCTGATGGCGGATGGTAAGTTATCTTTTATGGAGATGGCGGATGTTATCCCACAGTTAAGGAACGTACAGAAGTTAAGGAGTGATATAAGGATACCCTCTTTCTTGAAGCATTATGATATCATAGGTGGTATCGTAAACGCTTTTGAGGGATGGTTGACGAACCTACAGGATAAATATACTGTTAACGAGGTAGGGGATATGGCTATAAGTGAGTATGAGGATACGATGTCAAACTTACTTCATCGTCATATACAAGAACAGTGGGATATTATCGTCAATCAGCGTCTTGTGGAGGCCGGTCTTGATCCTACATACAATGAGTTTAATTCCGAGGAGGAACGTCAGGCTTATGTTCAGCAAATCCAACAGGCCAAGACGTCTATGACCCCTGATGATATCCAGAGGTTCATGAGTACCAGATGGAAGACGCAGGCGGCTGTATGGGGAGATCATACGATCGAGGCTGATCGTAGCCGGTTTTATATGGATGAGCTTGACAGGGAGAATTACAGGGATCGTCTTCTTAGCGGAAAGATGTTCCGGAACCATTTCGTTGGCTTCGACTATTATCGTCCGGAGGTATGGAGTCCGATGGAGGTTTTCCATCCTGACGTGAAATACCCGCAATACGGATCTTATGTGGGCCGTATTCATTATTACGAGGGTGTTGAGCTGATATCAAGATACGGCCATAAGATGACGGCCAAGGACAAGCGTAGTATTATGGGTGATGACGATGATTATGAGGGATGGGTATCTAATGACGGTACTAGGCATGACTGGAAGAAAAAGAAACCTTCTATTACCGGTATGTATGAGAATGAGGTTATTCCATGGAAAGGATACCATGACTATGAGTCTATAGTCGCCGCCGAGGACTATTATGGTGTGCCGATGGGAGAGTACCATACCTTCGGACCTGACGGGGAGGAACAAACCCAGCCCCGCTTCTTGCCCCGCTTCCATCCCTTTGGCTATTTTAACTCTGACATGTCCAATGGTAAGAGATATGAGATAGATTCCCGCCTTTTTAGGGTTATGGAGGGATATTGGGTATCCATGAAACCGGTATTCTTAATAACTTACATGACGGAGACTGGGATGGTGGATCAGGAGCTTGTGACAGATGAGCTTCTCCCGGAGTTCTTGGAGAAGAACGGTATCAAGAAAGTGAAGAGGGTTATGGCCGAAGCCGTCAGTGATCCTGAGGTGAACACCTACATCTTGGAGTATGTTCCTGAGGTTAGGTTTGGCGTTAAGATCACCGGAGGTAATTTAATGGGTAAGCCTATATATATTGGTGGGGATCCAATACCTCATCAGATACATGGTGACAGCAGTCTGTATGATTATGTCATTCCGGTTTCGGGATTTATAGGGGCCAGTCTCGCTGATCGCATACAGCCGTTCCAGATGATGTATAACCTTGCTATGAACCAGCTATACAACAACGCCGAGAAGGAGATCGGTAAGTTCTTCTTAGGCGACTTGGGATTCTTGCCTACGGAATATAAGGATATGATGGACAAGAAGGGAGCTTTGGCTACTTTTATGCAGATCGTTAAGTCCGTCTCATTTATGGGTGTAGGTGGTAATGACACAAACAATCCTTACCAGAATCCGCAGATGAGCAGCATATATAATCAGTTCGGTGTATATGATCTTACTAATACGGATCAGATAAGATCCCGTATGGAAATGGCGTCTTACGCCTATATGATGGCTTATAGGATGATAGGTATATCCGAGCAAGCGATGGGTCAGTCAACTAGATACGAGAGTTCTACGGGCGTAAAACAGGGAGTTAACGCTACTATGCTACAGACCCAGACTTACTTTAATGATTTCGATGACTTCAAGAAACGGACATTGGATATTCATCTAGCCGTGGCTCAAGTATGCCAGAAGGAAGGATACGATTGGACCGTGATGTACAGGAACAGCGATTTGTCCTTGGCTTACATCAGTCTTACGGATAATAGCTTGTCTTTACGTCATCTTAATGTTATTGCTGTATCTAATTCCAAGAAACGTCTGGAATTGGAGAATTTGAAGCAATATATATTACAGACGAATACTTTGGGCAATGACTTGCTTGATATCACTAGAATGATGAATGCCAACTCGACGGCTGAGATGAATCAGATAGGAAGGGATGCCAGATCTTACGCAGATCGTGTAAGACAGGAGGAGTACCAGAATCAACAACGACTTGTACAGCAAAAAGCCGAGGCCGATCAACAGGCCCGTAATGACGAGCATGAGAAGGAGAAGGAGCTGGCTTATATCAAGGGTAACTTCGATTTACGGGGTAAGAGCATAATGGCCGCCGGTCAAGCGGCTAGGACACAAGATAACGCAGAGGGTATGGATTATGTGGAAGCTATAGCGGATCGAGCCTTGAAGGAAAGGGATCTGGATATCCGTGAGGAGGATATGAGAACCAGACAGGCTAATGCCGAGGCTGAGCGAAGATCTCGTGAGGAGATAGAGAAAAGGAAGTTGGAATTAAAGGAAAAGGAGATAGATGCTAGGAACAAACGTTCTGATACAGATAGGTTTACGTCAATAATAAACAAGAATTGATTACAAGTTTTGTAAATATTTTTACAAAATCTGTAATCATTTTGGCGTAAAATTCTGTCATATACTATAATGGGTTTGATTTAATTGGTAATTAGATTAATGATAATTTTGTAAAAAGCAAAAAAGGAAATTGTATGAATGACATGGGTGATTTCGCTAAGGGTTTTAAGACCATGAGTGTCGAGGAGCTTTTTTACCGTGGTGACGGTGATGGCGATAAGAATAATATCGAGGGTAAATATGATAAGGATGGTAATCCTATAGGTGATTCCAAGGAAGAGCCTGCCGACGGCGGAGCGGCTGACGGTGGCGGGGATAAGGGCGGCGACGCTACCAACCCAGACCCGGATTCCTTTGGCGAAGGCGGTACTGATAATAATAACGTGGTATCAGTGTTTAACGGGAAATCTTTCTTGGAAAAGATGGCCGCTAGAGGTATCATCGATAGTATCGATAACCTTGATATTATGGTAGATGACAAGCCAGTCGATCTTTCTACTATCACAAAAGAAGATGATTTACTTGATATAGTGGAGGGGTTGATCAAGGATAAGGCCGATGAGTTGTTGAAGGATAAGGTTGATACCGGTTCTATGTCTGACTTTATGAAGAAGATGATAGAGGTGGATAAGGCTGGAGGTAACGTAGGTCAGCTTCTAAACCAATATCAGAACATTCAGGCGCCTTTGGACAACCTTGATATGAGCAACAAGAATGATCAGCTTGCGGTCATCCAGCATTATTATAAGATGTTGGGTATGCCGGAAGACGAGATAAAGGATAATATGGAGATGATGATTGGCAAGGGTGATGAGTTCATTGAGTCCAAGGCCAATAAGTTCCATGATATCCTGAAAAAGGAGATGGATAACCTTATCGAGGAGGAGAAGAAAAAATCCGAGAAAAGGAAACAGGAGTTGATTGAGCAGATGAAGATCTATAAGAAAGGTCTTAAGACGTCTATAAGCTCAGGATTCCAGTTGACTGACACGATGATAGGTAAGGCTGTCGATTTCGTTACCAAGCCGATAGACAATCAAGGTCATACGGCTATAGATAAAGCTTATTCGGAGGCTATCAAGAATCCGGACATGGCCGCTGATCTGGCTTTGTTCTTGATGAATAAGGACGAGTTCCTTAAACAGAAGACTAACAAGGCTAAGATGGAGGTCAATAAGAAGACCATCACTCTTCTTTCTGGCAATAAGGGAGGAAAGCAGAATAAAAATAATATCGATAATGATACTATAGAAGCTAACTTCCTTGATCTGAGTGGATCAAAGAGTGTATAACATTAAAAGATAGATAATTATGAATCCTTTTTTAACAAAAAGTTTCCCGGCTACCGTGAATGGCGATAACGTTATCGCCTTCACCGATGCCAAGAACTATAAGACTTCGCTCGTAGAGCATAACTTAGGCTCATTGGCGAGCTGGTATTATGAGGATCCTGATAAGAATCATTTGGGTCTGTTGAATCTGTTCTCTAATATCGCCAATTACCCCGTTCCGATGTATATGGGTATGATTAATAACGGCGCTACGATCTCCGTTAACGGTATTGGAGCTTCTTTCCGTTATGATTTACCTGTTACAAAGACATTCGCTGTCGTTACGGCTGAGGATACTTCAGGTCATCATCTAAAACCGGGTATTGACGGTAGTTTGTTTGATATCGTTTTGAATACCTCTGAGTTTACGGCTTATGATGTCATCACCTATGACGCCGCTAACGGCTGTAATATCCTTATCTCAGGTGAGATCCCGTCTAAGACAGAAGGTGATTTGACACGTTATTGGGGTCGTGTTATCGGCGGAAAGGCTAAATACTTCCCTAAAGAGAAATTACGTCCGGGTATCCGTTACTGGAAGATCGGTCATGCTCTTGGAGAGTATAGCACCCAGTTCTCTAAGGTATCTGGAGCTGACAAGGCTGGTTCTATGACTTGTGAATTCCGTTTAGGAAACCACCGTGGTGTTGAGGGTGAGACAACTATGTACGCTGGTATGAAGTCCATGCAGGCCGCTCAGAATAGCACTTCAGAGTTCGTGGAGACCGCTCTTCGTCGTATGAATGCCATGAGAAGCGAGTATGAGGGCAATATTCCTGATTTGGCTATTATCGGTAGGACGGTTAATGGTAGGCTTGATTTACGTACGGCTAAGGTAGCGTCCACGCTGGAGGTATTCTGTATGGCTGAGTTGGTTAAGCTGGAAGCTAGACAGTTGATGTGGCAAGAAGGTGGTATTATTATGGATCAAAATGGTCCTATCCATTTGAATGAGGGTATCTACCGTCAGCTTCGCCGTGGTTATACTATCTACTATAGTCGCCCGATGGGTATTACTAAGGATACTCTTATGGCTGCTGCCGCTTATATTTTCCGTGGTCGTCAAGATCTTCCTATTACGGAGCGTAAGATTAAGTTCAAGGTAGGAGCTATGGCTATGGTCAACTTAGAGAAGTTGATTAGAGAGGCTTTCTTTACTACGTTGAGTAATTTGAGCTGGGGTATGGGTAGTGACCGTATGTTGCCTTCTAATCCTATATCCGGTACTAATGATGCTATGATTTTAGGTCCGGTACAGGTTAAGGGTGCTTTTCTCCCTGGTATCGGAAATGTAGAGTTCGAGCATGATCCTTCTTTGGATTACGCCGACATGACAGATCGTAGCGAGTTGGTGAATGGTATGTATCCTAGATCCTCTTATTCTTGTATTATCGAGAATATCACTGACGCTGGATCGACTAACGCATATTCCGCTATTCCTAATACGGCTAACGCTAAGTTAGGTAATATGAATAACAACGTATTTTATATCAAGCCAGAAGGCGTAAGCATGTGGTGGGGTTATGAGTACGGTCGTTGGGCGCACAAAGCCAACGGAAATGAGATCGTATCATCCTTGCCGGGCATGAAAGAGCAATTCTGGTGCCATTCAGCTTCCGCGGCTTGGGTTATGGATAACAGCAAGTTCTTGATCATCGAGCTTCAACCGAACTACTTCGGCTAAGTTTTTTCATATATGTAATTTGGTTTTTAGAGGGGAGGGTGTCCTCTCCTCTTTTTTTTAAAGTAACGCAAAAAGGAAATGAAAGAAATTTTAAAATCAAGGAAGGTATTGGCCGAGGTAAACGGTTTCAATATCATGTCAGATACCTTATATGAGGTTGTAGGCAAACACGATGGAAGCGCTCCTCAGGCCTTTCAAGACGCTAATATAGCTAAAGCTCCGTTCCCGGAGAACGCCACTCACGTATGTTGCCCTTGGGATGATTTCTCCAAGGCCTATAACACCGGTTTTTATCCAAGATCAAGATGCTATAATGGTCTTGACAAGAATGAGATCGATAAGCTCGTCAAACAGCGGGTAGATAATATCATGAAGCCTTTCGAGGAAATGTCACAGATGGATCTATCTCAAACCAATTTAGAATTTTGGGATGACGCTAAGGATAAGATCTTCATGGGTAAGGTTTATAATACGGCTAATACCGTAGATCTATTTTATTTATATCTGGCTGTATTTTCCGGCATGTTGACTCCTCAGGAAATGGATGGTGACCCTATTTTCATGAACTCCATGTTCTGTTTCGTGGAGAAAGACAATATGAAGGATTTCGTTCAGCAGCGTGAGATCAATAAGATGAACATCAGCTATAAGTTTATCAGCGCCCTTAAGAAAGGCGGCGACGATCGTCAGGCTGTCATAGATCTTCTTCTTTACATCGGTATCGTAACTCGCCCGGATTTCACGGAGGATGAGTATTATACAGGGTCTCTATCAAACTGGATGAATGAGAAGAAGACCAATGTCGATTATCTGCTTGACATCTGGGATCGGTCATTGGAAGGTGATTTCAAGGAAGTTCTTGAGTTTTACCGTATCGTAAACGTCCTTCAACGAAATGGTCGTATCAATATGACTCCATCCGGATTACAATATAATGGCCAGATCATAGGACCTGACGTTCGGACATCCGCTGAGTTCTTGGCTACCAAGAAAGACTTTATTAACATAAAGGCTAATGTATTGGATGAGTATGAGGAGATCATATCTATGTCTAATATCGATGATAAGTCCAAGGCCAAGAAGGTTAAGGATATTAAGAAGAAGGATGACGTAGAGGAAGGTGATAAGGTTAAGGAGGAATAATTATGACAATCCAAGAAGCGTATCTAAGGTCTTTGCAGAAGAACGAGCAGAATCTGGCCAATGGCGGGATTAAGCTTGATCCGGGAAGGTTCGTGCTGTTGTTCAACGAGGCCCAAGACCGGTTGGTTAAGTACTATCTAAATAGGAAGGATGACGAGACTATACGCTCCATCCAAAACCTTCTTGTTTATTGGATGTCGTTGGATAATGCGGGTAGGATGGATGACCCTGAGTCTACGTCCTTTAACTTACCTGACGACTATCTATGGTTCTCTAACATAAAAGGAGTTTTCTCATACAAAGGGTGTGAGGCCACTGATTTCGTTATGTGGGAGGCTAAGAACGAGAATATCCATGAGCTTCTTGGGGATGATAATAACCGCCCTTCTTACGACTATCGGGAGACATTCTACTCCATAGGGAACGGGAAGGTCGTGGTCTACGAGTCAGGCTTCCGTACCGAGGAGGTTAAAATGACGTACTACCGCCGTCCTGTCAGGGTGGACCTGTCGGGGTATATCAACGCCGCCGGTATCCAATCTACGGACATCGACCCGGAGCTGCCCGATCCTTTAGTGGAGGAGATTCTGGACATGGTCGCCAAGCAATTCAACCTTAACGAGAATGAGCTAAGTAGATATAGAATGGATAAGGATAATGTGGCTTCCTTTAAATAAACAACGTTAGTTTTGATTGATAAGCCTGCCCAGAAATGGGTAGGCTTATTTTTTTTATCATCCTATGTATATTTTCTGGAATCGGAGATTTCTCCGACTCCAGAAATCATAAGTATGATTTTTGTGTTTTACAAAATATTTAATATAATGATTTTATATTGGAATATTTTTTATCTATATATTTTTACGGTAAAACTTTTATTTATATATTTGCATCGTATTAAATAATTAAATATATATAATATGAAAACTAATGTTGTTATGATCTCCAAGGATAGGGATCTTTTTGGTGTTACTATCAAGCAAGACACTGAAACGTCTTTTATGTCGTTGACTGATTTACAGGAAGCCTATACCAGGAAAAGGATTCAGGAAGGATGGAATGATAAGAGGATAGAGAATATCCTTTCTAACAAGGAAAGTGCTGAGCGAATATACTATATTCTTGAAAAACAAGGATATATGATAGAAACAGGATTTCCTGTTTTTATGGAAATGGTTGAAAAAGAATCTCTTATAAAAGTAATGAAAAGGTTTGGTGCTTATAAGACTGTTGGTAGGGGTGAGAACAGGAGAACTATGTGTAATCCTTATATATGGGTTCTTGTAGCTATGGAATTGAATCCTATGTTGTATGCCGAGGTTGTTACGTGGTTAACCGATAAGCTTATTCTTAATCGAATAGAGGCTGGTGATAGGTATAATGCTTTGTCTAGGGCGGCTTCTAGATTTAAGGATGTAGATTATGTTAAGATCGCCAAGGGTCTTAATTATATTGTTTTTAATATCCATGAAAGTATGATCAGGAATAAGGCCACGGAAGCTGAGCTGAAGGAATTGGAGCAAACACAAGGCAATCTTATATGGGCTATAGATATGGGTTATATAAAAAGTTTCGATGAACTTATTGATATGATGAGGAAGATGTATAAGAAAAAGTGGCTTAAATAATGTTTTTACAAAAAACGTAATTTGCTTGTATATCTATATACTCATGACCGTACTTTATTGTCGTGAACTCGTTTATTATTATGTTTGCGTTAGGTAAATGATTTTTAAACTAAAATATTAATTATATGTTGCACAGACCGCAAGACCGGGTACTTTTCGTACCCCCACACGCTAAGATGGTGGATGTTGATTCCATCTTCTTGAAGGAAGGACAGATCGGTATTTACGATACTAAAGATACTTCCGAGAACGGTTGTAAGGCCGTGATTGATTTTACCGGTAAGCCTCGTAACGACAAGCGTTATGAGATCCGTATCGGTCGTAATGAACAAGCGGCTTCCCGCTCTATCTATGATAAGGATTTTTCCACGCCGTTATTCTCCTTGAACGAGATCACGGAGATCTACGCTTCTTGGCCGAAGAAAGATCATGCTTATGTCGATGATGTTATCTTAGGATACAACGGTGTGTCTGATGACACGGCATTCTCAGTTTCCAAGGGCGACCGTATCGCTATCCGCTTGGTTCTCGCTGGTCGTGCCTTTGAGCTTCTTGGCTATGAGGAGGGTCGTGTAGAGATCAATGACGCCATTCTTTTGGATGATTGTGATAATACGCCAAATCAATGCGAGGAGTGCGATCCTTGCGAGGAGGTTGATTTGTTGCCAGCCGTCCTGAAATGTATCGAGAGGATGAAGAACCAGCCTATTGCTGGTGGTGGAAAGGTATCTGATTATATCGATATTACTCCTGTTACAAGATGCACCAATGAGGCTACGGAGCCTGAGACGGAAGATGTCAACTTCTATTGTATGGAGGTATGTGATACTGGTGATGATCTGGCCTTGGCTGAGGTTCGCGCCCAATATCCGGGGTTGAAGATCGTACGAGAGACTATTGAGGGTAGCATGTCACGTTATAAGGTTATGAAGAAAGGGGCTAAACCTGCTGACTATACCCAACGTCTTATCTCTATCATGAAAGGATGCGAGGAATGCCCGCCTAGCTATACTGAGGTTAAGGGTGGATACCTGTATTCCGTTTCGCTGGAGGATGATGGGGTGGATATGTCTTCTACTATCGAGTCTCTTCCTAACGTGGTTTCAGATACGGTTAATAAGATGAGCCAGATCAAGGGCACTGGTCTTTATATCGCCGCTACTTCAAAGAAATTGACCGATAATGAGATCAAGACATTCGTAGACGCTAATCCTACTACGGTTATTTATTATGTCGCTAAGACTTCTGATATGTGTGAGAATCCTACGGTTCGTACCGCTTCTTGGTCAGCCTGCGGATCTTGCAAGGTATCCACCGAGAAGTATTATATCACGATCCCGGATGATGAGTGCGGGAACAGTGCTTTGGAGGAAATCAAGCAGGCGTTCCCGGAACTGGAGATCACTGATTATGGTACTCCTGCTGCTTGCCAGCATAGCTTCCAGACAGAGGTATATACCAATATGTTGTGCGATGAGTGCGACAAGGTATTTGAGGGATTCTTCACCAGCGAGGCTCCGGCGTCCTACCGCAACCGGATGTGGAAGAAATTGGAATCAGCACAAGAGCTTGGTAGTAACTGCAAGTGCGGTATCCGTTTCCGTGGCAAGGAAATGTTGTTATCTCCATCAGAGTGCTTGATGGATCAAATGACTTATATCGAGGATAGCGTTGAGATCGTAGGCGCTAGTGGCGGTTACCCCGATTCTTTGGATGAGGGTTCTCCTATCTGGTGGGATCAACTTCATTTTGAGAGACTGTCCAGCAAAGCCCCTCGCACTCACGTAGGTGGCAATATGATGGATGATGAGCTTAAGGGGTACGCTCACTTCAATGGATTCCCGAAACATCAGGATTTCATGGGGCGGACGTTCATGAACGAATATAGCCGTGTAGAGCAAACGGCTCAGTACGTTGACTTCCAGATTACGCTCAATCCTCATAGATACGCTCAGGGATTCGGAAAGGTTATCGCCGATGATCCGGTTAACCTGATCTTACGTGTACGCTATGGCGCTCATGAGGGTGTTCAGGAGATGATTAATATGATCGGTGCTGCTGCTGGTCTTGGTCCGGCTATCGTGACCGAACCTAAATAAGAACGACCTTTTTTGCGTTCATATATTTCCTAAAGGGGAGAGATTCAATTCTTTCCCCTTTTTTATTAACTTTGAGGCATAAGAACTTAAATATTGTAGTATGTCCGCGATTAATGAGTATTTAAAGAGACTGGCTTCTATATTCGGAAGCATGGGTTTCTCCGTTCCGCCAGATGACTTCTCAGGTGTTGTTATAGACGGAAAGACGTATCCGGTCATGATGAGGAATGACGGGTGTTACGTGTACTTCGATGATAAAGGAGTAAAGAGACTTGTAAGCGAGGTTCCTAAAAAGGACTATCAGTTCATTAACATCAAGGACGCCCGTGTGTCGATCGTCAACCAATGTTATCGTACTCCGGGAGGTCAGGTAGAGGCTCGTATCCATACCTATATGAATAATAAGGGTGAGATATTGGCCGAGAAGATATTTATCATCAACTCTTCAGATGTTGATACGCCTATTGGTACGGAATTGGATAAGATTCCTGCCGAGTGGGTAGCTATAGATTGTAGCATAGCGGAGATGACCGATCGGGAGTTGATATTCGTAAGTAAATGTTACGCCACGGAAGGGGGCAAGGTCCAGATCGAGGGCGTTGAGTCGGTAGACCCCCGCCTGAACCCGGAGGTATCCCATTATGAGGTGGTAAATACGACTGACGATAGCAATCCTATCGGTACGGAGTATGATAAGATACCCGATACATGGAGTCGTATAGTATGTGATTTCCCGGACATGACCCAAAGGGAGATAATACCGGTGCTTAAATGCTTTGATACCGGAACCGGAAGGGTGCAGATAGAGGGATATAAGATATTTGATTACGAGATGGGTACCAGAAAGGAATGGTATCGCGTTAAGCAAAGTACCGATCCTGAGAATCCGGTAGGTAAGTTTATCACCAGCATAAGTGATGACTGGGTTGAGGTCGTTTGCGACTTCACGGATATGGAGGATCGTGATATTGAGGTAACTGTAGAATGTTATAAGACACCGGCCGGTAAGGTGAAGCTGGAGGTTCTCACGTCATGGGATGGCAATATAGGAGTTAGGGATAAGAGTTATAAAGTCCTGGAGACTACCGATCCGTCACAACCTGAGGGCGCCAGCTTCAGTTCCTTGCCAGATACGTGGGTAAGGACTGTCTGTGATTTCGACGATATGGAGGAGCGTGACATCAGGTCTTATGTCGAGTGTTATGACGGAGGCAATGGCAATGTCAAGCTTCGTAGGTTGGTTTCTTATGACTCCAAGATAAAGGCAAGATACGTCCGCTTCGAGGTGCTTGAATCGGATGACGCCGGCTTCGTTCCGGGGGCCGAACTGGCTACCCTCCCGGACGGATTCTCTTTGGTGTCTTGTGATTTCACGGATATGGAAGATAGGATGCCTATTGATATCGAGGAGTGTTACAAGACATCAGCCGGAAGCGTGCGTATGAGACATGTGGTGTCTTATGACGGTGATCTTGGGAAAAGAAACCAGTTCTGGGAGATTGTGGACTCGTCTGATAATAAGTATGGGCTAGGAAATAGGATAAATAATATCCCTGCGGATTTTATCCGTGAAAGGTGTGCTCTAGAAAGGTTGGATGATCGTATTACCAGAAATGCGGTAGAATGTTACTCGACACCTGGAGGATCGGTAAGGATTAAATCCACTTACATTATCAACCCTTTAAATCATATTAGGTCGTATAATCATCATGTATTGAGTTCTACAGATAATGATATCCATGTTGGTACTCAATATGTCTCTTTGCCATCTAATTTCGCCCGTATCGAGTGCGAGGAGCCGGATTATATGGATCGACTTATCGATACCACTGAGACTTGTTATGATACCGGAAAGGGTACGGTGAAGATCAGGAGACAGGAGTCGTTGAACGGAAATCTGGATGTAAAGACTTTCGACTATAAGATCGTTGAGTCTACCGACCCAGATCATCCTATCAATACTACCCCTACACAGACGGTTATTAACGGCTGGACGGTCATCAGTTGTGATCTTAATATCATGGACGTGGATGATTGTTATGAGATCGGTGGTCATAAGATACATTTGAAGGGATTCAGGACAGTCAATCCGGCATTGCAGGATATTAAGTCCAAGTTATACGTCGTATATTCCGATCATCCTGATTATAATGTAGGTGATGAGCTTACCTCCATACCTGATGGAGCTAAGGTAACGATCTGCGATTACGCGGATAAGAGCCAAAGACATATGGTTCCGGTGCGAGAGTGCTATGAGGTGGCCGATGGCCGGTTCTATGTGGAGGGGAGCCGGTTGGTTGATAACGATATGGTGGTGGAGCGGACGTCGTTGATGGTGATGGAGTCATCCTCTCCTACCTACCCGGTGGGGACTACGCTGACCGCCATTCCTGTTGGCGCTACTATCGTGGCTTGTTTATGTCAAACCTGTTAATATCAAGGTCATGGTTAAGGTATGTAATGATTATTATATGATTGACGCCCTAGCCGGCGGTGAGGTCATAAGGAAAAGGAAATATCGTCGTGAGAATACGATGATCGGATATAAGTGGTATGATTATAATGGGGTCGAGGTTACTGACCCCATTGAGATATCACGTCTTGACGGATTGGCTACTAAGCATCAACGTGTTGATGAGGCTTATGATGATCATGCCATTTTCATGTCGTCAACAAACTACGTTAACAGCGTTTCCGGTATACCTATGGATAAGCATATGGTTGTCGTTGAATGGAGACCGGATAGCGAGCAAGGTTTTGTCACCATGGCTCATAATGAGGGTCTTGACGGGGACAGCTATTATATAGTTGTTATCAATGCCGGAGATAAGCAGGCTACGATCTACACCCCCGTGGACCCTGAGGATCCAAAGGATGGGACTTCCCGTGCGGTTGATGGCGATAACGTTTCCGTTGGCGGATCATATGTCTCTATATCCCCCAAGCAAGTAGAGAGGATAAGGGTTACTTTCCGTGATGGTAAATGGTATTATGAGTTAGTCACAAAGACATATCCTAGTAATACTGGAGGCATTAAGATCGGGGATGTTGATTTTGTGACGTTCAGATATTTATGGGAATCAAGTTCCGGAAGGGACTTGGACACGATGACGGAAGCCCTTAATTCTAATGTTCCCACCATAGATAATCTTGCTGTAGGTTGGTCTGGCCCCGGAAATGGAGATAGCTCTGTTAGAGAAGTTCTTAAATGGGGTGGTGATAATACCGGTTCTGGTAAGGAATGTGTTTGGATGTCGGTGAAGGATTTAAGGGCTAAATATTATGATATCCTACCTGAAGAGACGTATTTCATGGCCTACGCTACATGGTTTGGATCTAAAGGTACGGGTAAATGTTCTTTTGAACTTGTTGGATACAAGGGAGGTACGATGAGCCAAGATGGATATAATTTCATCAATACCGGTGGATCTGTGGTGTATCAAAATACGTATGATTTTGTTTGTCATACCAGTAAGGGTTCATCTACGTATAAGACATCCTACGAGAAGGTGGCTCGTGTTACCTACAATAAGCTCACTAACGAGGTTTATATGTCCATCGGCGACGCTATAGATCAGGAGGATAATTATGATAGGTTAGAACGGGAGATCAATAATATTAAGGAAAGACTTAGCGATGTCGAGAGCGAGTTGGCTGTCGTAAGACGTATAGCCGAGGGTAAGAACACGGCGTATATCTTTGATACGGTCGATGCCATGAATGAGTGGCTGGCGGTCCCGGAGAACACGGCTAAGCTCCGTGTGGGGGACAGCTTCTGGATCAGGGAGCAGGATGTTCCTGATTATTGGTGGGATGGAACTCAGGCTTTAGAGCAGGAAGGTCCGAAGGTGGATTTGTCTCCTTATTATACGAAAGATGAGATTAATAATATTGTTGATGATATCAACCAGAAGATAGAGGATAAGAGTACGTCGATCATCTTCGATACCTATATCCAAATGAAATCTTTCGTAGACGATCCTACTAACGCCGATAAGCTTAAGGAAGGTACTATCTTGTTGATACGAGAGAAAAACGTACCTGATTATTATTACGATGGAGCTGGGATAGTTAAGATGGAGGCTGACGTAGAACAATGTCTTTACGTTACTTTAGCCAATAAGCCTACGGAAAGCACCGTTAGTTATACCCAAGATCGGGAGGTGACTAATTTCGCTCCTGGAGCTATAGCTAGATGGGTTGACGCTGACGGTAATGACGTGTTCTATAAGCTTGTGGAGGTAGTAGGTGGTAAGGCTAAGTGGATTACGTTGATTGATACAAGATATGGTAATGTTACGTTGCAAAGCACTTATGACAAGAACTATGAGATCGTGAATATCGTATCTGGATCACGTTTACAAGCTATAAATAGCGATAAGGATGAGATTAAGTTCGTTAATAGCGCTACCGGTAATGTTACTGTCGTGTTTAACGCCACGGTATCAGGAGGAGTCAAGAAACTTACGAGCCTGTTGGCCGTGAACGAGGTGGTCCTTACGCCCGGGGCGGCGGCGTCCTTCACCCGTACCGGTGAGACCTTCACCCTCTCCGATCTTTTTGGCGTTACGATCTTCCCGGATCTGGCTGATTCCAACCGTGAGGGAGAATGGGTGATGAGCGTAGGCGTAACCGGAAAACCGATCCTTATGGAGGTAAAGGAGATGAGGAAGTGGGATGAGAGTATTGTCAGGGAACTTACTATTGATGAGCTTAACGAGAAGTTCCCTAACGTGGATATCGGGTTCGCTGTCGTATGCAAGACCATCAACAAAGTATATGAGATGGTTAACGGGTACAAGGAATGGGTGTCTTATGATATAATATCAATAAATTAAGAGTATGGCTTTTTTAGCAGGATACGACACGGTAGCGTCCTATGTCACGTTTATAGTGAATGAGGACAGGTTCCCTTGTTATGATGGTAAGGGTGCTGATTATATACCCGATCCGATAATATCAGCGGATGCTTTTAATCGCAGTCTTAGGTTCTCGACAAGAAAGCCAGGATTCGTGGACGTTGATTGGGGAGACGGGACAAAGGATCAATATCCTTTAGTTAAGGTATCTGATGGTAGTTATAGGATTATATTCAGGTCTCTTGACATTGAGTATAAGAAGAATCCGGATGATACCGTATGGTGGTATAAGAAAGAGGATGGCTCACAATACATACCGGTTCCCCCACATAAGTATAGCGATATCAGGCGTAGGGAGGTTACGATGAGGTTCTCTAACTTAATTGATGGGGAATTTAATATGGATGGTATTGTCCTTCATGAGTTCCCTATAACTAATCTTCCTGATATAACTTATTTTGCTGTGGCTAGATCCGTTTTAAAAAATGGAGATATTCCATATGACAGGATAAGCAAGAGCGTTAATCTTCGTAATATACAGATGGGAGTTTTTTCTCATTCTGGTGTATGGAGTAATTGGCCAGAAGGTTTTTTGAACATGAAAAACCTGAGGTATTTCGGATGCGATAGCGTTTTTAACTTCGGGGATGATCCTGATTCTAATTGGAGAAGATTCTCGGAATGGGAGAATCTTACTGATTTTAACTTCAATTGGTGTAACATTCCTTCTTATGATCCGGCTTTTAATTCTATTCCAACAAAAGGTATAAGCATTATAAGCGATCGGGATAATATACCTGTATTTGATGAGGTGGATAAGGTAGGGGATGATAAGGCGGGCGTTACTTTTATGGGTAATGGTAGCTCATGGAAACAAGATCTGGTAGGAGGGAAGTTAAATAAGATCCATAATATGTATTGTTCTTCAAGGACGGTGCCGGTAGACGATCTTCCGGATTACTTGTATGAGATAAGGGAATTTAGGGTATGGAATTTGCGTGATGGTGGTAGATTTATAAATACGCAGGAGAGGGCTGATACGTTCGTTAACACGTTTTATGATAAGATGATGTCATGGGATTATATAACGATGTCACAGACGGCTTCTGACGGTAACAGGAATCAGTTTTATAAACTTACCTTAGATTTATATGCTGCCGTAGCTCCTACTAATAAGAGGCCGTCTGGCGTTTATCAGGCTCCTGATGGGTTTGTCAAGGGGGTTAGTAATGGTAATCCTACGACGCCTATGGAGAAGGTGTATGTACTTACCAACAACTATGGGCAGACGTGGATCTTGGCACCTGCCCCGGCTTCTAAGGCTGCCCTTACGAGGGCACGGCGGGCGGGGAAGACCAGGATCACCCCGTTCGTCCTTGGCGTAAAGGACGGGCATGTATCCGTGTTCAGCGGAGACGTGTTAGATGAAAGCATGTCCAAGTACAGTTTTGCCGATAAATACGAGGCTATAGATATATGTAGTAATCTAGGGCTTGATAGTTCACCTGTTGTCGAGTATTTCAGGAGAATAGAGGAGGGAGAGGTATGAGACTGATATGTAAGGATACGAATAAAGGGTCTATAACCTTTTTTACTAAGGGTAAATACGCTTTTAGGGGCGTTAACAGGAATGATACTACTGATGATGTTCCTGATCCTATATTGGATGGTAATAATTATAATGAGACTATAGGATTTTATTCTAATGCTCCCGGCATGTGCGAGGTTGATTGGGGAGATGGGAGTAAAGAGCAATTCCCTTTTGTAAAGGCTAGGAGTGGATCTATATATGGTCAATATAGGTTGATGTTCAGGAGAAGGGATATAAGTTATCGTAAGAATCCCGACAGTCATCCATGGTGGTTTTATAAGGATGACGGGAGTGAGTATATCCCTGTCCCTAATCATACTTATGATGATGGCATGGATAAGGAGCGTGTGATATCCATGTCTTTTACCAATGATGTTACGATGATGGAATCCTATAGGATTATGATGGTAGGTTTCCCTATACTTGATATGCCTAGCCTTATCAATATAATTATAAATATTCCTGGGGATCGTACCATAACAGATATACCAAAGGATAGGATAATGAGATCGGTAAATATAGAGCGTATAACATTAAGTGAGTTTGGTGTGGATACGTTGACGTCCATCCCGGAGGATTGGAATAGACTAACTAAATTGAAAGGTCTGAATTTGTCCAAGTCTATTGACTTTAGTGATACCGAAGCTTCCAATATAAGGAAATTCCCTTCCATGTGGCCTAATTTGGAGATATTGCATTTAGCTGGTGGAAGGGTTAGGGTATATCCAAGGGAATGGCTGTCTTTTAGCAAGCTAAGAGAATTATATATATCCCCGGGAGTGGCTATGCCATCGTTTGATCCTAATACATGCCCGGCTATGGATGAGGTGGATAAGATAAATTCTAGTTTAAAGATTTTCGATCATATAAATAAATGGTATGGACCTGTCGCGAGTTGGCATCCGTATATGAGCGGTAAGGGATTGGGAAACATTGAGCGTATCGATGCTTCATACGGTTATAGTAATATAGATGTAAGTAATCTCCCGGATTATATATATGAGATGAGGTCTATGAATAGCTTTTATATGTATTGCAGCTTGTCAACCCAAAGTCGATGTGATACGTTTATATCAACATTATATGATAAGGTAATGGGATTTGATTATCTCACTATGTCTTCCTCTGCTTCCGATGGCAAAAGAAATCAGTTTTATGGATTGTATCTAAGTATGTATTTGGCTTCCAGTCATGGTGATAAAAGACCTAGTGGCGTATTACAGGCTCCCTCTGGTTTTATAAAGGGTCAGTCTAATGGCTCTCCGTCGACTCCTATGGAGATGGTTTATGTGCTTATGAATAATTATGGATGGAGGTTTAGTATGGCACCAGAGGCTTCGGTGTTAAGGTCAATACGATCTTCTGATATTGACACGAGGTCGTATAAGCCATATAAGCTTATTGTATTTGACGATGGGCGTACCTTTGTAGGCAATGGAGATGTTTTAGCTCATGATACGGATAAGGTATTATCGTTTGGGGGTCAACCAGAAGGGGAGTATTTGTGTGATTCTATGGGATTGGACAGGAATGTTATTGTAGAATATTTTAACAAGATAGGTAATGGCTAAGACATTATATAAATATGAGGCTTCATCAAATAAGTTCGTGTGGTTCACTACATGGGATAGGGCACTTAGAAATTATTATACCGATGATTATAATTATGTACCTGATCCTGTCGTTGGTAATCCTTATAATACGTTTGTCGAGTTTAGATCCAGAAAGCCCGGTATGGCTAATGTGGATTGGGGGGATGGAATAAAGGAACAGTTTCCTATGACCAAGGTTCAAGGGCAGGATAATTATCGTATTATATTCCGTTCTTTGGCAATACAACACAGGAAAAATCCCAATACTACGTGGTGGTTCAGGAAGGAGGATGGATCGCAATACGTACCTGTGGATAATCATGCTTACGCTGATGGGAGGAGGGACGTACAACGGGCTGTGTCGATAGATTTTACTTGTGATATTTATTATGTCAATATCCAAATTTGCAAGATGACATCTTTCCCGATTGTGGATATACCAGGACTTGAGTTTTTGGTCGTATCGCATACGATGTATGTTAATGATGGCATACCGGTAGATAAATTGTCGAGATCTAATAAATTAATTTATATAGATCTTTCAAATGTAGGGCAAAGAATGACTGAAATGCCTGAGGCTATAACTAGTAAGACTGAGGTGTATTATTTAAATATGTTTAATATGCTTGATCTTAGGGATATAGAATCTAGCGGGATAAGGAATATAAAGAATATGAAAAATCTTCAAACCCTTGAATTGCCTTCATGTTATTTGGATAGGTATATAAAGGAGTTTAATGATCTTCCTAAATTAACTTCGTTGAATATAACTCCAGGTCCTCCTGATATGTGGAATTATTTTGATATAAACACCCTTCCTTTTTTCGAGGTAGATAAGATAAATCCTAACATTACTTATTTTGCTTTTTTAGATGACTGGATGAATGGAGAAAGGAAGACGAGTTGGAATGATGATAATATGTCTGGAAGGGGATTGGAACATCTTACTAGTTTCGTTGCAGCTCATAGCAATAGTCTTAGAATGGATAAGCTTCCGGATTATATTTATGAGATGAGGGCTATTACACGGTTTAACGTGAATTGTTCTACTCATAGCCAGCAACGATCAGATGATTTCGTGGATTCTTTTTATAAACTGGTTACGGAATGGGATCAGATAACCATGACATCGGTAGCTAATGACGGAAAGAGGAATCAGTTCTATGGTCTTTCGGTAAGCATGTATGCTGCTACTTATCCAACCGAAAACCAGCGTCCTTCCGGCACGGAGCAGGCCCCCGAGGGATTCGTGAAAGGCCAGTCCAACGGATCTCCCACTACGCCTATGGAGAAAATATATGTATTAAAAAATAATTACGCCCAGAAATGGACGATAAAACCGGAATAATATGTTTAATATGAGTATTTTAAAATATAAATGGGGGGGGGGTAAAACCCTGTTTGTTTTATGATGAGAAGAAGGATGCTACCCAAGGTGAAGATAGTAGAGGTATTCGAGGAACTGTCCCCTCAGGATAATGGATATTGGGAGGTTCCTGATGGGGTCTATGAGGTTGAGTTCGCGTTGGTCGCCGGAGGTCTTAATGGAGAATATTCCGATGTATATAATGCCGGGAGTGGCGGTAACGGAGGTGGTGTACTGACTGGGACTATATCCGTAAATCCAGGTGTTACATATAGGGTGGTTGTAGGAGATATAGGTGGTGATAGTATATTCGGTATATATCAGGCTATTGCCGGTGAAGGTGGAAGAGGCGGATATGGAGTTAAAGGGGATCTTCATGATCCTTCCCCGGGAAATCCAGGGCAAGATGGATCATATGTTTTTAATAACAAATATCCTGACCGATACCCTTATCCTATGGGCGCTGGTGGTGGATCGGGAGCTTATACAAGAGGATGGGATACAGGCTTTTTATCCGGAGGTAAAGGTGGCAATCACGGAGGAGGTGATGGGGCTGGAGCTAAGGATGTTGAGGGCGTTATTATTAATGGCGAAAATGGAGGTAATGCCACTTATTATGGTGGTGGTGGTGGAGGAGCCTCTAAAGCTTCTAATAGTGGGGCTACGCGCGGTCGAGGAGGATCAGGTTATCGTGGTATTATTATTTTGCATTATTTAAAAAACGGATAATATGGATAGAAATAGTATTATAAAAGAACTAGGTTCGTATTTTGATATAGTGGAATTAGTATGTCCTCATACATATAATAAGTGGAAGGACAGATCGTGGCAGTTTCTTGATACAGCGTTTCTCCATAATCTTCTTATATTACGGAGGGATATAATCAAACAGCCTATGTATTGTAATAACTGGGATAAGCAAGGGCAGTTTTCCCAACGTGGTCTTAGATGCAACATCTGTCAGATAGTTAAGGATAAGAAAGATGTTTATCTATCCGCTCATGTGTTGGGTAAGGCTGGTGATTTTGATATCAAGTCGATGACGGCGGAACAGGCTAGAGGCTTGATCTTGGATCATCAAGATATGTTACCATATCCTTTTAGGCTTGAGGGTAAGGTGAATTGGTTGCATTTTGATAGTCTTGATACGAGGAACGGTATACACGCTGTGGTGTTTTAGGGACTTAACGGTATAGTAGTTAACTTTGCGAGTAAGGTATAAAATGAAAGACAAAGACATGATAGAGCGAGTGGGGGCTTTGTGGAATATTGCGCTTGCGTATGGTGCCTCTTGTTGGGCTTACTTCCAGCCAGTGCATCATTTATTGATTGTATTACTTATAGTATTAATAGCTAATTTTTTAGCTAGGTTAGCGCAAAGCATAAGGGGCTGGAAGCTCCGACGGAGTCGTAGAAGAAGGTTTAGTTTTAAGAGATGGTTTAGGGAGGTCAGGTTTACTGATATTCTTAAGGAGTTCGCTTTGTCCTGTTTTATAGTAATGACATTATGTGTTATATATAAGACGTTATACCCGATCGAGGAGGAGGCTAGCATGATACTTACCGTTACCAAATATGGGGTGTATATAGCCCTTGTTGGATATGTGATGCTTTTCTTGAATACGATAGGGGATGCTTTCTCTGACGCTTATTTGGTTAAGGTATTCAAGGCCGTGTTCAAGAGAATAAACGTATTCAAGATGTTTAGTTTTTCCAAGAACATACCTGACGAGACGTTTGAGGATATAAAGAAGCTTGCTGATGATGAGGTTAAGGATAAGTCTTAGGGCGATTGTTTGTTTAGGTCTGTCGCTATTCCTGTCCTCTTGTGGAAGCAGGAGGCAGGTTAGCGACACGTCTATAGATAATCGTTTGATAAGCAGGATAGAGACGATGATAGATGAGGTCATGGACCGGAAGATCGTAGAGATCAGGGCATCTGATCTTAATGCTGATATTGTCATAACTGAGAGGAAATTCGATACGGATAAGGATATTGATCCCGCCACGGGAGAGCGACCGGTATCGTCCGTGACTGACGCTCATATCGTCATCGGCCGGCGTGATAGCACCGTGACAGCCGACTCCCTTGGTATTGATAAGACGAGGAATGATATAAAGAATATGGATAATAAGATAGATATCAAATCTAAGGATGTGGATGATAAGGATGAGTCAAAGTGGCCTACAGCTATTATCTTTATCTCGATCTTAGGTATACTAGTTGTATTGTTCGTATTATTGAAAAGATTAGGATTGATAAAATAACAGGTGTACAAGGCGCCTTATACACCTGTGGGTTATCACCCCAGAAAGGATTGCAAATGCGAGGTCAGTCCCGGATTCGAACCGGGGTATATGGTTTTGCAGACCACCAACTAAACCACTCATCCAACCGACCGTATCGCGAATATATAATTTTGTCTTTGACCAAACAACCTCTTTGACCAGATTTTTACTCAACTAGAATATCCCTTAAAGAAAATCCCTTATCTAGTATACTGTTTGAGGAAATGTCTTTTCAAAGTCTACACTTATTGACACCAAAAGGAAATGTGGCGGCTCCGTGAGGCAGGGCAGGAGGTATCCCCACACGGCCGGCCAGGAGCGGAGCGACTCGTAGCCCACCTCCCTTTTCCCCTTGGCATATTACGCTTAAGCGTTGGAAAGAAGTAAGCATGTCAATATATTAACGTCTGATATAGGTAGTTATTTGTCGATCAAAGATCCATCGATAACATAAGTATGTGTCAAAAATACACTAAACTAAATCATTGATATACATTATTATTAAGATCTTATATTTTCAATTTACTACAGATTATTAAGTTAATGTATTTAAGTTATATACTTTAGATAATAACAAAGCGTTAGCTAACTCTTTTTAATCAATCAACTTATGAAATAAATAAAGAAAATCTTTATAATGAGACTCCCTTCTTAAGGGGCGAAAGTTTCCTATGTCACATGTCACAAAATAGACAACTGTGTTTATAAAAGAAGGTGGATAAATAAATGCATCTCTTTTCTTAACTATCCCTACGATAGTCTCCCTACGCAATGTCCAAGTTGGATTTCGACCATAGCGATCGCCGTAAAAAGCCGTGATCATAAACAAAAAAAATGAGTACTTTCACAAGCACTCATTTTGAAATGACAAAGTTTTTAGTATCTTTGTACTATACAAAAAAAAAAACATATGGCAAATTTAACATTAATATTCGACCAATTCGTATCTTTCTCTGAAAAAAAGAGGATGTCAGAAGAAAATAGAGCCTTGAGGAGGGATTCCGGCAAGGTCATCCTACCTTATTTGCTTAATGACAATGCTAATCCTTGTTGCGATAACCCTAGGATAAAGCGTCAATCATCATCAAAGTCAGAGATACTGGAGAAGCCGATATCGGAGACGCTGATAGGCATTCTTATCATATGCCTTGACCCTATAAGGTTTAGGTCGCTGGGGATTCAATACAACATCAAGTGGTTCTATTACTTTGTGAATGAGATAGTTAGTTACTATATTAAGCACCATCGTCTTGGTGGTGATAATCTTGCTTATCAGATAAAGTTAGTTAGGTGGCTTTTGATCAGTTATGTTAACGTGGCTGTTGTCCACGGTTATTATGCTATGGTGAGGAAGGCGAAGAAGGAGCATCCTGATCTTTTTGTGCATAGCAACAATGCGAGGTATTATTATTGGGACAATTGCCCTCCTAAGCATCATAAGCTAGAGGATGAACGAAATATAAATAATCCTACCTATAAAGCCCATGAGTGCAATAGGAAGCGTGCCGAGGATATCAAGCGTGTTGTTTATGATTCTATGGATTCGATCAGGAAACGTGACCTTAAGGATTTTGTGTCCTCCAAGAACAACGGGGTGAGCATTTCTTTTAAGGAAAAGGTTCAGAACAAGGTCAGGAAGAAGGGCTTTGGTAATGTCAGTATCAAGACCATAGAGAGGGCTATAAAGAGCTATTTAGATGAGCGTGGTGTCACTTTCTCTGAGTTCGTCGATGGGGTGAGGAAGTTGGATAGGAAGATAAAGGAAGTCAAGTCCGCTTTTGGCAAGGTTAAAAGGATTAAGATATTTGGCGTCAAGGCTTATGATTATGTGTCTGGAGATGAGATAGTTGATGAGTTTGGTATGGCCGCGTTGTCTGATGATGTGTGGATTCCTGATAATAGCACCCCGTTCCTTGACGGTTATGTCTGTTCTTCTGAGCCGCTTAGTGATTGTTTGTGTTTTAACTAAAATATTTTTGCCATGAAAATAGTCAGGTCCGGTGATTTTAAGATTATGTTTAATGAAAAGAACAGGCTGTTTAACGCCTCTATGCTTTTCGACCAGCTTGATGGTGGCGAGGACGCTTTGAGGGACTTGCTGGGTTCAAGAAAAGATCTTAGGTGTCTTATAACCAAAAGATCCTTTTGGATCGATATGCCGGCTATCGCCTTGTTTTTGGGCGATTATGACGGGGATGATATCAAGAGGCTTGTTTTTGATTGCGCTTCATGCTACATTTCTCATTCAATAGCGGCTTTTTTGGATGAGGATTTGGAGCCATTTTTTGTTTTTCGTGATAATCGCGATGAGCTTCTTCATGATTATGGGGAAGATGGTGATGATACAGGCGAGGCCGTGTCTAGCATTGTTGATTTATCCACCCGTTTCGTAAACACCGTTTTGTTTAGCAATCCTAACTCCCCTGTGTTTAGGTTTATCATTGACACGATGACAATAAACATAGGGAGATGCGTTGGTCTGATGAGGTCATTGATTTTTATGTTTGACCGCGGGTTTATAAAAACCATGGACGATCTTGATGACATCTTTGGGGTTGGATAGATTTCATTTTTGACATGACATGTGCTATCTTTGCGAAAAAGATATTAAGATGAACCAGATAAACATCATACCGAAGATAATTCATGATAAGTTCGCCGCTAGGATTATTATGGATGATTACGATATAGAGAAACCTATCGTAATTACTGTCGTGGCTAGACGTAACGATGGTGAGTATAATACCCAGATATTGACATACCCGACATCTGGCGTTGATTATGAGGGTAATGTAAGGATGGTGTTTTTTGATGTCGCTAGGTCTCATGTTTGTCAGATAACATCGGTGTTTATCAACGGTCATGAGGTCAAAACATATTATACCGATGTCCCGGATCTTGATATGCAAGCTCGTTATGACGATAGTTTGTGCCGGTACGACAAGAAGGTTAATATGAATGATATTCGGCTGTCATTTCAGGTGCTAGAGACACGTGACCCCAAAGTGCTTCAGGTATTGGATGAGTCTGAGTGGGGGCTACTGGAGGACAGGAAGGCGATTATCGAGATCACTACGCCGGGCATGTCCGACCCCGTTACGTTGTTCCTTGGCAAGAATCAGGTCAATACCTTTACTAGCCTAACATTAGGCCTCAATTGCTTTAATTACGATGATTGTAATGTCAAATACCTTGACCTCCCAGACGGTATATATGATATCAAGATCATAGGTAGCCCTTCCACTTACAATTTTAGTCGCAAGTATCTTAAGACGGATCTTATACGCAGGCGTCTTGATCGGCTATGGATTAAGACTGATATCCTATGCGAGGACAAGGATAAGGATCTTATAAATAAGATACAGGAGATGGAGATACTTATGGTCGTAGCGGAGGCTAACGTTAGGTTGGACAATATAGAGGCGGCTCATGAGATCATTGATCGTGTCGGAGAGCTTCTTGAGATGGCTACCAATTGCGTGGATTGTTAAACATAAAAATATTTAGTCGTGGGTTGTAATACTTGT